>Ga0335082_10000365_pt1 | contig 46084 bp, 30 predicted proteins | sample Lox_Sample_41_FD_206718 | JGI IMG/M metagenome (GOLD analysis project Ga0335082, IMG submission 206718) | Soil microbial communities from Loxahatchee National Wildlife Refuge, Florida, United States - Lox_Sample_4.1 | ecosystem: Environmental > Terrestrial > Soil > Wetlands | place: USA...
ACCTATACGGGACAACTTTCAGCGGCGGGGTTGGCTTTGGCACGGTCTTCCGCATGACTAAGAGGGGATCGAACTGGATATTGACCCCGCTCTACTCCTTTCTCGGGGGTGATGATGGGGCGCACCCATTCGCCGGAGTGACCATCGGCCCGGACGGCAGCTTGTACGGCACGACCTACTATGGAGGAGGCGGAAAGTGCGTTATCTGCGGGATAGTCTTCAGCCTAAAGCCTCCGCCTGTACGTCCACCCACACCACTCAGCCCCTGGACGGAGACAGTGCTTTACCGCTTCACGGGAGACGATGGACAGTATCCCGAAGGCGGTGACCTCGTCTTCGATGAGGCAGGTGCGTTGTATGGCACGACCAGCCAGGGCGGAACCTACGGTCTCGGCACGGTATTTGAGCTGATTCCTTCCAACGGCAATTGGATGGAGAGCGTCCTCTACAGCTTTGGCCCGAGCGATCAGGACGGAATCGTGCCGCGCAGCGGAGTCGTCTTCGACAAAGCCGGCAACCTCTACGGCACGACCTGGGATGCGTTCAGAGGCACCGGTCAACGGGCCCCGCAGGAGGGCACTGGTGGCATCGTTTTCCAGCTTACGCCGTCTGGAGCAGGCTGGGCGGAGACCATCATCCACCGGTTCACTCGCGGAAACGACGGAGGGGCAGTGTGGGCCGGCGTGATCTTTGACCAGTCGGGAAACATTTACGGAGCGACCACCTGGCAAGGCTCGGGTGGCGGTGGCGTCGTTTTCGAGATGACAGCGTCGGGTAACAATTGGACGTTTACTTCCTTGTACGGCCTGGCAGGCACGGGAGTCGAGTGTGGGGTCTACGGCAGCCTGGTTCTGTATCAGGGAAGCCTCTATGGCACAACCTTGTGTGACGGAGCCTATGGTCTGGGTTCGATTTTCAAGCTGGTTCCTTCCAGTGGCGGCTGGACCCACGTCTCACTGCACGACTTTACCGGAGGCAGCGACGGGGCCTATTCGTACAGCAACCTGGTGTTTGATGCGGATGGCAATTTCTACGGAACAGCGTCCGCAGGCGGCGCAAATGGCATGGGGGTCGTATTTAAGGTCACACCGAACTGAGAGTTCTTACCGCTTGGCAGCATCTTTGACGGGGAGCGGATCGCCGATGTTGTTCACGGCCGCGCCAACGGCCGGCTGGCAACCCGCTCCCCATCCCCCTGAGAATGCAACCCGATGTTGGGTGAGGACGATGTCACGCAGGGCGAGGGATCAAGTGCTCCGCTCAACGTGAATGGTCAGTTCAGAATTTGCACTTCAAGTTGGGACAGGGCAGCTCCCGAGGGAGCTGTTGGGGCCTCACGTTCGCTGTGTCACCAAAAGGAGAAGCAAGCTGCGAGGAGATTTCGCTGTGGCGGAAACCAGAAAGTTAGAAGCTACGGCGACGCGCAACCCAACTTGTGGACTGAACACGACAGGCGCAGCCATTGGTTGACCTGCCGGGCGTTTGATGGCTACCTGAGGAGCAATTTCTTTGTTCGCCCGCACCGTGACGAAGTCATTGGACGTGTTGTCGGCGAGGGCAAAAAGCTCCGGAAGTTCGTTGACAGCCATCATCGCGGCCGTCAACACCACTACGAACGCGAGCATCCTGTGAAGGAACTTCATGTTTCCAACGTTGCGGCTCAGAAAAAAGCTCGGAATCTTATTACGTCACGAGAGGCCCCAAATGTTACCACACTCCCTGTCAGGCTGAGCAAGATTTGTTGCGCTTACGAGTCAAACTGCTGTCATGCCGCTTGGGACCACTCTCACGTTGGAGCGCAGCCAAAAGGCGGGCGAGCGTTCACCGCGTCACCGAAGCCGCGATCTCCCTGAAACGTGTTTCGGCTCTCGTCGCAATAAAATGCAGGTCCCTCGACTCCTCGCTTTAATGGGAGAAGGGTGGGGCACCCCGGGCTCCGGTGATTACTTCGCCGCGCTCATCTTCTGGCCCTGGAACTCTTCGCCGAGCCACTGCTGGAATGCCGTCATATTTTGCGGGCGGCCAAGAAAGTTCTTTACCAAATCATTGGCCGACATCGATCCACCCGGCTCTAGCACCACTCTCCGGTAGCGCATGGGAGCCTCACCTGCGAGCAGGTTCTGCTTATCGAATTGTCCGAAGAAGTCTTCGGCGATGACCTTGTCCCACATATAGGTGTAGTACGCGGAGGAGTAGCCCGCCAGGTGGGGGAAGCTGGCATACATGTGGGAGTCACTTTCCACGGGCTTGAACAGGGTGTATCGCGTGTAGTTATCCGGCGGGACCGCGTCCATATCGGTCCTGGCCGGGTCGCCTTTGTAGTAGTCGTAGGAAATGCTCGCCAGCGCATTTTGCCGGCTGACGGAGCTGGCGCGGCCGAATGCCGCCGCGCGATTCATGCGCGCCACCAAGTCAGCTGGAATCGGCTTGCCCGTCTTGTAGTCCTTGGCAAACGTGGCCAGGACTTGCGGGCTGCGCATCCACGCCTCCAGCATCTGTGAGGGCGCTTCGTTGAAGTCGGCCTCGGCGGTGATGCCGCTTATACCCGCCCACTGCTGCTGTCCGCCCAGAATGTGATGCATCAGGTGCCCGAACTCGTGAAAGAAGGTGATGACGTCTGTGTAGTCCATCAGGCCGGGATCGGTTGCACTGGGGGGCCGGAAGTTGCAGACGAGAATTGCCTCCGGCAGTTGCTTGCCGCGAATTCCGTCGAGGATCGGCGACATTTGTTGGTGACTGTACTTTCCCGGACGCGGAAACATGTCGAGGTAGAAGCGTCCGATGATCTTGCCCGTGTCGATGACGTCCCAGGTTTCGACGGAAGGGTCCCAGGCGGGCACGTTCGGCTCCTGTCGAAAGCTGACGTGGAACAACTGCGCGGCCGTGTCCATCACACCCTGCCTGACCTGGTTGAAGGGCAGGTAGGGCCGGACGGTCTGCGAATCGAAGTCGTATTGCGAGCGCCGCACCAGTTCCTGGAGGTACAAGTACTCATAACCGAAGATACTGGTTGCGCCGGGGTCCGTCTTTCGCTTCTCGGCCAGCAGCATGGCGTACTCATGTTGCGCTATGGGGCGCGCCGCTGCGTCCAAATCGCCGACAAACTTGGCGATGTTGCTGCCTTTTCCGATCATCTTGTCGGCTGCATTGTAGTCGGCCCAGGACGAATAGCCGATAATGCCGGCGATCTCATAGCGTGTCTGCATCATGTCAAGGAGAACCTGGCGGTTCTTGGGATACGCGCGCGCGTTCCGGGCGTCCCAGATGCGGCGCCGCAGGGCATCACTCTTCGCGAACTGGAGAACGGGAAGGGCGTTCGGCTCGTCGGCAGGGATGTGGATCTTTCCTCCGGAGTCGCGCTTCTGCTTGCCAACGAAGTCCTGCGGCAAACCCTCCAGCTCGGAGGCGTCTTTGACCTCGATCGAGGGGACATCGTCGGAGATATTGCGGTCGAACCGCGACTGGTCCTCCGTCAATCGATCGTTCAGCTGGTTGAGCTTCTTGCGCGTGGCGTTGTCTTTGTCCACGCCGGCCAGGCGAAACTCCAGCAGTTGCCGTTGCACGTAATAGCGCGTCGCAGGGTCGGCCTTCGACAGATCCAGGTTCGCCAGCGCGTTGTACACTCCGGGGTTGAGAGAGAGCGCAGACAGGGCGCTGCCGACCCTGGTCGTCATCGCCGTGGCAGCATCGCGGTAGGCAGCGTCGGGATGCACCTGCTGCATCAACGTGGAAAAGTAGATCGCCGCGTCCAGTTGCCGCAGCGTCTCGTCATACGGCACGAGGGTATTGTCGATGGTGCGCGGGCCTTTGACGGCAACGATGGCATCAATCGAGCTCTGCGCCGCCGCGAGACGCCCGTTCTCGATCTTCTCGAAGGCAGCGATGTCGGGCTTGCTCGCCCACACCGAAGGCTGGTTCTTGAGTTCGTCTTGTGCGGCGCCAATACAGACGCCAAACAGCAGGACCACGACGAGTCGGCCAGATAAACGCATGACAGGCATAAGCGCCCCCTAATGGTATGGGAGAGAATGCTACACGAAATCGTGGGACGTGGATGCCGTTCAAGGTGAGCGAAGGGACGAACCGCATCCGAGTGACGGAAACGGCTCGCGCCGATTCGCAGAGCGCACGAATGAGCTGGGCGTCTCCCTCGGCAGAGCCGGCAGCGAGTCCGATCGCAGACGCGGATAGAATGTCAACGCCGCGTGCGGCGGGAGGGTCTGGAACGATGAGCGTAAATTTCACTGGCACCTGGAAAGCCAATCTGTCGAAGAGCAGGTTCCTGGGGCCGCCGCCGGTGGCGCTTACAGCAAGGATCGCCCACTCCGAGCCGGTCGTGCAGATGGAGATGCTGGTGTCGAAGGCTGACGGCAGCGAAGACCGCGTCGTTTTCCAATGTTCAAGCGATGGCGAGCCGTGCAAGAGCCTGTTGAACGGCAACGCAATCCGTGGGAATGCAAAATGGCAACCAGAAGAGCTGGTCATCGAGTCGTGGGCGCAGGTGGGCGAACGCGAGATGCACTTTTATGACTGCTGGTCGCTGTCTCCCGATGGGCAGACCTTGGTCATGGAACACCGCCAGGGTGATTTGGCGGGGCAGCGCATCGTCCTTGATCGGGGGTAACAAGGCCACAACGGTGTGCCCACCGGCGGACTCTGCGACAAGTGTCGGGGCGCAGAGGTCGTCACAAAATGATCCGCTCATCGCCGACGCGGCGGGTGACGCGCTCGCGGTCCAGATATTCCAACAGCGGGATGGCGTGCTTGCGGGTGATGCCGAAGAGGTCTTTGAACTGGGGCACGCTGAATTTCGGCATGGTGCTCTTGTTCGCGGTCACCCGGCGGCGCAGCGCATCCAGCGCGTCGCAGTGAAACACCAGTTCATCCGACAGCTTCACCAGTACGCGATCGCGCAGCAGCAGGGTGACAATCTTCTGGGCGCGGGCTTTGTCCACCGGCAAGGACGCCAGCACCTCCTTCAGCAGCGGGACCTTCAGACCGGCCTGGGAAAAGGCGTGCTCGATCTGTTGCTTGGATTCGGCTTCTTCGTCGCGCAGCCGGACGCCGCGTCCGGGCAGACGCAGGAGCTCGCCATCGGTTTCCAGCTTCCTCTCCCGCAGCAGTGATGCAATAACGCCGTTGAACAGCTCGGCATGCACATTCAGCGCCTCGCGAAGCTGCTGCTTGTTGATGCCCTGCTGGAGGGGATTCGTATCGTGGAAGGAGCCAAGGGCGGCCAGCACGTCGTGGCGCACGCGCTCCAGCCAGTGTGACGCGATGAGCACATTGTCGAAGACGGTAATCAGGCCGGCCTGCTTCAGCTCCCCTGCGAGCAGCTGGATGCGGGCTGGCAGCCAGCCGGTTTCAGCGACAGCTTCGGCCAGTGTGAGGCCGAACCTCTGGCGGCGCGCAATCCGCGTCAGCAGCCCTTCCTGCGGGGCGGCGCCGGCGATCGCCTCCAGGAACGGCAGACGCTCGTGAGATTCGACACGGATGCGCGGCGCACCGGCATCCAGCACCCGGCCGCCGCCCATGGTAATCACCGGCGAATACTGGCGGATGATAAAACGGTCCCCGGGAAACAACAGGACGGGATCGTCAAGCTTCAGGCGGGCAAAGCCCGACCCGCCCGGTGCGAGCTGCTTGTCAGCGAGCAACGTCACGCGGGCGATGGTCTCGGCGGTGAAGGCGTGCAAATGCACACGCGCATGCTGGCGCAGCGGCTTGGCCGACGGCAGAAGGTCGAGCTGCACACCCAGGCGCGTGACCGGCGTGAACATCTGCGGAGGCGTCAGCATCATGCCGCGGGCGAGTTCGGCGGTCTCCACGCCGGGCAGGTTTAGCGCAGTGCGTTGTCCGGCGATGGCTTCATTCGCCGGCTTGCCGTGCACCTGCACACTACGGACTCGCAGCCGCTGGCCCGTGGGATGGACCTCCACTTCCTGCTCCTTGCGCACGGTGCCCGAGATCAGCGTGCCGGTGACGACCGTACCAAAGCCCTTCATGGTAAAAACGCGGTCAATGGGCAGGCGCAGGACAGCGGCGGAATCCTTCGCCGGAACTTCGGCGGCGAGGCGTGCCAGCTCTGTCTTCAGACGGTCGAGCCCCTCGCCGGTTCTGGCGCTCACTGGAATGATCGGAGAAGTGGCCGGGGCGAGGAACGAGCCCTTCACGAACTCCGCGACTTCCAGGGTCACTACTTCCAAGGTTTCGGCGTCCACCAGGTCGCTCTTGGCCAGTACGGTGATGCCGCGCCGCACCGCCAGCATGCGGCAGATGTCAAAGTGCTCCACGGTTTGCGGCTTGATGGATTCGTCGGCGGCGATGACGAGCAGCACCAGATCGATGCCGCCGATGCCGGCCAGCATGTTCCGCACGAAGCGCTCGTGCCCGGGAACATCCACGAAGCCGATGCGAATGGGCTCTCCGCCGGGGCCAGCGAGTTCGAGGTTGGCAAAACCGATGTCAATGGTGATGCCGCGTCGCTTCTCCTCCTCCAGACGATCCGGATCGATGCCGGTGAGGGCGCGCACCAGAGCGCTCTTGCCGTGATCAATGTGTCCCGCGGTACCGACGATGACAGCCTTCATCGCCAACAGTGTACCGAACCCTTTGTGGAACTCCCGAGCAGCGGGAGCGTGAATCGCATTGGGGGAGAAGTGTGTGCGAAAATAAGAGCAGGAACTTGCAGAAGGTTCGTGGGTTTACTACAGTTGCTCCATCACCGGGGAAGTATTTGTGCTTCCGGAGGGTCGAGGGGCGTCTAAGTGGTTGAGCTCAAGGCGTACTTTGATCCAAGCGGATGCCTTCAATCCTAATACCGCCGGACACGCCAACCCCGCCTCCCCCGCAGGCAGAGGGCCAATTTGCGCTGTGGGCGGCCGCTGAGCTGAACGAATCCGACCTCACACCCCACATCCTCATCCAGTTGCAGGACGACATCGAGCGCTCGCGCATGCGCGAGGCGTTCTGGATATCCGTTGTCGTGCACATGGCGCTGGTGATCTTCCTGGTCATGACACCAAAGATCTTTCCCGGAGTCAAGGGTGTGGTGCTGCTGTCGCCTGCCGACATCATGCGCAACCAGCAGTTAACCTACCTGGACCTGCCCCCCGACGCGCAGAAGGCGCCCAAAACTCCGCCGGAGTCCAAGGTGCTTTCCGACAAGAACCGCATTGCCGAGAGCCGGCATCCGAGTCTGGACAAGAAGACGCTGGAAGAGCTGAAGCGCGCGGGTCCGCCGGGGCTGCCCGCGCCGCCGGGACAGTCGGCGCAGATGGCGGCGCCGCCCACCCCTCAGGGGACGCAGCCGCAGCCGAACCAGGGACAGAACCAGCAGATGGCCAAGCTGGAGCCGGTGCCTGATCCGAAGCTGGCCGTGCCGTCACAGGGCAGCAATCAGGCCCCGGTTAACTTTGCTGACATGATGAAGTCGCCGGGTGATCTCACCGCCCAGGCCGCTCGCGCAGTAGCCGCGCGCCGCGGCGGCGGAAGCTACGGTGGCGGCGGCGATTACGGCGTAGGGCCTGGCGGATCGGCGCGTACCCTGGGCAATCTGGAAGTCCTGAGCGACACCCAGGGAGTGGACTTCGGACCTTATCTCTCGCGCGTGCTCGACGCCGTGCGCCGCAACTGGTACACGCTGATACCGGAAGAAGCCCGGGCGCCACTGATGAAGCGCGGCAAGCTAGCCATCGAGTTTGTCATCCTGCAGGACGGTAAGATCGCAGGCATGAAGCTGGTGGCGCCTTCGGGCGATGTCTCGCTGGATCGCGCCGCCTGGGGCGGAATCACCGCCTCCAATCCGTTTGCGCCGTTGCCCAGCGAGTTCCACGGGCCGTACCTGGCGCTGCGTTTCCGCTTCTACTACAACCCGCAAAAGGGCGATCTGGACTAGCTACCTTTCCGGGGCCTGGACGCTGGCCTACAAGCCGGCTCTTCTGCCGAAGGGCGAAAGCACGTGGCTGCGAGCCGACTGGTTTGGTCGCTTTTGTGATCCGGTGAAGCGGACGAAAAACAGACGCCTCAGTTGCGCTCAGTGGCGTAGGCTTCCTCGCGCTCCTTCGTGATGACAATTCATACGAGGCTCTCGACGCGCCGCAAGATGCGCCCCTTCGCGGATGAGAAATATCACTTCTGGGCCTTGTCCAGCGTCTCCGCCCGGAAGGTTCGGTCGTCCACGCGGTGCAGGCGCTCGGACACACCCTTTGGCAGCAGCCGGTAATGATGGATTTCCAGCAGGTGATAGACGATGAACCAGATGGGTTGTTCCGTGGTCATCCACTGCTGATCGTCGAAGCGGGTAAGATTCACGGGGCGGGAGAAGGTCCGCAGGCTGCGCTCGCGCCGCATGTTGAAGTAGGTGTCGAAGTAGCTCATGGCCAGTTCGCGCAGCGAGCGGTACACAGGCTCACGGTAGCGGCATCCGGTGTAGTTGGACTTGGCTACGGCGCCCCAAAGTCCGTCCACGCGAAAGACCGCCAACACATGGTCGGTATCGTGCTGGGCTTCGAAGTCCACAATCAGCGGCGGATGTCCGTTGGCCCGCAGGGCGGCGGCGGCAAAGATCGCTCCTTCCATGCAGTGCGACGTTCCCTCGCGCAACACCCGGCGCGGCGACCACGCGGTATCAGCGAGATGGTAGGGCATGGCGTCGAGAAAGCGCTGGATGCCGTACGGGTTCTTCAGGCTGCGCAGCTTGCGCAACTCTGCCGGAGTCCAACCCAGGTGGTCGCTGTTCATGGCCGGAGGAATGCAGTTTACAGCATCGGTAAAGGTGACCGGCAGTCCATCGATTGGCCGCTGTGGGATTAGAAAGGCCGAGGCCCAGAATCGTTCCAGCGCATCCGTGCATCTGAGTTTTATTCGCGGTTGTCTAGACGCGCTCGTTTTGTCTTCCCGAGTGTATTTCCAACATAGGGGTCCTTCGACTCGTCGCTGCACTCCTCGCTCAGGATGACACAAGGAGAAAGGGAACCGGATGGCAAGCACGACGGTCGCTGGCGCCGGGGGAATATCGCTATCGCGGCCTGCCTTCAGCCCCTGGCTGATCGCGATCTCGGTCATGCTGGCGACCTTCATGGAGGTGCTCGACACCTCCATCGCTTCGGTCGCCTTGCCGCACATCGCCGGCAGTCTCTCCGCCAGCAACGACGAAGCCACCTGGGTGCTGACCAGCTATCTCGTCGCCAACGCCATCGTCCTGCCGGCCAGCCCCTGGTTTTCAAAGAAGTTTGGACGCAAGCGCTTCCTTATTTCGTGCATCATCATCTTCACGATTTCGTCCTTCGCCTGCGGCGCCGCGACCAGCCTGGGCATGATTCTGCTGGCGCGCGCCATTCAGGGCGCCGGTGGAGGCGCGCTGCAGCCGTTATCGCAAGCCATTCTGCTGGAGAGCTTCCCGCCGGACAAACGCGGCCTGGCCCTGGCTGTCTTCGCCCTCGGCGTGGTGGTGGCGCCGGTCCTCGGCCCGACGCTCGGCGGCTATCTGACTGATACCTACTCGTGGCGCTGGGCGTTCTACATCAACATCCCCATCGGCGTGCTCGCGATCATGATGATCATGCGGTACGTCGAGGATCCGGAGTACATCCGCAATGCCAAAGCCGGCAGGATTGACGCCATCGGGCTCGGGCTGCTGGCAGTGTGGCTTAGCTGCCTGCAGATCGTCCTCGACAAAGGCCAGGAAGACGACTGGTTCGGTGCACTATGGATCCGCTGGGCGGTCGGGATCCTGGTGGTTGCGCTCATTCTGTTCATTGTTCGCGAATTTACCTCCGACAATCCGCTGGTGGACCTGCGCGTCTTTCGACACCGCAATTTCCTGATCGGCTGTATTCTGATCGCGCTGTTTGGCGCCGCCATCTACGGGCTCATCGCCCTCTTGCCGCTGTTCTATCAGGAGTTGATGGGCTACACCGCATCGGCGGCCGGATGGGCTGTCAGCCCCCGCGGCATCGGGGCCATATTGGCCATGCCCATCATCGGAATTTTGACCGCTAAGGTTGACAATCGCTGGCTCGTCGCCAGCGGCTTCCTCATGTTTGGCCTGAGCAGCCTGCGTTTCGGGCAGGCCGACCTTCAAATCTCACAGTGGTCTTTCTTGTGGGCCATCATTGTCAGCGGCTTCGGCGCCGGGTGCATCTTTGTGCCTCTGTCTGCCATCACCGTCACCGGCCTGTCCAACGAAGAGATAGGCAATGCCAGCGGACTCTATAACCTCTTCCGCAATGTGGGCGGCAGCGTGGGCATTGCCATCGTGAATACCATCGTCGCGCGCCACGCGCAACTGCATCAGAATGAGCTGGTGCGCTCGATCGTGCCCAGCAGCATCCCCCTGCAGAACCAGCTGCACGCGCTGCAGCAGTACCTGCAATCGCAGGGCTACGGGCCGTTAGACTCGATCAATAAGGCTTACGGCATCATCAGCCGACAGGTGGAGGCGCAGGCGCTCCTGTGGTCCTATGTGGACGACTTTCGCTACATGGCATTGCTATGTTTCGCCTGTATTCCGATTGTGTTCCTGCTGCGGAAGGTGGTCCCGGGCAAGGGCGCACGGACGATCGGGCATTGAAGCAGGACGACAGTCCGGATCGCTACCGGGTGCAACTCGGGCTGATCATTTCCAGTTCAGTCACATCGAGGGCGAGGCGCTGATTGCCGCTGCCCGGCTTCTGACCCTGTTCGCTCTTCCCTTCCGGCGCCTCTGATTTGGCGGAGGGGTGTCCGGTGACGCTGACGGTGTGAAACACCTGTCCGGCCAAGTCAACCTTCTTGCTCGTCAGTTCCCAGTTTTGCCCGTTCTGATCGGAGATGGAAAAGCCTCCCGACGCGGCGTTCTTCTTCAGGCAGCCAGTTATGTTCACCAGAAGCGGGTTGGTCACCTTCCGCGGCTGGTTGCTCTGGACAGGCTGTGCCTCCTGTCCGACCAACATCGCAGCGCCCAGGCTCAGCGAAAGCAACGCCGTCCAACGCAACGTGGCTGTGCTCCTATACAACATGAGTTTGCACCTGGCAACAACACCGATCCGGCTCTGGTATCGTTCGACAATCTCGACCTGGTGCGAACGGGGGCTGAAACCCGGCGCTTTCATCGACTGTCCTCTACACACTTCTACCAGCTGCCTTCTAAATAATAGACGCAGAGAAGTGGCCGGCGGCACCGCGCCTGTGCGCAAAGGACCGCTATTGGGAACGAAATTCTTGCTGAGATCTTTGTGGGAGAAGTACAGGAGCGCGTCCTCCCCCGAGAATTTGGACGCGCTCCTCGGCCAGCAGCGCTAATCGGCAGCGTGGGGAGCAGCCGGGCTGCGCTTTAGCTGGAGGCTCAAAGTGCAGAAGTAAAAGAGCGAAAGGGCGACTTGCGCTGGTAGTCGCCCCTTGCCGGAAGCGCAGGTCTTTTCGGCCAGAAACCCAACGCGCTTCCTATTCCATCGCGTCCGTGGATGGCGCGACTCCACGGGCGCGTAACCTTAGACCTGCTGTATCCGTCCTGTTCCAATTTCTGCAACACAAACCTATATGCAACACTTCTGCCAACAAGATTTGATTTTGTCTGGCCAAGGCTTTGGCGTCTCTATCTTCTTTAATTTTCAGTACGTTGATCGTTGACGGCTACACGGACGATTGCAGCATGAGCCCCCAATCGAAGAGCCTCTGACACCACACAATCGGATAGAGATTAGCTAAAAGGATGGGCACTAAGGTGTTGCAGGGCAGGCTCTCTTTTCGGAACTTGCTATTGGAAAATGTGAATACAATCTGTAGGAGAGGCCTTCCCAACGAGAGCTTTCCCTGGAGCTCAGTAATGGATGCGAAACTCGAAGCGGTCACCGGCCCCCTGAAGGGTGTAGTCTTCCCCATCACCGGCGAGCGCCTCTCGATCGGCAGTGACGTCTCCAACGAACTGAGCATCTACGGACCCTCCATCGCGCCGGCGCATTGCCTCATCACGCGCCACGGCGACTCGGTCGCGGTCACGGACCTGGAAAGCGGACAGGGAACCTTTGTCAATGGCGTCCCCGTGCGAGAACGGGTGCTGGAGGACGGCGATAGGATTTCGATTGGTGACTGCGAACTTGTCTTCCGCCGTGGCGCGTCAAGTACGCAGAATCTGGGCGCGAGTTCTGGACAAGAAAGCCTACCAGGGGAACTTCCGGCTCCCGCGCTGCACGAGCCCTTGCCCTTTCCGTCGGTAACGACCGATGTTGGCCGCATGGCGCGCGATCTGAATGCCCTGTTCAAGATCGCCAATGCCATCAATGCTCAGCACGACTCGGTGTCTCTGCAAGAAGGGCTACTGCAACTCATCTTTGAAGTTGTGCCGGCTGATGCCGGCGCGATCCAGATCATCGAAAATGCCGAGGGCCAGCCGAATTCCACGGTTACGTGGACCCGCGAAAGCCGCCAGGTGCCGGAGATCAAAGTGCGGCATGAGGTCGTGCTGCGGACCCTGTGGGAACGAACCGCGCAAGTGGTTTCAGATCCTGCCGCGGCGGGCGCCTCGCCGGAGACGGTGCTCTGTGCTCCGCTGGTCGCGTTGCAAAAGACCATAGGTGTCATCTATCTGGTCTGCCATTCGCCCGGCGAATGTTTCGAACGCGATCACGTGAACTTCGTGAACTCCGTGGCGGCCATCGCAGCTGTAACCCTGGAGAGTGTTCTGGCGATGGAGTCGTTGCAGGCGGAGAACCGTCAACTGCGCGAGCAACTGGCGGTCGACGACTCCATGATCGGCGAGAGTCCGCCCATGCGGCAATTAGCGCAAACCATCGACAAGCTGGCGAAGGGCGATGCTGCGGTGCTGGTCCGCGGGGAGAGCGGTGTGGGCAAGGAACTGGTCGCCCGCGCCATTCATGTCAAGAGCTCCCGCTCGGCCCAGCCGTTCATCGCCATCAACTGCGCGGCCATCCCCGAGACCCTGATCGAGAGTGAATTGTTCGGATACGAGAAGGGGGCCTTCACCGGCGCGGTCGTCAGCAAACGCGGCAAGCTGGAGCTGGCAGGTAGCGGCACGCTCTTCCTGGATGAGATCGGAGAGTTCGATCTGAAGCTGCAGGCGAAGCTGCTGCGTATGCTGCAGCAAAGGGAGTTCGAGCGGGTCGGCGGCACTACCACCATCCGCTTCCAGGCCAGGGTGCTGGCTGCCACCAACAAGGATCTGGAGCAGGCGATCGCGCGCCGCGAGTTCCGGCAAGACCTTTACTATCGCCTGAACGTCGTTTCTCTTTCCGTGCCGCCCCTGCGGGAACATCGCCAGGACATTCCGCTTCTGGCCATTCACTTCGCGCGGAAGTATTCGCAGCGCATGACGCGGCCATTCAAAGGCATCTCGCCTGAAGCTCGCGCCCTGCTGGTGAAATACAGTTGGCCGGGAAACGTTCGCGAGCTGGAGAACGCCATCGAACACGCGTTGATCATGGGGACTTCGGATTCGATTGTCCCCGAAGACCTGCCCGAGGCGCTGCAATATGGCGATGACGGCAAAAGCGGCGCCAATGGCTATCACGAGGCGCTTGCGGAGTTCAAGAGACGCCTCATCCAGGAAGCCATGCGCAAAGCGGGAGGAAACGCCGCCGACGCCGCGCGCGCGCTGGGAGTTCATCCTAACTACCTGTACCGGCTGATTCGGAACCTGGGTCTGAAGGCAGATGCGGCAGCATCATGAGAAAGCCGCGAGCGTTGCTGCTTGCAGTTTTTGTAAGTGGGCACCACTCGGTGCCGATCAAACCAAGTAAGTACTAGTTCAATTCTTTGTGCTCCACTCCATTCTCAAGGTCCCTTCCCGCTAAGAACGTCAGCCGTCGAGGGAACAAAAGCCGCGTGAAGATCACGTGCAGCCTTTGCCGCCCGGTCTCGCTTGTCGTCGTCACCCAACTGGTCCTTGTATCCATACAGAGCCCCCAACAAAGCCAAGGCACGTTCGTCCGGCGATGGGATATGCCTCCAATTCTGGCAGATGCGCAGCCCGCCCCCCATGAGCCAATACGCCAGGTTCCGCTCACAGCGGCCCCGCCATCCTCTATCCAGTATGCACTTAAAGCTGACGTCGGACTTTAGTATCGTATCCATCGTTATGTATGCCGACGTAAACTCAGGCGGAGCCGGAGGAGAAGAGCTCAAGGCGGCCCGGTGGTTCCACATCCGCGCCATCCTCATTGCGTCCTGGATGAGTGGAACCCAGTCGTCCGGACAGCTATCTCCTATGTCATCCGAGATCGCCTCCGGGGCCGGGCTGGATCCGGTCGCGACCTCGCGCGCGAACATCGCGTACGACTCCGCATTAGTCAGGGCCTCGGCGGTAGTCAGATAGGAATAGAACCAGTCCGACTTGTATGCGCGATCGATAATATCCTGCTTTTTCGTCAGGCCTAACAGCGCATGCGCGAACTCGTGAATGATGGTGCTGGCATCATCCTCCACACTTCGTTCGAAGAAGGGACGGCAAAAGTCGACCTCATTAGAATTCGGTACACGAGCCACCAGTTCCTCGCCTTCCGTCCCGAGGGCGCACGGCTGGTCGCTGGCAGGTGGGCAGTTGACTCGGAAATTTTGACGGCCGAAGATGTCCTTTTGGATCGCCGCCAGCCGCGCCTTCACGTACGCGACGACGGCAGGATCCGTGGAATGGAAATGCTTGCTCAGCCCATCTGCCGCCCATATCGCTGCCAGTGGGCGATTCGACCACGGGCCGCCAAGGAGCGCGTCGATGCCCGAGATCGCGCGTGAAAGCCACTCATTCGCTTTCTGTGCGGCTGGCTCGATTTTTCTGTGCTGGTCCAGGGTGCAAGTCGCGCCCTGTTCGGCCTTGACCTCGACCTCAGGGGCGGGCTGTATCGTCGGTTTAATAGTCCCTTCGCCTTGCTGGACCACGTGCGCCAATTCATGAGCAATGAGTTTTGCGCCGTCGGCAGTCGCGGGCGCATACCGTCCCGCACCGAATGCGATCTGATAGCCGACGGTATAGGCACGCGCACCGATAGCCCCGGCTGATTGGTTGGCTGCGGTGTCGGTATGCACCCGTACCTGATTGAAGCCATATCCAAAGCGCGGCTCGAAAAACGCCCGCGCAGCCGGGTCAAGCGGCTGGCCCGGTGACCGTAAGACTCCATGAACAATGGGCGGAACACCGGATTGCGGTGAGCTGCGTTCCAAAGCGCCGGCCCTCGCCGGCTTCATCTGCAAACGCGGATGTTCCTGCTCACTTTCTTCCGCATGACATTTGTCGCAGCTTCCACCACAGGAACACTTTCGCTGCACGGCGGGCACGCCACCGGATAACGGTGGCCTTGTCGCGGCTTCGGGGCAGGCCATGCGCGTCATGTGTTCGGCAACGCGGTCGGCTTCGCGCTCGAGTGGATCGTCGACCTCGCCGACATCGAGCCTCCGCTGTAGGATGCCCGGCGGCAGGGGCACGGTTAGCGATGACTCCCCTTGAGATGGGTTCGCCCGGTCAGGTGAAAACAGCAAGACGGTGCTGAAATCCCAGTTCAGACCTGGCGCTGCCACTCCACCTGGAACTTGCATCGGTTGGCTCGCTGGAATGGACGGGTTGCTGGGCTGGCTGGCTTCCGGGCGGGCCGCCCGCTGCGACGGAAGCCGCAGTGCTGCCCAAGTGCCAAAGGTCCCCGGCAGCGGGTGCACTGGCTCGACCGCACTGCCGGCTATTCGTTCCTCAACAAGATTCGAGCGTTCGGCTAGTTCTTTGTTGGAACTTGCAGATGCTCTCGTTGCCTTGGTGATCGGCGGGGCAAACATGGCGGCACTATTTCAATAAGACTCGATACGATCCCGACCGCGTTTATTGGCGCCCGGCGGTCGGAAGTATATATCGGTTTGGCTCCAACGTAAGGTCCTTTTGCGCATCTTCCTTCAAAAGCTAAAGGCCTCCAGAATTCCGGAGGCCTGTTGTGCTGCGAAGAATAGTTTCAGGTTATCTCTTAGTGTCCGTCGAGACACCCTTTCTGTCCGCTCAGGTTGGGATAGCCGGTGCCGTTGTTGTAGGCCGCGTTCGACCATTCGCCCTGGATCTTCCACTGCGTTCCGTTGGAGAAAGTAACCAGAGGAACGTTGAACGTCCAGGCGCACTTGTCGCCGTTTTCCTGGCCGCTGGAGTCGTACCACGCACCCGGGTTGGAGGGATCCGTGCGTGCTTCGGACAGTTCATGCCCGCTCACGTTGGCCAGTGCCGCCAGCCCCTGGGAATGCAGGCCCGAGGTGTCGCCGGGATCGCAGCCGGAATCGCCATCAAGCTTGAAGAAGAAGCCGAACTGCACGCGGTGCCCGCCGCAGGTGCCCTCGCTGTGATATGCGCAATAACCGTTGCTGCCGCGGGTCTTGTCAACATACACAGGATAGTAGCCGTTGCCGCTGGGATCGGGGTTTGTAATCATCTTGCAAACTTCGGCCAGAATGGCGCTGGTGTTGTTGCCATTCCCCGCCGTGCTGGTATCAACGTAGTGCCCGGCGTAGCTGGTGGTGGGACCCACCTGACCATTGGAGCCGGTATACTCGTCGCTGGTCTTGGCGTAGTTGGAGTTGCTGAATCCCTGGTACCAGCTATCCATGCCGGAGATCTTGTCTCCGGTGTAGTTGGCCCAACTGGTGCCCCAGAAGATGGCGGTGACATTTGCCGTAGGCATGATTACACCGCCGTGGTAAGTCATGTTGGGACTGCGCCGTGCAGGTTGCAGGTCCGGCACTACTCCTTTGGCCCAGTGAATGCCGAGCATGGGCGGCGCGGTCGCACTCTGGTCCGCTGAAATGGTGGATTGGTTTTGACCAAGGGCAAACATGGAGACCATGCATGCCAGGAGAAGCAGGGAAAGCTTTCTCACGTGTTCCTCCGTGATGGCTTGCGCCTAGTTAGTTTGAGTTAAAGGAGACCGACTGGAGTAATCAAGCATGATGAATGCGCAGATTCAGGCGGCCGCCTTCACGACCCCACACAATGATGAATTGCAGTGACAGTAATCGACTAAGAGGAGCGCCGTCAAGAGAAAACTGGCACTTTGACCCGTTACGGTCTGCCACTTCTGTGCCCTGTAACCCCTTCGGCGGAACCTCGGGCTTCCACGTTCGTATCATGGTATTTGCACCCTGAAAGGAGTTTCATGACTTCGCGCCTACGTGCGGTTTCCATCCTCTGGTTGTGTGTGTTTTTCATGACAGGTATTGTTTGGGCGCAGCAGGCGCCGGACAGCAGTAACGCCGCCAATGAGATGCCGTCGGTCACTGCTGTCCCGGCAGCCGCGCAGGCTTCGCCCAACTTCAACGTGGACGCCGCTACCGAAGCCTACATGGCGCAGATTCCGGCCAGCGCGCGGGCCCGCTCCGATGCCTACTTTGAAGGCGGCTACTGGCTTATCTTGTGGGACTTCCTGTACGGCGCTGTGATTTCGCTGCTGCTGCTGAATCTGCGCTGGTCGGCAGCCATGCGCGACGTGGCGGAACACATCACCCGTTTCAAGCCGCTGCAAACCTTCGTCTATTGGACGGAGTATTCCGTGGTCACTTTCGTTCTCGGCGCGCCGCTGGCCATCTATGAAGGCTTCGTTCGCGAGCATAAATACGGACTGGCGACGCAAACCTTCGGGCCGTGGGCCTGGGACCAGACTAAGGGGCTGCTCATTGGGATCGTACTCGGCGGCCTGATGGTGATGGCTCTGTTCGGCATTGTTCGCCGCCTACCGCGCACCTGGTGGTTGTGGGGATCCATCTTTACGCTGGGCTTCACGATCTTTACGGTGCTGATCGGACCAGTCTATCTGCAACCGATATTCAACAAGATCACCCGTCTTAACGACCCCAAGATCACCCAGCCAATCCTGAGCATGGCGCGGGCGAACGCAATCAACGCTAAGGACGTATATCAGATTGATGCTTCGCGGCAGACTACGCGCATGAGCGCCAATGTCAGCGGCTTCGGCCAGACGATGCGAATCACCTTGAACGACAATCTGCTGCGCCGCGGGTCGCGGGAAGAGATCCAGGCTGTGATGGGGCACGAGATGGGTCACTACGTGCTCAACCACATCTACAAAGACCTCCTGTTGTTCTTTCCCATCGTGATCATTGGCGGATTTGCCTTGCTCAAATGGTCATTAGACTGGAGCCTGCAGCGCTGGGGCGAGAGATGGCGAATTCGCGGCATTGGCGATGTAGCGGTGGTTCCGCTGGTCGTGCTGATCCTCTCCATTATTGGCTTTGTGGGCACTCCCATCTTCAATACGCATTCCCGAACGGAGGAGCGTGAAGCCGACATGTACGGCGTCAACGCCAGCCGCCAGCCGGACGGCTTCGCGCAGGCCGCCATCCACCTCGGCGAGTATCGCAAGATGAGACCCGGCCCGGTCGAAGAGTTCATTTTCTACGATCATCCCAGCGGCTACAGCCGGATTTACCGCGTCATGCAATGGAAGGGAGAGAATCTGCAGCTATTCGAGGGGCCGGGTGGACAGGCGCGCACACTACAGGCTGCACCGCAGCCTTAGGGTAGTTCGACGGTGAGCGGAGCGATCAGGCCGCAGCGTGCCGGTTGACTTGCGACGCCGAACCGGAAGCCAAGGCCGTTGCCAGCGGTTCAGTGTCGGACTTCGGAAGTGGCTGTGGTCGAGCAGCCGGAACGCTGACGGTTCGTTCTTCGAAGAGTAGTCGGCGCAGCGTACGAAGATCGTTCAACACGCGGCGGCTGCGGTTCATGTGGAACTCGAGCTTTTCCAGCGTGTACAGGGCAAGCTTCAGCGCCTCTGCCCGGCGCGGGAAGCGAGAACTCGACTCTCGTTGGACATCGCTCTCAATTTCTAGTTTGGTTTCAAAGACTGTCTGCGCCAGCAATGTGAGGTAGTCGTGCGCGTCCTCGATGCTGTCAAATGGGGTTTCGGACATCGGATTCATGGTCGCTCTCCTCTTGCTGTCACCAAGGAGTGCAGGCAACCATCGCCTGGGGGTCCTGGGGGTTGTACTAAGCATCCCAGATTTCCCGGCCCCGGTCTGTGATGTTGGGCACGCGCCTTCGTGACAAACGGGCCCCCGGCGTTGCCGCGCTGCAGCAAAATGAACGGTGGGGATGTGATTTTGCTCACAGAACATTCCGTCGCGTCTCACACTCGACCCCGACGCTGCTCACAGACCACGCCGCCTTCCACCAAGCACAATGACGCAAGTAGGCAATAGCCTCCAGGTGCTATCGGTTCCCGGGTCGCCACTTCCAACCGCCGTCCTCCTTGGCACCTGTGGGGTGCTGCCACTGCGGAGAGGTCAAGCACATGGTGGAAGCTCTCCAATCACCGGCCCAGGCGACCTACGGATTAGTCTCTGGACAAGCTCTCTTCCTGCTGCTGAACCTTCTCGGCCTGGCGTGCTTCGCTTACATCGTGACCAGGCGACTGATGCCTCTGGTGCGCGCGGAACGCGATCTCCGGTTTGACCGGCCGTGGCTGCGTCTGCAAAAGGTGCTGCAGTTTTGGCTGGGGCAGTGGAGGCATCCCCGTTACCGTTTCGCGGGAACGATGCACATCCTGATCTTCGCCGGCTTCATCATTTTGGCAACGCGCGCGTTCTCGCTGCTCATCTTCGGCATCTCCGAGAACGTCGCAATGCCGGATTCCTCCTCGGGGCTCGGTCACATCTACGAGGTGATTGCCGACTATGCCGCGACTGTGGTCTTTGCCTGCATGATGGTCGCCGCGGTCCGCCGGATCGTCTTCAAGCCCGCCCGTTATGAGGTGCCGGCGAGATATGGCAGAAGCCACAAGGTTGATGCCATCTTTCTTCTGGGGCTCATCGCCATACTGATGTTCTCCGAAAGCCTGTTTGAGGCGAGCAAGGCGGCGTCCTTGGCGCAGCAGGGCCACACAGAATTCCTGGCCGTATTTTCTCTGGCGTGGGTGTTGCAGAATGTCCTCAGTTCAGCCTCGCCGGTCACACTCTGGAACCTTCATCGCGGCGCGTACCTTCTCGATGTTCTGACTTTCTACTTCCTGTTGTGCTATCGGCCCTTTGGAATCCAGTTCCACGTGGAGACGTCGCTTTTCAACGTTTTCTTCGCCAAGCTGGACAAGGGCACCGTGAAACCCGTGCGCTGGGGTGTCAGCGACGAGCAGCTCGATCAGGTGAAGTCGTTCGGCGTGAAAACCTTCCAGGACTTCACCTGGAAGCACATGCTGGACTTCTATTCCTGCGCCGACTGCGGCCGGTGCTCCGACAAATGTCCTGCGAACGCCGTCGGCCGACCGCTGTCCCCGCGATTCCTCACCATCAAAGCGCGCGACTACAGCTTCCAGCACTACCCGATGTTCGGTACTTCAGGGAACGGCGCGCCGTTGGTCGGCGGTATCTATTCCGACGATGAGGTCTGGTCCTGCACGACCTGCGGCGCGTGCGAGGAAGAATGCCCGCTGCTCATCGAGTACATCGACAAGATCGTGGATCTGCGGCGCGGGCTGGTGGATGACGGGAATGTGCCCAAGTCCATCCAGAAGGCGCTGAAGGCGTTGGAAAGCCGGGGCAACCCCTACGGGAAGATGGAGAAGAAACGGGCTGACTGGACCAAGGCCGACGGGTTTGCTGCCAATTGCGATGTCAAAGTTCTGAACGGAAGCAATGGCGGCAACACGCTCTACTTTGTGGACAGTATTACTTCCTACGATGACCGCATCCAGGCGATCGGGCGCGCGACTGCGCGCGTGCTGGCTGAGACAGGCGAAAACTTCGCAATTCTTGGGGCGGCGGAAAAAGACAGCGGCCACGATGTGCGGCGCTTCGGCGAAGAGACGCTCTTCATGGCCCTGCGCGACTACAACACGGATGCCATCAAGGCTTCGGGTGCACGGCGCATCGTCACAGCCGACCCGCATGCCTACAACGCGCTGAAACACGACTACAAGGACCTGCCTCCGGTAGAGCACATCAGCCAGGCCATCGCCCAGGCCTTGAAGGCCGGCTGGATCAAGCTCAACGGAGTGGAGAACGAAAACAACGTTTACGCCTACCACGACCCCTGTTACCTGGGCCGGCACAACGGCGTCTATGACGATCCGCGTGACGTCCTGGATGCGATTCCCGGTTTGAAGCGCGTAGAGATGAGCCGCTGCCGCGATCGTTCGTTCTGTTGCGGCGGTGGCGGACTGATGCTCTTCTACGAGCCGAAAGAAGAGGAGCGCATGGGCGTGAGGCGCGTGAAGATGGCCGCCGAAGCGGGGGCCAATGTCATCGTGACTGCGTGTCCGTTCTGCATGGTGAACATGGAAGACGCCATCAAGGTCGCCGGCATGGAAGGAAAGATGACCGCCATCGACCTGACGGAGTTGGTTGATCAATGCATCGTGAGAGAAAGTCCTACGGCGTGTGAGGTAAAGGAAGAGTGCGTCCCGGCGTGAGTTCAGCCGGCGCCGGAGTAAGACGAACGAGATCAATTTGGGGAGAGTGAATGTGGAGATCCTAGTTTGCGTGCGAAGAGTGCCTGACACCTCGGAAAACGAAATTCAACTCAACCGCGCCGGTAACGACATCGAACGGGACGACCTGGTCTATTCGGTGAACGAAGCCGACAACTACGCGGTGGAAGAAGCGCTGCAAATTGTCGCCAAGGCCGGCGGCAACGTCACGGTGGTCACGGTCGGCAGCGACGAGGACGAGGAAGTGCTGCGCCGCGAAATGGCGATGGGCGCCAACCAGGGCGTACTGCTCAGCGATGAAGCCTTCGAGGGCTCGGACGGGCGAGGCATTGCGGCCATCCTCAAGGCCTTCGTGCAGAAGGGTAAGTACGACCTGATCCTGACCGGCATTCAGGCGGAAGATGGCGGCGCTCAGGTCGGCGGGATGCTCGCCGCGATGCTCGACTATCCCTTCGCCTCGCTAGTAAATTCCATCGCCGTCGTCGATGGGAAGCTCAAGGTGAGCCGAGAAATTGAAGGCGGCAACCGGGAGATGAACGAGATCGATCTCCCCTGCGTGCTCTCCATTCAGACCGGCATTAACGAACCGCGGTATGTCGGCATGCGGGGCATCCGGCAAGTCGCATCGGTGGAGATTCCGACCTACGGCGCTTCGGACCTGGGTGTTGAGATCGCCGCCGTGGGAGAGACCGGAGCCAAGGTCAAGCGCCTTGACTACTTCGTGCCTGCGCTCGGCAAAGGCGCCGAGATCCTGCAGGGCAGCCGCGAAGAAGTCATCGACAAACTGATTGAGCTGATGAAAGCCAAAGGAGGGTTGAACTGATGGCTCGGATCTTTGCCTACATCGTACACAGGGGTGGCGTTGCCGATGACACAGCAGCCGAACTCATCGCCGCTGCGAAGAAGATTGATGCGACCGCGTCACCCGTGGCCATCGCGACCGGCTGGGGAGCAGAGCTGGATACCGTGTGCGAAAGCCTGCGCACTTCCTACGGTGAAGTATGGAAAATCGCCAACCAGGCGATGGCTTACCCCAACGCTGAGCCCATCCGCCAGGCGCTGGTGAAAGTTGTGCCCAGCGGCAGCATCGTGTTGGTTCCGCACGCGCACTTCGGAATTGATTTGTCGCCCGGCCTAGCCATCAAGCTCGACGCTGCTTATGTCCCCGATGTGGTCGGCATCGAAGGCGTCGAAGGGACTTCGCTGAAGGTGGTGCGCCAGGAGTTCGGCGGACAGGTGAGCGCGCATGTCCGCTGCGATATTTCGTCCGGCGTCGTGATTAACGCTCGCCCGGGCGCATTCAAGCCGCAGGAGTCTGCGCCGGTCAACGGTGTGGTGGTGGACAAGTCTGGAGAAGTTGGCGCCTTGACGGCAAAACGCCGCTATCTCCAGACTGTCACAGCCGAAGCCGGCGATGTCGACATTACCAAACACGCCGTACTGGTTTCGGTCGGCCGTGGCATCCAGGAAAAAGACAACATCGCCATCGCTGAGGAACTTGCTGAAACGTTGGGCGCGGCAGTGAGCTGCTCACGCCCCGTCGTTGATGCCAAGTGGCTGCCAAAGTCGCGCCAAGTCGGCTCCTCCGGACAGACGGTGAAGCCCAAGGTGTATATGGCGTGTGGCATCAGCGGCTCGTTCCAGCACCTGGCCGGCATTAAGGGCAACCCCTTCATCGTGGCGATCAACAAGAACCCCAAGGCCCCCTTCTTCCAGGTGGCCGATGTGGGAATCGTCGCCGACATTCTGGAGTTCCTGCCGGAACTGACCAACAAGATTCGCGAAGCCAGAGGCGCTTCGGTCTAGGAAAAGAGAGGCACCGTCAATGCTAACGAAGAAAACCTTGCAACTGAGTCTGAAATCGCTGCGCGATTTCGCAAAGAAGCGCCTGACCGATGAAGAACTCATCGCGTGGGATGAACGGGACGAATGCCCGGAGGAAATTGTCCGCTACATGAGCAACCCGGACAAACTGGGCATTCAACTTCTGTTCATCCCGGAAGAGTACGGCGGCATGGGGGGAAGTACCTTCGACGTCTATCTAATCTGCGAGCAGATGGCGCGGATTGATCTGGGCGTGGCCACTTCCTTGTTTGCCACGTTCCTGGGCAGCGATCCCATTACGTTCGGGGCCACTCCCGAGCAAAAGAAGAAATGGCTGGGCAAGATCGCTGACGAAGGCGTTCTCTTTGCCTACGGTGCGACCGAACCGGAGGCCGGCAGCGACCTGGGCGCGCTGAAGACGATCGCCGACCGCGTCGAGAAGGACGGCAAGATCCTTGGCTACAAGATCACGGGCAATAAGCAGTGGATCAGCAACGGGGGTATCGCCGAGGTTTACACGATTCTGGCCAACACGCCCGCCGGGCCGAGCTGGTTCATCGTGGACAAGAGTGTGCCCGGATTCACCTACGACAAGCCCGAAAACAAGCATGGCATCCGCCTGAGCAACACGGCGGCGCTGGCGCTGGACAACGTCTATGTCGATGCCGAGCGTCTCGTCGGCGGCGTCGAAGGCCAGGGTTTGCTACAGGCGCAGATGGTCTTCGGTTACACGCGGGTGATGGTGGCGGCGTTTGGCCTGGGAGCGGGCTGGGCGGCGCTCGATCGCGCCATCCCCTATTCCACGAAGCGCATTCAGGCCGGATCGCCGCTCTCGGAGAAACAGGGATACACCCACAAGCTGATCGTCCCCAACGTGGTTCGTTTGGAAGCCGCGCGGTCCTACATTGAGGAAACCGCCGAGCGCATTGACGCAGGCGAAGGAAGTTTGAACACCGAAGGCGCCATCGCCAAGTACATGGCGACGGAGGCTGGCGATGCTGCCGCGGACGCCAGTATCCAGGCGCTGGGTGGCTACGGCTACACCCACGAATACATGGTGGAGAAGATCAGCCGCGACGTTCGCATCACCCGGATTTACGAGGGGACCTCCGAGATCATGGAGATGACGATCAGCCGCGACCGCTGGCAATCGCACCTTAAGACCCGTGGTCAGTACTATCACGAACAGGCGCGAGAGCTGGAAGCGTTGGACGTCCGCCATCCGGGCGTGGGCGCTTACATCGCGGCCCTGGCGGCCCATGCCCTGGGGGAGGTGATGGAAAAGGCGCGGAGTGCGCGTCTCACCCGTCATCAACATGTTCTCTTCCGACTGGGTGAGTTGATCGCCTACACGGAGTGCGCCGGCAGCCTAGCCCGCCGAGCCGCGCGCATGGCGGAAGGCAAGCTGAACGAGAAGGCCAGCGACCGTTTCGATGCAACCGCTTTGGCGACCCTGAGCAGGATCTTTGCACGCGAGGCAGCCCTCAAGGTAGCAGAAGAAGGTTTGCGGTGGGTGTGCGGCAGTAGTGGAGTAAGCGATTCCGAGGTCGTCGCCTTTGAGGCGGCTTTGGGATTGTCCGCCATCCATCGCGCGCAAGCCGGCCTGGTCTCCGACATGGATTACATCGCTGACGTTCTCTACAACCGCGTTGCCAAGCGCGAAGAAGTGCCTGCCCTGGTAGGGGCCTAAAAGATACGGACGGGCATCCGGCGTCTTGCCTCAGCCGGATGATCGGACCGAGGAGTGCCATCATGGAAAACACCGCCCATCGAGCAATCGCAATTGTGGGAGTAGGAGCTGTCCTGCCCGACGCGCCGAACGTGCCTGCGTTCTGGGAGAACATCAAGAATGGCCGCTACAGCATCAGTGAAGTTACGCCTGACCGCTGGGACCCCGAACGTTACTACGATCCCGATGCCGCCGCGCCCGATAAGACCTACTCCAAGATCGGAGGCTGGGTCCGCGAATTTACCTGGGACCCGGTGAAATGGCGCCTGCCCATCCCCCCTCGTGTCGTCGAGGGCATGGATGAGGCGCAGAAGTGGGCGATCGCCTGCGTACGCGAGGCGTTGGAAGACTACGGTTATCCCAAGCGCCCTCTGGATCCCGACCGCACGGCGGTGATCCTCGGCAACGCCATGGCCGGCGAAAAGCACTACCTCACCTCGTTGCGCGTTTTCTTCCCGGAATATGCCCACGAGTTGGCCGAAAGTCCCAGCTTCGCGGCGTTGCCTGCAGCGATGCGGGATAGCATCACCCGCGAGCTGCATGACCGCATGGCCAGACGCATTCCCGAGATAACGGAGGACAGCATGCCCGGCGAGCTGGCCAACTGCATTGCCGGCCGCATCGCCAACCTGTTCAACTTCCACGGACCGAACTATGTGTGTGACGCCGCGTGTGCCTCGGCGATGGCGGCCATCAGTTCGGCTGTCAAAGGCCTGGTGGAGCGGGACTTTGACACGGTCATCACGGGCGGCATTGACCGCAACATGGGAGCTCCGACATTTGTAAAGTTTTGCAAGATCGGTGCGCTTTCGGCGACCGGTACCCGCCCCTATGCTCAGGGAGCCGATGGCTTCGTCATGGGTGAAGGCGCGGCGCTCTTTCTGCTAAAACGGCTGGCGGATGCCGAGCGTGACGGTGACAAGGTTTACGCTGTGCTGCGCGGCATCGGTGGTTCCAGCGACGGCAAGGGAAAGGGCATCACGGCGCCTAATCCCGTCGGCCAGAAACTGTGCATCGAGCGCGGCTGGCAGAATGCCGAGCTGTCACCCGCCACGGCCACGTTGTTTGAAGGCCACGGCACATCAACCCGGGTGGGCGATGTGGTTGAAGCACAGAGCCTGGTGGATGTGCTGAGCGGTTCTCAGCTTCCCAAAGGCTCTATCGCCCTGGGTTCCGTCAAGTCGAACTTCGGGCACCTGAAAGGCGCGGCCGGAGCTGCCGGAATCCTGAAGGCCGTGCTGGCGCTTCACGATAAGGCGCTACCGCCCAGTCTGCATTGCGAGACTCCCAGTCCCGACATTGACTTCGCGCATTCCCCGCTCTATGTCAACACCGAGCTGAGACCCTGGACTGTCCCCGGCGATACTCCGCGACGCGCGGCGGTGAGCGCCTTCGGTTTCGGCGGGACCAATTTTCATGCCGTCTTCGAGGAGTATCTTCCCGGAAAGCTCAATGGAAACGGCAAGCGATCCGTAGCGGTCACTACGCATCCAGCCACCGCTAACAAGACTGCCGGCGCGGCCGTTTCCCCTGCTTCAGCCTTCGTGCAGAAGGGCGACGGCGGGGCAGTATCATTTCCACCTGCTGGTAGCTCCAGGAAGACCCCATTGCGTGGCGCTTTGGTAATCGGCGCTGCGACGGCGAACGAGCTGGCGGTGCGTCTGCTTGCCATTCAGAAAGAGGCGGCGGAAGGATGTGCTCCAGTGCCTGCCGCACCCAATGACACCGATCTGCGCGCGCCCGAAAGGCTGGCGATTGACTATGCCGACGCGGCCGAGCTTGCTGACAAATCGGCGAAGGCACTTAAAGCACTGAAAGCCAACCAGCCCGCCGTCTGGAAGGCCCTGCGCCCGCAGGGTATCTTCCGGGGCACCGGGCCGGCAGGCAAGGTGGCCTTCCTCTATACCGGGCAAGGCTCGCAGTACGTGAACATGCTGCTACCACTGCGCGCAACCGAACCGATTGTTGCCGAGACGTTTGCCGCGGCCGACCGGGTGATGACTCCACTGCTGGGCAAACCCCTCAGCGAATTCATCTTCGTTGACCCCACTGACGCCTGCGCCGTCGCTAAAGCCGAGGAGGACCTGCGCCAGACGGCCATCACTCAACCCGCGATTATTGCCAGCGACATAGCAATGACCAGGCTGCTGGCAGCGTATGGTATCCAGCCTGACATGACCATGGGACACAGCGTGGGTGAGTACGGCGCGCTGGTCGCCGCCGGGGCTTTGCCCTTCGAGGACGCCATGGAAGCGGTCAGCGCCCGCGGGCGCGAAATGAGCCGGGTTTCGTTGGCGGACAAGGGACTCATGGTCGCGGTCTTCGCCCCGCGCGAGGAAATCGAAAGGATCCTGAAGACAGTCAACGGCTACGTGGTGATCGCCAACATCAACAGCGACCATCAGGCAGTCATCGGCGGGGCCACCGAGGCGGTCAAGCAGGCCATGGAAGCTTTTCAGAACGCCGGCTACGACTTCGCGCCGTTGCCGGTGAGCCACGCCTTCCACACTGAGATTGTGGCCCCAGCCAGTGTGCCGCTGCGGCAAATGCTTTCACGGCTGCGGCTGCAATCGCCGTGTCTGCCCATCGTGGCCAACATCAACGGCGAATTCTATCCCACCGGGCCAGACGTGGTACCGCAGATGCTGGACATGCTTGCGCGCCAAGTCGCCTCACCTGTGCAATTCGTCAAGGGCCTGCAAACGTTGTACGCGTCTGGGGCCCGTGTCTTCGTGGAGGTTGGGCCCAAGAAAGCTTTACAGGGATTTGCTGAGGATGTGTTCAGCAATCGCGACGACGTAGTCGCTCTTTTTACCAATCACCCGAAGTTCGGTGACATCCTGGCCTTCAACCAGGCGCTGTGCGGCCTCTATGCCGCGGGACTGGGCTGCGAACAGCCCGCGATTCCGCTTGCGGTCGCCGCGAAAGCGGCGGTCTCGCTACCCGAAATTGTGCCTGCAGCCAAGGGCACGCAGCAGGTGGCCGCAACAGGAGCCGCTGCTCCTGCTTCGACGACGCCCGCAATCCCATCGAACGGTAATGCGTACAACGAGCTCGGCCGCATGTTTGCCGAGGCTCTGGAGCGCGGGGGCTGGCAGCTTTCCCGTGGGCAGAACTCTGCTCCGACATGTGCGCCAGTGGTGATCTCAGGAGCATCCCTGGGTCTGCCGGGAACCGAGCGCATCTTCGATGACAGCAACGTTGAACGCATCCTGCGGGGCGACCAGTTCATCAGCGCGATCCCCGCGGAGTTCCGGCGCGCCATGCTAGAGAAGCACATCCGGCGGCTGGTCAAGAGCGAAAAAGGCGAGCCCACATTCGAGTCCATCACCGATGTGGCGGACGTGATCAAGCTGGCGGGTCGCGGAGGAGCGTTTGATCTGGAGAGCGAATTCGGCGTCCCCTCTGAGCACTTGGCAGCGCTCGACCGCGTCACTTGCCTGGCTATCGCAGCCGGTATTGATGCGATGCGCGACGCCGGCATACCGCTGGTCATGCGCTACAAGACGACGACCAAGGGCACGCAGTTACCAGACCGTTGGGGTTTGCCGGACGCCATGCGTGACGATACCGGCGTGATCTTCGGCTCGGCTTTTCCCGGATATGACTCGCTCGTGGAAATCATGACGAGCTATTTCACCGACCGCGCTCGTCGTGAGCAGTTGAGCGTGCTTGAAGCCTTGCGGGTTCAGGCAAGGAGCAACGGCCATTCCAGTCTTGGACAAGAACTGGAACAGCGCATCAAGAAACTGCAAGCGATCCTCGAGCAACAGCCCCATGTCTTCGACCGGCGCTTCCTGCTCCGAGTGTTGTCAATGGGCCATTCGCAATTCGCCGAACTCATCGGCGCTCGTGGTCCCAACACCCAAATCAACGCTGCGTGCGCGACTACGGCGCAAGCCGTTGCTCTGGCGGAGGACTGGATTCGCGCCGGACGCTGCCGTCGCGTGATCGTTATCTCGGCGGACGACGTTACCTCCGACAACATGATCGGGTGGTTCGGCCCCGGCTTCCTGGCCAGTGGAGCGGCAGCCACTGACGAGGTGGTGGAAGAGGCTGCCATTCCCTTCGACCGCCGGCGTCACGGTCTGATTATGGGCATGGGCGCGGCGGCTCTTGTGGTGGAGAGCGCCGAAGCCGCGCGCGAGCGGGGAATCCAGCCCATCTGCGAGGTGTTGAGTGCAGTCACGGCCAATAGCGCCTTCCACGGCACACGTCTCGATGTCCAGCACATCGGTCAGGTGATGGACGACCTGGTGGCCCAGGCCGAAGCGCGCGGCGTTGCCCGCAACGAGGTGGCGCCACAAATGGTCTTCGTTTCCCATGAAACCTATACGCCCGCGCGCGGCGGCAGCGCCTCGGCGGAGATCCATGCGCTGCGCCGGGTCTTCGGCGAGCGGGCCGACCAGATCGTCATCGCCAACACCAAGGGTATGACCGGTCACGCGATGGGCACCGGCATCGAAGACGTCGTCGCAGTGAAATGCCTGGAAACAGGGCTGGTACCGCCGGTTGCCAATTTCAAGGAAGTCGATCCTGAGCTGGGCGCGCTGAACCTGTCGAAGGGCGGAGCTTATCCCGTTCAGTACGCGCTGCATCTCGGGGCCGGCTTCGGTTCCCAGATCAGCATGATGCTGTTGCGCTGGGTGCCCACCAAGGACGGCGTGCGTCCCAAGCCTAATGCTCTGGGCTACGCATATCGCATTGCCGACGAAGCCGCATGGAACGCTTGGCTGGGCCGCATGGCAGGCTGTGCAGGTGCGAAGCTGGAAGTGGTGAACCGGACGCTCCGCGTGCGCGATCAAGGGCTGGCAGCTCGGGTCGCAGCAACCGTAGCGGCCTCTCAAGCCCCGGCGGCGCCGACGTCGGTCATCCAAGCGCCTTCTGTCACCGGCCCCGTGGTCAAGCCGACAGCAACGGCTCCAGTCGCGGCCCACGTGCCAGCAGTGAAGACTCCAGCCGCCCCACCGCAGACAGTACCGCCGCCCTCTCCGGTTGCCGCACCGAAGGAAGCGAGGGCCGTCGCCGCGACGTCGGCGCCGCCAAGGCCTGTTGCGACCGGCGATACCGTGAAGGAACGCATCCTCGCCCTGGTGGTGGAGAAGACCGGCTATCCCGAAGAGATGCTGGACCTCGACCTCGATCTGGAAGCTGACCTCGGCGTGGATACGGTCAAGCAGGCGGAGATGTTCGCGGCCATCCGCGAAATCTACAACATCCCGCGCGATGAAAACCGCAAGCTGCGCGACTACCCAACGCTGGCCCACGTCATCCGGTTTGTGTATGAGAAGCGGCCTGATCTGGCGGGGCGTGCCCAGCCCGTGCCATCGACCACTGAGATACCCGCCCCGGCGCCCACTCCCGTCGCGGTCCCGATCTCGCCAAACGCCGTGGTAGCAACCCGTGTAAACGGCGCGGGTGATGCCGTGAAGGAACGCATCCTCGCCCTGGTGGTGGAGAAGACCGGCTATCCCGAAGAGATGCTGGACCTCGACCTCGATCTGGAAGCCGATCTCGGCGTGGACACCGTCAAGCAAGCTGAGATGTTCGCGGCCATCCGCGAGATCTACAACATCCCGCGTGATGAAAACCGCAAGCTGCGCGACTACCCAACGCTGGCGCACGTCATCCGGTTCGTGTATGAGAAGCGCCCGGACCTGGCGGGGACCGTCCAGTCCGTGCCAGCGACCGTTGAGATCGCCCCTCCCGCGCTGGCTGCGATTGCAGCCCAACCCGTCCCACCGGTACCCGCCGTGGCAACGCCTGCAAACAGCGCGGGCAATGCCGTGAAGGAGCGCATCCTCGCCCTGTTGGTGGAAAAGACCGGCTACCCCGAAGAGATGCTGGACCTCGACCTCGACTTGGAAGCCGACCTCGGAGTGGACACGGTCAAGCAAGCGGAGATGTTTGCTGCCATCCGCGAAATCTACAACATCCCGCGCGATGAGAACCGCAAGCTGCGTGACTACCCAACGCTGGCGCACGTCATCCGGTTCGTGTATGAGAAGCGCCCGGATCTGGCGGGGACTGTCCCTGCCGCAACGACGGCGCCGCTTGAACCAGCGGAACTGGCGCCTCCAACCATTGTGACTGCGCTGCCCACGGCCGAGTCCATCAAGGAAAAAGTGCTGGACATTGTGGCTGAGAAGACGGGCTATCCCAAGGAGATGCTCGATCTCGATCTGGATCTGGAAGCTGACCTCGGCATCGACACGGTGAAGCAGGCGGAGATGTTTGCTGCCATTCGCGAAATCTACAACATCCCGCGCGATGAGAACCTCAAGCTGCGCGACTTTCCGACACTGGCGCATGTAATTCAGTTCGCACAAGACAGGCAGCGAACCGTTGCAGCACCGGCCTCAACGGCTTCAGCTCTGGTAGTGACGCCGGAGTGCCCTCGCCCGTCTCTTGCCACCTTCGATGCAGCTAACCGCGTTCCACGGCGCGTACCCGTCCCAAACCTGCGCCCTCCGGTTAGCTTGTGTAAGCCAACGGGCGTAACGCTGCGCGCCGGCAGCCGCGTGGTGATGATGCCCGACAAGGGCGGAGTGGCAGACTCACTCACACAGGAATTGCAGAAGAACGGTGTGGAGGTCCTTCGCCTCGACAACGCGGTGGACGGTGACGCGCTGGCGAGCCAGCTCAAGACCTGGCTGGCTGCGGGTCCAGTGCAGGGAGTCTTCTGGCTGCCGGCACTGGATGACGAGGGTCCCATCAGCCGAATGGATTTTGACACCTGGCATGAAGCTCTGCGTGTCCGTGCCAAGTCCCTATACGCAACGATGCGCGTTCTGTACGAGCAGGTTGCGAAGCCGGGCACTTTCCTGGTGACAGCAACACGCCTTGGAGGCCAGCATGGCTACGACGAAGCCGGAGCCGCCGCTCCCCTGGGCGGCGCCGTGACCGGCTTCACTAAGACCTACAAGCGTGAACGCTCCGAGGCCCTGATCAAAGCTGTTGACTTCGAAACTGATTGCAAGCCGTCGGAGGTCGCCGAGCTTCTCATCGAGGAAACTCTGCGCGACCCCGGTGCGGTCGAGATCGGCTACAGGGCCGCCCTGCGCTGGACGGTTGGGCTGCGGGAGCAACCAGCGTACGACGGCCGTCCGGCACTTACGCTGGACCAAAACACTGTGTTCGTGATCACCGGCGCCGCGGGAAGCATCGTCTCTGCCATCACCGCTGATCTGGCAGCCGCTTCCGGCGGTACCTTCTACCTGCTGGACCTGGTGCCGGAGCCTGACCCGAACAATCCTGACTTGCTGCGCTTTCTCAGCGACAAGGACGGCCTGAAGCGCGATCTGTTCGCGCGCATCCAGGCGCGTGGCGAGCGAGCCACTCCGGCGCTGGTGGAAAAGGAACTGGCTGCTCTGGAGCGCACACAAGCTGCCCAGAGCGCAATCGACGCCGTCCGCGCAGCCGGCGGCACGGTGCAGTACTTCAGCGTCAACCTCACCGACGCCGAGGCTGTGGCCACGGTCATCCAGCAGGTACGTCAACGCAGTGGGCGCATCGATGTGCTGCTGCACGCCGCGGGCATTGAACGCAGCCACTTCCTGCCGGGCAAAGACTCGCGTGAATTCGATCTAGTCTTCGACGTGAAGAGCGACGGTTGGTTCAATCTTCTGCGCGCCATCGGCGACATGCCGCTGGGGGCGACGGTCGCGTTCAGCTCCGTCGCCGGGCGCTTCGGCAACGCTGGACAGACAGACTACAGCGCAGCCAACGACCTGCTGTGCAAGATCACGTCAAGCTTCCGTGCCACCCGGCCACAGACGCGCGGCATCGTGATCGACTGGACGGCGTGGGGCGGAATCGGCATGGCCACGCGCGGCTCCATTCCCAAGATGATGGAGCTGGCCGGCATCGATATGCTGCCGCCGGAAGCGGGGATTCCACTAATCCGGCGCGAACTGACTTCAGGGGGGACATGCGGTGAGGTGGTCATCGCTCAGCGTCTCGGTGTCCTGCTGGATGAATGGGATGCCACGGGAGGGCTTGACCCAGAGGCATTGGTTTCGGGGGAGCGCCTGGCCACGCAAGGTCCCATGGTCGGCAAGATCACAGGAATGGGAATCTATACCGGCCTGACCATGGAGACGACGCTGGATCCAGCGTCGCAACCCTTCCTCTATGATCATCGCATCGATGGCACGCCCGTACTGCCCGGCGTGATGGGCATCGAGGCATTTGCGGAGGCGGCCCTCTGCGTGCATCCCGGCTGGTATGTGGGTGCGGTGGAAGAGGTCAATTTCCTGGCTCCGTTCAAGTTCTACCGTGACGAGCCGCGAACTTTGACGGTCCAGGGTGTGTACTATCCGCAAGGTGACAGGCTGGTCGCTGATTTCCGGCTGATCGGACGGCGAACGCTGCTAAACCAACCCGAGCCGCAGGAGACCACACACTTCACGGCGCGTGTCCGGCTGACAAAAGAGGCGCCAGCTTCCGCCTCGGCCAAGCCCCTGATTACAACCTCCGACTCGGTCGTCGAGGCGGCAGAAATCTATCACGTTTACTTCCATGGCCCGGCTTACCAGGTCCTGGAGCGCGCCTGGTGGGATGGAAAGCGGATGGTTGGACTGATGGCCCAGAACTTGCCCCGCAATCATCAGCCGGCGGACCAGCCGACGTTGATGGCGCCGCGGCTGATTGAGCTCTGTTTCCAGACTGCGGGACTTTGGGAACTCGGCGCGCAGAACCGCTTTGGCCTGCCGCAGGACGTGCAACAAGTCTCCTTGCTGCGCGCACCCGACCTGGCAGAAGGAAAGTTGTACGCCCTGGTAACTCCCAATCCCGAGGACGGCAGCTTCGATGCCGAGGTCGTCGATGCGAAGGGGAACCGCTACATGTATTTGTGCGGTTATCGCACCGCCGCGCTGCCCAGCAACGTGGATCCGAAGACATCGAAAGCCTTGCAAGCGCTCTTGGCAAAGGAAGCTGCTCTGGCGTAGGCAAGGTGGTGATCGCAGTCGCGATGCGTCATGGATGTGTATTGGCTGGAGCAAACCGAAGCCGACGTGCCGCCGGATGATGATTGGCTCAGCGCCAGCGAGATGGCGTGTCTCAACGCGATGCGCTTTCCCAAGCGCCGTTCCGACTGGCGTCTGGGACGCTGGACGGCGAAGTACGCCATGTCAGCATTCCTGAATGTTCCCAACGATAACCAGGTCCTGGCGAAGATTGAGATCCGTCCGGCGACATCCGGCGCACCCGAGGTCTTCATCGCGAACCGGCCGGCAGGAGCAAGTATTTCGCTCAGCCACCGCAGCGGCACTGCGTTGTGTGCGATTGCAGACCCGGGCCCGGCTCTGGGTTGTGATCTGGAACTGGTCGAACCTCGCAGCGAGGCTTTCATCGCGGACTACTTCACTGCCGAAGAGCGGGCGTTTGTCACGAAAGCATCTGCGGTGGACCAGTCCACGCTCGTGACTTTGCTGTGGAGCGCGAAGGAGAGTGCCCTCAAAGTGCTGCACGAAGGGCTTCGCCTGGACACACGGACCCTCGCCGTTAGCCTGCCCGAGCCGATCCCATTTTCGGCCCAAAATGACAGTCATGAAGAGAGTCTGGACGCCGCGGTCCAGTTTCAATCCGACGTCTGGCGACCGCTACGGGTTGGCTGCGCCAACGGCCCGACCTTCCACGGCTGGTGGCGAAGGATGGGGGAATTGATGCGGACCGTGGTTGCCGCTGCGCCTGCGGCGCCTCCCGCTTCCCTCCATCAGCCTCACTCTCGGGTGAGTGGATAACCTCTCTCCCGCCAGCCTCGGATGCCGCCGTCCATCGAAAGGACGTTCGTATAGCCCATCCGCTGCAGGTTGTCTGCGGCGAGCGCCGAACGGAAACCGCCGCCACAGTACAAAACCAGCGGAGCGTTCACGTCCGGTACCTGCTTCTCGATGTCCCGCTCGATGATTCCCTTGCCCAAATGGACAGCATTCGGCAAATGGTCGATGGCCCATTCGTTGTCCTCACGCACATCGATAAGTAGGAACTTCTCGTTGCGCTCCAGCTTAGCTTTCACATCCTCAGTGGTGACTTCGCGAATACGCTTCTTGACGTCGTTGACGATCTCCAGAAATCGCGGTGAGTGTTGGTGTGCCATGCGAAACATGATAGCGCGGGGCGAGTCGAGCGGCCCTTATGAGCTGTGCTCCCGCCCGGCTTTCAGATGCAGGCAGCGACCTGCTTGCCCCTGGACGAACACCTTTCGCACCAGCACTTCACCGCAGACGAAGCGCGGCTTCCGCCGAGATATCCGGGTCGGCGAACTCGCCGGCCAGAAAGCGCGGATAGGCTGCGGCCGCGATCATGGCGGCATTGTCGGTGGAGAGCCTGCGCGACGGGAAATACACAGGCACGCCCTCCTCCCCGGCGCGAGCTTCGAAGGTCTTGCGCAGTTCGCTATTGGCGGCAACGCCGCCCGTTACAAACAGCGTGGCGACATCGTGTTCGCGCGCGGCCAGCAACGTTTTGCTGACTAGATCATCCACCACGGCGCGCTGGAAGGAACCGACAAGGTCTAGCGTCTCCTTATCGCAGGCCACCAGATAATCGGCCGGCTTGCGCGATGCCAGCTCTGCCATCGCACTCCGTCGCTGTTCAATCTTCTCGCGCATCTGGTGAGTCTCGACGTACCGCAGCACCGCAGTCTTGATTCCGCTATAGGAGAAGTCCACGCGGCGGTCATCGTCGGCGTGGCGGTTCTGCGGATTGCGGTCGCGGTGCTTGATTTGGGCGAAGGGAAACTTCACCGCTTCGGGATTGCCGTGCTGCGCCAGGTAGTCAATCACTGGCCCGCCCGGATATCCCAGCTCCAGCAGCTTGGCAACCTTGTCGAAGGCCTCGCCCGCGGCGTCGTCGCGCGTGTGCCCCACATCGTGGTATACCCAGCCGTCCCGCTTGCGCTCGGCCAGATAAAGGTGAGTATGCCCGCCGCTGACCACCAGCGCCAGAACAGGAAACTGCAGCTCGTGGTTGCCCTTCTGCCGCTCCTCCAGCAGAACAGCGTGGATGTGGCCTTCCAGGTGATTGACTCCGATGAGCGGCTTCTCCAGCGAATAAGCCAGCGCCTTGGCATAGCTCAGGCCAACCAGCAGCGAACCGGCCAGCCCCGGCCCCTTGGTTACGGCGACGGCGTCGATCGTCTCGTATGTCTTCCCCGCGTCCTCCAACGCTTTACGCACGACCGGCACGATTGCGCGCAGATGCTCGCGCGAAGCGAGCTCGGGCACGACTCCGCCGTAGGGCGAATGCGTAGCGAACTGCGAGGCCACCACGTTGGAGATCAGCTCCTTGCCCGAGCGGACAACGGCCGCCGCCGTCTCATCGCAGGAGCTCTCGATGCCTAGGATGTAAACATTGCTCACTGAACTATTGTACGAGTGTAACTAAGCTCGTCGCACTTTGAGACGTTCTCGACTTGCTTTGTATCAGGGCACGGCTTCACACGTGGAGCAAAACGCGACGCTTAAGAACTGGGACCTCAGCCCTGAGACATCCTTCGTGTTGAGGTTAAAATCCCGTGTTATTGCCGTCCTTTTCGGCAGGCCTGAAAGCCGTGCCCTGACACAAGCTACAATCATGGCTGCGATGCGCGATCACGCCACCGATATCGTTCGCGAGCTTCGCAACCGCGGCTTCCAGGCCTATCTCGCTGGAGGCTGCGTGCGTGACACGCTGCTCGGTGTCGTTCCCGCCGATTACGACGTTGCCACCGATGCCACTCCGCCCGAGGTGATGCGCGTCTTCCCGGAAACCTACGCCGTGGGCGCGCAGTTCGGAGTCGTCCTGGTTCCGTTGAGGCCTCGTGCCGAAACACCCACCCAACCAGAAGAGGGTTGGGTGGGGCACCCGGTTGGGGTTGAGCAACCGGGCCAAGCTCCGCCCGCTGACGTTCCCTCCGAGCACCCCAACTACGTCGAGGTCGCCACCTTCCGCAACGACGGCACGTACACGGACGGCCGCCATCCCGATCGGGTCAGCTACTCGAAAGACCCGAGGGAGGACGTGCAGCGGCGCGACTTCACCATCAACGGGCTGCTCATGGACCCGCTGGACGGCAATCGCGTGCTCGACTTCGTGGGCGGCCGCGATGACCTGAAGGCCGGCATCATCCGCGCCATCGGCGACCCGGAACGCCGCTTCGCCGAAGACAAGCTGCGCATGCTGCGCGCAGTTCGCTTCTCGGCCCGCTTCAACTACGCCATCGAACCGGCAACCTTCGCAGCCATCCAGCGCCTTGCGCCGGGCATTCAGCAGGTGAGCCGTGAGCGCGTCCGCGACGAGCTGACCAAGATGCTCACCGAAGGCCACGCCCGCCGCGCCTTCGAGCTGCTCGACACTACCGGCCTGCTGCGCGAAGTGCTGCCCGAGGTGGACCGGATGCATGGCGTCGAGCAGCCGCCCGAGTTCCATCCCGAGGGCGACGTCTGGATTCACACGCTGCTGCTGCTGGAGAAGCTGCCGCCGCGCTGTTCCCGCTCGCTGGCGTGGGGCGCGCTGCTGCACGATGTGGGCAAGCCTCCCACTTTCCGCAGCGCGCCTGATCGTATCCGCTTCGACGGGCACGTTGAAGTCGGCACGCGCATGGCCGAGGAGATCTGCCACCGCCTGCACTTCTCCAATGAAGACACCCGGCAAATTGCGGCGCTGGTGGCCAATCACATGCGCTTCGCCGACGCCGCACGCATGAAAGAATCCACCCTGAAGCGCTTTCTTCGCTTGCCCTGCTTCGACGAGCACCTGGAGCTGCACCGCATAGATTGCCTGAGCAGTCACGGCAACCTCGAACTCTACGACTTCGTGCGCGATCACGTGCAGCACATGCCCGAAGAGGAGCTCAGACCAAAGCCGCTGCTGACCGGGGAAGACCTCATCGGCTTGGGCTACCAGCCCGGGCCGCAGTTTCGCGAGATGCTCTCGGCCGTCGAGGACGCGCAGTTAGAGGACGCGCTGCGCACGAAGGAAGAAGCGTTGGCCTTTGTGCAGCGGGAGTTCCCGGGGGCGAGCGGGAGGCGCCCTTCTTGACACTGCTCAACTGCAACTTTTATCCTAGATTTTCGTCCCAGGAACGATCCCGCCCGTCTGTACCTGCCAGCGTTTCCCGTTAGGAGCTTGGCCGCCAGACCCGGTTCCGGCCGGAACGACGGGGGCTGTTTGTATGTTTCGTTTCAGGGTCTTAAGGCCGGTGTTGCTATGCTGATTCGGGTTCGAGAGCTGGAACTCCGCAATCTGGAGTTCGACGAGAACTTTCAGCCTGGCGCCATTGAGTTCGGGCCCGACTTTCGCCAGCTTGGACCGCTACACAGCGCTGGCCGTGCCGAGCTGGTGGTCGAGCATCGCGGCCATCATCAGGATGTGGAAGACATCCGGCTGGTGGGCAACGTTGAAGCGCATCTCGAGTTCAGTTGCGCCCGCTGCCTGGAACCTGTCGCGCAAGAGGTGGACCGAAAGTTCGACCTGATCTATCGCCCACAGGGCGTGGATCGCCGGGCAGAAGAAGTGGCGATCTCCGAGGCGGAGACGGAGATTGGCTACTATCAGGGCGAAGGCCTCCTGCTGGAGGACGTCCTGCGGGAGCAGGTGCTGCTGGCTACCCCAGTGCGGGCGCTATGCCGTGACGATTGCAAAGGACTGTGTCCGCATTGCGGGCGGAACCTGAACGTCGAGCCATGTAGTTGTGAGCAGCATCTCAGCGATCCGCGCTGGGAAGCGCTGAGTGAAATCAAGAAGAAGCTGCAAAGCTGACTTGGGTGGAGCGGCGCTTTAGCGCCGCGGCAAGATCGCAAAATTATCTTGAAGAGCCGGCTTGAGCCGGCGATACCGTCGTCGGCTGAAGCCGACTGCGGTCCAAAAAAAGCCGGGACGCGGGCCTAAGGCGCGCTCGACCCGAGCACGCGAGGTTTTCATGCCAAATCCGAAACGCCGTCACTCCAAGGCGCGCACGTCGAAGCGCCGCGCCCACGATCATCTCACGGCGCAGTCACTGTCCGAGTGCCCGAACTGCCACGAGCGCAAGTTGCCGCATCGTGCCTGCCCCAAGTGCGGCTATTACAAAGGCCGCGAGATCATTGAGGTCGAAGAAAGCACCAGCTAGGCACTTGCGAAAGCGAGGCTGTTCCGGCGATCATAAGCGCTGCTCCCCGCGAGCATCGCAACTGACAGGCAAGCATGCCGACCATCATCGCCCTTGACGCCATGGGCGCCGACCGCGCCCCCAAGCCTGAAGTCGAAGGGGCGATTCTTGCAGCGCGGCACTATGATGTGGAGGTCGTGCTGGTTGGGAAAGAAGAAGTCATCCGCACAGAGCTCGACCTGCACCGCTTCTGGCGCAGACTGCCGATCAGCATTGTTGACGCTCGCGAAGTAGTCGGCATGCACGAGAAAGCAGCCCAGGCGGTGCGCGCCAAGCGCGACTCTTCCATGCGCGTCGGGCTTCGCCTAGTGCGCGACGGAAAGGCCGCGGGCTTTGTAACTGCGGGCAACACGGGCGCCGCCATGGCTACTGCTAAAATGGTCCTGGGAGCCATCCCGGGCGTGGACCGGCCCGCGCTGGCGGCGGTGTTCCCCACCGCGCAGGGCACGGCGACCATACTGATTGACGTCGGCGCGAACGTCGATTCCAAGCCACAAAATCTGCAGCAGTTCGCCATCATGGGCGACGTGTATTTCCGCACGATTTTTGCTGGCCGCTTCCCCAGTGCGGAATACCCGCGCGTCGGGCTGCTCTCCATCGGAGAGGAAGAAAGCAAGGGCAATGACCTGACCCGGGAAGCTTACAAGCTGATTAAAGAGCTGCCGATGAACTTCGTGGGCAACGTCGAAGGCCGCGATCTTTACAATGGCAAGGCTGATGTGCTGGTCTGCGATGGCTTCGTCGGCAATGTGGCGCTGAAGATTTCAGAAGGCATGGTCGAGACTGTGCGCTTCCTCCTCAAGCAATCGTTACAGGCAACCATTACCAGCCAGGTTGGATTTTTGCTCTCGCGCAAGGCATTCACCGACTTCAAGAAGCGCCTCGACTACTCCGAATATGGTGGGGCGCCGTTGCTCGGCATCAAGGGCGTGTGCATTGTTAGCCACGGGTCGTCGAACGCGAACGCCATCAAGAACGCGGTGCGCGTGGCCAATGAGTTCGCTAATAGCAGGCTGAATTGCACCATTGAAGAGCGAATCGGGGCGGCCAGCAGGAACCGGAACAATCACGCGGGTGAACCGGCGGCGGACCCGATCGGCAGCGGACTGGTGTAAGCGCACGGCGCTTGAATTCACGTTCAGACGCACACATGACCTCTCACTCATTTCCCGTCGCATTCCTCTTCCCCGGACAAGGCTCGCAGGCAGTTGGCATGGGCATGGAACTTGCCGCGCTGTACCCTGTCGCCCGGGCAACCTTCGACGAAGCCGACACCGCGCTTGGTTACAAGCTCTCGCGACTGTGCTTCGAAGGACCCGAGGACCAGCTCAAGCTCACCGAGATCACGCAGCCGGCAATTCTTACCGTCTCCGTTGCCGCGTGGCGGGTACTGCAGTCGCTAGCAATCTCGCCGTCGCATGTTGCCGGGCACAGTCTCGGCGAATATTCTGCGCATGTTGCTGCAGGAACACTGTCGTTTACCGATGCGGTCCGCACCGTGCGCAACCGTGGCAAGTACATGCAGGAGGCGGTCCCGGTCGGCGTAGGCGCAATGGCTGCGGTACTGGCGCTGGCCAGCGACAAGGTACAACAGGTCTGCGACGAAGTGGCGCAGGGCGAGGTCAGCCAGGCGGCGAACCTCAACTCGCCCGACCAGACTGTAATCTCTGGAAACAAGGCAGCGATCGAACGCGCCGTTGAGCTGGCGAAGAAGCGCGGCGCCAAGCGCGCGATCATGTTGCCGGTGAGCGCGCCATTCCACTGCGCTCTCATGCAACCGGCGCAGGATCGCCTCGCGGAGGACCTGCGCGCACTCACGTTTCACACGCCGCAGGTTCCAGTGATGTGCAATATTGACGCGACGCTGGTCACGACGGCCGAGCAGGCACGCGAGGCGCTTATCCGCCAGGTTACAGGAGCCGTGCAGTGGGACAAGTCCATGCGCGCACTGGCCGCGCTCGAGGTGCACACCTTCGTCGAAGTCGGACCCGGCAAAGTCCTGTGCGGACTGATGCGGCAGATTGATCGCTCGCGTACCTGCCTGAATGTGGACGATGAGACGTCACTGCAGAAGACTGTCAACCACTTCAGCTCAGCCTCGCCAAAGCCGGATTAGGTTTCTAGTACGGCGAAAACCCCAGTGTCTTGTCGTCCTTCTGCACCCAGATGTGGGCTTTGTCGGCGACCCGCTCGTTGACCGTGACCACCACTACCACGCCGCTGGCGGTGGCAAACGGCGTTCCGCTGTACCCCTTGGGGACGGCGGCCCCTTCGATGTGGTGGCTCTTGATGATGCCCCACTCGCCGCTTGGTCCCCAGTCCTTAATAAAGTCGTTATATGGATAGCGTGAATAGCGGTCGGAGTGTTGCTTCCAATCCGGGTCGTGCATCCAGACGCCGTACGCCTTCTCGAAGTTCTGCTGTTGGAGCGCATCAAAGAACTGGTCCACGATGTGTTCCTCCGGCCAGAAGCGGAGCATCCACCACAGAATCCCGATGAAGATCGCCACGCAGACGGCAGCAAGAATCCGCTGCCATTTCCTGCGGCTGCGCGCGGGATCATAGGGTTCGGCCTCAAACAAGGTCATGCCAATTCCAGTTTACTCGTGGCCATTGCGTGCGCAACCGTTGGCAGGAGCTATCGGAGACAACTGGCATATCCATTCGCAAGCGGATGAGGACCGGCGGTGCCCGCAACCCGTATTACGGCCGTGTGTCCGGCACGGTAATCGCGCGGAACATGTAGGGCAGGGCTTCGGAAACGATCATCGCTGCCACGATGAGCGCGCCGCCAAGAAGCTGCTGCCGTGTCATCGTCTCCTTCAGCCAGAAGACGCTGAGGAAGGCCGCTACCACCGGCTCCAGGCTGAACAACACGGCCGACTCCGTGGGGCCGAGGCGCGTCTGCGCCGTCGCCTGCCCCCAGAACGCGAACACCGTGGAGCCCAGCGCAAGATAGAGCGTGGCACCCGCCACCGGCCAGTGTGACAGTGCTGCGAGAGCGATTTGAAATCCGTAGGGCGAGGGAAGAAATGTGGTGACGATGACGGACACCACGCCGCACACCACCACCTGCGAGCCCGCCAGCAGCCACGCCTCGGAGCGGCGCACGAATGCGCCCATCATCACAATGTGTACAGCACACAGAATGGCGCAGAGCAGGATCTCGACGTCTCCCCGGTTCATTTCTCTCAGCACGTCCGAGAGGCCGCGGCCCGTCCCGCCGCCCGGCAGATGCACCAGCAAATACATGCCGTAAACCGCAATTACCGCGCCCAGTGCTGAGGCGAGCTTCACCCGCTGGCCGATGGCCACGGCAACCAGCGGCGTGAACAGCACGTACAGCCCGGTGATGAAGCCGGACTTGGCGGTGGTGGTGAAGCGCATGCCGTCGGTCTGCAGCCAGAAGACAACCACCATCACTACGCCCAGCCAGACGCCGTCCAACACACCGCGCCGGGTGATGGGAATGCCTTTTGCGCGAATGATAGCGAACATCAGCAGACCGGCCAGCGGGAAGCGGATGCTCATCAGTGCTCCCACGGAGAGGCCGCCGTCGAGCACAATGCGCGTCATGGGAAAGCCAAAGCCCCACACCGTCGCCACCGAGGCAACGATGAGGATGGCGGTGGGGTGGGAGATGGCGGGCTGGGTTCGCTGCGCTGTCATGAAGAAAAGCAACCGCGGATTTCGCGGATGAACACGGATTAGTTTACGGCTTGTCTCTCAAGAGCAACCCTACGTCTCTTGGTCAACGGTCACTGGATCGATCACCTCGAGAAAGGGAAATCGATGGAAGTCGGTGTCCCGGGTGCAAATCCGGCGAATGCCGTGTTCACGCATGAGGATTGCGGTATGGGAGTCATGCAGGAGGTTGCCGCCCAGATGGGGAAGTTCGGCAAAGACTTGTCCGGCCACCTCGGCGTGCCGCGAGGTGGGGACAAGCACACCCATTCCCGGCGAGTCGAGCAGGTTGGAAACGAATTCCCATGATTGCTGCACGCTGCATGGCCGTCTCATCACCCGCGGATGAGTGGTCACTCGCAGAAACTCGTAGAGGACCGGCCAACTGGTGTACCAGGCCTCTGGCCTGCGGCGTTGGCGCTCAAGCCAGGAGCGCGCCGCGGTATGGAATGGAGAATCAGCGTCGGCAGCATAGACCAGGACATTGGTATCGACGACGAGCAATGCCTATCTGCCTTCCATCGCCTGGTACAACGCGTCCCGATCAGCAATATCAACCAGAGCGCCGCCGCTGTGGAAGACCGGCAAGGGCGGTAAATCGGCGGTCTTCTTCTGCGCCCGGAAGAGGTTACGTAACGCCGTCTCCACCAGTTCCGACATGGTCCGCCCTTGCCGGGCGGCCTCCCGCTTGAGCTGGGCCATGACTGTGTCGTCAACATTGAGGGTCGTCTTCATATGGGAAACCATATCACTAATATGGATAGATGGTCAACCCAGGCTCCGCGAAAAGGGGACGCTCATTTGCGCCCACTGGGATTAACCCAGGTTAGCGCCCAAAAGAGGGGCGCGAACCAGGGCCACCAGCGCTACTCGGCATGCGATAATCGGGCTCTTCGAGCCTAAGCAAGTCAAAATTCCGGTCGAGAGGCGACCCGCCATGGACGAGAGGCAGAAGGAATGGTTACGTAGCAACTTCAAGTGGCTGGAGAATTCTCAGTTGAACAGGGAACCGACGGCTGTACCTGATGGCATCTTCGCTGTCGTGGGGCATCCGGTACATCGAGTTTTCTGGGAATACCCAGAGTCAGAGAGCAGCGATAGACTGACGCGCCAGCGGAGCGGCATGGTCGAAAACATAATTGGGGACGAATTTGCTGTTGGAGAGTGGGAGCAGTTTACTGACCGTAGCGGAAGACACTGGCAAGCGTGGACATTCGTACAGGTTCCGCCGGCATCGCGCTGGCAACACTTCTTTTGGAAACTTCTGCTTCCTGGCGGCATTCTCCTTTCGGCTTGGTATTTGCTCTACCACCTCTTCACTTACGCATCGTCCCACGGCGACAAGAATTTAAGCTTGTGGGCGGTAATGCTGATGTTTGTCGCGTTTGTAACTGTACTGTATACGTGGCAGTCGAAGGAACTTCACAAACCTGACCTGTCGGCTCATCCAAACAGACGAAGGCGTAGAAACAATGCCAGAAGGGCCGCCTGCGGGCACGGGAGGATGGGACTTGTAATGTTGGAATCTCTATCGAAACGTGCCGGATCTCGGACAGCTCTGATCGGGGAATGGCAGCAGCATCGACACCCGATGACGAGAACCCAGACCTCTTCAACGAAGAAAAACCTAATGGAGGAGCCCTTTTCGGAGGAGGAACAAAAGCTCGCTCAACTGCTAGGTGTTATCGAGGCGGGGCTAAGATCTAGGCCGAATCCATCGTTTTCCATGGTGAGCCTGAGACTTGAGACGACACCTTCAGGGCGAAAAATTGTGTGGTGCTACAGAACCCGCTACGATGAACCCTGCGCTATGGATGAGGAGGCAGCGACGAATTTCCTAAATGAAGAGTTGAGCGGTCTTGGCGTAGTCGTTTCAAACGCCGGGTACTTGGGTAAATGGGGAGAAGGCAACGAGCTTTTTGATTATAAGTTTCGAGATCTTTGATCGCCACATGCCACCTGAATTTGGGTCCATGATTAGAGATTAGGCGTTGACCGGCACCCGCCCTCAAAATGAGCCTTCCGCTACATCGTTGAAGCCCTCGTCTCAATCAGCCCCTTCACCCGCTCCACGAACGCCTCCACCTTCACCGACCCTTCGGCCTTGTCCTGGCCGCGGACGCGCACGTTGACCTCGCCGGCTTCCATTTCCTTGTCGCCGACGACGAGCTGGAAGGGCACCTTCTGCATGGCGTGCTCGCGGATCTTGGCATTCATCTTCTCGTTGCGCAGGTCAACATGCACGCGCACGCCGGCGGCCTTCAGCTTCTCGCCCACTTCGTTGGCATAAGCGTGGTGCTTCTCGCCGATCGGGATGACGACCACCTGCACCGGCGATAGCCACACCGGGAACGCGCCCGCGTAGTGCTCCAGCAGCACCCCGAAGAAGCGCTCCTCCGAGCCGTAGAGCGCGCGGTGCACCATCAGCGGCTGGTGCCGCCTGCCGTCCTCTCCGACGTACTCCAGCCCGAAGCGCTCCGGCAGGTTGAAGTCGAACTGCACGGTGGAGAGCTGCCACAGACGGCCGATGGCGTCCACCATCTTGATGTCAATCTTCGGGCCGTAAAATGCCGCTTCGCCGGGAATCAGCTTGTAGGGTATGCCGCGGCGCTCCAGAACATTTCTCAGCGAGGCTTCCGCCAGCTCCCATTGCTCGCTGCTGCCGATGAAGGTCTTGCGGTCGTTCGGGTCCCAGGTGGAGAGCTCCACCTGATACTGCTCGAAGCCATAGGTCTGCAGCACGGCCAGCGCGAAGTCCATGCAGCCGCTGATCTCGTCCTCAATCTGCTCCGGGGTGCAGAAGATGTGCGCGTCGTCCTGGGTGAAGCCGCGCACGCGCAGCAGTCCATGCATCACGCCCGAGCGCTCGTAGCGATAGACCGTGCCCAGCTCGCCCAGCCGCACCGGCAACTCGCGGTACGACTTCAGCGAGTCCTTGTAGATGAGGACGTGGAACGGACAATTCATCGGCTTCATGCGATAGTTCGCATCGTCCAGTTCCATCGGGGTGAACATGTTGTCGGCGTAGTAGCCTTCGTGGCCGCTGATCTTCCACAGGTCTACGCGCGCGACGTGCGGCGTGTACACCAGCGAGTAGCCGCGCTTCAGGTACTCGTTGCGCATCCAGTCTTCCATCTCTTTTCGGATGAGGCCGCCCTTGGGATGCCAGAAGATGAGCCCCGGCCCCGCCAGCTCCTGGATGGAGAACAGGTCAAGCTGCTTGCCCAGCACGCGATGGTCGCGCTTCTTCGCCTCCTCGATCTTGTGGAGGTATTCGTCAAGGTCCTTCTTGCTGAAGAACGAGGTGCCGTAGATGCG
>Ga0335082_10000367_pt1 | contig 46013 bp, 40 predicted proteins | sample Lox_Sample_41_FD_206718 | JGI IMG/M metagenome (GOLD analysis project Ga0335082, IMG submission 206718) | Soil microbial communities from Loxahatchee National Wildlife Refuge, Florida, United States - Lox_Sample_4.1 | ecosystem: Environmental > Terrestrial > Soil > Wetlands | place: USA...
CGAATCGCAACTCGCGCAGATCTACTCGGTGAAGGATTTGATCGACGGGGTCCTGCAGAGTGCCGCGGCAGGTGGAAAGCGCCCCGCCTTCGCCGGCTGGAAAGCGATTCTGAACGAAGATCCTGACGATCCAGATGTCTTCAGGCTGATTCATCCCGGTCGCCTGAACGATACGTTCTGGTATCTCGTCTCTCGGATTTTCTATCTGGTCGCGCTCGATCGCGGCGCTTTAAAAATCAGCGGTCTCGAGAAACTGCCGAAGCAAGGGCCGTTCATCCTCTGCTCCAATCACCAGAGCTATCTCGATCCACTCGTGCTGGCCGGAGCGATGCCGGGCAACATCTTTTACAATCTGTTCGCCGTGGGCACGAGCGAAATATTCGGCACAGGATTGTTGCGGCGTCTGGCGCGCAGAATAAAGACAGTTGTAGTCGATCCCGATGCCAATCTAGTCCCAGCCATGCGCGCCGGAGCCTTCGGCTTGCGGCACGGCCTCTCGCTCATCCTCTATCCAGAGGGCGAGCGCTCGATCGACGGGAAACCCAGAATTTTCAAGAAGGGCGCAGCTATCCTCTCAATCCATCTGCAGGTGCCGATTGTTCCAGTCGCAATCGAGGGCTTCTACGACAGCTGGCCACGCAACCAGTCATTCAAAGGATTCAAGCCGCTGAAGATGGAGATTGGCGGTCCGATTATTCCCCCGCCCGAATCAGAAGCTTCGGAGCAAGCGTACGAAAACCTTACAGCAGAGTTAAAAGCGAGAGTTGTCCGGATGTGGGAAGGCTTGCGAAGAAAAGTCTAAGAAGGTTTTCCGGGAACTGCCTTTGGCGTTCTGTTTTCGCTGCTTCACCGGCCACCAAATGCAATGATGTGAATCACGCCACTCCGTGCGCCACCTCACGGTGCGGAGAGGACGCGGCCCATAAAATTGCGCCAGTCCTTCCCCCGAGGGCTCGGGGTGGCCTTTCCGCCGGTTTGACCTTCCCGAGAGAATGAGGCTTCATGCCCGACCTCAGGTGTGCGCCGCTTCGTCCGCGCCAACCGGAAGTAGACAGTCTCGAGCATCAAAGTCCTGTCCAATTCTGTTTATTCTGCAACGGTTTCTTGTTTCCTCCCTGAAAATCCCAAAGCCCGGTCTTCCATCCGAGTTCGATTTGCGGGAGGCGAACTATGATGCGGCGCCGTTTGGTGTTGGCTGTAATCGAGCTGGCTTGCTTGCATGCCTTAGCCAGCAGCAATCCCAAGTTCAACGTCGAACAGACTACTGATCGCATTTTCGCGACCGAGCGGGCGCTGTCCGACACCATGCGCGGCTACAGCCCCATGGTGGAGACCTATCTGCAGCGCATGCGGCCGGACACCGCGCCGGGATTCGGGCCTATCGAAGATCACTACTTTCTCGGGCGGGTGCAATTCCAACAGACCAGGGAAGAGTTCTACCTTGACCGGCGGCTGGTGGAGCGCATGGCGGGCGCATTTTCGAAGTTCTATTCGATGAGTCCGGTGGGCTTCTCCAGCATGATCTTTGTGGACCGCACCGGCTTCGACCGCAAGAACTATCAACTGCGCTATATGCAACGTGAGTTTCTGGGAGAAGTGCGCTGCATGGTCCTCGAGGTCAGCCCACGCAAGAACAAAGAGAAGGTAAACCGCTTCCGAGGTGCCATCTGGGTGGAAGACGAAGGCTACAACATTGTCCGCTTCAACGGCAGCTACGGCAACTTTCATATCGACAGCTGGCGGATGAACCTGCGCGAAGGAATGTGGTTGCCAGCGGTGGTTTATTCGGAAGAATTTGACTCCAACAAGCCGCAAGTTCATACCCCGCGCCTGAAAGCGCAAACGCGAATCTGGGGTTACAGTCTCAGTCCGCGCCGGGAGTCGGAGTTTACCGAAATTCAAGTGGACCCCGAAGCGGCCAAAGACTCGTCGGCGAATCCCGACAAGAGCCCGCTCGACATTCAGCGATCGTGGCAGAGAAGGGCGGAGGACAATGTAATCACTAAGCTTGAGCAACTTGGGGTGATCGTGCCCGAGGGCGAGGTCGACAAGGTGGTGCAGACCGTCGTCACGAATCTGGAGTTGACTAACCAGATTGTGCTCGAGCCCGAGATTCGCTGCCGAACTCTCTCGACTACTCCCATTGAAGTGTTCAGCATCGGTCACACTATCCTGATCAGCCGGGGGCTACTGGACGCGCTGCCCAATGAAGCTGCCTTGGCGGCAGTTCTAGCGCATGCACTCGCACATGCGGCTCTGGGGCACGAACTGGACAGCAGCTTCGCGTTCAACGACCGTCTCGTGGTGCCCAGCCTCGATCAGCTACCACTCTTTGATTTCAAGCACACCCCCGATCAGGAACGTGAAGCTGACGAACTCGGAATGAAGATCCTTGCCAATTCGCCGTACAAGGACAAATTGGCGGAGGCCGGGCTCTTCTTGAAGGTACTGGAAAAGTACTCACGCAGTGTCCCAAACCTGGTCCGGGCAAACCTGGGCGAAAGCCTCGTAACAGAGAATCGCGTCTCGTTCATGAGCGCGCTGGCGGCGCAAGCCCCGCCGCTCGAACTCGATAACCCGCAGCAGATTGTCGCTTTGCCGTTGGGAAGCCGCGTCAAGCTCGATCCGTGGGCGGGCGAGTTGAAATTTGTGAAAGCAACCCCGCCAAGAATCTATGCGGCCAGAGACAAGCTGGCGCTGGAGATTACACCCTTTTCGCCCTACCTGGTTCACCTCAAGCTTGCGGAAAAGGCGAAAGAGTCCGTGGCAAGTGCCAACCAGGACCGCTGACCAGGAGTCCGCATGGCTATCTCGCACATTTCGTTTCGTGTGATGATTGCTGGCCTGGTGTTCCCGTGCTTTTGCCACGCGGGCGCGCACCCGGTTCCGGTCGATGCGCAGACGAACTGCCTGGAGTGCCACGGCGATCACGCCGCGGCCGAGCACGCTCACGCTGCGGTCAAGCAGGGATGCACGGCGTGCCACAGTGTTGAAAACCGCACGGATTCGACCTACATCGTCCTCAAGCAAACGAAATCCGTCATTTGCTTTGAATGCCATCAGCCGGATCCGCTCTCCCGTGCACACTTCCCTTACGCCTCCGGGATGTGCACGCGCTGCCACAATCCTCATGGCTCCCAGAACCCCAGTCTGCTGCGGGCGAAGGCAAACGAACTATGCCTGAGCTGTCACTTGCTCACGCCGCAGACTGTCCCCTCACGCTACATGCCCACCATTGCCCTTACCGCCAACAACACTACGGGGCACCCTTATGCACGCCATCCCGTAAGCGGCACTCTCGATCCACTCACTGGGCGGGAGATGTCGTGCATGAGCTGCCACCTCGCCCATGGCGGAGGTAAGGCACACTATCTGAAGATGGCTGCAGAAGTTCCGGAAGACGCGCTGAACCAGAACATCGAAACGAAAGACATGTGCAGCAAGTGCCACTTGCGCCTATGGGGCCTAGATGGCGACGCTGGGGGAAAGAAGAAAAACAAAAAGAAGAAGCCAAACTAGAGCCAAGTGCTGCCGGCCCATCAGCGAATAGCCCATCGCAGTGATTACGCGGGTTTGGGGGGAAAGCGACTCAATAGCTTATCGAGCGCTTTTTCAACATCATTCCAACGCTCCTGATGCACATCACTCACCTTATGCTTTGCTGTTCCGATCCAGACTGGGCGTTTGGCCACGCGATCGAGAATCTCGAAGGCAATGCTGCCCTTCGTAACGTGTGTCCCTCCAGTGCCGGTGGTTTCCCAGATGCTGTGCCCTGAGATGGGGACTCCGCCACTTGCGGCGAATGTCGGATCGAGAGCCGTACCAACACTTAAATCCGTGCCGAGCGCCGCATGGTAAGTCACCAGAACATCCGCGTTGTTGATAGGCGCTTCAGTCATACCACTGCGACGAACCGCCTCAACTAACCGGTCCTCGATGTACTTATCCATCTGAGGATCAAACACCGGTGTCCCCGGAACCCATGCGTAAGTCTTGAATTTGGAGAAGTTTGTTGTCTTTTCGTATTCGATCTTGATCTTTTGCGCTTCGACTTGCAGAACGAGTGACAGCAGGAAGACCAGCAAAGCGCACATTGCCGCGATCCGCGCCAGAGAGCGCCAATGCGCGGGAGATCTCCTCAGAGTCCGATGCTGCGTCATCTTCAGTTTTTTTGCCACGGTACGGTCACTCCTGCCGAGGGCTGGCCGAGAACTTGCTAGAACTTGTGCCACATTTTACATCTTGCTTGAAACTGTCAGGACATACAGGCCATGATGGAGAGTGAGTTCCGGCAGTTTGGCGTGGATTCGTCTTTCAAGCCCTACTTCGCCGGGATATTGTCGGCTCCGTGTGGAACCCTGTCAAAGGCTTGACGTATGTCTTTTCTACTCAGGTAAAGCAACCACAACGACTGCCATAACAGTCCGAAGAACTGGTAGATGATCGTCCCGGGATCTACTGCGAAACCGCGCATTCTCCAGAATGCCGCAGCGATAATGATCGAGCCGCCCGTTGTCACACCAAACCAGCAGAGCACCTCGGCTAACGCTCTGCCCCAAGGATTCAACCGCCACAACCCGGAACCGGCGATGAAGCTCAGAATGCCCAGGACAATCGAGACAGAACCAATCACCGACAATAACGAGGATCCACCTGCAAAAATGATCCAGGTACCGAACCCTACGTTGATGATTCCAGAAAACCAGAACATGAGGGCGCCGACCGTCACACCCTTGGGTCGAGATGACGCTAGCGAAACAGCCGAGGGATCGGCTTCTTCATCGAACCAATCGCCTGGCAATTCACTCGGAGGCGGCAATTGCTCCGCTGTTACATCTTCTGCTGTGGGCTTTACGTCTTCTGCGGGTTCAGCCTTTTTCTCGAACTGATCCTCGAATTCACGCAGTGCCGTTTCTCCGAGATTGCGGGCCGCAAGTTCGGAATCCAGCGCGATCAGTGCGCTCGACTCGAGTTGATGCCGCTGGAGAGCAAGGGCCAGCAATTCACCATTCTCAAGTTTTCGATACCGTTCAGAAAACGCGTCCACCAATTTCGGCATTGCAGACTGATTGCACACCCCTAACCTGTGCATGTCAGTGATATTGATCACCCGCTGGTGCGCGGTGACCATGAGGACGATTGCGAACAGCGGGAGAATCTGACTAGCTTAAGCTCCGGCCGCGCTAGTGGATTCTCCAACAAATGCTTTCGCAAACCCTCCGACCACCAGCGAGTCATAGCGGTTCTGCGAGCGTTTCATGACTTCCTCGCTGGCCTGTGACGGAGATAGCTTGGTGCCTCGCTGTCCGGTGGTCAGGGCTTCATACTCTTCCGCCAACGACAGGATCTGCACCTCCAACGGCGCATCTTCAGGTTTGCCACCGTCCTGGCGGAGTTGCCGCTCGGAGAGAAAGATCGGGATGGCACGACGTAGTGAGTTCCCCATCGCCCCGCCCTTGAGTGAGCTTTTTCGAGTCTTTCTGCCTGATCGGAGCTCGTCTTCGGAGACCTGCGCAGCCTTGATGAGAACCTCATTGGAGATTCCCAGTTCCTTCATATTGAACAGAAGCGCGGCGGTGCGGATGTCTTCCAGGCTCTCGGCATCGAGCCCGGCACTCTCGCCAATTTTGGTCGCGCACAACGAGATACGGTAAGCGTGTGAGTCGCTGTATTTCTGGCTGGCGAGAAAGTTCTGCAGGATCACCAGCATTCCGTCATAGCCTTCTTCCATTTCCCGCAGCGATTTCTGGTTGTGCTCGTAGAGGGTGCCGGTCGCATATCCGGCGATCATCAGGGTGCCTCCCCACACTGTGAGGTCGAAAATCAGCCCATACCCCATTTCGATTTGTCGGTGAAACATCGCCGGATTCGAGAACGCCAGAAGCACGACCAACACAATGCTGGCTATCGCGGTGAGCGTGGCATGGCGGCGCCCCAGATGATAGGCCGAATACAGCGTTGGCAGGAAGTAGAACACGAGCGCCATGCGCTGCGATGCAACCAGAAAATTCAGCAGCGCGGCGATAACAACAAGGAACAGCAGTAGCCAGAGTTCCGGATCGATCTTTCTTACTCTCACAGTGCCTCCACGGGGGTAGAGGTACTTGTCCCGAAACTCCGACTGGAGCTTCAGGTCTTCCCAAGCTTGCCCGTCCTACTATTCTCCGGCTGTGAAGAAGCGCTCCCAAATTACAAAGGTAATCTGCGGGTACTTATTCACCACGGGTGCACGGAGACACGGAGAGTTCGAGGGAAAACTGCACATACTCGTCCTTCGATACTTCGTGTCCTTCGTGGTTTATGAATTTAGGGCTGCCCAATTTTCCGTCGGTGTTCTCCGTGACTCCGTGTCTCCGTGGTGAAAAGAGCCTACTTCGCCCGCGGATGCGTCTGGTCGTAGACCTGCAATACGTGTTTCGTAGAGAGCTGCGTATAGCGCTGTGTGGTTGCCAGGCGCTCGTGACCAAGTAACTCCTGAATAGCGCGAAGATCCGCACCCTCTTCCAACATATGCGTTCCGAAGGCATGGCGCAGAGTATGCGGATGCACGTCGGGCGAAAGCCCCTTCGAGACTGCAATCTTCTTGATGATGCGTCCCACGCTGCGGGTGGTCAGGCGGCCGCCGCGCTGGTTGATCAGGAGTGCGTTTGTATTCTTTTTCGACTCGGCCAGCATGCTTTGCCGCTCGGGAAGATAGGCCGCCAGCGCCTGCTTTGCCGTTTCGCCAAAGGGAACGATGCGCTCCTTCTTCCCTTTTCCACGGATCAGAATCACTTCGGCGCTCAACCGGATGTCGTCGAGGTTGATCCCAGTCAGCTCTGAATTACGAATCCCGCAACCGTAGAGCAGTTCAAACATGAGTCGGTCGCGCTCAGGAAACGCAGCGGTCTCGGGCATTTGGCCGTCGAACACGGAATTCATTTCTTCGATGGTGGGCACGCGCGGAAGTTTCTTCGGCAGCTTCGGAGTCGCAACGAGTTTCGCGGGATTCTGATCGACTACTCCCTCCTGCGCCAGCCAGCGATAGAGCGAGCGTACCGCAGCCAGAGATCGTGCGACGGAAGTCTTGCTCAGACCTTTCTCGTACAGCTGTGACAAAAAGCCGCGAATTGCGATGTGATCGATTGCCGTCCACGTCCGCGATCCAGTATAGGCAGAGAAGTTGGCGAGGTCGCCGGTATAGGCTTTGATCGTGTGAACCGAGGCGTTCTTCTCGCGCAAGTGGCGCAGGAAATCGTCGACCGCTTTGCCGACCGGAGTGTGCGCCTTTGTCATCGCGCTTTCGCTCTCGGATGATGCTTCTGATACACGCTGCGCAGCCGATCAAGCGCCAGATGCGTATAGACCTGCGTCGTCGAAATGTCGGCATGACCAAGGATCGTCTGCACCGTGCGCAAGTCCGCGCCATTTTCCACCATGTGCGTAGCGGCGGAATGCCGCAGCATATGGGGCGAGGCATGACGTCCCGACGCCGCTGAAGCTTGACCGACCATCTGCCAGATGCGCTGCCGCGTCAGCTTGCGAGCGCCGCGGGCGATGAACAGCAGCGGAGAACTTTTCGCCCATGGCGCAGCCGCCGCTTTTGTGGACTTCGATGGCCGCATCCCAGCCAGAACCGGCCGCCCCTCTTTCAGATACTCCGTGAGCGCATCCTGTGCAGGCTTGCCTAACGGCACAATACGTTCTTTATCCCCCTTGCCACGAACCAGCATGTATCCCACATCGAGCTTGAGATCTTGGAGCGCAGCATTCACCAACTCCGAGACCCGCAGCGCACCCGCGTACAGAAGCTCAAGCATCGCTTTGTCGCGCAACACCCGGGCCTGAGCCTCTTTGGGATTCTTGGTCCGTGAGTGCAGAACGATTGGCGCCGCAAGCGTCGCGTTGACTTCATCCTGCGCCAGGGATTTCGGCAGGACTTTCCACTGTCGCGGCGATTCGATGTTCAGCGTGGGATCATGATCAATCTTCTTATCCAGCAGCAGATAACGATAGAGATGACGAAGCGCCGAGAGCTTGCGTCCAACACTGCGTCCATCCACGCGGTTTGAGAAAAGCTGCTGCAGAAATTCGCGAACATCCGTTCGCCGCGCACCAAGTAGATCCCGCTTGCGCTTCTCAATAAATCCGGCAAATTGCCCGATGTCGGTGCTATAGGCGCTGATCGAAAGCCGCGCCAGACCCTTCTCGATGCGCAGGTAGTCGAGAAATCCGGCAAGGACGCGCGTGTTGGACTCGGAGGGCATAGAGGAGCATTAGTATGCGCGTTATCGGACGCTGAGGAAAGTGATGAGTGGGATGCGGGAAAATCTGCTGAAGCTTCTCGTGTAGCCGCCCCCCGATGGCGTTGTCATCCTGAGGCCTGCCTTTTGCAGGCCGAAGGATCTATGCAATTCGCCGGCAGCATCGATAATGCCAGAAAAAATACATAGGTCCTTCGACGCGCAAAAACCGCGCGTCTCAGGATGACAAGAAGTGGTTTTGGTCAAACGACGGTAAGCTACGTGTTTGCACCCGTGATCTCCCGCAGCAGATCCACCGCGTACAACGCGCCTTCCGGCGTTTCTTCATGCTTGAAGTAGGCGAACACATCGCGCCCTTCGGAAAGATGTTGCTGGACTCGATCCACCATCGCGCGCCGCTCTTCTCCGGTGTAGGTCGGCTTGCGAAAGCGATAGTAGGCAAATTTCCCCGTCACCATATCTGGCGTGGTGCGTGTTTCCGTCTCCGCCACACAAAGGCCAACATCGCACGATTTCAGCAGCTCCCAAGTTGCATCGCTGAACCATGAATCATGCCGGAACTCAAAGACAGCAGGGACGGTGCGCGGAACGACCGCCAGAAAATCTTTCAGGAGCACGGTGTTGGCCTTCAGATTCGGCGGAAGCTGAAACAACACTGGACCCAACTTCCCTGCCGCTGCCAGCGGCTCGATCGTCGCCAGGAATCGCGGCACAAAGTCTTCGCAACCCTTCAACCGCTTGATATGCGTGATGACCTGGTGTGCTTTGATTCCAAATCGAAAGTGCGGCGGTGAGTCCGCCAACCAGTTCTGAATGGTCGTCTCTTTCACGAGTTGCCGAAACGTGAAATTGACTTCAACGGTGTTCAGCTTGGTCGTATAGAAATTCAGGAATTTCTTCTGCGCAAGTTTCTCGGGATAGAACGCGGGCTTCCAACTCGGATACGCCCATCCGGAAGTTCCAGCAAAGACTTGCGCCATGAAGGTGAAATTTCCCCTGCGGAATCGCGATTATACCTTGCTCTTCTTTTTCGCAGGCCTGGTCTTTTTCGCAGGTTTTGGCGCGCTCGCTCGCCGGGAAGAGTGGTCTCCATCAGCTTGCGCCGCGATATCCATGGACTTGATCTCTTGCGCGGCCGGAGCCACACCCGCCTGCAGCGACGGTAATTTCTGTTTCAACTCAAGCACCGGCTCAAACAGGTCCCCCATCTTGTCGACTCGCTTGATGACGTCCTTCGTCTCGAAAACCAGGAGCCCTGCATCTTTCTTCTTGAGACACTTTTCAACCTCGTCCCACGATACGGGCGTTGAAACCGTGGGATGCTCGCGCGCACGCAGCGAGTACACGGCGATAGTCGTCTTGTGCTCGTCGTTCTGGCTCCAATCGACGAAGACCTTCCCGATGCGCAGATTCTTCTTCATGTCGGACACGACCATGTCCCGATGATCGTGCTCCAGCAGTTGCGCGAGGGCGTGCGAAAAAAGCTTGGTCTGATCAAATGTCGTCGGAGTATTCAGCGGAACGTAAAGTTGCAAGCCCTTCGATCCTGACGTCTTCGGAAAACTCTGCAACCCTAGATGCTCGAAAATTTCCCGCAGCCAGAGCGCCACCTGGCAGCATTGCACAATATTGGCCGGCGGCCCGGGATCGAGATCAAACACCATCACGGTCGGCTGTTTGATATCTTTCGCTAAAGCCAAGGAAGGATGCAGTTCCAGAGCGGCCAGATTGGCCAGCCAGATCAATGTCGCCAGATCATTCGCCAGAATGTAGTAGACAGTGCGGCGTCCGCCCTCGCTCCAGACGGGAGCCGTCTTCACCCAATCCGGCTTGTGCATCGGCGCATTCTTCTCAAAGAACGGCTCGCCATCTACGCCGTCGGGATAGCGTTTCCGCGTAAGACACCGGTCGCGGAGCTGCGGCAACATGGCCGGCGCAATCCGCGCGTAATAATCGATAACGTCTTTCTTGGTAAAGCCGGTAGCTGGATAAAGCACCTTCTGAAGGTTCGATAGCTTCAGGTCCCGGCCCTGGATTTCGACAACGCTCGAGTCTGCCACGTGCGCTCCGCTCAGTCATTGTGCCTGATTCCGGATCAGGCGCAAAATACAGCGTTGATCGTAAGGGTCCGAATCTTGATTCACCATGAGGTTCGTCAGAAAGGCGTCCCCGCTCAGGTAATCAGATTTCTCCCCACCGATGACAGGATACGATCAAGTTGCGCTGACCAGGCGTTAACTACGCGTGATGATGTGTGATTCGCGTTGACAACGCTTCCCGGTAGCCATAGACTCCTCGGCTAGATTGATGTGGGCTTATGTCTGTGCCCACAATTTTCCCCCGAATCAATTCCAACTCCCCCTCGGCCCTGGTCTTTGCGAGGGTTCATGCTGAAAAACCGTCGCGTCCAAGTCCTCGGACTCACTGTCACGCCGCTTACCATGAGCGAGCTGACCGCATTGGTAGAGCAGAGCATTGAACGGGACGAGCGGCACATTTTTGCAAATCACAATCTTCATAGCGTGTACGTGTTCCACCATGATGCCGCTATGCGCGAGTTTTATCGCCTCGCGTACTGCACCTACCTCGACGGCATGGGCGTGCTCCTAATGGCGCGCCTCTTTGGACATCGACTACCTCGCGCTACGCGCGTCGCGAACCTCGATTGGATTATGCCCCTGATGCAACTCGCGTCCGAGCGCCAGTGGAGGGTCTTCTTTCTAGGTGCGGAGCCTGGCGTCGGAGATAAAGCGGCAGCAAACCTTAGAGTGCGCTTCCCCGGCATGCAAATAAGGGCTGAGCACGGTTTTTTTGATCGGAACTCAGATGAGAACGACCAGGTGCTGGATCGCATTCGTGCGTACCGGCCAAACCTGCTCATACTTGGCCTTGGCATGCCCCTGCAAGAAGGCTGGGTGGTGAAGAACTGGGGACGCATTGAGGCAAACGTGATCTTTAATGCAGGTAACTTAGTCAGATTTCTAGCCCAGGTTGTACCTACTCCGCCGCGCTGGACAGGTCGACTTGGGGTTGAATGGTTATACCGGCTTGCTGCAGAGCCACGCAAGCTTTGGCCTAGGTATCTGGTGGAACCATTTGTATTACTGCTTGGTTTGGCGACGGGGCGTTTCAAGAAAGAAGCGGCCCGGTAACTCGTTTGAAAAGATAGCCTGATTTTGCATTCGACCCGAGCAATATCCTCCGTGTGCTCCGTCTCCAAGGACGTAGCCCTTTCATCAAGTAGCATGGTCCCGGCACTTGTTTGACAACCCACCTTCCCTCCACGTACTTTCAAACTTCTGCCCTTTTGGCCCGTCCAAACTATGGATTTTGCAGAAGATTCCGCCCAGCCGCCGGAGGCCCGATGAAATACCGCTTCGCCAAAATCACCATCCTATTCACCCTTCTATCCGCGCTCGCATCGTCGCAGGACGTTGAGTCCTTTAAGAAGAGAGTCACGGTCAAGAAGCTCGACAATGGCCTGACTATCATCATCTGCGAGCGTCCCGAGGCGCCGGTCTTCTCCTTCTATACGTTGGTCGACGCCGGCTCCGTGCAAGACCCGATGCGCGCCACCGGCCTGGCGCACATGTTCGAGCACATGGCGTTCAAGGGCACGACCACGATCGGCACAACAGACTATGCTGCCGAGAAGCCGGCCCTCGAGAAAGTCGAGACCGCCTACGCCGCTTACATTACTGAGCGCGACAAGAGTGTCGGGCAGGATCCAGCGAAACTGAAGGAACTCGAGAAGGCGTGGCAAGACGCGACTGCGGAAGCGAACAAGTACGTCGTCCCCAACCAGTTCGGCAAGATCGTCGAGCAGAACGGGGGCGAGGACATGAACGCCTCCACCAGCTACGATCAGACCGAGTATCACTTCTCCTTTCCCATCAATCGGCTGGAGCTATGGGCCTACCTTGAGTCGGACCGTTTCTTGCATCCCGTGATGCGCGAGTTCTACAAGGAACGCAATGTGGTCATCGAAGAACGCCGCATGCGAACGGATAGCAGCCCCTTCGGGCGCCTACTCGAACAGTTCACGCAAGAAGCATTCGCAGCGCATCCTTACCATCGGCCGACCATTGGATACTTGTCCGATCTGAATCATTTCTCGGCGACTGATGCACAGAAATTCTTCGACACTTACTACATTCCTTCGAACATGGTGATTGCGGTCGCAGGTGATCTGAAAACTTCCGAAACCATGTCGACTCTGGAAAAGTATTTCAGCCAGTTGCCTTCGAGCCCGCACCCGGACGAAGCAACAACGACAGAGCCGCCGCAGAACTCCGAACGCAGGGTCACTTTGAAAGATCCGTCCCAACCCATCTACATCGAGGGCTATCACCGGCCCGACTATCGCAGTAAAGATGATGCGGTGTTCGATGCGATCAGCGATCTAATGTCGGAGGGCCGGACTTCTCGCCTCTATCGCGCACTCGTTCGAGACAAGAAAATCGCATCGTACTCGGAAGGAATCACCGGATATCCCGGCGTGAAGTATCCGCACCTGTTTGCCTTTCTGGCTGTTCCCTTGCCCGGCCACAAGCCGGAAGAAATGGCAACGGCGATTCATGAAGAGATCGAACGCCTGAAGAAAGAAGACATCACCGACGACGAGTTAAAGATGATCAAGACCCGCGCCAAGGCGAACCTGATTCGCGGCCTGGCTGACAACGAGGGCCTCGCCACTCAACTGGCGATTTACCAAACCCGGTACGGCGACTGGCGCGAACTATTTGCCTCCGTTGATCGGATCGAGAAGGTCAGTAAAGCCGATATCCGCCGCGTAGCGAATGAGGTCTTCACCGACACGAATCGAACTGTGGGCGTCATTGAGAACTCACGCGGAGGCGGAGGCTCTCCAGGCGGAGGCCAGTCCGGCGCAGATCAGGGAGGTGCGCAATGAAAATAAAGCGGACCCTTCTCGCAATTCTTATAGCGGCAGTTCTTGCACCCCTTCCTCAGGTGATCGGGCAAGCCACCGACTGGAAGAAAGTTCCCATTCCTCCGTTACCGGCCTTCAAGCCAAAAGTACCGAAGCGGGTTCAGCTCGCGAACGGCATGGTGATCTTCCTTCAGGAGGATCACGAGTTGCCCTTGATCGACGCGACGGCGCGCATTCGCGGCGGCTCGGTCAATGAGCCTGCGAGCAAAGTCGGACTCGTCGATGTCTTCGGCGAAGTCTGGCGCACCGGCGGCACCAAGTCCCAAACGGGCGATCAGCTTGACGACTTCCTCGAAGTGCGCGCGGCGAAAGTCGAAACCGGCGGCGGTCCCGATTCCACCACGATCAGCTTCTCTTGCCTGAAGAGCGATCTCGACGACGTATTCAAAGTCTTCGTCGATGTACTGCAGCATCCGGAATTCCGCGACGACAAAATCGACATCGCGCAAAAAGGATCTGAAGATTCCATTTCACGGCGCAATGACGACGCCAGCGGCATCGCGCATCGCGAGGCCATCAGGCTTGCCTACGGAGCCAACAATCCGTACGCGCGCATTCCCGAATACTCCACGATCACAGCGATCACGCGGCAGGATCTCCTCGACTGGCACGCCAAGTACATTCACCCGAACAACATCATCCTCGGCATATCGGGCGACTTCGATTCCGCCGCGATGGAAGCGCGCCTGCATAGCGCATTCGATTCTTGGCCGAAGGGAGCAACGCTTCCTAAGAATGACATCAAGTACGATCCCGCCAAGCCCGGCTACTACTTGATTCCCAAAGAGGATGTAAACCAGACCAACATCCGCATGGTCGGCATGGGGACCACGCGCGCCAATCCTGATTACTACGCGATCAGCGTCTTCAACGAGGCATTCGGTGGCGGATTTTCATCACGCCTCTTCAACGACATCCGCACGAAACGTGGCCTGGCATACGGCGTCGGCGGGGGCGTTGGCACTAACTTTGGACACCCCGGTATCTTGCAGATTGCGATGGGGACCAAGAGCCAAAGCACTGTCGAGGCGATTCAGGCCCTGGACGAGGACATCGCGAATTTGTCGAAAGAGCCGATTACCGACGACGAGATCCAGCGCGCCAAAGACGCCATTCTCAACGCGTTTATCTTCCGGCTCGATTCTCCCGACAAGATCCTCGCCGAGCGCATGACCTACGAGTACTACGGATATCCTCCCGACTGGCTCGACAAGTATCAGGCGGAAATCAAGAAGGTCACCGCGACGGACGTGAACCGCGTCGCCGCCAAGTATCTGCATCGCGATCAGCTCGCCGTGCTCGTCGTTGGCAACACTAAGGAGTTCGACAAGCCGCTCTCATCGCTCGGCTCGGTGAAGGAGATCGACATCACGATCCCGCCTCCGCCCGCTGAGAAAGCTGCCGCCGGCAACGAGAAGTCTGAAGCCAGCAATCCAGAGGGCAAAGCGCTGGCTGAAAAAGTTGTGGGCGCAATGGGAGGCCTGCCCAAACTTCAATCTATCAAGACAATGCGGGTCAATATCGCTGAAAGCGAACCGGGAGGGGCTCCCGCTCCAGTCGACGTCACGCTTGCCTTTCCCGACAACATTCACGTCGAAGTGCAAACGCCGCAAGGGCAGCTAACGCTCATTGCCACGGCAGGCGCGGGCTACATGAGCAAGGCTGGGATGGGCACGCGCAGCATGCCTCCGGCACAGAAAGACGAAATGCTGACGCAGGTCCATCACGATCCCGTCTATGTGGCTCAGCATGTGAATGACCCCGCAGTGACCTTCACGTCGGCAGGAACCGAGAAGGTCGGCGATGTCGATGCTGCCGTTCTCGACATCGGCGGCTCAATTCCCGCGCTACGCTGGTATGTCGATCCGAAAACCGGACGCATTCTGCGCGAGAAATATAAAGGCGTGGGACCGACCGGCCCGTTCGACGGAGAAACCGAACTATCCGACTGGCGCACTGCTGATGGACTGACCTTCCCCTACACGCACAAGAACAAGCAGAACGGACAGGAAAGCAGCCTGGTCGAGTACAAGAAGATCGATATCAATCCCACGATTGATCCGAAGCTCTTCGAGAAGCCTGCCGAGAAAGCGGCAGAGCCGTCAAAATAATCAACGGGAACATCGAACTGCACCCGGGTGTCTAACCTCCCAAGAGGACACTCCTATGACTCTCCCCCTGAGCCGTGGCGTCTTTTGCATTTCTGCATTGGCGCTCGCATCCCTCCTACCGCTTCATCTCTTGGCCAACTCCGAACAAGCGAACACGCAATCCGCGAAAACGAATGATGCACTTCTGAAGTACGCCGGAACCTGGGAAGGCAAGTGCCAGGATGGCCGCACCTTCGTGGTACTCGCGCTTCGCGCGGAAGGTGATCAGTTAGCTGGTACTGTGAGCATCGGCAACATGCATGGCGACGACGAAGGTGCTTGCATGTTGGTCACTGCGCCTCCGGTGCCGGAACACGCAATGAAAATCGGCGAAACAGTTGCGCACAACGACGTCTTGTCGTTTGCCGGATCGCAGTCGGGTGATCACAAGCCCGTCCGCTTCGAGTTCAAAGAGATCGATCAAAATAAGGCGGACCTCAAACTCCTGAACACGTCAGTCGAGCAGCATCCGTGGTCGTTAGAGCGAGTCCGACGGGCTGACTGATTCTGCGTTACGATCTGAGCGACACGTTCTGTGGAGATCCCCCGTGAAACTTCTCCGTCTTGTCATTGCGCTTCAGATTGCCATCGCCACCATACTCTTCGCTCAGGTCACAACTTCTCAATACGACAACTTCCGCACCGGCACAACGCTGAACGAAAAGATCCTCACCCCGCAGAACGTCAACGCACGCCAGTTCGGAAAGCTCGGCGCCTTCAAAGTGGACGGAGCGGTTTACGCGCAGCCGCTTTTTCTGCCGGGCGTTGAAGTTCCTGGTAAAGGTACGCACGACGTCATCTACGTCGCGACCGAGCACGACAGCGTGTACGCTTTTGACGCCTACAAGCTCAACGATCCTCCGCTGTGGCAAGTGAGTTTTCTCGACAAGACACGAAACATAACAGTTCCGTCCGAGGATGATGCGCAGTGCCCATTCATTCGGCCGGAGGTGGGCATCACCTCGACGCCGGTTATCGACCTCGAGTCCGGCACGCTTTACGTACTCGCCAGAACGAAAATAAGACATGGCGCTTCCGCTGATGAATACTTTCAGCATCTTCATGCGCTGGCCATCACAACTGGAGTCGAGAAGTTCGGCGGACCGAAGCTCATCACAGCAACCGTTCCGGGAGTAGGTTCGGGATCAGAAAACGGGAAGGTAGCTTTCGATGCGCTGAAAGAGAATGCGCGCGCAGCGCTCTCGCTCGCTAACAGCACGGTTTACATCGCTTGGGCTTCGTCGTGCGATGTCGATCCCTACCACGGCTGGGTGATGTCTTACGATGCGCAAACACTGGCGCAGAAATCCGTGCTCAACGTGAATCCGAATGGCCGCGAAGCCGGGATTTGGTTGGCTGATACCGGACCGGCGATTGATACCGAAGGAAATCTCTACGTGCCCACGGGAAACGGTACGTTTGACGCCGATCGCGGCGGTCCCGACTATGGCGATTCCGTTCTGAAACTGGATGGCTCGTCGCTGGCGATTCGCGACTACTTCACGCCGCACGATCAGGATCGAATCAGCGAAGCCGACTCTGATGTCGGATCGAGCGGCCCCACGCTGCTCCCCGATCAACCCGGTCCGCATCGTCACCTGCTGTTGCAGCCCACGAAAGACTCGACCATTTATGTCATCGATCGCGACAATATGGGCAAGTACCATCGCAATTCGGACGCGCTCCTCGAGATAGTCAAAATGTCCGGCGGCGGCTACGGCGCAATCGCGTACTGGAACAGCCACGCCTACTTTGCCTCAAGTGATGACTACTTGCGCGACTACGCCATCAAGAACGGTCAACTCACGCTCAACACACAGTCGAGCACGAAATTCGAGAACCCAGGGGCAACGCCCTCGATTTCGGCCGACGGTAAGAAGAATGCGATCGTCTGGGTCATCGCGACAAAGACCTGGAACGGACCCGATACCAAGCCCGCAGTTCTCCACGCCTTCGATGCGACGAAGCTAGGCGCACCTCTCTACACCTCAGAGCAAAACAGTGTCCGCGATCGTGCTGCGTTAACCACGCGATTCGTTATTCCTCTAGTCGTGAATGGACACGTCTACTTCGGCACCCGCAGCGAGGTCGAAGTCTATGGACTTTTGAAGTAGAACGTGGCCCATTATGAGCCCAGCTTTCAGGACAGTGGGTTCTCAAGGACTTCTTCGCGTTTTTATCGGCATCTCTTTGCGACCTTCGCGGTCAAGCTTTTGGACAGACAACTAACCACTTCGCAGGTTTTCATTTGTGCAGAGAAGGTGGCCAACACAAGGCATCGGCATGAGAAGACTTCGCAGCTCCAGGAAACATCGAGGCTTTTGAATCAATCACCCGCCTGGTAACAACCTTTATCTGAGCTCACGCTATAATTGCGCCCAATTATGGCCTTAAGTGTTGGTAGTGACCTGGGGCCCTATAAAATTCAAGGTCCGCTCGGTGCAGGCGGAATGGGCGAAGTGTATCGCGCCAAGGACACACGCCTTGGACGCAGTGTCGCCATTAAGGTCTTGCCTCCCGCTTTCTCAAGCGATCCGGAGCGCTTGCAGCGGTTTCAGCGCGAAGCTCAAGTTGTCGCCGCCCTGAATCATCCCAACATTTTGGCGATTCACGATTTCGGCAAACATGAAGGCTCGCCGTACATCGTCACTGAACTCCTGGAAGGCGAAACGCTGCGTCAGCGGCTCTCTGCGGGAATAATCCCGGTTCGCAAGGCGATTGAATACGCGAAGCAAACCGCGGTCGGCCTGGCTGCGGCACATGCCAAGGATGTTGTTCACCGTGACCTGAAGCCGGAAAACATTTTCATCACGCGCGACGACCGGGTAAAGATTCTGGACTTTGGTCTGGCCAAGGTGACCCAGCCCGATTCCTCCGATCCTGAAGCTGCAACTCTGCCCGAACGAACGGAGCCCGGCGTCGTGATGGGAACGGCCGGGTACATGTCGCCCGAACAAGTGCGCGGAAAAGACGCAGATCATCGCTCCGATTTGTTCAGCTTTGGCGCCGTCCTGTACGAGATGTTGTCGGGCAAACGCAGCTTCGGTGGCGGGACTTCCGTCGAGGTAATGAACGCCATTTTGAAGGAAGATCCGCCTGAACTGGTTCAGACTGCGCGGCCAATTCCGCCAACACTAATTCGGATCGTCGAGCATTGCCTGAAAAAAAATCCGGCAGAGCGTTTTCAGGCGGCGCAAGATGTGGCATTCGCACTGGGAGCGTTGTCGGACTCGAGCAGTTCTGCCTCAGGCAAAGTCGTGTCTCTGCCAACAAGGAACTGGCGCCGGTGGCTGCGGCTGGGGGCTGAAGTCGCCTTGTTAGGTGTCGCCTTGATTTTACTGCTCACCAGACCTATTGAGAAAACGTCGGTCTTGGTCAAAGCGGCAATCCTTCCACCGCCGGGCGAGGGATTTTGGGCCAGCATCACCCAGCCTGTAGCAATTTCCCCCGATGGGAAGTTTCTCGCGATCATAGCGATGCGAAACGGACATCAGCAGCTGTGGCTGCGGCGCTTGGACACGACCGACGCACAGCCCATTGCGGGCAGTGAAGACGCATCGAACCCTTTCTGGTCACCCGATAGCCGCCAGATCGCCTACTTCGTTCCAGGAAAGTTGAAGAAGGTAGACATTTCCGGCGGTACCGTGAGCGACGTCTGCCAGGCGGGCGCTTTCGGAATGGGCGGTGCCTGGTCCACCCGCGGTGTGATTATCTTCGCTGCATTTGCCGCAGCTCTCAAGCGTGTGCCAGAAAATGGGGGAACTCCAGAGCCCATCACTGGTGCGGAACTCTCCAATGGAGCACTCGGCCAGCAGTGGCCTGCTTTTCTTCCCGACGGGACACACTTTCTATATCTGGATTTGGAGATACCCGAGTTTTCCGAGTCAGGACAATGCAATTTGGGTAGGTTCTCTCGATGGCGAAAAAGCACGACAATTGCCCCTGAAGTCGACCAACGCGCAATATTCCGCGGGATATCTCTTATTCAGCAAAGAAGGCGACTTGGTGGCGCAGAAGTTTGACCTTTCGAATCTGAGCTTGAGCGGGCCTGTCCTCCCTGTCGCCAGAGGCGTCGAGTTCGACACATTTTTTCATGACGCGATGTTTTCTGTTTCTACCCATGGACCCCTGGTATATGCCGGCGAAGGTGTGGGAGTGAATACAGAGTTGACTTGGTTGGACCGAAGCGGCAAGACCATAGGTGTGTTGGCGGAACCAGGGCAGTTCTTTCGTCCTTCCATTTCCCCTGATGGCAAGCGAGTGGCTGTCGATACGAAACCCACCGAGGCACGCGAGAACATTTGGATCTACGATGTCGATCGCGGAACACGTATTCCTGTCGAGAGCAGTGAATCTGGTCCTGGCCTTTACCGTCCGATTTGGTCACCCGACGGCAAGCGGGTCGCGTATAGAAACACCCTAGGCAAGACTTCAGCCCTATTGGTCCATGCGTCGGACGGTACAGGGGAAACAAAGCAAGTGGGCGGCGGAATACAAGCAGACCTGGTTCAGGCCACCGACTGGTCAGCCGACGGCCATTACGTCTCCGTCGACATCACCCGATATCAAGGTCGCGAAAATTGGGAAGATTCGCTCACCGTCATTAATGCTGATTCTGGAAAGCCAGTCTTCGAAGTCAGCAATGCGGGCGATGGCAGGTTTTCACCCGATGGGCATTGGTTCGCTTATGACGATGCAGCGAGCGGAGAACTGTACGTAACACCGTTTCCGGGACCCGGTGCCAAAATTGCGGTTTCATCTGGTGGCGGTGGTGATCCACGCTGGCGAGGCGACGGTCAGGAACTCTTTTACATTTCGGACGACATGTGGGTGGTCTCTATGCAAGTGCATGAGTCGGCGAATGAGTTCAAGGTGATTTCCTCGACAAAATTGTTTCGTTTGCAGCTTCCTTGGAATGTGGGCTTTTATGACATCACGCGCGACGGCAAGCGCTTCCTCGTCAACGCCAGAACAGTAAAGGAGCAGACTGCGCCGCTGACTTTAATGACCAATTGGCAATCAGCTGTTCAGGGTGGTTTGGGACGGGAAATCCATACACAATAATCTTCCGCGCAGTCGGCACGGTGCGATCGACGATTTCTCTGTCACGCGCAGAGAAGTGATCGCAAAGTGTCTTTGAATATCAGCGTCCGAGGAAGGCTATTGCAACAGGTTCACGGTCTTGAGTAGTTGGCGATAACGCGGATCCTGGCGCAGGTTCTTGAGCAGCCAGTCGACTTTGAAGTGGCCGACGCCTCCATCGTGCTGGCGGGCGGCGCGGTTGAGCCACTGAAAAGCCTGATCCGACTCGCCGCGATAGGCATATATCTGTGCGATCTGGAAGGCAGCCCCGTTCGCACTCTGGTGAATCAATCGAGCCAAGGCGGCGTCTGAAGCTCCGCGATTCCCTAAAGCAGACGCGATCAGGGCAAGACCGAAGTCCTGCCATGGGCCCCTCGCTTCCTTGTCCATTTCCTGTGATGCTTCCTGCAAGTGTCCTTGCGCAAGGAAGAGTTCGCCGCGGATCTCGTGCGACGACAGTGCGCGTGGACTGAGTTCCAGCGACTTCTGCATCGCAACGTGCGCCTCGTCGTAGCGTCCCATATCCCGCAGGATTTGTGCCAGGCGCGTATAGCCCCCAGCGCTGAGTGGATCAAGCGCAAGCCCCTGAGTCACTAACGATGCCGCCTCCTCGAGTTGCCCTTGAACCATTGCGAGATAGCCGGATTGAAACACGAACTCGGCGTCGCCCGGAGCCAGTTCCCGGGCCTTCGCCGCCGACTGCTCTGCGCCTTTCCAATCCCAATCGGCCATTGCCTGAACTTCGCTCAGCGCACGGTACGCGATCGCGAGATTTGGATCGAGTCTGATGGCTTGCTGCGCGTCTCGCCGGCTCTTCTCAAGCGCCGCGTCAACGCTTTCTCCAGTCATCAGCGCGGTTTCGGCCGTCATGATGGAGCGCTGTGCGAAGGCGGGAGCGTACTTGGGATCGAGCAGAATTGCCTCGTCGATGTACTCAAACGCTTTGTGTTGCAGTTGAGTGTCGAGAGTGGCATTGAGCGAGCGCGCAAGCAGGAACGCCTGATAGGCCTCGGGATTCGTCGTAGCCAACGGTGGTGGAGATTGTAGGGTCTGGCGTCCAAGCAGCTTGGGCTGCAGGGCCGAGGTAATGGCCGTGGCAATGTCGTCTTCAACCACGAAAATATCTTTCAAATCGCGGTCGTAGTTTTCTGACCACAGGCTCTGACCGACGTCCGCCTCAGTCAAATGCACGGTGATGCGAACGCGGTTTCCGCTGCTTTGTACGCTTCCTTCAAGAATGTTGGCGACGTTCAGTTTCTCCCCGATCGTTTTCAGATCTGCATTCTCGCCTTTGAATTGGAACGCCGAGGTGCGGGCCGCGACCTTCAGGTTTGGAATCTTGGTCAGATTGTTCAGGATTTCTTCCGCCAATCCGTCGGAGAAGTATCCGTGATCATGGTCCGGACTGAGGTCTGCGAAAGGTAAGACTGCAATGGAAGCAGCTATCGGAAATTGCCTTGTGACGCCGCTCATTCCTCTCCTCCCCCTCACGAGGAAACCGACAGCCACAAGCAACGCAATACAGGCTGCAATGACCAGCACTGTTATCCTCCGGCCCGAGGCCGGTCTATGAGCGAGGACCGCTGCCGTCTGCGTCGCGACATTCGGATCACGACCCAGTCGCCGCAGATCGACGGCCAACTCCATTGCGGACTGGTAGCGATTCTCCGGATCTCTTTCCAGACATTTCCCGAGAATGCGATCCAGTTCAGGCGTCAAACGGGGATTCAGTGTTCTCGCTGGCTGAGGCGCGCTCTGCAGAATGGCGCTTACCCGTTCCGGACCACGGACCTTCGCGAACGGCTGGCGACCCGTCGACATTTCGTAGAGAACGGCCCCCGCAGCATGAATATCGGTGCGCGCGTCGGTCAGTCCGCCCGTCAGTTGTTCAGGTGCCATGTAAAGCAACGTTCCGGCCAGGCCCTCGGCTTCGCTCATGCTGGCGGTCATGGCGGTTGGCGTGGTCGGTACAGACAGCTGAGCCAGCCCGAAGTCCAGAATCTTCAGCCGACCATCGTCGCTCAGTCGCAGGTTCCCGGGCTTCAGGTCACGGTGCACAACTCCGTGCGCGTGCGCGGCCGACAGTCCTTCGGCCAGTTGCGTTCCAAGAGCGACGACTTCTTTTTCTGGAAGAGCCCCTTTGCTCAGCTTAGAGTTGAGAGGAAGTCCTTCGATGTACTCAAGAACCAGGAAGTCCACGTCGTGATCAGTATCGAAGTCGTGGACGATCGCAATGTTGGGGTGATTCAGCTTCGAGAGCGCGAGAGCTTCCCTGCGAAAACGCTTGCGGGCAGCCTGGTCGCTGAAGGTGCCGGGCAGCAGCACTTTCAGAGCGATATCGCGGCCGAGGTGCAGGTCGCGGGCGCGAAAGACCTCTCCCATACCTCCTGCGCCGATTCTTTCCAGGATTTGATAGTGCCCCAGTACGAGTCCCGGGCCGCACTCGCGAACTGTCAGCACAGCGCACATGAAGGGGTGGTGGCGCAGGACTGCGGAAGATCGCCAGACTCAAGGCAACCACCAGAAACCTATCTTGTCAGTGATGCCGCTCACAATTCGCGGGAGGAGGGCCGCCTCAACTGGAGAAAGGGCGCTAAACGATGAAGTTCAATCGCGAAATCGGAACTTACGCCGCCATCCGTCGTTCTACCTCCTCCTCAACGGGCATGCACACCATGTCCCCACAGCCTCGCAATCGCAACACAAGTGCGCTTTTGCCAGATTCACGAAGGTCGCTACAGGCTTAGCTTTACTTACGGAAGGAACTCCTCTCCCAGAGCAAGAATCCGGCACCTGAGATGTCATCAAGAGGAAGGATAGTTGGTTGTAATCCCGCCGCATGAACTGCACAGTTATGCGCACCAATCGGAAGCCGGACGGGACGGGCTGCTATCTATCAGAAAACATTCGGCCCCCTTCTGCCTCCGCGCCCGACATCCGATCAAGTGCTGATAGAATTCCGGCTCTAGCTTCTGAGTCGTCAGGCCGCATTCGTAGCCGTTGATAGCGACGGCCGCTGGAGCCTGCCCGGCACGAAGAATTTTTTGAAGGAAGTCACTCCATGGCACTGGATAGCCTAGCCGGCGTCAAATCCATTTCGGTTCCCACCTGGCTGAAGCTGCTGATATTCGGGATTGTAATGGCGGTTCTGATCGCTGACCTTTCCATTGTATGGTTCGCGGTGACGAACCCAAATCACAAGGACTGGTTTTCGGCCACGGTCCAGTTGTTGGGTTCATTGGTGCCGATGCTGCTGGTCATTCTGCTCCTGGCCTTTGCCACCCGAGGGCCGGAATCAATCTACCGCAAGACCTCATATCTTCTCCTGCATGTGATTCCGGCCACCATTGCCAACTCGCTGACGTGGAGCCCCGACTTCGAAGCTCTTGAGAAGGCCCAACGGAAGCGGGCGCGCGGTACCAATATGCGTATTGAAGTCGCGCACCGGCCCGGAGATTTCTGCTGCATCTACCGGATCTCATTTCCCGTTCCGCATGCCAATCCGCCCACGAACCGCGTCGTATACCTTGTCGTTGAACTCAAGGTACGGCAGGCGAACATGCATCTGTGCGTGCCGGTGGACGCCTTTGCCGAATTCTGTCAGAAGACTGGCATGCAGGGATTCGACGCATTCATAAAAGCCTTTGATAACACTCTTCATGGCGCCGAACAGGCAGGATGCAAGGTCAATAAGGCGATTTACCAGTGGCGTTACTCTCAGGACACGCGTCTGACCGCGGTGGTCGTGTATCGGAAGTTGAGCGATGATTTTTTTACCGACCCCGCGGAGCAACTCTTCTGGGTACAGGACATGGTCACCATGTTGAAAGGCTTCGTGGAAGAAGGTCTCGACCGTGCGCAGCCACAGGAATGGTTTCCAGAAGCCAACGGCCACACACCAGCCTCCAAGTGACGGTCGGATATATTCAAAAGAGAGGTCGCCAGTCGGTGTCATCCGTCGAAAACCATGAACGTTACATGCGAATGGCCATCGACCTCGCGTGCAGCGAGATTGGCCAAAAAGAGGGCAGGCCCTTTGGAGCTGTGATCGTCAAAGGCGGGGAAGTATTAGGCTCCGGCTCAAATCGCGCGATTTTTGACAACGACCCAACCGCCCATGCGGAAATCGTCGCCATTCGAGATGCATGCAAGAAACTTCAATCTTATAGGCTCGATGGCAGCGTCATGTATTCCTCGTGCGAGCCCTGTCCCATGTGCCTGAGTGCGATGTACTGGGCGGGGATCAAGGAACTGTACTTTGGAACTTCTTCTCAAATCGCAGACCATTACGGCTTTGGCGACCGACTGCTCTATGGTGAGTTGTGCAAGGCAGCAGAATCCCGCGAACTCAAGGCGGTTCAGCTACTCGAGAATGAAGCCCTGGCTGCATTTGAGGCGTGGGTCAAGGCCGGAGGCACGGTCGACAGCGTCACGGATTGGAAATAAAGGACGAGCCGCAACTTTGCCACTAACATGGCTGGGATTAAATCGTCCAACCGGATGAGCAAGGATTCGCAGAACCTCAAACAGAATAAGGTGACCACATGTTGCTAGAGTCGCGGTTTGCAATTCGAATGTTGTTGAAGCAGCCGGGTTTTAGCCTGATTGCGGCACTAACGCTGGCGCTGGGGATAGGGGCGACGTCCGCAGTTTTCAGTTTGATTCAGGGCGTGCTGCTCACGCCACCGCCGTACGAGAAGCCGGACCAGCTGGTGCTCATTCCAACAGCGCGCACAGACGGACAGAAGATGGACAGCCCCCGCGGCTGGGCAGCGCAACAATGGCTGGAGTGGAACAAAGAAACAAAATCGTTCCAGAGAGTTGCCGCATATGGCTGGTTGTTTAATTTTCTGATTCGCAATGACGGCAGCGAATCTATGCAGGGGATGCAGATCAGCAAAAACTATTTTCAGGTCATGGGACTGAAGTCGGCGTCCGGCCGCCTTTTCGACGATTCAGATTTCGGGCAAGGGCCGCCAAAGGCGATTCTCTTGGGATATGAGTTCTGGCAGCGGGCGTTTGGCGGTGATAAGCAGATTATCGGGAAGACGGTGCGCATCAGCCGTTGGGATGTGCCGCCGACAGTGATCGGGGTAATGGAACCTGGAGTGCGATTCCTCCCGTCGCCAGGCGCGGCAAAGGAACCGAATTACGACGTCAATGCGACGGTGGATTTCTGGGTGCCAGCGGATCCGGATCCGAAGAATCTGAAGGATCCGTACTGGAACGTAGTCGCGCGGCTGCGGGATGGGTCGACTCCGCTGCAGGGGCAAACGGAACTCGCCGTCCTGGCGGCAAGAGAAGCGCATACCGAGAAAGAGTTTGAAGGATTCACGCCGCGAGTGGAGCCCGTAACCGACGAAATGAACCGGGACGGGAGACGAATCCTGCTGCCGCTGCTAGGCGCCGCGGCGCTGGTGTTGTTGATCGCTTGCGGGAATGCGGCAGCCTTGCTGCTGGTGCGAGGACTACAACGGCAACAAGAATATGCGGTGCGTAGCGCGATGGGCATGGGCCGTATAGCCCTTCTAAGGCAAGTTTTGACGGAGAGCTTGCTGCTGGCCGTCCTTGGCGGCTCATTTGGAGTCGGGATCGCTTTTGGCGCCATAAAACTGTTCAAGGTGATTGCGGGCCATGCCGTTCCGCGGCTGGATGGAGTGACGGCAGGCTGGGCAGTTTTGGGTTGGGGACTTGGGGCAGCCGTGCTTGCAGCGGTTGTCGCAGGCGCGATTCCGGCGCTGCGAGCATTTCAGTTGGATCCGATGGAGGTACTAAAAAACGCGGGGCCGAAAGGGACGGCGGGAATCGGGGAGAGACGCTTGCTGCAGGGAGTCGCGATGCTACAGACGGCGCTGACATTGGCGCTGCTGGTGGGCGCGGGCCTGCTGATTCGCACCATGGTGAAGATTGCGCAGGTGCCGTCGGGGTACAACACAAGTCGAATATTGACGATGAGCGTGACGGAAGTGCAAAGCTGGAAGACCTGGGGCAGCTTTCATCGGCAGGCGCTGGAGCGCGTTGCCGCGCTTCCGGGTGTGCAGTACGCCGCGTTTGCCTGGGGAGTCCCGCTGACAGGAAACAATTGGCCAGCAACGATGGAGATTGAGGGCCAGCCCCCGGCAGTCAAAGAGAGCGACAAGACAGCTGTGCCACTGCGAGCCGTGACGCCCGATTATTTCAAGTTGATGGCAATGCCACTGGTGGAAGGGCGGGAATTTCGATCGGCCGATGATGATAAGGCACCAAACGTAGCCATTGTGAATCAGGCGTTCGCGGACCGCTACTTTCCGCATAGCAGCGCCATCGGACGAAAATTCTGGATGGAAGGTCGGGACAAGCCAGGGACGGCAATTGTCGGAGAAATCGCGAATGGACGCACCGACGATTTGACGCAAGGGGCATCTCCCGAGATTTACCTCCCATTGTGGCAGGCGAGCGCGTTTTCAAAACACCTTGTAGTACGTACAACGGCTGATCCGCGCGCGGTGGTGGTTGCGGTGGAACGTGAACTGCGCGCCGTGGATCCGACAGCAGCAATCGAAAACGTGAAGACGCTGGAGCAGATTCGAGACGAATCACTCGCATCGCGGACGTTCACCATGCATCTTCTGACCGGCTTTTCCGCGGTGGGAAGCGTATTAACCCTGGTGGGAATTTACGGACTGCTTTCGTTGTCCGTCGGCTCGCGACGCCGAGAGCTAGCCATTCGCAGCGCAGTGGGCGCGCAACAAAAGGACATTCACAAGTTGATCTTCGGCGAAGGATTCCGGTTGATCGCAGGCGGCGTACTCGCCGGCGTAGCCTTGGCAATCGTTTTGTCGCGCGTGCTGAGATCCCTTCTTTTCGAGGTGAACCCCAGCGATCCGGCGACGTTGATTGTGGTGGGAGCGTTATTCGTGGGCGTAGGGCTCCTGGCGTGCTGGATGCCCGTGCGCCGCGCGGGCAAGGTCGATCCGCTGGAAGCGTTGCGATATGAATGAATCGTAGAAGCAGTTGCAGAGAAAAATTGAAGTGAGCGGTTATTCGTACCGCAGTGCCTCGATCGGATCTACTCTAGCGGCCCGCCGCGCCGGGATAAGGCACGCCAAAACAGCAATCACGAAGAGCAGCACCACTGCAGCTGTAAACGTCGCGAGATCGGTTGGACGCACTCCGAACAAAAGACTGGCCATCACGCGCGTGATTGCAAAGGCGGCAGCCAGCCCTACAACAATACCCGACAAAGTCATACGCAACCCTTCGCCCAAAACGATTCCGAAGACGTGCCGAGGTCGTGCCCCCAGGGCCATCCGTACGCCCATTTCGTGTGTGCGACGGGCAATCAAGTAAGCGAGCACACTGTACATTCCCAATCCAGAAAGTATTGCGGCCAGCGCGGCGAACGCAATTAACAAAGCCATCACCATTCGTTGTTCTTGAAGAGGCTCTGACGCAAGTTGCTCAAGCGTCGCAATGTCGGCGACAGCCAGTCCTTTGTCCTCATGATGGATCTTCTCAGCCACAGCACGACTCAAGCTTTCAGGATTGACGCCAGCTGACGTTCGGATGAGCAAGTGATGCGGCCCGTCAAGCATCCATGGAAACTGCTGATAAGGAATGTAAAGTTCCGAATGAACCCCATTGTCAGCGCCCTGGCTCAAGACGTTTCCCACCACACCAACTACGGTACGCCAGGGAGCGGTCGGCGGTCCCACTCGCAACTGTTTGCCGATGGCGCTCTGCCCTGGCCACTGCTGACGCGCTAGTTCTTGATTAATAATGACAACTTGTTCGCCAGCCCGTGTGTCGTGCTCATCAAACGCTCGTCCATTTCGCAGAGGGATCTGCAAAGTGCGGAAATAATCAGGACCGGCAATAACATAGTTAGCGTCAGGAATTTGTCCAGCAGCCGGGTCTGGTTTCTCCGCTGTCACAAACCATTGTCCAGACCAATCGTTGAGTTGCACACCGCGCGCCACGCTGACAGACGAAACCTCAGGGAGGTTTTGAACCTCCGCAACCACTCGCCGCCAGAGTTCCACTCTTGACTGTGGATTGCTGTAACGTTCTCCTGAGAACTGCACTCGCAAAGTTAGAACATTCGCGGGATTCAGCCCAAGACTGACGCCGTTCAACTCCGCGAGAGTGCGCACCATAAGTCCGGCGCCGATCAGAAGCACAATGGCTAAAGCGATTTCAGAAGTTGCCAGCGCCTGGCGAAACCGATTGCTGCGACGGCTCGGTGACGAGCTACGGCCCTCGTCTTTCAGAGCCATATTCACGTCCAACCGGCTACCGTACAGAGCAGGCGCGAGGCCGAAGAACAATCCTGTCGCGAACACTATCAGCAGCGAAAATGCCAGGACCCGCAAGTCAGCAGCACCGCTTGCCAAGCCCGGCGCAGATTGCAACATCGAGGCGGGAGCAAAAGCGGCCATCGCTTTGCAGCCCACCGAACCTAACAACACCCCAAACACTCCGCCCGTAAGCGAAATTAGAAGACTCTCCGTCAAAAGTTGGCGAATGAGCCGCCCTTCTTTCGCTCCAAGCGCCCGCCGAACGGCGAACTCAGTGGTCCTGGAAGCGTTGCGTGCCAGCAGGAGATTCGCCAGATTCGCGCATGTGATCAACAAGACAAAAAGAACTGCCCCCATGAGAACCAGCAATCCCGGGCGCGTCCCTCCGGAAAGCGTGGTGCGCAAGCTTTCGGGCTGTGCCCGCCACCCCGCCAGGCCTGGATTCTCCCGCTCCAGCCGGATTGAGACCTGATTCATCTGTACTTCGGCTTGACGAAGGCTGATTCCCTGCTTCAGCAGTCCGATAGCGAAATAATCGTTCCACTCATGTTCTGAGGAAAGCGCGATACCTGATGTCCAGAGTTCCGGCAGAGGATACCCGGGCGTCGCGTAGAGGCGCGAGAAGTTGGCTGGCATCACGCCGACAACTGTGTAACTTGTAGCGTTGATATTGACGGAGTGGCCTATCAGCGCTGGGTCGGCGCCGAAGCGTCTCCGCCATAGGTCATAGCTGAGGAGCACAACGCGCGCGCCTTCTGGCTTGTCTTCATCACTCGAGAATGTGCGCCCGAGAAATGGTTTCACGCCCAACAGAGGGAACAAGTTGCTGGAGATCGTTTGGCACGGATCTTCTTCGGCTGCCTCCGAGCCGCTCAACACACAGGATTGACCGGTCAAAGCAGCGACATCTTCGAAAACGCCACTGTGCTCCCGCCATTCAAGAATCTCCAGAGGCTCGATCGGATTGTTGATCCAGCCCCGTTGCGGATTCTGCTTACGGATAAAAACAAGCCGATCCGCGTCCTTGATTGGAAGTGGCCTGATCAAGACTGCATACACGGCAGTGAAAATTGCCGTGTTTGCCCCGATGCCCAGTGCCAGAATTGTGACAGCAACTAGCGTAAATCCTGGACTCTTGCGCAACTGCCGCAGCGCGTAGCGGAGATCTTGTGCCAAACCGCTCATCTCAGGTTCGCCCTCCTGCTCCGCGCAGAGTTGTCACAGTGCGGGGCCAGTACGAAAGCCAGCGGTCTCTTATCGCAAGACCCTCGCCAATCCAGTACAAAGTCTAACCGCTTGATGGCAAAGGGTAATGGAATACCCCTGTCGAAACGTCGTCCGTGGAAGTGTCCACGGCTAGCTGTAGATGTCCGGAGGTGAACAATCAGACACTGGAAGATATTGCCAGGCTCGTCGCCAAGTACCCCACGCTGAAAGGTGACCTTCGGGGATTAAGGACCACGTCAAACCGTAATTCTTGACACAGAGATACACGCTGGATTGAGGCTCAAGCAAGTGGATTGGCGAAAAATCTAATTACGCTCAAAATTCTATTTTGCAGCTCAGAGCGTGTGATCGCCCGGTTTCGCCAATTTGCGTTGCGGTGGACTATGGGGCTATCGAGAGGAACAGGAAGACGGCGAAGAGAATGACATGCACGGTCCCTTGCAGTACAGTCGTGCGACCCGTTCCGAGGGTAAGAATACTAACAACGAGCGTCAAGGCAAGGAGGATTTCCTCTTTAGGGTCGAGACCCAGTGTCAGTGGTTTGCTGAGAAGTATCGATATCAATGCAACGGATGGAATGGTCAGTCCGATACTCGCCAAGACTGATCCGAGGGCGAGGTTTACGCTGGTTTGCAAACGATCGGCAGTTGCTGCCCGGTAAGCAGCCAAACCTTCGGGAAGAAGGACCAGGCCCGCTATGATGATTCCGACGATGCTTCTCGGTGCTCCAACAACTTCAATCCCATGTTCGATCGTGGGCGTGAGGGTCTTTGCCAGTGCAACGACTACGACTAAGCACACGAGCAACAATACGCCACTCGCGACGGCCACTTTATTAGGTGGCGACGGAACATGCGCTTCCTCCTCCCCCGCGCTGAGGGGAAGAAAATAATCCCGATGACGAACAGTTTGCACAAAGAGGAATGCCCCATAAAGAACCAGCGAGACGATGGCAGCAAAAGTAAGTTGAGGTCGGCTGAACGTCGGCCCTACCGTACTCGTAGTTAAATTGGGAAGAACGAGAGTCAGTGTCGTCAAGGCGATCAACACAGAAAGGGCTGCGTTCGTACCGCGAAGTTGAAATTCCTGCTCGTGATGGCGCAGCCCACCGGCGAGAAGACACAGACCAATGATGCCGTTGCAAACGATCATGACTGCGGCAAAAAGAGTATCACGGGCTATGTTGGCTGTTTCCGTTCCTCCTGAAATCATCATGGAAACGATAAGCGCCACTTCAATAATCGTTACGGCGAGAGCAAGCATCAAGGTGCCAAAGGGTTCACCGACGCGAAGAGCGATGACCTCGGCATGATAGACAGCGGCAAAAACAGTTGTTACCAAAGCGAACGTGGCTGCGACAGCGAGCAAACCGGTGGGGCCGATTATGAGATGGGCTGCGAGAAGTACTAACCCAATCGCCGGCCACGTCCACGACCACCATGGAGTCGATATCGAATTGTCGGGAGCCTGATTTTTCAAGCGTGTGAAACAAAGCCTGTGAACAAGATGCCCAGCGGCACCCGAACCGTGAAACTGTCACTATTGCCAGCGGTTGGCGAAACATCTCGACCACGCTCATCATCGGCCCATGAGCGCCAGTGCCCGCTTTCGACAGTTGTCGGTATCGGTAAAATTCGGTGGTGTTGACGCCGAATTCCTGTGATTCTCAGGTTGCAGTCGGATTCGGTCGCTTCGCTTCGGACCTCAGAGTGATACGGGCGACGTAGCATGCTTCATGCACGGGAAGACCGTGTTCGTCTTTCTCGCAACTCAACTGCTATTGGGGGACCCCGCTATGGTGGAAGAAGTGGAAAAACCGGAGCAGAGTCATTTCCAGCGACCTGACATTTTGCCCGATGAAGTTTGATGCCCAGAATAGATGGCCAGCCGTGAGTGAGCCGATGAGCTTCCGGTGACCGATCGCAGCGAGTCCCATGGACGCGACGCAACCGCAACGCGAACAGTCTGGATCGCCTCCAAACTGACACGGTTCCACACGTGTTTTGAAGTCGGCTGAAATAGTCCGCGTTGTTTGAGCAAAGATGCAATGACGCGGGGAGGTGGGTGGAGAAAGGTATTCCTCGAGCACCCGCTCCGGCATATCCAGCTTCGGATGATCTTGGCGCGCGTGCTGAAGAACTTCCACGACGTTGCACCGTTCATCCCAGGTGACGCATTCCGGGTTATTGGCGCCTCGCTGCGGTGTGAAGATACTCATCCATATCTTCTCAACTGCGGCGTTGGCTGACCAGAAATCGAGAAATTCTGGAATGTAGCCGGTGCGCCTCAACATGGCGCTTGTGATTGTGCAATGTATCGCGACGCGATGTCCTTGAATATTCTGTAAAATCCGTTCATAAGTGGCGGGTCTGCGCCGAAGATCGTGCTCCGGCTGCAAACCGTCAACCGAAACTACCAGCTGCAAGTTCGGAAGCCTGGCCCATGAGGATGGAATTGGACGAAAGGCGCTGGTCACTACTTGTACATGAATCCGACGCGAGATTAACTGTGGTAGAAGCGCGTCAATTTCACGGAAACGAACCAAGGGGTCGCCTCCTACAATGGAGAGGTGAAGAGGCTTGTGCCGATCCACGAGATCAAGAACCCGGGCAATGAGCTCCGGCCCTCTGAAGTCGGATAGACTGCGCAAGTTTGTCGTTCCCAGATGCGCATCGTCGTAGGCATAACAACCCGGACACCGCAGCGGGCACTCCCGCGTTATCTCGATGGAGAGCGAGGGCACTCTACCCCGAAGTGTCCTGCCCCACGTTTGCAAGATTGGTTTTATTTGCACGGACCCGCCCCTTGTTAACAATAGGATGCCGGACGCGCCCCAATAGCGCTCACGATTAATGAGAAATCCAAGGATTTTGAGTGAAATCGCTCTGCCGCTTAAAGCGTGAAATCGCCTGCGGGCGAGTGTTATACTCGCGCCCTCCTTTTCGGCGACATTACAGATGGAAAATGATGCGACGGTACGTCAGCCGCCAACCCCATCACTTGAGCAGATCATCAGGTGGATCGCATATGGGCTAGGGGCAGGTCTCGTCGGATTGTTATTCCTCGGAGTCCTGTGCGGCCCCATCGCTATCTACTTCGGCGTTCGAGCCAGGAGTGCTGCGGCCAGTCTGGATGCTCGTGGGCGTAAGACTAAAGCGTCTCTGATCATCGGACTTGGGGTTTTTGATATCGTGTTCTTCCTCGTCAGAGTTGTAGGAACTATTCGCATGATCGGCACGGGAATGTAACGGAATCCCTCCAAGTGCCGCCCGCCTTACCATTGCTAAATCTCATAACACTCATCAGCGAGTTCAATCAGCTATCGCCTTCGTTTCATCAATTAAGGCATCGTCATTGTGCTTCAGTTGGAACATGCGGCACAATATGGCCACATGACCGACGAACTGAGTTGGCTTCAAAAATGGTTTTCCGCGCAATGTGATGGAGAGTGGGAGCACGGCTTCGCGATTACCATCGAGACCCTCGATAATCCCGGTTGGAGCGTGAAGATTTGTTTGGAAGGCACGGGGCTGGAATTTGCGCAATTCGAAACAGTAAAAACTAAAGTTAGCGAAAGCGACTGGGTTCTTTGCAGAATCGTCGAACGGCAAAAGGGGCTTCCCCACTCCTCGAACTATCGCCGCTTTGAAGGCTTCGGTGGTTCGTTTAATCTTCCTGACATCCTCAAGACATTTCGAACGTGGGCTGAGACCAGACGCTGAACCCTGTCAGTTGTTGAAACATCCTGATTTCGCTCATCGACCGTGAGTCAAAACGTTTCCTATGGCTCACTTGTGCAATCGCCTTTTCTCGACAGTTATCAAGATGCGCCTGTACCGAATGCCGCACATTAGCCGGTAGCGGCACGCGAATCATAGTGGTTCTGCTGCTCGATAATCTCCCCGCTCTCGATGAGAAATGCGTCGAGGACATAAAGCGTCCTGCCGTTCGCAAGGCTAATCTCTGCTTGCCCGGCGGACCAGTCATGGTCACCGCCGTAGTAGCGTATGAACCTAAGGCTGCTGACTGCGGGAAGAATGCCATCGAAAAATTCAAGGATCGATTTGCGTCCGCGGATCAGAGCGTTCTCCCCTCCTGCGGGATTTAGGGGCGTGCGTAGGGTCGCATCCTTCGCCCACGGGACTCGGGACATGTCTTTAGCTGCGATTCCTTCGAAGTAAGCCTTCACACTCTGCTCTCGTGTATCGTCGCTCATAATTGCTTCTCCTCAGTTTCGGGACACGGTAGCCCATCACGGAACATACGAGACGGTGCAGACGGGATCGAAGCAGACTAGCACGGTTTACAGAGACATCATCGCTGTTGAAAAATCGCCTTTCACTCATCCACGCCATGCAACGGGTTCGGCTCGTCCGGAACGAGTCGCACTACTACGCGATTGCCGAGTAACATTTCGATCCAGACTCGCAGCCCGATTCCTAACAACATGAATACAGGGTGAATCTTCCAGTAGCCCCGATAGACACGTGCCAGATCGGCCTTCTCCGTAATGAGCAGGGCTGTTCCGGCGACAGCAGGGCCATTCTTGCTTCCGATATAGCAAATCGCCTTTGGATTCCTGCGTAGCCGCATCACTTTGTACGAGTTCTTGTTGGTGAGAAATTCAATTCTGCCCTTACTGACAATCAGCCAAACTTGAACCTTCACCAACTCGCCAGATTTCTTGTAGGAGCCGAACCACTGCATGTGGCGCTTAAGGGCATTTTGGAGCTCAGGAGTCATGGCACTGTTGATAGACCCACCAAAATCGCATTGTCAAGGGAAACGACGCGGCACCTTAACTGTCGAGACATCTCGATTTCACTCATCGTCCGAACGTGCCGATCTGAATCAATCGAAAGCAGTCGGAATTTGAGTGCTAAGGCTTGTTTACAGAAGTTACGACGCAACCACTAAAGCGTGATCAAACAAAAGTCGCCCAGATGTCGGGCGACTTGGTGTTGCTCCCGATTTTGTCTTCCTTACGCGGAAGGTGTGGCCGCTCTTACGGCTGATAAATCTGAACATTGTTGAGAAGGGTACCCACGTAGGACGCTGCCCCGCCGAAGCAGTACAGTTGCCCGTTATACACAGCAGAACCGGCTGCCAGCGTGCCTTGCTGGATGTCCGCCAGCGTCGTCCAAGTGTTAGTGAAGCTGTTGAATGATTCGGTCAGGGTCACGGCCGACCCACCATTGCCTTGGTAGCCACTGGCGACATACAGTTGTGGACCTATGGAGCCGCCGCACGTGCCATCGCGGGCCGTGGGATCGGGCGCGCCGCTCTTCCACGCATTGGTGAAAGGGTTGTAGCCTTCGTTGTCTCCGTTGTCTCCATAGTCGGTATATCCGTCCGCGGCCACGATCCAGCCTCCGATCAGCCCGGCTGTAAGGCCCGACTTCCCAGCCAGCAGAGGCGTCTCTTCCATCCAGGTATCGGTCGCGGGGTTATAGCTTTCGACGTTGCTGACGCGGGAACCGTTCCAGCCGCCAACAACGTAGATGGTGTTGTTCTTCTCCACCACCGCCGCCAATTCCGCCCTCGCCGTAGGCATCGGAGATTTTGCAGACCACGTCTTCGTCTGCAGGTCGTACGCCCACACCGCGTTGCTGTACGTGGATCCCTGTTGGCCCCCGAAGACGTAGAACACATTGTTCACTACTGCGGCAGCCGCAGCAAAGATCGGCGTGGGCAAGGCAGGGCCCTTGCTCCAGGTGTTCGAAGCTGGGTTGTAAATATGTGTGTCGGAGATGCCGATGTTACTCCAGTCAATAGCCCCGCCGACCAAAATGATCCGCTTCCCGAGCACGGCCGCGGCCGGAGCAAGAATGGCCTTGGGCATATGCGCACCGCTGCTCCACGAGTCATGAGAGATGTCCGAATCCTGCGCAAGGGCTGAGGAAACGCTCAGCGACAACAACATTGCGATACATACCAAGCCAATCCTGCTGGCTCCGTTCCAGAGCATCTGTGTGCGCGTCATGGAGTCCTCCTGATAAAGGTAAATGTTGGACTGAGCCGCCACTTACGGCTGATAAATCTGCACGTTGTTGAGGTACACACTCGAGCCGTCTGAGCCGCCGAAGCAGTACAGTTTTCCGTTATACACAGCAGAAGCCGCGAGGGTGGTACGCTGCGGCAAGTCAGCCAGCCTAGTCCAGGTATTGGTCGAGCGGCTAAATGATTCCGTCAGGGTATAGGGGAACCCTCCACTCGGCGCGCCGCCGCCGAGATACAACTGTGTACCGATGGAACCACCACACGCGCCAGCGCGGGGCGTGGCATTCGGCGCTCTCCTCTGCCAAGCATTGGTGAAAGGGTTGTAGCTTTCGTTGTCTCCAGTTTCTCCGGAGTAGCTGTATCCGCCCGCGACCACAATCCCGGTTCCGATCAGCCCGGCTGTGGGCCCGGACTTCGCGACAAGGAGAGGCGCCTCCTCTGTCCAGGTATCGGTCGCAGGATCGTAGCTTTCGACGTTGTTGAGGCGGGAACCGTTCCAGCCACCGATCACGTAAATGGTGTTGTTCTTCTCTACTACCACTGTCCCTTGCCCCCTTGAAGTAGGCATCGGTGATTTTGGAATCCAGGTCTTGGTCTGCAGATCGAATGCCCACACCGCGTTGGTGCTCGGGAAAAAGTTGTCACCTAAGCCGCCGATGACGTACAGGACATTGTTCACTACTGCGGCAAATGGGCTGTTGATCGGCACGGGCAGAGGTACGCCCTTGCTCCATGTGTTCGCCTCCGGGTTGTAAATGTAGGTGTCGGCAATGCTCGTTACGTCAGGAATGGCCCCGCCGACCACGATGATCCGTTTCCCAAGCACAGCCGCGGCTGGGGCCATGATGGCCCTCGGCATCGGCGCGCCGCTACTCCAGGTGTCGTGGGCGACGTCTGAATCCTGTGCGACCGCTGAGGAAACGCTCAGCGACAACAACATTGCGATACCTACCAAACCAATCCTGCTGGCTCCGTTCCAGAGCATCCGTGTGCACGTCATGTTGTCCTCCCGAAAAGGGCGAATGTTCGACTGAGCTGCCACTTACGGCTGATAAATCTGCACGTTGTTGAGGTAGGTAGCGCCACTCACACCCCAGCCGTCTACGCCGCCGAAGCAGTACAGTTGTGCGTTGTACACAGCAGAAGCGGAGAGGACGGTACGTTGCGGCATGTCAGCCAGCCTCGTCCAAATATTATTGGTGCCGTTGAATGATTCGGTCAGGGTATAGGCCCACCCACCAGGGTAGCCGCCTGCGACATACAACTGTGTACCTATGGAGCCGCCGCACACGTTGTCCCGCGGTGTGGGGTCGGGCGCGCCGTTCTTCCACGCCTTGGTGAAAGGGTTATAGCCTTCGTTGTCCCCGGTTTCCTCGTAGGGGGTGTATCCGTCCGCAACCACAATCCAGGTTCCGATCAGTCCGGCTGTGGGCCCGGACTTGGCGACAAGGAGAGGCGCCTCTTCGGTCCATGTATCGGTCGCGGGATCGTAGCTCTCGACATTGTTAAAGCGGGTATCGCCGATCGCGCCGCCGATCACGTAAACAGTGTTGTTCTTCTCCACGACCGCTGCCGCTTGCCCTCTTGCCGTTGGCATCGGTGATTTTGGGGACCAGGTCTTCGTCTGCGGATCGAAGGCCCAGACCGCGTTGGTTCCCGTGGAAAAAGTGGCATCTTCGCCGCCGAAGACGTACAAGATATTGTTCACTACTGCGGCAGCTGGGCTATTGGTCGGCGTAGGCAGGGGCACACCCTTGCTCCAGCTGTTCGCGGCCGGGTTGTAAATGTAGGTATCGGCAATGCTCTTGCCGTCAGAGGTTTCCCCTCCGACCACGATGATCCGTTTTCCGAGCACAGCCGCGGCCGCACCCAGAATGGCCTTCGGCATCGGAGCGCCGCTGCTCCACGTGTCGTGAGACATGCCAGAATTCTGTGCGACCACTGAGGAAACGATGATCAGCGACAAAAATGTTGCGACACATACACACCCAATCCTGCTAGCTTCGTTCCAGAGCATCTGTCTGCGCGTCATGGAGTCCTCTTGATAAACGCTGATGTTTGACGGAGCAGCGCCTATGGCTGATAAATCTGCACATTGTTGAGGTAAGTAACATGGCCGATACCCCAGCCATCTACACCGCCAAAGCAGTACAGTTTTCCGTTATACACAGCAGAAGAACCGAGGAGGGTACGCTGCGGCATGTCGGCCAGCCTCGTCCAGGTATTGGTCGAGGGGTTAAATGATTCGGTCAGGGTATAGGCCACCGACCCGCTCGGGTAGCCACCGGCGATGTATAGCTGTGTTCCTATGGAACCGTTGCACCCGGAAGATCGCGGCGTCGGGTCGGGTGCGCCTGTCGTCCATACCTTGGTGAAAGGGTTGTAGATTTCGTTGTCTCCACTTTGCCCGTAGTTGTTATATCCGTCCGCGATTACGATCCGAGTCCCGATCAGCCCGCCTGCGAGGTTGGACTCCGCAACGTGCAGGGGCGTCTCTTCGGTCCAGGTATCGGTCGCAGGGTTATAGCTTTCAACGTTATCGAATCTGGTATAGCCGATCGCTCCGCCGATCACGTAAATGGTGTTGTTCTTCTCCACGGCCACTGCGGCAATTCCTCTTGGGGTAGGCATCGGTGATTTTGGAATCCAGGTCTTCGTTTGCAGATCGAATGCCCAAACCGCGTTGCTGCCCGTGATTTCATTTTCGCCGCCAATGACGTACAAGACGTTGTTCACTACTGCGGCAACTGGAGTATAGGTCGGCACGGGCAGGGGGACGCCCTTGCTCCAGGTATTCGCGTCCGGATTGTAAATATAGGTGTCGGCAATAATCGTGCCGTTAGAAATAGCACCGCCGACCACGATGATCCGTTTCCCAAGCACGGCCGCTGCGGAAGCCATAATGGCCTTCGGCATCGGCGCGCCGCTGCTCCATGTGTCGTGGGCAACGTCTGAATCCTGTGCGACCGCCACTGACGCCAAGCTCAGCGATAACAGCAATACCACCACAAAGAGAATTGTCGTTTTCATAATCCCTACCGGCAAAAACTTCTTCTTCAATTTCGTTCGTCACCGTACGCGACGTTTCCTGTCGCGAGCGTTCAACAAATCACTGCGTCACGGTGAAAGCTGCCGAGCTGATGCCAGTGCCGCCCGCTGTCTGGATGCCGACCACGCCTGTCTTAGCTCCGGTCGGCACAGTCGCCGTTACTTGCGTGTCGGAGTTCACCGTGAAATTCGCCGGGACATAATTGCCGAAGCCGACTATCGTGGTTTGCGTGAGGCTGACTCCGGTGATCGTCACGACCGTCCCAGCCGGGCCGCTGGACGGATTGAAACTCAACACCTGCGGCGTCACACGGAAGGCCTTGTTACTGGTCAGAACACCGCCGGGTGTAGTCACGGTTACCGGGACCGTGGTAGCTCCGGCAGGAACCACGGCGGTCAGGAACGTGTCCTTCAAGACCGTGAAGGTTGCGGGAGTGCCGTTGAAGGAAACGCTGCTGGCCCCGGTGAGTCCTTGCCCGAGAATGCCGAAAGTCTCCCCCACCCTAGCCTGATTGCGCAGGAAGCTCACGAACGGGCCTAGGCCGTTATCGAAGGTGTATATGGTGCCCGAGCCGAGCGGCCCACCAATCTCGGTTGTCCCGTAGAACTTGCCATCGGTGCCTTGCAGCAGCCCGACCCTATTCAAGTAGCCGTCGGCGGTGGAGAAGGCGTGAAGCGTAGTCAGCACGCCCGCTGGTGTGATTTCGAAGAGGGTGCCGTAGCCGCCCGCTCCTCCCCAGCCGGTAGTCCCATAAAAATTGCCATCGGTACCTTGCACCAGTTCGTAGCCAGGGTTGGCGCCGTCAGTGCAGCCATCTTCAGAGCAAAAGCTGTAGAGTGTGGTCAGTGCACCGGCTCTGGTGATTTTGAAGACCGTGCCAGCGTTGCCGCCTCCGCCAAACCCGGTCGTCCCGTATAAGTTGCCATCAGTAGCTTGCATTAACCCGGCGGTAGGGTTCGCTCCGTCAGTGCAGTTGGTTTGCGAGCAAAAGTCGAAGACCGTAGTCAGCTTGCCGACAGGAGTGATTTTGAAGACCGTGCCAGCGCCGCCGGCTCCGCCCACGTAGGTCGTGCCATAAAAGTTGCCATCGGTGCCTTGCACCAGTTGGCCCTCAGGGTTTTCACCGTCGGTGTAGTCGAAGCTATGCAGCGTAGTCAGTGTGCCGGTGGGAGTGATTTCGAAGGCCGTGCCATAGCCCAATGTACCGCCCGACGCAGTGGTCCCATAGAAGTTCCCATTCGAGGCTCCGATCAACCCATAAACCTCTTCACCGTCGGTCGAGTCGAAGCTGTGCAGCGTAGTCAGCTTGCCGGTGGGTGTAATTTCAAAGACCGTGCCGCAGCCAACAGACCCCCAACCGTAGACATCGCAGTGGTTGGCACCACCAAACACAGTGATCCCATAGAAGTTCCCGCCGGGGCTTAGCACTAACCCCCTTAGAGGGACGGAGCCGTCGGTACCCGTGAAGTGGTGCCCTATGGTCAAAGTGCCGCTTGGGGTGATCTTGAAGGCAGTGCCACAGCCGCCGTATCCCAAGCCACAGCTGCTGCCTCCGCCGTACCCCGTCGTCCCGTAGAAGTTGCCATCGATGCCTTGCACGAGTCCGTTAGGCATGGTGCCGTCGGTTCCGTCGAAAGCGTGAAGAATTGTGAAGGTTTGGGCAGGCGAGGCAATCGCCGTCGCGAACCAGATCACGAGCACGAGTGCGGCTCCCATTCCAACGGAGCGAAATTTCGTGAGGAATCTTCCGGTTTTGCTTGTCATGGTCTATCTCCTTCGCCGTGGTGTTCTGCGCGGCTGTTGCGAACTGTTAACTTCAAGCTGATCTACCCATCGCTACGTCCCAGTGCCGCTTACTAACACAATCTGCGGGCTGGCGCCTCCGTTGTCGTAGATGACAAGAGGCACGGTTCCCGATCCCTTGCGCGTCGGCGTGAACGTGACGCTGATCGTGCAGCTTCCTCCCGCCGCCACGCTCGTTCCACAATTGTTGGTCTGGGCAAAGTTTGGATTGATGTGGATCTTCCCGATACTCAACGTCGCGTTAGCGCGGTTGGTCAGCGTCACCGTCTGCGGCTGGCTGGTAGTCCCGACGGGCTGGCTGCCGAAATCCAAACTCGGTGGTGACAGGCTTACCGCCGTTCCGACTCCGCTTACCGAGACTGTTTGCGGACTAGTAGAAGCGTTGTCCACAATCGTGATCGCGCCCGTGTGCCCGTTAGCGGAATGTGGAGTGAAAGCGACATGGATGACGCAATGTCCGTTTGGAGGGACGCTGGAGCCACAGCTGTTGGTCTGAGCAAAATTCCAACTGGCGCCGATCTTGCTGATGGAAAGCGCCTCGCCACCAGTGTTGGTCACGGTCACTGTCTGAGGCGAACTGCTGGTGCCGATCAGTTGCGTTCCAAACGCGAGGCTCGCGGAGGATAACGCGACGATCGGCCCCGGCGGAATTCCCAGCAGAATGGAAACCGTGTTGTCGTAGTAGTTGATGACCGCCAGGTCCAGCGTACCGTCCCCGTTGAAATCGGCTACCGCCAAATAGCCGGGCCCATTACCCGTAGCCGGAGACGAGGCCAAGGTGAAGTTCCCCGCGCCGTCCCCCAGCACGATGGAAACGGTGGTGTCGAGGCCGTTGGCGACTGCCAGGTCCAGCTTTCCATCGCCGTTGAGGTCGCCCACCGCGACATGGTTGGGATAACTACCTACCGCCGAAGACGAAGCCGATTTGAAGTTTCCTGTGCCGTCTCCCAGCAGAATTGAAACCGCGTTGTCGTTCGAATTGCTGACCGCCATGTCCAGCTTGCCGTCCCCGTTGAAGTCGCCTACTGCTACGCTGGTGAGGTTCGCGCCCAGACTCGTAGTCGAAGCCAGGGCGAAGTTTCCCGTGCCGTCGCCTAGCAAGATGGAATAACTGGCGCTGTAATAACTCACAGTCACCAAGTCGAGATTGCCATCCCCGTTAAAGTCGCCCATCGCTAATGAGAGAGGATCCGGCAGACCCAGAGATGAGGCCACAGTGAAGTTTCCCGTGCTGTCGCCTAGCAGTACGAAGAGGTTTCCGCCTAGATGGTCGGCGACGGCGAGGTCTAGTTTGCCGTCCCGGTTGAAGTCGCCTGTGACCGCATCGGTGATATAGAAGCCCAAGTCTAGAGACGAGGTGAGGGTGAAGTTTCCGGTGCCGTCCCCCTGCAGGATGGAGACCGAGCTTGGGCCATACCATGACCCATAATTGACGACTGCCAAGTCGAGTTTGCCGTCCCCGTTGAAATCGCCGCCCGCAATCGTGTACGGGACTTCACCCGTAACCAGAGAAGAAGTTACAGTGACGTTTCCTGTGCCGTCCCCCAGCAGGATAGAAACCGTGTGTCCAGGACCATTGATCCCGTAGTTTGTGACCGCCATGTCCAGTTTGCCGTCCCCGTTGAAGTCACCCAGCGTAACTGAATGGGGGCCTTCACCCACGGCTGTAGACGAGGCCAATTTGAATGTCACAGAGTTTCCTGCGTTAGCGCTGACCGCGAAGAACGCCACGTTCGACGTGCCACCGCCTGGTGCCGGAGTCACCACCGTTACAGAAGCAGTGCTCGCCTTAGCGATGTCCGCAGCCGGAACAGTCGCCGTCAACTGTGAAGCTCTGACGAATTGTGTCGCCAGCGCGTTGCCATTCCAATTCACCACCGAACTCGAAACAAAGCCCGTGCCATTGATGGTGAGAGTGAATTGCGACCCACCCGGCGCAGTCGCGTCTGGAAGGAGAGGCAGACTGATGAACGGTACTGGGGCTTGCGCATAACTCAACGCCGAAAAAAATGTCAAAAAGATCCCGAGTAGCACGCGGGCGCGCGTTTTCATGGCACTGCTCCTCTATGTCGTTGTTTTCCTGCTGGTGGTGGGCAGTGCGGCCTCCCAACTGCTGCCGGTTTCTGGGCTACCAACTGACCAGTTGGAGACTATCTCGGAGAATGGTTATCACTCGCGCGGAAGACGCGCAGTGATCTTGGTCACAACGACTCGCGGACACGAACGGAAGAGATCACTCACGTGCTTCAGAGGAGAAAGATAGTTGTTGCAAAATCTGGTTTCGTCGGTTGGAGGAGTTCAGCTGACGTTCTGGTGCGACGACGTGTTCGCTACGTCCAAAACTTTGAAAGCCAATCGGCGTCGAGTTCGCCGAAGATCGTAAAACCGAAGTCGGGGGAACATTCGCTATCTTCAAAGATGCTGATGGGAATCAGTTCGGGCCGTCGAGCACATGACTTCTTAGCTTGGGCAGCAGATTGCGGTTTGCCCTTCATTCCGGCCGCTTGAACCGCAACTCCCCAACTTTCTCTTTGAACCTTCCCAATGCCAGACCAAGGAGCAACATGGGCGGCTCAACCAGATACCTTCGCCACAGTTTGCGCGGTTCCATCATTAGCCGATAGGCCCATTCGATCCCAAGCTGACCCGTCCAGCGTGGTGGAGTCCGTACTACTTCCGCCACAAATCTGATTAAGTTACCGGAATTGAAAATTGCATTTGCTTCGAGGCGATCCCAATTCTTGACAATCCAGCCTTCCTGCAGAGGCATGCCCAATCCCAAGAACAGCAGATTGGGCTTCTCCGCACGAATACGATCGAGCACCCTGTCGTTCTCTGTCGAGTTTTGATCGAAAAAACCATGCTCAGTCTTTACCTGCAAACCCGGGAAGTTCGCTCTTAGGTTCGCGGCTGCCTTTTCGCCGACCCCAACCTCGCCGCCGATAAAACAGACTCTCCAACCGCGCTCACACGCAAGTTGCATCAGCGGATTGATCCAATCGAGATTCGCGACGCGGTTTGTACGCGGCAGCCAGTGTCCAGACAGCCACGCCATCATTAACAAACCCATCCCTTCCACGTAAGTGCAATATGCGAGTCGGTAAAATTGCCGCATTGCAGGGTCGTGGTGGAAAAGATAAACACTGTGGAGATTGTGATTGGCAAAAATGTGTTTGTCCCCGCATTCGATGCTCTGCTCGACCAATGCGGTCAACTCGCCCATCGCCAGCGGATTGACCGTGACTCCAAGAACCTGGATGCCACGCTGGACTTGAAGTCGAGATTCCTGCGACAGCATGAATCATCCTCCAGGAATCGGCCCCCTGCCGAGTCCTTCCCCTCGCATCAATTCAAGCGTCACTCCTCGACGCCTACGCAGATCGCGTCCGGCGCAAGACTAACGGGTTTGCGGGACTACATGGAGCGACAGAAGCGCGGTCGCGTTGGCATCTATGTTCGACTTAAGCAAGGTGAAAGCGCCGGTCTTTTGATTGACGCTGTAGACATTGATCAAGTTCGGTAGCTGAGCACTGACCGCAAGCGTGCCAACGGACTCGAGCGTGCCCGTGCAACCGTTGCAGGAACTGTCCGGGGTGGCAAACAGGCTACTGGATACCGCGCCGAGTGATGGGTTCTCGTTGACTTGGGCGACCACAACGCCCGAATTCCCCGGATTGCCCGACATGCCGATGTACATCAATCCGGTGCCGGTTGGGTAAGCGGCCGCGGTAAACCACGGGAAGGCGGCATGGTTTACGCCGGCCTTTACGTTTGATAAGAGGAAGTGCTTCGCGCCGTAGAGGCCGGTCGTGGTGTTGATGTTGCAGCCCAACGCCAACGCGCCGAAACTGTGGGAGCCAAAGAACGCAACCTTGCTGTCACCGCTGATATCGACCCCGTAGGGGTAGCAATAATAGGTGATGCAGGTAGAAGAGTTGGTGAAGTCTATGCTGTTGACCGCGGTCAGCTCGCCCGTGGCGCCATTGATCGAGTACATGGTGACTACCATATAGTAGGTCGAGGGAACGATCAGGGCCTTGCCGTCCGGGGTGACACGCAGCGAGAGATAAAGATCCCCTCCACCGTAGGAGTTGATGAACGTGAGCTGGCAGCCGGAGCCAACCGCCCACGCGCCGATGTTTTCGGAGCCGCTATAAGCGCCGTAAAGCCACTTACCGTCCGGCGACAGTGAGATGCTCCCACCCGCCCCGGAATCGCTCCAGTTCAGCAGCGCGTTTGAGAAGTTGCCAACCCTCTTATAAGTGGGGGCTGCGAACGCTGCGATGTCATTTGAGCCCGTGTCTGCGACGAAGATGCAGCTGTTGTTTGCGGAAACGGCTACTGTGGTGTTGGCATAGAACGCGCCACCACCTAGCCCAGTGCCGCCGGTACGCAGTCTTGCGATTTGAGTAGTCACGCCGGTAGTTGTGTTGAGGCTGAAAACCGTTACCGAATTTGCGGTCGTGCCTTCATCCACCGCGAGAACAAATGTTTTGGATGCTGCGACACCTACCGAGGCTGCGAGGGCCTCGAGAGCAGTCGCATCCGGGACGAGAGGCTGATTGACGAAAGGCAGCGGAGCTTGCGCATAACTCAGCGCCGACAGAAAGGTCAAAAAGATCCCGAGTAGCACGCGGACGCGCGTTTTCATGGCACTGCTCCTCTATTTAGATTTTTTCCTGCTGGTGGGTGGGCAGTGCGGCCTCCCAACTACTGCCGGTTTCTGGGCTACCAACGAACCAGTCGGAGACTATTCCTTGCAATGCTTATCCTGCGACCGGAGGTCGCGCAGTGATTGCCGTCACTGCTACTTGGCTGGCGAACATAAAAACACGTACTACCAAGTCAGAGGGGGAGCGGTGGTTGTTGCAAAATCGCCTCACTCAAAACCCAGCCCCCAAGGTCGAAACGTGTAATCGCCTGGTTTCGTCAACTGAAGTGGATGCCGTCGCTTATAATCGGCGACATGCACGACTTGGTTTCAGGGTCGGCTGCTGCCACTATTCAATTCCTTAAAGCGGTAGGCGTAGCCGTTGTGTTCATCGCAGTCTATTCGTACTGGCGATGGCTCCCGCAACCCCACTCATTCTGAACTGCGACGAATCGCTTCGTCACTCATTGAAGGTCAATGCATTATGAGAGAGCGGCCCTGGGGAGTGGAGTATAGCGCGGGGATGTAGGGCAAGAACCAGAGGAGAAGATAGGCAAATCGGCTGAAGAATGGCACTTTAC
>Ga0335082_10000368_pt1 | contig 45958 bp, 32 predicted proteins | sample Lox_Sample_41_FD_206718 | JGI IMG/M metagenome (GOLD analysis project Ga0335082, IMG submission 206718) | Soil microbial communities from Loxahatchee National Wildlife Refuge, Florida, United States - Lox_Sample_4.1 | ecosystem: Environmental > Terrestrial > Soil > Wetlands | place: USA...
GATGCGATCGCCGGCGCTGCCGCCACCCGTGTCCGATGCCGCTGTGGGAGGCGCGCCCGCTGCGTGGGGTGCGCGACCGACCCCGGACGGTGACTGTGCGGCAGGCGACATCGGCTGGGTGGTGACAATGGGCACGCCTAACGGATCGCCCCCTTGGCCGTCAAGCGCATCGTAGGCTATGGCGACGGCTGGACTCGACGCGCCGAGCGTGCGATGCAATCGGCGCCATGAACGAACTGGAGCTGCGGACGATTGGGCTGCATGAACGCGACGCGGTGCTTGACCTGCTGGCCCATTGGTTGGGCGATCGCGCCTTCTTCGCCCGCTACTTCCATCACGACCCCGCCTTCCGCGACGACTTGTGTTTCGTCGCGCTGGACCGCGGCCGCGTGGTGAGCACGCTGCAGGTGTTTCGCAAGCAGGTTCGCATCAACGGCGCGACGGTCGAGGTGGGCGGCGTCGGCAACGTTTATACCGCCGACGCATATCGCGAGCGTGGCGTGGCCTCGCAGCTGCTGGCCCGTGCGGTGGCGGCGATGGCCGAGCACCAGTTCGACCTGTCGCTGCTCTTCGCCGTGCGGCTCGCGTTCTATGGCCGTCTCGGCTGGCATAGCCACGTGCGTCACCTGGTGTTCCTGGAGCCGGCACGGATTGCGGAAGCCGGTCCCTACACCCTGGCGGCCCTCGCCGGCGATGACCTCGATGCGGTGATGCGCATCTACGACGCGTATACCCGGGACCTCAGCGGCCCGACCGTGCGCGACCGACGTTACTGGGCGGGGCAGCTGCACTACGCCGGCAACCCACGCGAGGACTTCCTGGTGGCGCGCGCCGGCGAGACGATCGTCGCCTACGCGCGCGGCACGCCGCTGTATGACTTCTATGTGATCATGGAGCACGGCTGCCTGCCGGGCCACGAAGCGGCGCTGACGCAGCTGATCTGTCGGCTGCACGGCACCGAGGCCGCCGCGTTGCCCGGCACGATCGCGCAACTCGCGGTGGCGCCGGGGGTGCAAGAGCAACTGCGTGCCCGCGGCCTGGCCGTCCGCACCGTCGAAGACGTGTTCTGGATGTGGCGGATCATCTCGCCGCGCCGCCTTGCGGCCAAGCTCGACGTGGCGGAAGCGGCGCTGGCTGCCGAGGACGTATTCTTTCGCCTCCTGCCGCCCGCCAGCTCCGTCTACTGGATTGCCGACCGGTTCTAGCCGTCAGTGCAGCCGAAACTCCTCCGTGCATTCGTCTTCGGGGTCGACTTGGACCGTCGTGTGCGTGATCCCGAAGCGCTCCCGCAAGCGCAGCTGCGCCGCATCGATCACCGCCCGCGGCCCGTCGTCGCGGCAGACGACGAGATGGACCGTGAGCAGATACCGCCCCGAGGTGAGGGTCCAGACATGCAGGTCGTGCACCTGGCGCACCCCGTCGATCGTGAGCAGGCAGGCCTCGATGTCTTCGAGGCGCATCTGCCGCGGCGTCGCCTGCATGAGGATGTCGACTGCCTCGCGCACGATGTCCCACGACGAGTACAAGATCAGCACACCGATGCCGATGCTCACCAGCGGATCGGCGAGGTACCATCCCCACGCGAGCATCACCACGCCGGCGGCAATCGCACCCACTGAACCGAGGGCGTCGCCGAGCACGTGGACGAACGCGGCGCGCAGGTTGAGGCTCTCGGTGTGTGAGCCACGCAGCAGCATCAGGCTCACCAGATTGACGCCGAGGCCGACCGCGGCGATGGCGATCATCCCCGCGCTGCGCACCGTAGGAGGATCGAGGATGCGCCGGTACGCCTCCTGGAAGATCAACCCGACCACCAGCCAGAGCGCGAGGCCGTTGGCCAGGGCGACAAGGATCTCGACCCGATGATACCCGAACGTCTTGCTGTTGGTCGGCGGCAGCTGCGCCAGACGGATGGCGAACAGGCTGACGGCGAGCGCGGCCACGTCGGCGAACATGTGCCCGGCATCAGACAGCAGCGCCAAACTGTTGGTCACCATCCCGCCCACCAGCTCGACGACGAAGTAGGCGGCCGTGACGACGAGCGCCAGGGTGAGGTCGCGCCGCCGGTTTCCTCCGAGGCTGTGGTCGGTCACGGGCGAGGCGGGCCTACGGCTTGCCTTCCTTGAGCTGTTGCTTCCAGTCGAGCAGGCGCGCCTTGGCGGCCCATGCTTCCGCTTCGGGGACGTTCCCCGCGCGTTGATAGATGCGTGACACGTTGGTGTAGGCCAGCTGCTCACCCGGCGTCAGCTCGGCGGCGCGCTTGGCGGCGGCAATGGCCTCGTCCCACTGCTCCTGATCGGCGAGCGCCATCGACAACCCTTCCCATGCGTCGGCGAACGCCGGGTCGAGGGCGAGCGCCTCTCTGTACTTGTCGATCGCCTCTGCGAGCTGGCCGTCGGCGACGCAGTCGACGGCCTGATCGTACAGCTCTTCACGGCTCGGCATGGTGGGCGATGATCCGCGACGAATCTATCGAAAGGCCGGTTGAGGCTCAACCCCGCCGCGTCCATTCCCCAGGATCGCGGCGAGGCCGACTGTGCAGTGCGCCGCACACCGCTCTCGAACTGTGAAGATCTCTTCACAACGCCCGCGAGCGCCAGCACCGCTCCTGCTGTTCGCGACTGCTGGCACGACCATTGATGGAGCCCGCAGGCCAAAGGGGGCTCTTGATGCATCGGACAGCAAAGCGCAGCGCGGGTGGGCAATTCGGCGACCGCCCGACCATCGTCCTTGCCACGCTCATCGGCGTCGTGTGGCGCGCCACGCTCGTCGGCGCGACGGTCGATCCGCCACCGATCGAGTTGCGCCGTGGCGCGGTCGACTCGCGTGCCGGGGCGTCGGCGCCGGCGGCGCGCAGCGCCGGCAAGTCCGGACGCCGCCTGCAGCTGGTCCAGCTGGCCGCGCCACCGACAGACGCCGATATTGCCGCGCTCACCGCGACGGGTCTGCAAATCGTTCAGTACGTGCCGCGCAATGCCTATCTCGTCTGGACGCCGGGCGGGGATGTGTCCCGGCAAGCACAGCAGCGCGTCGGCAAGGGGCCGGCGGGGCTCGCGTACGTCGGCGACTTCGCGCCGCGCGACGCGCTGGCACCGGCGTTGGACGCGGCGGTGGCGAGCGACGCCGCCGCCACGGTGACCGTGCAGCTCTTCGCCGGCGCCGATTCGGCCGACGCCGACCTGGCGACGGTGCGCCGCCTCGCCGACACCGTCGTGCGCGACCCGTGGCGCGTGCTCAACGGACGCTTCATCAACGTGCGCGTGCGCGCGCGCGGCCACGCGATCGATGCCATGACCCAGCTCGCGTCGGTCATCAACGTCGAGCCCTACATCGCTCCCGAGGCGTTCGACGAACGCCAAGGCCAGATCGTCGCCGGGAATCTCGATCCGAGTCTGCAGAGTCCGTCCGGTCCCGGATATCTCGGCTGGCTGATGGCGCATGGCTTCTCCACGCAGTCCGCCGACTACCCGATCACTGTGGTGGTGGACGACGGCGTTGACGACGGCACGACCACGCCGCTCAACAGCGAGTTCTACGAGCTCGATAGCATCGCCAATCCGAGCCGCCTTGCCTTTGCTGTCCTGCCGCCGGGATCGAGTGGCAGCGCGCCGGACGGTCCCGACGGGCACGGCAACATCAACGCCTCGATCGTCGGTGGCTACAACGACAGCGCCGGCGCCGCCGTCGAGGATGCGTTCGGCTTTCACTATGGTCTGGGGATCTCACCGTTCGGTCGCTTGGCCAACGTGCGCGTCTTCGTCCCCTTCTTCGATGTCGGCTTCGGCGATGATCAGATGGTGGCCGACTACTTCGGGCGCGGCGCGCGCATCAGCTCCAACTCGTGGGGCCAACGCTACTCCTCGGGCGTCTACAACAGCCAAGCGCAGGAGTACGACGCGTTGGCACGCGATGCCCAGGCCGCGCTGAGCGGCAACCAGGAGATCCTCTTCGTGTTCGCGGCCGGCAACGACGGGCCGGGGACCGGCAGCGTCAGCTCGCCGGGCACGGCGAAGAACGTGTTGACCGTCGGCGCGAGTGAGACCTCCAATCCGGACAGTGCCAGCGGCGACGGCTGTGGTCTGGGTGCATCGAACGGTGATGACGCGCGTGACATGGCCTACTTCTCCGGACGCGGTCCGTGCCAGGACGGGCGCATCAAGCCCGACATCGTCGCGCCGGGCACGTTCATCCAAGGGGCCGCCTCGCAACCCGTGTTCAACGGCGCCAGCGTCTGCGGCGGCCCGGCCAATGACCACCATGCCCCCGGCGATGACGCCTACTTTCCGTCGGGCACCGCGTACACCTGGTCCTCGGGCACCAGCCACTCGACACCGGCGGTGGCCGGCTACGTCTCGCTCATCGACGAGTTCCTGGGACGCGTCTATGGCATCAACGCGCCCAGCCCGGCGCTGCAGAAGGCCTACGTCATCCATAGCGGCCGGCATCTGACCGGCAACGGCGCGAACGAGAGCCTGCCGGGAAAGAACCAAGGCTTCGGGTTGGCCAACGCCGGCTTCGCGTTCGACACCAGCGCGCCGCGCTTCCTGCGCGATCAGGACATCGTCTTCAGCGATTCTGGAGAGGCGGTGACCTTCACAGGCACCGTCGCGGATGCGGGGCAACCCATCCGCGTCGCTCTCGTGTGGACGGATGCTCCCGGCTCGACCTTTGCCGCCGCCTACGTCAATGATCTCGACCTCGACGTCGAAGTCGGCGGAAACACGTACCTCGGCAACAACTTCGCGCTGGGGATCTCGCAGCCCGGCGGCGTCGCCGATGCACGCAACAACGCGGAGAGTGTGGCGCTGCCCGCCGGTATTGGCGGGGCCATGCGCATCAGTGTCCGTGCGGCGGCCATCGCCGGCGACGGCGTACCGGGCAATGCCGAAGCGACGGACCAGGACTTCGCGTTGGTTGCCTACAACTTCGTGCCCAGCGCCACCAGCTCGGTGGCATTCGACCACCACACGTACCGCTGCACCGACACGCCGCGGGTCAGCGTCTACGATGCCGATGTCGCCGGCAGCGGCTCACTCAACCTGGGTGTGACCGCGAGTACCGGTGATGCCGAGACCGTCAATGCCACCGAGAGCGAGCCCGGATCGGGCCTGTTCGTCGCCACGCTGGCTCTGTCGAGCGCGCCCGTCAGCTCCGGGGATGGCGCCTTGCAGGTCACGGATGGGGCGTCGCTCACCGCGACCTACAACGACGCCGACGCCGGCAGCGGACCGGCGGCGGTGCAAAGCACTGCGACGGTCGACTGCGCGCCGCCGGTCATTTCCGCTGTGACCAGTACCGGCGTGAGCGGGAGCACGGCGACCATTACCTTCGCGACCAACGAAGATGCGTCGCGGCAAGTGCGCTACGGCACCAGCTGCGGCAGCCTGACGCAAGTGCAAACCGTGCCGGGCACCGGAACCAGTCACACGGTAATGCTGACGGGGCTCTCGCCGCTGACCCAGTACTACTTCGTGGTCGATGCCACCGATGCCGTCGGCAACGTCAGCACCGACGACAACGGCGGCGCGTGCTACAGCTTCACGACGGTGGCGCGGGTCGATCCCTTCACGGAGCTCTTCACCGCTGGTGACAATGACCTGCAGTATCGTTCCGTCACCTTCACCCCCGACGACTCGCCGGCCTTCTACAAGGCCTGCAGCGGGCCGGCAGCGAGCTTTCCGACCGACCCGACCGGCGGGACGCCGCTTGCGGCGGGCGATGATACCTCGACCCCGGTCACCCTGAGCGGTGGTGCGCAGGTGGCCTTGTACGGGACGTCGTACAGCACGTTCTACGTCGGCAGCAACGGTTATGTGACCTTCGGCGGCGGCGATACGACGTACTTCGAGTCGCTCAGCGCCCACTTCCTCCTGCCGCGCGTGTCGGCGTTGTTCGATGACCTGAACCCCAATGTCTCCGGCAGCGTGTCGTGGAAACAACTCGCCGACCGCGTGGCGGTGACCTACGAGGACGTTCCCGAGTTCTTCAACGACGGTGCCAACAGCTTCCAGATCGAGCTGTTTTTCGACGGCCGCATCCGCATCACCTACCTGCGCCTCGACGCCGTCGACGGGCTCGCCGGCCTGTCGCGCGGTTTCGGGGTACCGGGCGATTTCGTGGAGAGTGATCTGAGCGCCTACGGCCCGTGTCGGGCCGGAGGCGTGTCCCTGAGCCACGGCGTATACGGTTGCGCGGACAGCGTTGCGGTGACGGTGGCTGACGTCGACTTGATTGGCACCGGCACACTGAGCGTGGCGGTAACCACCGATGGCGGCGACGCGGAAACACCGGTGCTGTTCGAGACGCCTTCCGGGTCCGGGACCTTCGTCGGCATGCTCGCCACCAGCCCGGCGCCGATCGCAACCGGCGACGGAACACTCGAGGTCAGCAACGGCGACTACATCACCGCCACGTATGCCGACGCCGACGACGGCAGCGGCTCTCCGGCAACCGTGCAGGCCACCGCCACCGTGGATTGTGCGCCGCCGGTGATCTCGAACGTCGCGGTGGGCAGCGTGACGGAGTCGGATGCCATCATCGCGTTCGACACCAATGATCCGACGACGGCGCGGATTCGGTATGGCACCGCTTGCGCGAGCTTGACGCGTAGCGCCCCCGACTCCAACCTGCGGACGAGTCACGCCATCGACCTGGGTGGGCTCGCGGCCGGCTTCCACTACTTCTTCGCGGTCGACGCGACCGACGCCGCCGGCAACCTTTCAACCGATGACAACGGCGGTGCCTGCTATTCGTTCACGACCGCCTACACCCCCGAGTACTTCACCGAGCAGTTCACCGGCGGCGGCACCGACCTCGCGAACACCACACTGACCTTCACTCCCAACGAGTCGCTCAATTTCTATACAGCCTGTGCGAGACCAGCCGGTGAGTTTCCGACCAACCCGCAGGGCGGAACCGCCCTCGCGTTGTACGACGACGACTTCGCCACGATCAGTCTGACCGGCGGTGTGCACGTCAGCCTCTACGGCACCGCCTACGACACCCTGTACGTCGGCAGCAACGGATACATCACCTTCACCGAGGGCGATACGACGTATCAGGAGTCCGTGGCTCGGCACTTCGCGCTACCGCGCATCTCAGCACTGTTCAACGACCTCACCCCCGGTCTCGGTGGCCGCGTGTCCTGGAAGCAACTCGCCGACCGTGTTGCGGTGACGTACGAGAGCGTTGCCGACTTCGGGAGGTTCGATACCAACAGCTTCCAGGTCGAAGTGTTTTTCGACGGTGCGATCCGCATCACCTATCTCGGCCTGGGCACGCCGCAGGCAGTAGTCGGTCTGTCGGCGGGGGCCGGTGTGCCGCTGGACTTCGTCGCGAGCGACTTGAGCACCGCCGCGGGCTGCCTGTGTGGCGACGGTTTCGCCGATCCTGGTGAGCAGTGCGACGACGGCGGCGTCAGCGCCGGCGACGGCTGCGGCAGCCTGTGCGAAGTGGAGGAATGCTACTCCTGTGCCGGCCAACCGTCGCAGTGCGCCCCCGCCGCAGCGGGTAGCGCCTGCGATGACCGCGACGTCAGCACCGTCAACGACGTGTGCGACGCCGCCACCCATTGTGCGGGTCGGCTCGCCAGTCTCGGCCGCTATGGCCTTCTGCGCTGGCAGAGTACGCCGGCGGCTGTGACGGTGGGGATGAACAGTGCCGTCGCCGGCGACCTGTGTGCCGACACCTTCGCGGCGCGCTCGGGGGCAAGCATCGCCGGCGATGTCGTGGCGCTGGGAGCTGCGGGAATCGTCGGACGGTTCGGTCGCGGCAATGCGGTCGGCCAAGACCTGATCTCCGGTGGCGGGACCCTGCGCTGGTTCAGGCCCGTGCAGGTGGGCGGCCGGGTCGATCTGGGCGGACAGGCCGGCGAGATGGACGATTGTGCGGCGGCCCGAGTCAGCGTTGCCCAGCACGTCGACGAGTACTGGGCACTGGCCCCCACCTCCGTGGAGTTTGTGCAGGTGCCACGAGGCGGAACGCAGCTCATTCAGCTCGGGAGCGGTGACCAGGTGATCGACGTGCGCACCGAGGTATCCTTGCCGCCCCGCGCCAGGCTGGTGCTGGTCGGCCAGCCGACCACCGGGCGGGTCATCGTTCGGATGCCGTTCGGCACGCTGCAACTCGGCTATCGGGCCGGCATCGAGCTCTCCGGGCTGCGCCCCGCGCAGGTGCTCTTCCTGGTCAACGGCGTCGTCACCCGACAACGGGCGCACCTCGGCGGCAGCATTCTCAGCGTCGGCACCTCGCCGGTGACGTTCGGCCTGCGCAGTCAGATCGATGGCCAAGTGTTCACGGCCAGCGACGCCACGCTACGCCAGCGCGTCGACATTGGCCGCCGCCCGTTCGAGGCGTGGTGAGGTGCGCCGGTGGGTGTCCCTTCCCCCGTGAGCACTTCCGCGAACGGGGGAAGGTTAGGATGGGGGCCTGTTTTGAGCGCCGCCGTCAGGAGCGCGGCCGCTCGCCGGCTGCCTCGATGCGCGTCCGAATGATGGCGCGTCGCTTCTGCAGGTCGTGGTGAGTCAACGACTCAACCTTGCCGGACAAGCCGAGCGAGGCCTTGAAGCCGGTGAGGTCGAGGGCATTCTGTGACGGATCGATGCCCGACTCGGCGGCGATACGGTCGCCGTGCGTCTGTGCGAAGTAGGCGTAGATGTGCAGCACCTGTTCGAAGATGTTGATCTCCGGCGCCAGATGCGCGACGGCGTCGTCGATGAACAGCATGTTCTTCACGAACAGCATGAGCGGCTTCGGCAGCTTGGCGCCGTAGCCGAGCAAGGCCTTGGTGACGTACTGGATCTCGCGCGCCAGCTGCTCGCTGCTGAGCTGGGTCGGATCGACGACCGGCTTGTCGAGCTTGAGGTCGCGGATCACCGCGTCGAGGTCGGCGTCGGGGCGCAACGCACCCAGCTCCCGATAGGCTGCGAGCTGGCCGCGAATGTCGTTCATCGCGCCCAGCATCACCAGCCGTAAGAAGGCGAGCCGCCGGGTCTCGTCCATGCGCGCCGTGATGCCGTAATCGAACAGCGCGATCCGGCCCTCCGGCATGACGAACAAGTTGCCGCCGTGGAGATCGCCGTGAAAGACACCGTAGATCATCGCGCCTTCGAAGAAGGCGATGATCAACGCCCGCAGCATCGCCGACGTGTCGATGCCCGCCGCCTTCATGCTCTCGACGTCCTGGTAGGTGAAGCCGGCGAGGCGCTCCATGACCAGCACGCGCTGCGTCACCAACTGCGGATGCGGCCGCGGCACGACGATGATGCGCTGGCCGGCATCGGCGAGCACCCGCGCGATGTCGAGCATGTTCTCCGCTTCGAGACGGAAGTCGAGCTCCTCGACGATGGTCTCGGCGAACAGCTCGACCAGCGCCGGCGGGTTGGCGAGCGCGGCAATCGGGATGCGGCCGACGAGGTGCGGCGCGATCCACGCCATGGCCCGAATGTCCTGGCGCACCGATTTCGCCACCCGCGGGCGCTGCACCTTGACCACCACCGACTCGCCGGTCTGCAACGTCGCGGCATGCACCTGCGCGATCGAGGCGGCGGCCAGGCAGTCGCGATCGAACGACGCGAAGACCTGCTCGAGCGGCCGTTGTAGATCCTCCTCGATCACCTGGCGCACCGTGGCGAACGGCTCCGGCTTCACCTGATCGCGTAGCTGCTTGAACTCAGCGACCAGCTCGTCGGGGAACAGCCCTTTGCCCGACGACAGGATCTGCCCGAGCTTGATGTACGCCGGGCCGAGCGGCTCGGCCGCCTGCCGCAGGCGTCGCGACAACCCGGCGCGCGACACGGCGCCGCCTTGACGGCGCTCGCCGATGCGCCAGCCGAGGAGCGCGCCGCCCATGTGGTAGACCGTTTCGACGAACCGGCCGAGCGGCGGCACGGCGCGGCGCCGCAACAGCTCCGGCAGCTCGGCCTGCGTGCGCGCGCGCAGCTCACGCAAGCCGCGCCGCCACGTCAGCTCGTCGGGATCGATCGTCCACGGACCGGCGTCGCTGAACGCGAAGTGATCGAGGTCGCGTCGAGGCGAGTCGCGCATGCTCAGAGCCACCGCGGCGCGCTCACTGTCCCGCCGCGTCCGGGAAGACGATGTCTCCGGTCGTGGCATCCTCCATCGACTCGAGCAAGGTCACGTCTTCCCAGACCGGGATGCCCGCCTCCTTGTATAGCTGGCGCGAGCGCTCGGTCACCGCGCCGACGCGCACCAGCGCCGGCATCATCAGGTCGCGGAACGAGTGCACGTGTCCCGGCGGCAGCTTCATGCTCAGCCCGGCCAGCCCGGCGTCGGTGAGGGCGGTGAGAAAATCCTTCAGGTCGATGTTGCAGTGCTCCAGCACCTTGAGAAAGCCGGGATCGGCCTTGCGCCGGCCGCGGCCGTCCGGACCGCCCTGCGCGTCGGCCATGCCTTTGACGGCCGTGAACGCGAACTCGGCGATGTCCTCGCGGTCGTCGGGATGCATCTCGGCGAGCGTTTGCTTCAGGTACACGTTGCCGAAGGCGACGTGGCGCGACTCGTCGCGCAGCACGTACTCGGTGAGGCGGCGCAGCAGCGGGCAGGTGGTCTGGCGGCGCATGTTGTGGAACGCGGCCAGCGCCAGCCCTTCGACCACCATGTTCATGCCGACCATGATCTTGGCGTAGTGGTCGGCGCACAAGGTCGCGTCGATCAGTTCCTTGAGCCACGGCGAGATCGGGTAGGCGAGCGCCAACTTCTTGATGTAGCGATCGTACACCTCGACGTGGCGTGCCTCGTCCATCGTCTGGGTGGCGCAGTAGAGCTTGGCGTCGTAGTCGGGCACGGCGTGCGTCAGTGCCGAGGCGGTCATCAGCGCGCCCTGCTCGCCGTGCAGGAACTGCGACAACAGCTGCGCCGTGGCGTGGGCGGCGAAGGCGTTGCGCTGCGTCTCCGACAGCTTCTGGAAGAACGGCAGCTTGAGAAACATGTGCGCGTTCTCATCGATGATCGGCCGCGACGGATCGATCTCGACGCTCCAGTCGAGATCGCGTTCGGCGTCCCACTGCTTCTGCTTCGCCTTGCTGTACAGGTTGGCGAGCTTCTCCTGCGAGATCTCGTAGGCGAACTGCCAGCAGATCTCCATCGGCGTCTTGTAGGCGTCCGGGGCGGTCCAGTCGGTCGTCGGTGTGGCCTGCTCGCTCATCCGCGGTCCTCCAATCGGTTCTGCATTCATAGTGCACAGATCGCGTCAGTGTGCCAGCGGACGACGCAGGTAGGCGACTACCGTCAGCAGAGCCAGGCAGACGAGCGGGATCGGCAGACCGGGTGCGCCGGCACGGAGAATGGTGAAGGCGGCGCCGATCATCACGACGCCGAGCGCCGTGGCGGCGTAGGCCGCCAACGACGGGACCAATAGGCCGATGCCGCCGCCGACTTCGATCAGCCCGATCAGGATCCGAAACCAGTCGGGGTAACCCCACTCCTTGAAGTGCTGCGCCATGTCCGCGGCGCCGTAAATCTTCGGCACTCCGCCGAACACGAACAGCGCCGCCAGCAGCCCGCTGAGCACCCATACCACCACGGTCTTCCCTCGTCCTGCGTTGGCCATGAATCGCCCCCTCTCCGGCTCACCCGATCGGCGGCACGGTCCGTTGTCGCTGTGGGTATCCTGCTACTATCACGCTGCCGCTATTGCCAGAGGGCACGACGGCGCCTGCGTTGTCGGGCCCGGACGCCGGTGCTAGCATCTGCCGACGCCAAGGAACGGTAGGGGGGGTCCCACGATGGATCCCCCCTTTTGCCGTTCGAAACAACCATGACGACCGCCAGCGCCGACTGCGAACGAGCTGTCCGCCACCTCCACGAAGGGGTCGACGCGACGCGCCCGGTTGCACCCGGCGCCAAGCGGATCTGGCGCATCGAAGGGCTCAAGGGCGGCGCGCGCCCATGCTTCATGTGGCGCTTCCTGACGCAGCACCCGCGCCCCGCGCTCATCGTCGCCCCCACGGCGAAGGACGCCGAAGCATTGGTCGAGGACCTGCGCTTCTTCTTCGGTGAAGACGAAGCGGCTCCACCCTTCGCGCGCCGCATCCATTACTTTCCGGCGTGGGACATCGTGCCCTTCGAAGATCTGTCGCCGACCGCCGAGACCATCGCGGCGCGCATCGAGGGGCTCTACCACTTGCAACAAACCAAGCACCCCATCGTCGTGACCACCGCCGAGGCGCTGCTGCAGCGTGTGCCGCCGCGCCTCCGCATGGCCGAACGCCTGCGCTATCTGGTCGAAGGCGACGAAGTGGACCTCGACGCCCTGGCGGGACAGCTCGATGACTGGGGCTACCGGCGCATGCCGCTGGTCGAAGACCGCGGCGACTTCAGCATCCGCGGCGGCATCCTCGACATCCTGCCGCCGGCACATCCGCAGCCGCTGCGCATCGAGCTGGCCGGCGACGTCATCGAATCGATCCGCGAGTTCGACCCCGTCAGCCAACGTTCGCTCGATGCCCGCCAGGAGTTCCTCATCCTGCCGGTGCGCGAGTTCGACGTGCGCGGCCGCACCAGCCGTGAGGCCCTCAAGGCCATCGAGGCACGCGCCCTCGACCTCGAGGTGGCGCGCGAGGAACGCGTCCGCATCCTCGACGGCCTGACCACCAACCTGCTGTTTCCGGGCATCGAGTTCCTGCTGCCCTACTTCTACGAGTCGCTCGACACGATCGCCGCCTATCTCCCTCCGGATACCCTCGTATGGCTCGACGGCGCCGGCGAAGTCGACGCGGCGCTGGAGCGTGCCTGGGCGCTGGTCGAGCGCCGCGTCACCGAGCGCGGCGCGGAGCACCGCTTCTTCGCGCCGCCGGAGCAGTTGTACATCGCGCCGCGCGAATGGCGTGCCGCGTTTGCCGAGCAGCCGACGATCGAGCTGGAGCCGCTCGAAGTGCTGGCCGGGGGCGACGGGCCGCAGCACCTGCCGGTGCACTCGTTTCTCACCCGTGACCTGAAGATCGAACGCACCCCCGGCCGCCGCGAGGTTTCCTTCGGCCCGGTTGCCGAACGGGTGCGCGACTGGTGTGCCGAGGGACATCGGGTCATCGTCGTTGCCAGCACGGCGCCGCAGGTCGAGCGCCTGACGCGCCTGTTCGGCAACCACGACGTCGCGGTGGACGCCGTGTCGGGCGGCGTCGCCGCGGCGCTCGACGGCGCCGCCAAGCGACCGCGGCTCGTCGTCGGTCACCTCAGCGAAGGCTTCCGCATCCCCGACGAACGGCTGGTGGTGATCACCGAGACCGACATCTTCGGCGAAGCCCGCCAGCGCCGCCGCGCCCGCCGCGTCGACGTTGGCCAGCTCCTGAAGAATCTCAGCGAGCTCAAACCCGACGACTTCGTCGTGCACATCGACCACGGCGTCGGCCGCTACTGCGGGCTCAAACATCTCAAGGTCGCCGACACCGCGGGTGACTACCTGCACCTCGAGTACGCCGGCGGCGACCGCCTCTATCTGCCGGTCGACCGCATCAACCTGGTGCAGAAATACGTCGGCGCCGACGGCGCCACACCGGCACTCGACAAGCTCGGCGGTACCACCTGGGAGCGGGTGAAGCGCAAGACGCGCGAGTCGATCTTCGCCATGGCCAAGGAGCTGCTCGCCATCTACGCGGCGCGCGAGATCCACGAGCGCAAGTCGTTCATGCAACCGGACGCCTACTTCCGCGAGTTCGAAGCCGCCTTCCCGTTCGAGGAGACGCCGGACCAGGCGCGCGCCATCGACGAGATCCTCGGCGACATGGAACGCCCCAAGCCGATGGACCGCCTCATCTGCGGCGACGTGGGCTACGGCAAGACCGAGGTGGCACTACGCGCCGCCTTCCTCGCCGTGCTCGACGGCCGGCAGGTCGCCGTCCTCGTGCCCACCACCGTGCTCGCACAGCAGCACTTCAATACCTTCCGGCAACGCTTCCAGGGCTACCCGGTGCGCGTCGAGATGCTGTCGCGCTTTCGCACCAAGGGCGAGATTCAGGAGGTCGTGAAAGGGGTGGCCAGCGGCGTGGTCGATATCGTCATCGGCACGCATCGCTTGCTGCAGAAGGACATCACCTTCAAGAACCTCGGTCTCCTGGTGATCGACGAGGAGCATCGCTTCGGCGTGACCCACAAGGAGCGCATCAAACAGATGCGCACCCTGGTCGATTGCCTGACGCTGACCGCGACGCCGATCCCGCGCACGTTGCAGATGTCGCTCCTCGGCATCCGCGACCTCAGTGTCATCGAGACCCCGCCGATCGATCGCCTCGCCATTCGCACCTACGTGACGCGCTACGACGAAGGCATCATTCGCGAGGCCATCCTGCGGGAGCTGGCGCGCGGCGGGCAGGTGTTCTTCGTGCACAACCGCGTCGAGACCATCGAGATCCGCGCCCGCCGCCTGCGCGAGCTGGTACCGGAGGCCACCTTCGCCGTGGCGCACGGCCAGATGCACGAGCACGACCTCGAACGCGTGATGGGCGCCTTCTTCGCCAAGCAGACCACCGTGCTGGTGTGCTCGGCAATCATCGAGTCGGGCCTCGACGTGTCCAACGCCAACACCATCATCATCGATCGCGCCGACCACTTCGGCCTGGCGCAACTCTACCAGCTGCGCGGCCGTGTCGGCCGCTCGCACGAACGCGCCTACGCGTATCTGATGATACCCGGCGAACAGCTGATCTCGCGCGACGCGCAGATGCGCTTGCGGGCGCTGCAGGAGCTGGACGATCTCGGTGGCGGTTTCAAGCTGGCGGCGCATGATCTGGAGATCCGTGGCGCCGGCAACCTGCTCGGCAAGCAACAGTCCGGACAGATCGCCGCCGTCGGCTTCGAGCTGTATCAGCAGATGATGGAGGAAGCCGTGCACGAGCTGCGCGGCGAGCAGGTGCGCACCGACGTCGAGCCCGAGATCCAGCTCGGCATCCCGGCCTTCATCCCCGGCACCTACATTCCCGACGAGAACCAGCGGCTGGTGTTCTATCGCCGCTTGGCCGCCATCCACGGACAGAGCGACCTCGACGAGATCGCCACCGAGCTGCGCGACCGCTACGGTCCGCTGCCGCCGACGGTCGATAGCTTCCTGCGCGTCATGGACCTGCGCCGCAGCCTGAAGGACGCCATGGTCACGCGCGCCGCCTTGCAGGGTGGGGCGGTGACCCTGCAATTCCACGCCGACACGCCGGTCGCGCCCGCGACCATGGTGGCGCTGGTGCAGCGCGGCAAGGGACGTTTCAAGCTCTCCGCCGACGCGCAGCTGAGCTTCCGGCCGGCGTCGCATGACTGGGACGGTCTCATCGCCGAGACCAAGGCCGTCTTGCAACAGTTGCGCGAGGCGTGTTAGCGGCTGGCCATGCGGTACCTGCTACTCATGCTCCTGCTGGCGCTGCCGGCGCGCGCCGAGCTGGTCAACAAGATCCTGGCAACCGTCGATGGCGAGCCGATCACGACGTATGAGCTCAAGAAGTACACCGAACGCACCATCCGCGGGCGCCAGCTGAACGAGTCGGTCGATCAAGGCCAGCTGCTGGAGGCCCTGATCACCGACAAGGTGATCGAAAAGGAAGTCAGCGAGAAGGGCATCGTCGTCCGCGACGAGGATGTCGACCACTACATCGAGAGCATCAAGGAACGGAACAAGGTCACCGACGAAGGCCTGCAGCAGGCATTGGCGGCGCAAGGCCTCACCATGGAGAGCTACCGCGTCCAGATCCGCGAGGAGATCCAGAAGGCGCAGCTGATGAACCGCGAGATCCGCGGCAAGGTCAACGTCACGCCGGAGGAAGTGCAACGCTACTACGAGGCGCACCTGAGCGAGTACTCGAAGCCGGCGCGCATCCGCATCGCGCACATCGTCTTCCGCCTGCCGCCCGATGCGCCACCCGATCAGGTCGCCGCCGTCACCGCCAAGGCGGAAGAAGTCCGGAAGCGCATCGAGAAGGGCGCGGACTTCGCGGAGATGGCCAAGGAGTACTCCGACGACCCGAGCGGCGCCAACGGCGGCGACCTCGGCTGGTTCAAGCCGGGCGAGATGCTGGAGAGCATCGAGAAGGCGGCGGCGGACCTGAAGGTCGGCGCCGTGAGCGAGCCGGTGCGCACCAAGGTGGGCCTGCATCTGGTCAAGCTGGAGGAACGCGAGGGCGCATCGCACGAATCGCTCGACGAGCTCGCCGATCAGATCAAGCAGCAGCTCTACAACGCCGCGCTCGAGGAACGCTTTCAGAAGTGGCTGACCGAAGACCTGCGCAAGCGGCACCACGTGGAAATGCGCCAGTGACCCGGTCCGGCGCCGCGCGCGTGCGCCTGGCGATCAGCATGGGGGACCCGGCGGGCATCGGACCTGAGGTGCTCCTCAAAACGCTGGCGCTGCCGGCCGTCAGCCGCCACGTCGAACCGATCATCGTGGGTGATCGTGCGGTGTTGGACGAGACCGCCGCGCGGCTCGGTCTGCGGGTGGCGCTGCGCGCCGGTCACGGCACGCGCCGCGGTGCTGTGCGTGTCGTGCCGACTTCCGTGCTCGCCGCACGTCATCGCGCGCCCGGCGCGCCGCGATCGACCGCCGCGGCGGCGGCGTGCGGCGAGGCGGCGTACCGCGCCATCCTGGGCGCCGTCGATCTGGTGCAAACCGGCGCCGCCGATGCCCTGGTGACGGCGCCGATCAGCAAGGCCAACGTCGTTGCCGCCGGCCACGCCTTTCCCGGGCACACCGAGCTGTTGGCCGAGCTGTGCGGTGGCGTGCCGGTGCGCATGATGATGGTGGGCCCGCGGCTGCGTGTCGTGCTGGTGACCACGCATCTTGCGCTGGCCGATGTGCCGCGTGCCATTCGCGTCGACGGCGTGCTCGAAACTGTGCTCATCACCGCCGAGGCCTTGCGCCGCCGCTTTCGCATCGCACGGCCACGCATCGCGGTGGCGGGGTTGAACCCGCACGCCGGCGAGGGCGGGCTCTTCGGTCACGAGGACACGCGCGTGATTGCACCGGCGGTGCGCGCCGCGCGACGGCGTCGACTCGCCGTGAGCGGCCCGCTCGCCGCCGACGGCATCTTCGCCCACGCGGCGGACGGGGCGTATGACGCCGTGGTGTGCATGTATCACGATCAGGGGCTGGCGCCGTTCAAGCTGCTGCACTTTGCCGACGGGGTGAACTTCACACTCGGGTTGCCGTTCGTGCGGACGTCGCCGGATCACGGCACCGCCTTCGACATCGCCGGCACCGGTGGCGCCGATCCGCGCAGCATGTGTGCCGCCGTGCAGCTGGCGGCGCGGCTGGCGGCGCCAAGAAATCAGCTCTTGAGCGGGACACCGACGGCACAGTAAGCTACGCACCCAGGGGAGAGGCATGAAGGCACTCATTCTGACCGGCGGCGCCGGGCGCAACCTGACGCCGTTTTCGACCACGCGCCCCAAGGCGATGACCGTGGTCGCCGGCGGCTCGTTGATGCGCCGCGTCTTGAACGATCTACGCGAGGTGGGGGTCACCGACATCACCGTCGTAGTCGGCCAACATCGGGAAAAGGTCACCGCTGCCTTCAAGGATGGTGAAGATCTCGGCGTGCACCTGACGTACGTCGAGCAGGAACGGCCCGGTGGCATCGCCGACGCCATCCTGCGCGCCCGCAGCCGCTTCAACCCGGGCGAGTACTTCATGCTCGTCTACGGCGACGTGGTGACTTCCGCTAACCCGTTTCACCAAGCCCTGCAGTCGTTCAACGCCTTCAAAGGGCCGACCGCCTGCGTCTGCCTTCCCGGCCCGCCCACCGCGCGCTACGGCAACGTCTATCTCGACGGCACCCGCATCACCCGGATCGTCGAGAAGCCCACCACCGCCGGGCTCGGCAACTACGTGCTGGCCGGCGTGTTCGTGTTGCCCGTCGACCTGTTCACGTTGGTCGAGAAATGCGGCGGGGACATGGAGCAGGTCTTTGGCCAGCTGGTGCGCGAGCCCGGGCTGAGCGCGTCGATTTGGGAGGAAGGCTGGATCGACGTCGAGTACCCGTGGGACATCCTGGCGGCCAATCGCATGGTCATGGACACCTGGGAAGAGGCGAAGATCTCGCGACATGCGATCATCGAAGGCAACGTCACCTTCACGGGCCCGGTGCACGTCGAGCGCGGCTCGGTGATTAAAGCGGGCGCGGTGCTGGCCGGCCCGTGTTACATCGGCCGCAACTGCTACGTCGGCAATAACGTCCTGGTGCGCTCGTACACCTCCCTCGGCGCCGCCTCGCTCATCGGTTATGGCGTCGAGCTGAAGAACTGTGTGCTCTTCGGCAACTCGCGGGTTGGCCGCCTGTCGTTCGTCGGCGACAGCGTCATCGGCGAGAACGTCGACATCGGGTCCGGCACCATGACCATCAACGAGAATATGGATCGCACCTCGGTGGATGTGGCGGTGCGTGGCGAGCCGATCGATTCGGGGCTGGCGAAGCTCGGTGCGTTCATCGGCGATGACGTCAAGGTCGGGGCTGGGAACACCCTCGCGGCGGGCACGGTGCTGCCGCCTGGGGCCAGCGTACCGCACCACGCCACGGTTGGGGGGAGGTAAGCGTCGATGTGTGGCATCAGCGGCGTGGCCAGCTTCCATCCGATCGGCGATCGGTTGTACGAGGGCGTCCGCCATCTCGAATACCGCGGTTATGATTCCTGCGGCGTCGCGTTCCTGAACGATCATCACCTCGAGATACGCAAGGACATCGGCACCGTCGATGAGGTCGACAGCAAGGAGCACCTGCGTCAGCTGTCGGCGCTGGTCGGCATCGCCCACACGCGGTGGGCGACGCACGGCAAGGTCACCAAGGAGAACGCCCACCCGCACCAGAGCTGCCACGGCGAGTTCGCCGTGGTGCACAACGGCATCATCGCCAACTACAAGTTGCTGCGCGCCGAGCTGGGCAAGGCGGGCCACTGCTTCCGCTCCGACACCGACACCGAGATCATCGCGCATCTGATCGAGCAACGCTTCAAGGAGTCCGGCGACGTGGAGCGCGCCTGGGTGAGCGCGCTGCGCTCGCTCGAGGGCAGTTACGCGCTGGCGATGATTTCGACACACGATCCGGAACGCATTTTCTGTGCGCGGCACGAGAGCCCGCTGATCCTCGGCCTCGGCAGCGAATCCAACTACGTCGGCTCGGACTTCAACGCGTTCATCGACTACACCAAGAACACCGTCATCCTCGAGGACGGCGAGTACGGCATCGTCTCCAAGGACAGCTACTCGGTGAAGAGCCTGCGCACCGGCGAAGTGGTCGACAAGGACGTCACCGTCGTCCCGTGGGACTCCGAGCTGTCGCGCAAGGGCGGCTATCCGCACTACATGCTCAAGGAAATCCACGAGCAGCCGCAAGCGGTGCGCAGCGCCCTGCGCATCGGCCAGGAGGAGATCGCCGCCGTGGCCGACATGATGGTGGGGGCGCACCGCGTGCAACTGCTCGGCGTCGGCACGACGTACTACGTCGCGCTCCTCGGGCAGTACCTGATGGCGCAGTTGGCCGACATGGACGTCCCGGCGCTGAGCTCGGACGAGTTTCGCCACCTCGACAAGAGCGGGCGCGACTCGCTGGTGATCGCCATCTCGCAGTCGGGGGAGACGTACGACACCGTGATGAGCCTGCGGCATGCCAAGGAGCGCGGCGCCAAGACCGCGGCGATCGTCAACGTGATGGGCTCGTCGATCGCGCGCATGGTCGACCGCGTCATCCTGCAAGGCTCGGGTCCCGAGGTGTGCGTGGTCAGCACCAAGGCGGCCCTGGTGCAGATGATCCTGCTCACCCGCTTGGCGATCGAGCTCGGAGTGCGACGCGGGACCGTATCCGCCGAGAAGCGGCGCGAGTACGAGGCGGCCCTGGCGGCGCTGCCGGGCGAGATCGAAACCATTCTCAACGAGAAGTCGGGGTTGATCCGCGCCGCCGCCTACCGCCATGCGCAGGTGCAGAACTGGCTCTTCCTCGGCCGCGGGCTGTACTATCCGATCGCCCTCGAAGCGGCGCTGAAGATGAAGGAGGTCACCTACATCCACGCCGAAGGCATGCCGGGCGGCTTCCTCAAGCACGGCACGTTGTCCCTGGTCGACGACAAGCTGCACACGCTGGTCTTCATCCCGCCGCCTTCGACCGGCGAGCTGCACAGCATGACCATGTCGAGCGTCGAAGAGGTGCGGGCGCGCGGCGGCTTCGTCTTCGGGTTCACGTTCAACGGCACCGACGACATCTTCGACGGCCGCCTCGCCCTGACGCAGACCCATGAGCTCACCGCGCCGTTCCTGCCGCTGGTGGCCGCGCAACTGCTCGCCTACTTCACCGCTACCGCGCTCAAGCGCAACGTCGATAAGCCCCGCTCACTGGCCAAGTCCGTGACCGTCGCGTGAGCGCATCGCCCCCAGCCGGCAACCCATGGACCTGACCGAGGTCGTTGCGGGCCTGTGCAGCGTCGCGGTCGGCGCGGCGCATCGCGACGCCGCGATCCGTAACCTGACGACGTGGTGGAGCGAGGCGCGCTACCGCGCCTATCGGCCACAACTGGAGAGTCTGGCGCGGCGCGGGCGCTGGCCGTTGCTGCTCGACTCGTTCTATCGCGTCGTCCCGTTCGGCACCGGCGGCCGTCGTGGGCCGGTGGGCATCGGCCCGAATCGGCTGAACCCGGAGACCATCGTCACCTCGGTGCAGGGGCACGTGAACTACCTGCGCCGGCGCTTCGGCGCGGCGGCGCTGCGTGTCGTCGTGGCGTTCGACGTGCGCGCCTTTCGCGACCTGCGCGGGCTGTACGATGCGTCGGCGCCCAATCCGCTGCTTGGCCTGAGCTCCCGCGACTTCGCGCGCCTGGCAGCCGGCGTGTATGCGGCCAACGGCGTCGAGGTGTACACCGTCCCGGGAGACGACGGGTACTTTCTGTCGACGCCCGAGCTGTCCTTCGCCATCCGTCACCTGCAGGCGCACGGCGGCCTCAACGTCTCCGCCTCGCACAATCACCCCGACGACAACGGCGCCAAATTCTACATGGCGAGCGGCGGCCAGCCGGTGCCGCCGGAGGACGAGCGCCTGTGCCGCGACGTCGAGGCGGTCGAGGAGATGCCCGACGGCGATTTCGCGGCGGCGCTGGCGGCCGACCGCATCAAGTGGTGGGACGCCGCACTGCACCGGCGATACCTCGACGAGAACCTGTCGCGCTCGATCGACCGCGCGGCGCGGCGGGCCGTCGTCGTGTACACGCCGTTGCACGGCACCGGCCGACATACGGTCGGCGACCTGCTGCCGCGCGCCGGCTTCGACGTCCGCTTCGTCGCACCGCAGGTCGAGCCCGACGGCGCCTTTCCGGCGGTGAAGTTTCGTATGCCCAACCCGGAGGTGCCCGAGTCGATGGAGCAGGTCACCGCCGAAGTGCAGCGCCTCGGCGCCGATGTCGGCTTCGCCACGGATCCCGATGCCGATCGCCTCGGCGTGGTGGCGCCGGCGGACGGTGGCTGGTTGGTGCTCGGTGGCAACGAGATCGCCATCGTGCTGGCGGCGTACATCATGGAGACACGCGCCGCGCGCGGCACCCTGCCGTCGCGCGGCTTCATCGTCAAGACGGCGGTGACGACCGACTTGCTCGCGCGCATCGCGCGCGCCCACGAGGTGCAGGTGGTGGGCGACTTGCTCGTCGGGTTCAAGTACGTCGGCCAGGTGTTGGACGCCATCGAGCAGGACGGATGCTTCGGGGAGGTGCGGGCGACCCTCGACGACTTTCTCATGGCTGCCGAGGAGAGCCACGGTGTGCTGGTGAGCGCGGCGTTGCGCGACAAGGACGCGGCGGGCGGGGCGCTGCTGCTGGCCGAGCTGTGCGCGCGGTTGCGCGGCGAGGGGCGCACGCTCGGTGCCTACGTGCAAGATGTGTATCGCCGTTACGGCTACGCGGCCAACACCGGCTACTCGCTGGTGATGGAAGGGATCGCGGGCGCGGAGCTGGTGGCGCGGTTGATGGACCGCGTGCGCGCCGACGCCCCGCCGGCAATTGACGGGCGGCGCTTGCGGCGAATCGCCGACTATTGGAACGAGGCGGCCTTCGGCCCCATATGCGCCGAGACCGACCGCAGCGCGCGCAACTTCTTGCGCCTCGAGTACGACGGCGGCCTGCGTGTATCGGTGCGGCCGTCGGGCACCGAGCCGAAGATCAAGTTCTATGTCGAGCAACTGTTCGACCCGGCTCCCGAGTGGGCTGGCAACGGCTTTGCGGCGGCGCGCCGGGTCATGGACGCGACCGCGCAGCGGCTCACCATCGCGTTTGTCGATGCGGCGTTGCGCCGCGTCGAGATCGTGCTGCCGCGCCCGGCGCTGCTGCTGTCATCGCTGGTGTCGCTCGACAGCCGGCTCGACTTCGCGCAGCGCTTTCTGCCGGAGCTCGAGACGCGGCTGCACGACGGCGGCGCTGCCGCGCCCCTGGCGCGATGGATCGACGAACGGCTCGCCGGCTACGGCAGCGATCCGCGCGACCTGGTGCAGGCCGGCGTCGCCGAGCATTTTCGTTCGCTGCCGCTCCCGCCAGCGGCGCAGCGGCTGCTGGGTCAGCTGTTCCCGATATCGTAGCAGCGTCACCCCAACTGCCGCCGCCCATCCGCCACGGGCGCGGCAGCTGCGCCGTGTGGCGACTCATTTCGCCCGGAATATACCTCGGACAAGCCGGATCTGGCCCTCCTGAAGACTGCGCCGCGCATTCCCGGCCTTTTGCGCGAGATTGTCGACGTACACCCCCAAGGTCAGCGGACTCGGTGCGGCGTCTGCGGTGCTCCGGCTCAGGTGAGCATCGCTGGTGTCCTCGAAGAGCTCGGCACTGAATCCACTCTCGCCGAGAACCGAACGAGTCTCTTCGGCAGAGACAAGGAAGCTGTCGGCAGGGTCGGTCGCCCACGGAAGCGGAAAGTAGGACGTCGCCGCCTCCCCGGCGACCATCTCCTGGAAGGCGTACCGGCCGCCCGGCTTGAGGACACGGTAGATCTCCCCGTAGAGCTTGCGCTTGTCCGCGATGTTCATGCCGACATTTTGCATCCAGACGACATCAAACGAATCGTCGGGAAAGGGCAGGTCGAGGGCGCTGCCCTTGTGCACGTGGATTCGGTCGTCAAGGCCGGTCAGCCGATTCAGCAGTGCCGCACCCGTGCAGAAGTCGGGCGACATCTCGAGGCAGTCGACGCGGCAACCGAGCGTCGAAGCGAGTAACCGGGCGGAACCGGCCAGCCCGGATCCAATGTCGAGAACGCGATCTCCGGCCCGAATCTGCGCCAGCTCCAGCAACTCGCGCGAAGCGCGGAGTCCGCCCGTGTGGAAATGGTCAAGCGCCCCGAGTTCGTCGGGCGACAGGCGTTGCTCCGGATGCAATCCGGCCGCGCGGATGGCCGCGAGGATTCGCACCTCGATGTCACGGGCCGAATAGTGTGCTTCCAGACCAGCCATAAGCCACCCTCCTCAAGATCCGCCGTGTTCGGCAGGCGCCGATTGCATGCCACAGGCCGAACTACAATTCGCCTCGCGAGCCAGCGCGGCAGCTCTGCGGGCGTGAGTTGCGCCACACGGCTACCACGTTCCGCCCTGCACGCTCAACCTCAACTCGCCGCACTCTTCCTGAACGAGACGCCTTTCGCTTCCGGCCCGAGGGCGACGATCGCGGCGGCGGACAACAGCATGGCCGCGGCGAGGATGCCCATCGCCTGGGCATAGGTGAATAGCTCGCCCAACACCGCCTCGATATAGGTGATGCACGAGGCGCACAGCACGCCGATCTGATACGCCGATCCCGGAAAGAAACCGCGCACCGCGCCCGGTGACAGCTCGTTGAGGTGGGCCGGGATCACACCCCACGCGCCCTGGATCATGAACTGCATCGCGAAGGCGCCGACGACGATCAACGCGGTGCTCGGTGCGAAGATCCACAACGGCACCAATGCAGTGCCGCACAACGCCGCGGTGATCATGGACCGTCGCCGGCCGACGCGGTCGGAGAGCGATCCGAAGACGATCCCGCCGGCGATGGCGCCGATCATCGAAATGATGGTGATCATCGCCGTCTGCTGCGGCGTGAACTGGCGCTGGTGCTGCAGGAAGGTGGGATACATGTCCTGCGTGCCGTGCGAGATCATCGCCATGGTCGTCATCAGCACCACGAGGTAGACGAAGCGCCGCCAGTTGCCGGCGATGGCGCGCATGTAGCTGTGCCAGTCGGCGAGCCGGTGCTCGTGCCAGGCCGCCGACTCCTGCACTCGCGCCCGCACGAACAGCGACAGCAGCGCCGGCAAGCCGCCGAGGAAGAACAACACCCGCCAGCCGAAGTGCGGAAACACCGTGAAGTAGGCGATCGCGGCGAGCAGGTAGCCGAGCGCGTAACCTTCTTGCAGCAACCCCGAAAGCACCCCGCGCCACTTCGACGGCACCGACTCCATTGCGAGCGAGGCGCCCACACCCCACTCACCACCCATGCCGATCCCGAACAGCAACCGCAAGATGAGAAACGTCCGGTAGTCCGGCGCCAGACCCGAGAGCACTTCGATCACCGAGTAGAAGACGAGATCGAGCATCAGCGGCAATCGCCGACCGTAACGGTCGGCCATGACGCCGAAGAGCACTGCGCCCAATGGGCGCATGGCCAGACTGGCCGTCAACGTCAACGCGATCTCCGGCCGCGTCCGCCCGAAGTCCTTGGCAACGGCGTCGAGGACCATCACCAGGATGAAGAAGTCGAACGCGTCGAGTGTCCAGCCGAGGAACCCGGCGAGCAACGCGTTGCGTTGATTCGCACGCTTCGCGGCCGCAGGTGCGGTCGCCGCGCGCTGCCCTGCCTCGGTCGCCATCGTGTCCTTGTGCGATGCCTGCGCCGATGTGTCAAACCAGCCGTCGCTGCCGCCCCGTACGACGGCCGTGTCTGGAGGGGTGGTGGCTTCAGCCGCCGGGTCAGCCTCAGGTTCATGGGAGGGAGTCGCATTCTTCTGGCGGTATCTCGAAGGGCGCCCGCACCGCCGTCGCCAGTTGCCGCGCTCGCGGGGCAATGCCAGAATCCGTCCTCCCATGTCGACGGATCCGCGCCTGAAGCTCACGCCGATGCTCGAGCAGTACTTGCGCGTGAAGAACGAGCACCCGGATGCGTTGCTGTTCTTTCGGCTGGGTGACTTCTACGAGATGTTCTTCGAGGACGCCGAGCGCGCCGCGCCGATCCTCGACGTCGTGCTGACGACGCGTAGCAAGAAGGACGAAGTGCCGATCCCCATGTGCGGCGTGCCGTACCACGCGGTGCAGCGCTACGTCGCGGTGCTGCTGGCGGCCGGTCTGAAGGTCGCCATCTGCGACCAGATGGAAGATCCGAGCAGCGCCAAGGGCCTGGTCGAACGTGCCGTCGTGCGCGTGATCACGCCCGGCACGGTCACCGAGGAGGAGTGCCTCGATCCGAAGCAGCCGAATTATCTCGTCGCCGTGGGTCGCGACGGGGCGGCGTTGCGGCTGGCGGCGGTGGATTTGTCGACCGGCGAGCTGCGCGTCGTGCCGCTGGCGGACGATGTCGCGCTGGCGGACGAGCTGACCCGCCTGGCGCCGCGTGAGGTCCTGGTGAGCACCGACGAGGTGCTCGGTGATCGCATCGCCGCCGCCGTGCCGCACGCGTTGGTGAATCGAGTGCCGGCCGAGCGGTTTGCTCCCGCCCCAGCGCGTGACTGGCTGCGCAGCCGCAGCGGCGATCCCGAGGAGGCGGTGGGCTTGCCGGCGATCGCCGCGCTGCTGGCGTACCTCAAGGACACGCATCGCGCCGGTCTCGAGCACCTGCGCGTACCGAGCGTGCAGGGCGGCGGTGACCGTTTGCACCTCGACGAGGCGACGCGCCGCAATCTGGAGCTGCTCTCCACGCTGCGCGGCGAGCGTCGCGGCTCGCTACTGTGGGTGCTCGATCACACGCTGACGCCGATGGGTGGCCGGCTGTTGCGTGATTGGCTGCTGACGCCGCTGACCGATCTGGCGGCCATCGGTGAGCGGCTCGACGCGGTGGAGCATCTGCGCGAGCGCCTCGCCTGGCGCCACGGTCTCGAGGACGAGCTGCGCGGCATCGGCGACCTCGAACGACTCAACGGCCGGCTGGCCGCGGCGCGGGTCACGCCGCGCGACGTCCTCGGCCTGGCGGTGACGCTCGAACGCGTCGGCCGGCTCAAGGCTGCGCTCGCTGACGTGCCGGTTGCCAGCGTCCGGCGCTGCGCCGACGAGCTCGACCCCATGCCTGATGTCGCCGCCCGCATCGGCGCCACGCTCGGCGACGACCCGCCCCTCAACGCCCGCGCCGGTGGCGTCATCCGCGCCGGCCACGACGCCACCGTGGACGAGCTACGTGGCCTGTCGCGCAGCGGCAAGCAGTTCATCACCCAACTCGAGGCCGACGAGCGCGCCCGCACCGGCATCAACTCGCTCAAGGTGCGCTACAACAACGTCTTCGGCTACTACATCGAGATCACCAAGCCGAACCTGCACCTGGTGCCGTCCGACTACCGGCGCAAGCAAACGATGGTCAACGCCGAGCGCTTCGTGACGCCGCAGCTCGAGGAGTACGAGGCCAAGATCGTCGGCGCCGAGGAGCGCCTGCGCGGCCTGGAGTACGACTTGTTCATGCTGCTGGTGCAGGAGATCGCCACGCAGCAGGCACGTCTGAGCCGCACCGCCGCGGCGCTGGCGCGGCTCGACGTCGCCTGCGCGCTGGCGACCGCCGCGGAGCGCTACCAGTACGTGCGCCCGCAGCTCAGCCGCGTTCGCCGGCTGGTCATCAAGGACGGCCGGCACCCGGTGGTCGAGGCCATGGCCGGCCGCGTCGGCTTCGTGCCCAACGACTGCGTGCTTGATCCCGACGGGCCGCAGATCTTCACCATCACCGGCCCGAACATGGCCGGTAAGTCGACCTATCTGCGGCAGGTGGCGCTCATCGTGTTGATGGCGCAGATGGGGAGCTTCGTGCCCGCCAGCGCGGCGGAGATCGGCGTCGTCGATCGTCTGTTCACGCGCGTCGGGGCGTCGGACAACTTGGCCGGCGGCGAGTCGACCTTCATGGTCGAGATGAAGGAGACCGCCGACATCCTGGCGCATCTGACGCCGCGCAGCTTGGTCATCCTCGACGAGATCGGCCGCGGCACCAGCACCTTCGACGGTATCTCGATCGCCTGGGCGGTGGCGGAGTATCTGCACGCCGCGCCGGCGCGGCCGTTGGTGCTGTTCGCGACGCACTACCACGAGCTGACCGACTTGGCGCGCACGCACGAGCGTGTCGAGAATTGCTCGGTGGCGGTGCGCGAGTGGAAGGGTGAGGTGGTGTTCTTGCGGCGCATCGTGCCGGGCCCGGCGAGTCAGAGCTACGGCATCCAGGTGGCGCGGCTGGCGGGAGTCCCCGCGCCGGTGATCGAGCGCGCCAAGGAGATTCTGCACAACCTCGAGCAGGGCGAGCTGACCGAGGCGGGCCAACCACGGCTGGCACAACACGACGGTGCACCGTCGGGGCAGTTGGCATTGTTTGCGGCCCGCGAGCGCAGCCTGCGCGAGGCGCTGTCGGGCATCGATGTGGAGCGGTTGACGCCGATCGACGCGCTGACACGTTTGCACGCCTTGGTCGAGCTGGCGCGGAAAGATGCGGAGTCGTGAGGCGCGACGCGGATCGCCGGTCGCCTCGGCGTCTCGGGCGCCTCGCGTTGCGGCCGGCGCTTGCCTGTGTGGCGCTGCTGTGGCTGGCGACCGCCGCGGGCGCCGCGACGTTGCGCGCCGTGCGGCAGATCACCACGCCGCTGATGACGCGGGTAATCGTCGAGTTCTCCGAGCCGGTGCACTACCGGTTGCAACGGGTGAGTGGGCATCCCGACCTCGGTGTACCGGCGCGTGTGTACGTCGACTTTCCCGGGACGGAGATCGCGGCCGGTGCGGTGGGCCAGCTCGATCTGCGCGAGGGGCCGTTGCTCCGCCTGCGGGCGACGCGACCTGCCGCGGCGACGACGCGCCTCATTCTGGACGTGCCCGGGCTCACCGACTTCGGCGCGTTTCCGATGCCCGATCCGTTTCGGCTCATCATCGACGTACGTGGGACGCCGCGCACCGCGCCGCCGCGGCCGGCGGCCGCCCCACCTCCGCCGTCGCCGCAGCCGACGGCGGCGCGGCAAGCCCGCGGTGCGGCACGACCATCGCCGCCCGCGGCCGTCCCAGCGCCGGCAGCGCAGCGGGCCATGAAGATCGTGCTCGATCCGGGACACGGCGGCAAAGATCCGGGTGCCATCGGTGTGGACGGCGTCGCCGAGAAGGATGTCGTGCTGGCGATCGCGCAGCGCTTGCGGGCCCGCTTGGCGGCCACGCCCGACGTCGAGGTCGTCCTCACCCGTGACAGCGACGTCTTCCTGGCGCTCGAGGAGCGGACCGCCCGCGCCAACGCCGAGCAGGCCGACGTGTTCGTGTCGATCCATGCCAACGCCAGCCCCAACGCCGGGCTTTCCGGGGTCGAGACCTACTACCTCAACAACACCAACGACCGCGCCACGATTCGGCTGGCGGAGATGGAGAACGGGTTGCGCAGCGTCACCGGCAACCGCCAACGTGAGCGCGACGTTGCGCTCATCCTCAGCGACCTCATCCAGAGCTACAAGATCCAGGAGTCGGTGCTGCTGGCGGAGCAGGTGCAGCGCGACCTGGTGACGACGCTCGACACGCACCGAACGCCCGCCAACAATCTGGGTGTGAAGCGCGGCCCCTTCTACGTGCTGGTCGGGGCGGGGATGCCGTGCGTGCTGGTCGAAGTGGCGTTTCTCACCCATCCGGTCGAGGGTGGCCGCTTGGCGCAGCCCGACTATCAGGACACAATCGCCGAGGGCCTCTTGCGCGGTATCCGCCGATTTGTTGAGAATGCGCGGGCAGCCGAGAATCTATGAGTCCAGCCGACGTCACTCTAGAACCCGTGGTCCCCGGCGGTGATTGGGGTCAGCATGCGCGCGACTTTCTGCAGCGCGTGAAGGCCGTGCTGTTCGAGCGCCACCAGCGCGGCGCGTCGGGCCACGAGATCGTCGAGGGCTACACGGCGGCCATGGATCAGCTGATCCGCAGTCTCTTCGATGCCGCCAGTGCGACGTACGCCGAACGCTTCGCCCGACTGGATCAGCGCTGCACCATCGTGGCGCAGGGCGGCTACGGCCGTGCCGAGCTCAATCCGTGCTCCGACATCGACCTGCTCTTCCTCTATCAGTACAAGCGCGAGCCCTACATCGAGAATGTTGCCGAGCGCATCCTCTACACGCTGTGGGACACCCGGCTGACGGTCGGCAACGCCATGCGGAACGTGAAGGAGTGCGTGCGCCTGGCGGCGCAGGACTTCAAGGTGAAGACGGCCCTGCTCGACGCGCGCTTCCTGTGCGGCGACGAGGCGCTGTATCGCGAGTTCGCCGCCGCGATGGAACGCGACGTCCTCAAGCGCAATGCCGATCGCTTCTTCAAGGAGAAGCTCGCCGAGAACACCGAGCGCCACACCCGCTACGGCGACTCGGTGTACATCCTGGAGCCGCAGCTGAAGGAGGGCGAGGGAGGCCTGCGCGACCTGCACACCGCCATGTGGATGGCGAAGGTGAAGTTCAAGACCAACAGCATCGCCGAGCTGGTGCAGAAGAGCGTGATCACGGAGCGCGAGCGCGAAGAGCTCGAGGAGGCGCGCGACTTCCTGTTTCGCGTCCGCAATGCCCTGCACTTCCTGTCCGGCCAGCATCAGGATCAGCTCACCTTCGAGTATCAGGAGCGCATCGCCGCCGACCTCGGCTTTCGCGACTCGGCGACCGTCAAGGGCGTCGAGCACCTCATGCGCACCTACTATCTGAACGCCGCGACCATCAATCGGTTCGCCGACGAGATCATCGAGCGCTGTCTGGAGCAGCCGCGCTCATACTTCAGCTTCGTGCGCGGGCGGCCGCGCGAGATTCGGCCGGGGGTCACCATCGCCAACGGCGTCCTGTCCGTCGAGGGCGCCGAGCTGTTGCGTCAGGATCCCAGCAACCTCATCGCCATTTTCGGCGACGCGCAGCGTCACGATGCGACGATGTCCAACAGCACCAAGCGGCTGGTGCGCGGTAACCTCGACGTGCTGGACGCCGAGCAACGCCGCAATCCGCGGGTGATCGGCGCCTTCTTCGAGGTGCTCGGCGGGAAACACCGGGTGTACGAGACGCTGCTGGAAATGCACCGCGCCGGCGTCCTGGGCGCCTTCCTGCCCGAGTTCGGCGCCTTGCTGTGCATGGTACTGCACGACCTCTATCACATCTACACCGTCGACGAGCACTCGCTGCGCGGCGTGCGCGAGCTCGAACGGCTGCGCGCCGGCGAACACAAGGGCATCGCCCCGATGCTCACGCAGGTGGTGCGCGAGATCGATCGCATCGAGATCCTCTTCCTGGCGATGATCCTGCACGACATCGGCAAGGGACACGGCGGCGGGCATTCGGAGCGCGGCGCCGGCATGGTCGACAACATCGCCGAGCGTCTGCAGCTGAACACCGACGACGCGCGCCAGCTCAAGTTCCTGGTGGCGCATCATCTGACCATGTCGCACCTGGCGCAGCGCCGTGACGTGCACGATCAGCGCTTGATCATCGACTTCGCCAAACGTGTCGAAACCCTCGACAACCTCAAGAAGCTCTACCTGCTCACCTTCGCCGACATGCGCGCCGTCGGCCCCAAGATCTGGAACAACTGGCACGACATGCTGCTCGGCGAGCTCTACCTCGGCACCCTCGCCGTGTTCGAGCGCGAAGAGTTCGTCGAAGAAGATCACGCGGCACGCGTCGAACGGGTGAAGCGCCGCATCGCCGCGGCCGCCGAGTCGACGCGCGACCACGGCACGCTGGACGCCTTCCTCAGCGAGATGCCGGACCGCTATTTCCTCGGGACCGCGGAGGAGCGGGTGCTGCGGCACGTCGAGTTGGTCGCCAGCCTCGACGGCGAGCCGTTCATCACCGAAGTGAAACACTATCCGGAACGCGAGTTCAGCGAGTTCACCGTGGTCACCCGTGACCGCCCCGGGCTGTTCTCGATGATCACCGGCGTGCTGCTCGCCCACGGCATGAACATCCTGGCGGCCAGCATCAACACCAGCAGCAGCGGCTTGGCGGTGGACATCTTCCGCATCTCGCACGGCGAGCAGGCGGAATCGGCGCAGCGCCCGGAGCGCTGGGAACGGGTACAGGTCAGCCTCGGCGGCGTGCTCCGCGCCGAGGTCGACGTCGAGACGTTGGTGGCCGCGTCGCAGCGCACCTCGATTCTGACGAAGAAATTCGTGCCGCGCGTCGGCACCGAGATCGAAGTGGACAACGACGTTGCCGAGCATTTCACGGTCTTCGACGTCTACACGCAGGACCGCGTCGGTGTGCTGTTCGCCATCACCAACCGGCTCTTCCATCTCGGCTTGTCGATCCACCTCGCGAAGATCACCACCAACGTGGACCAGGTGCTCGACGTCTTCTACGTGACCGATGCCGGCGGCAAGAAGATCCTCGATGAGGAGTGGTTGGCGTTCATCCGCCGCGAGCTCTACGAGTCCCTGAACGTGGATGATGCGACGCCAGCTGCCAGCGGCAGCTCCCCGGGGTTGAGTCCTGAGTCCTGAGTGCTGGGTGCAGCGGTGAGTGAACAGCGACCGACGCAGCGGGATGCGGCACTCGGCACCGACGCGGCGGTCGACCGCTTCCTCAACTACCTGGCGGCGGAGAAAGGGTTGGCGGCCAACACGCTGGCGGCGTACGGGCGCGACCTCGCGGGGTTCGTGAATCACCTCGAGCGCGGTGACATCGCCACGCCCACCGCAGTACAAGCCGGCGACGTCGTGCGTTTCCTCGAAGGCCTGCAGCGGCGCGGCCTCGCGGCGCGCAGTCGAGCCCGAACCTTCGCGGCGTTGCGCGGCTTCTTCGGCTTCCTGCTGCGCGAGGCGATCGTCGTCGCCGATCCGACCCGGGACATTCGTCTGCCGCGTCTCGGGCAGCGCCTGCCGCGCTCGCTCGCCCCGGACGAGGTGACGCAGCTCCTCACCGGCGGCGAGGACACCATGCTGAGCCAGCGCGACGGCGCGATGATCGAGCTGCTGTATGCGACCGGGTTGCGCGTGTCCGAGATCGTGTCGCTAAAGGTCAGCCAGGTGAACCTCGAAGCGGGTTACCTGACCGTGGTGGGCAAGGGGGGCAAGGAGCGCGCGGTGCCGATCGGCACCGTGGCCCGGCAGCGGGTGCTCGAGTATCTCGGCGCGGCGCGGACGCGCATCCTCGGCGGGCGGGTGAGCCCCTTCATGTTCGTCACGCGTCGCGGCCGCCGCATGTCCCGGCAAGGCTTCTGGAAGCGACTGCGGCTGACGGTGCGGCGCGCCGGCGTCGGCGGCAAGGTCAGCCCACACACCTTGCGCCACGCCTTCGCGACCCACCTCGTCGAGCGCGGTGCCGACCTGCGCGCCGTGCAGATGATGCTCGGCCACGCCGACATCGCCACGACGCAGATCTACACGCACGTGGCGCGCGACCGCCTGCGCGCCGTGTACCGCAAGTTCCATCCGCGCGGCTGATGCACGGTGCGGCGCGACGGTTTGACTTGCCGCTGGTGCGCGGCTAGGGCAGCTGACCGTGAGCACGAGCACGGAGGCCCGCCTCGCCGCCTTGCTGGCGATCGCCAAGGACGTCAGTGGCGAGCTTGAGCTCGACGCCATTCTGGCGCGCGTGCTGCCGCGCATCGCCGCGGTGCTGCCGTGCGATCGGGTGATCACCTACTACTGGGATCCGCGGCGCAACGCCTTCCGCGACATCGCCCGCTACGGTCTGACCGGCACCCTCGAGCGCGAGGCCGCCGCCATCGAGTTCCCAGCGGGGCACCCGTTGGTCGAGCAGCTCGCCGTCGGGCGGCCGGTGGTCGCCAACGACATGCTGGCGCAGAGCTTCGTGCCGATCGAAATGCTCACACACTTCGGCGTCTGCGCCTACGCCGCGGTGCCCTTGATGATCCGTGACCGCCGATTGGGGGCGTTGGTGGCGGTCAGCACGCAACGCGGCGTGGAGTTCGAGCCGTCACAGGTGGAGCTGCTCGAGAGCATCGCCCGCCAGGTTGCGGTGGCGCTCGAAACCACCGAGCTGTACCGTGTGCAACGCGAGGAGACGCAGATCGCCGCAGCACTGGCCCGCGTCGGGCGCGAGCTGATCTCGGCGCTCGATACGCCGCTCATCCTCGACAGGTTGTGTCAGCTGACCACCGAGGTGTTGGGCTCCGACTGCAGCCACACGCTGCTGCTGCAACCGAAGGAGGGTGTCTACGTCCCCATGTCCGCCCACGGCTACCCGGCGGAGGAGTGGGAGGCGTTTCGCGTCCTGAAGCTGCCGCGGGCAATGTTCAAGGCAGCAACGGCGGCGTTGGCGCGCGATGACATCGCCAACGTCGACCTCGGTGCCCTACCCGCCGCTCCGACGGTGCAAATGGCCACGCGGTACGGATTGACCCGCGTGCTGATCGTGGCGCTGCGGCGGGGTGGCGAGATCATCGGGTTGCTGGTCACCTGCTACCGCGGCCGCCACGATCCGTTCACCCCGCAGCAGGAGCGCGTCGCGCGCGGCATCGCACAGCTCGCGTCGTTGGCGCTCGAGAATGCCCGGTTGGTGGAGGAGCTCGAGCGCGCCAGTGGCCTGAAGTCGGAGTTCGTCGCCACCATGTCGCACGAGCTGCGCACCCCGCTCAACGTCATCGTCGGCTATACCGACTTGCTGCGCGACGAGGCGTTCGGCCCGCTGACGCCCGACCAGGCCGAGACGTTGGCGCGCGTCGACAACAGCGCGCATCAGCTCCTCGACCTGATCAACACCACCCTCGACATGAGTCGGCTCGAGGCCGGCCGCTTGCCGCTCGACGTGCGAGACGTCAACCTCCCCGACCTGCTCCGCGAGATCGATGCCGAGACGCGCGAGCTGCAGGGCAAGTCGGGCTTGCGCTTCGTCTGGCAGGTGCCGGCGGCGCTGCCGCGGTTACATACCGATCCGATGAAGCTGAAGGTCGTGCTGAAGAACCTGATCGGCAACGCCGTCAAGTTCACCGAGCGCGGGCAGGTGACCGTGCAGGCGCAGAGTTGTAACGGCCAGGTTGAGATCAGCGTGACCGATACCGGTGTGGGCATCGCGCCGGAAGCCCGCGAGGTCATCTTCGAGGCCTTTCGGCAAGCCGACGGGTCGATGACCCGCCGCTTCGGCGGCGTTGGCCTGGGCCTCTACATCGTGCGCCGTCTGCTGGAGCGCCTCGGCGGGACCATCAGCGTGGACAGCGAGGTGGGTCGCGGTTCGACCTTCCACGTGTACTTGCCGGCAGCGGAAGGCGAGACCGGCTAAGGGTAGCGCCGCTTCGTCAACCTCGGCGAGATGCCGCGCTCACGCGGGCGGCGGTGTGGGCGCCGCTGCCGCCTGGATGCTCGACGGCGGTGATTCGCGCCCGCTCAGCAGCGCCGCGGCGACCAGCGCGCCGCCGACCACGAGTTCGAACGCCACCGCCAGCCACCCGGGTACGCCGGGGCTGCCGTCGGTGGAGACGCCGAGCAAACGGCCGGCGCAGGCGCCCAGCCACAGCAAGCCGACGAAGAGCAAGCGGGAGCGATGCGCCGCGGGGTCCATCGCCGCCAGCAAGGTAAACACGCCCATCACCACGAACAGCCCGCCGTAGGTGGCGCGCACTTCGCCGAGCACCGCCGGCGCCTGCGTCATGTTGACCACGGCGAAGCCGAGGACGCCCATGACGCGGCCCGGGTAGAACAAGCCGGCGAGCCCGAGGGCGAGAATGATGAGACCGGTGACAATGGCGGTGATGCGTGGATTCATGTGGGGTCCTCGGATGGTTGGTCGATGCGCGAGATCATGCGTCGGCGACCATAGCACCAGAGTTAGCCGAGACGGAAGCGCAGGAAGGCTCTGTTTCGGGTCGCGAGCCATTCGGACGAGCGGACGTGAAGCACGGAGGTGACTCAGAATGAAATGCTCCAGGAGGCGTAGATCCCCCTTGGCCCGCGAAAAGAGTTCCGCCAAGCCCAGCTCGAGATGGTCTCGAGTTGCCGTATTGACGAGAACAAACCTGAACTGTTCCTTCAAGCTCTGAGCAACCAAGAGCTCGGCGGCAGTCAGAGAGAAGAAGTACTTCGAAAAGTCGGGCCGCAATTTGCCCTTCCTTGTCGATTTGATCTCGAAGATCGTAACCTGGTGAAGGTTCCTCTCGACGTTCCCCAGGTCATTCAAGTCGACTCGCTCTGACAGTCGGATGATGTCGAACGCCTTTCCGTAAATGACTTTGTTCCTCTTCGCGAATGCAACGAGCAAATTCAGCTTTTGCCGTGCGGTAGGAACAACAAAGCCAATGTTCTTAGCCACCAAGACGGCGGCCGCCTTCTTGGCGGTGGCTTGGCCGGATTGGAACTTGTCTCTCGGCCGCCTCGGCCGCATCGTCAACTCAGCACCCGCTTGCCGCGGCGCATTCTCGCCAGTCTCTTCGTAAAGGCGCGGGCGAACTCGTCGGCGCCCGTTTGCAGGGCTTCACAGACGAAGGATGTCTCAACAAAATCGAGGCGACGCTCGCCCGTTTCGTACTTGCTGACGTAGCTTTGGGGGAGACCGAGGTGGTCGGCAACGTTTTTCTGCGAGAGTCCTTTTCTCCGGCGCAGGTCTTTCAAGAGTTCGCGGAAGACAGCGTAAGCTTCGGAAGCGTCAGGTTTGGGTACGCCATGGAGCCTACGCGGATCGAATGCAAGAACCAAAAAATAGGATATTGTATTGTAGTCACTTTCGCTGGAGCCGGTCGCGATGGTGGGTCGCCGTCAAGGTCATTGCGAGTGCGACGCTCGTGGTACCTCCCCAACGCGACACCGCCGCGCGCGGGCGACGTTGCGTTCGCGGCAGCGACGCGCTAATCGCTTGCAGTCCCATCCCCCACAGGAGCGCAACCCAATGATCGAGTGGAGTGAGCAGCATCAGATGATTCAGGGCATGGTCCGCAAGTTCGTCGAGGCGGAGATCGTGCCCAACCTGGAACAGCTCGAGCACGGCGACCTGCCGCCGTACGACATCATGCGCAAGCTGGCCAACACCTTCGGCCTCGCCGAGGCGGCGCGCCTGCGCTACGAGGCGGAGAAGCGCCGCGCCCTCGAAGGTCGCGCCGCGGAGCCGAAACCGGAGCGCAACGGCTCGGCGGCCGCCGCCGATGCGGTCGCCATGCAGATGATCCCGATCATCGAGCTGTCCAAGTATTGCCCCGGCATGGTCACCGCCATGGGTGTCAGCATGGGCCTCACCTCACAGGCGATCATGAGCAAAGGCACCTGGCGGCAGAAGGATCGCTGGGCGCTGCCGCTGCTCACGTTGGAGAAGATCGGCGCCTGGGCGATCACCGAACCGGGCTCGGGCTCGGACGCCTTCGGCGGCATGAAGTCCACCGCCCGGCGCGACGGCGACGACTACCTCCTCAACGGCTCGAAGACCTTCATCACCAACGGTCCGTACGCCGACACCATTGTCTTCATCTGCAAGCTCGATGGTGGCGAGGCCGCGGCACGCGACCGCAAGGTCGTCAGCTTCATCCTCGACTCGGGCATGCCGGGGCTGACGCAGTCGAAGCCGTTGCGCAAGATGGGCATGCACTCGTCACCCACCGGCGAGCTGTTCCTCGACAACGTGCGCGCCGGCCGCGACCGCCTGATGGGCGAGAGCGAAGACGCCGCCGGCGGCCGCGAAGGCGCCAAGGCGACCTTCGGGACGGAACGCTCGGGCATGGTGGCCATGGCCTACGGCATCGTCGAGCGCTGTATCCAGTTGTGCACGGAGTACGCGCGCACCCGCGTGCAGTTCGGCAAGCCGATCGGCGAGTTTCAGCTGATTCAGCTCAAGCTGGCGAAGATGGCGGTGGCGCAGATGAACATCCGCAACATGCTATTCCGCCAGATCGAGCTGGCGGGACACGGCAAGCGACTGTCCTTCGCTGAGGCCTCAGCCAACAAGCTCTACGCCGCGCAGGCAACCATGGAGGTCTGTCTGGAAGCGGTGCAGCTCTTCGGCGGCAACGGCTACATGGCCGAATATCAGGTCGAGCAGCTGTGCCGCGACGCCAAGGTGCTGCAGATCTACGGCGGCACCGACGAGATCCAGACCTCACAGATCGCCCGCAGCATGCTGGCCGGCGAAGGGTGAGGGGAAGCGGATAGACAACAGACGACAGATCTCAGACGACAGAGGACAGACGGCAGAAGGACAGTTCAGGCGTCTGGAGTCTGTCATCTGCCGCTCCCTCAGGCGCGGCTTTTCCCGCGCCCCTTGCCGCGTCGCTTCGGGGCGGCGGGCGTACCGAAGTCGAGCAAATCCAGGCTCCGCCGCATGCCGTTGAGTTCCTTGCGGTGCATGCCGGAAAGCACGCGCAGCTTGCGCGCACCGTCGGCGGTAAGCGAGACGTGCACCTCGCGCCGGTCGTCGGGATTGGTCTCGCGGCGCACCAACCCCATGGTTTGGGCGCGATCGACGAGGCCCACCACGCTGTGATGCCGGACCTGCAGGAACTCGGCGAGGTCGCTGATCGTCGCCCAGCCTTCGCCGGTGAACCCGGCGACGCCGAGCAGCAGCTGATGGTGCTGCGGGGTGAGTCCGACTTTGCGCGCCGCTTCCTCGCTGAACCGCAGCAGCTTGCGGATCGCGTAGCGGAAGCGCGCGAGGTTGCGCATGTCCGATTGCGACACAGCTGTCATCGCATTCTCCTTACAGCATCTGGTTCGGGGCACGCGGCCGCACAAGCGTGTTGCCTTCCCCCCACCCTTGTTGCGACCGGGCCGGATGCTATAGTGCGCGCCCATTAGAATGCAAGGCCGGCCCCATCCGCCGACACCTCGCGCCCCCAATTCCCCTGGAGACCGCAATGGACCAAGCCCGCGCCAGTCGCGACGACATCCGTAATATCGCCATCATCGCGCACGTCGATCACGGCAAGACGACGCTGCTCGACGCCATGCTGCATCAGAGCGGCATCTTCCGCAGCAACGAGCAGGTTGCGGAGCGGGTCATGGACTCGTTCTACCTCGAGCGCGAGCGCGGCATCACCATCCTCGCCAAGAACACGGCGGTCACCTATCAGGGTGTGAAGATCAACGTCGTCGACACGCCCGGGCACGCCGACTTCGGCGGCGAGGTGGAACGCACCCTGGCGATGGTTGACGGCGTGATGCTGCTGGTCGATGCCTCCGAGGGTCCGTTGCCGCAGACGCGCTTCGTGCTCAAGAAGGCACTGGAGGCCGGCTTGCCGCCGGTGGTGTGCATCAACAAGATCGATCGCCCGGATGCCCGCGTTGCGGAGGTGCTGAACGAGGTCTACGACCTGTTCATCGACCTCGATGCGACCGAGGCGCAGCTCGAGTTCCCGGTGGTCTACACCAATGCCCGGGCCGGCATCGCCAAGCGCGAGCTGACCGACGAGGACGGCGATCTGCGGCCGCTGTTCGAGGTCATCCTCACGGCGCTGCCGCCGCCGCGCTTCGATCCGCACGCGACCACGCAGTTCCAGGTCAACAACCTCGACTACAACGACTACGTCGGCCGGCTGGCGATTGGCCGCATCGTCAGCGGCGAGCTGCATAGCGCCGGCTTGTACACCCTGTGTCGCACCGACGGCGCCCGTGTCGAATGCAAGATCACGCAGCTCTACGGCTGGCACGGCCTCAAGCGCTCCGAGCTGCAGCAGGCGAGCGCCGGCGACATCGTCGCGGTCGCCGGCATCGAGGACATCAACATCGGGGACACCATCGCCGACCGCCTGGCGCCGCGGCCGCTGCCCGCCATCCGCGTCGACGAGCCGACCATCGCCATGATCTTCAGCGTGAACAACTCGCCGTGGGCTGGCCGCGAGGGCGAGTACGTCACCTCGCGCAAGGTGCGCGAGCGCCTGGTGGCGGAGCAACGCAAGAACGTCAGCCTGCGCATCGAGGACACGGAGTCGCCCGACGCGATGCGGGTCATGGGCCGCGGCGAGCTGCAGCTGGCCATCCTCATCGAGACCATGCGCCGCGAAGGCTACGAGCTGCAGGTCTCGAAGCCGACGATCATCACCAAAACCATCGACGGGGTCGAGCAGGAGCCCATGGAGCTGCTGCTGATCGACGTGCCGGAGGAGTACATCGGCGTCGTCACCCAGCTGCTGGCGGTGCGCCGCGGCAAGATGACCAAGATGAGCCACGCCGGCTCCGGTCGCGTGCGCTTGGAGTTCAGCATCCCGTCGCGCGGCCTCATCGGCTTCCGCTCGCATTTCCTCACCGATACGCGCGGCACCGGTATCTTGAACGCCCTCTTCAACGGCTACGCGCCGTGGCAGGGACCGATCCAGGCGCGCACCAACGGCGCCATGGTGGCCGACCGTGAAGGCCCGTCGACGCCGTACGCGGTGTTTCACCTGCAGGAGCGCGGCGTCATCTTCATTCCGCCGGGCACGCGGGTGTACGAGGGCATGGTCGTCGGCGAGTACTCGCGCGACAACGACCTCGACGTCAACATCTGCCGCGAGAAGAAGCTCTCCAACATGCGCGCTACCGGGCACGACGAGGCGGTGCGCATCACGCCGCACCGCGAGATGGGCCTCGAGGACGGCATCGAGTGGATCGGCGACGACGAGCTCGTTGAGGTCACCCCGCAGTCGATCCGCTTGCGCAAGAAGGTGCTCAAGCAAGTCGAGCGGCCGAAGAAGCGCAAGGACGCCTGAACCGCGCTCGGGCGCGCGGCGCATGTCTCAAGAGACGCGGGCCCGCACGCTTTGGGAGACCAATTCTGCCGTTTCCCATCGATCGCGTGAATCGTTCGGATACGTTGCGGTAGCGGCATCGAGCTCAGCGCCCGGTCGGCATGGGGCGGTCGTCATCAGTTTACAGTTGCGTCGCCCTCGGACTACAGTCGGCGGCGAAACGACCGACACAGGAGGGCTGCATGGCACGACTTCCATACGTAGACGCGGTGACGGCGCCGGAGCGCGTGCGCGAGACGCTGAACGGGTTGGCGGCGCCGTTGCGCATCTTTCATATGATGGCGCACGCCGAGACCAACCTGCGGCCGTTGCTGCGCTTCGGCGGCAGCATCCTGGCGCAGCAGCAGCTCAGTGCGCGTCTGCGTGAGCTGGCCATCCTGCGCGTCGCCAAGCTGTCGGCGGCGCGCTACGAGTGGGTGCAACACGTGCCGATCGCCAAGGCGGTGGGGGTGACCGAGGCGCAGATCGCGGCGCTCGACGCCGGCGACGCGGCGGCGCCCTGCTTCGACGCCCGCGACCGGCTGGTGCTGCGCTTCACCGACGAGTTGGTCCGCGACGTACGCGTCTCCGATGCGACCTTCGCGGAAATCGCGCAGCAGTTCCCGCCGCGCGAGATCGTCGAGCTCATTCTGGCGGTCGGCTTCTACATGCTCATCGCGCGCTTGCTCGAAACCACGGCCGTCGATCTGGAGGATGCGGCGGGCACGTTGATTGTCGACACGTTGAAGCGGTAAGACACAGGACATGCCGCTCCGGCAAGGGTTGCGATGATCACTATCACCGCGCTGGATCACTTCGTGTTGCGTGTCCGCGATCTCGAGACGTCGCTCGGGTTCTATCGCGACGTGCTCGGGTTGCCCATCGAGTTCCTCGACGAGTATCGCGCTGGGCAACGCCCGTTCGTCTCGGCGCGCATCGGCCGACAGCTCCTCGATCTGGTTCCCGACTCGACCTACGAGCCGCAGCAAGGGCAGCGGACGGGCGGCTTTCTGCACTTCTGCGTCGGTGTGCCGTCCGGCAGCCTGGTGCAGGTCATTCCGTGGCTCAAGGAGCGCGGCGTCGCGGTCATCGAAGATCAACCGACGCCGCGCATGGGCGCTACCGGCATGGGCCTGTCGATCTACATTGCCGATCCGGACGGCTACGTCGTCGAGCTGAAGGAGCACGCGTCGTGAGGCGGCTGGCGCTGGTCGTCGGGTTCGTTGCCGTCATGCTGGCCGGCCCGGCCGGCGCGCGTGACATCGACTGGGCGGCGGTTCAGCAAGAGGCGACGCGGCTGCTGAGCGCCTACGTGCGCATCAACACCACCAACCCGCCGGGCAATGAGCTGGCTGCGGCGCGCTTTCTGGCCGCACGCTTTCAGCAGGCCGGCATCGAGACGCAGGTGTTCGAATCGGCAGCCGGGCGCGGGGCGGTACTGGCGCGCGTGAAAGGCACCGATGCGGGGCGCCCGGTGGTATTACTGAATCACCTCGACGTGGTGCCGGCGAATCCGGAAGGCTGGGACGTGCCACCGTTCGCCGGCGTCGTCCGCGACGGCTACGTGTACGGGCGCGGCGCGCTCGACTGCAAGGGCGTTGGGACGGTCGACGCCATGACGTTGCTGCTCCTGAAGCGGCAGGGCGTGGCGCTGCACCGCGACGTCATCTTCCTCGGCACGGCCGATGAGGAGGCCGGCGGGCAGATGGGGGCGGGCTGGATGGCGGCGCAACACCTGGATGCCGTGCGCAACGCCGAGTTCGTCCTCAACGAGGGCGGCCACATTCTGGTCCTGCCGTCGGGCGACCGAGTCTATGAGGTGGCGGTGTCGGAGAAGACGCCATGCTGGTTGCGACTGACGGCCACCGGCGCGGCAGGGCATGGGTCGGCACCGCCGCCCGACACCTCGGTGACGCGGCTGCTGCGCGCGCTCGATCGGCTGGGGCAATATCAACCCGAGGTGCGCGTCGTGCCGGAGGTGCAAGCCTACTACGCTGCACGGGCGGCGCTGCAGAGCGAGGGGCTGCGCGCCAGCTATGCCGATCTGCGTGCGGCCCTCGCGGAGCCCGGCTTTCGCACCGAGTTTCTCAGCGCGCCCCACAACGCCGCCCTGGTGCGCAATACCCTCACCCCGACGGTGCTGCGCGCCGGTGACAAGACCAACGTCATCCCGCGCAGCGCGACTGCCGAGCTCGACTGCCGCCTGTTGCCCGACGAAGACCCCGATCGCTTTCTGCGGACGATCAAGGACACGATTGCCGATCCGGAGGTGACGGTCGAGGTGCTGCTGAACTTTCCGCCGTCGTCCTCGCCTACCGACACGGCGTTGTTCAAGGCGATACGTGGCCTCGCCGATCGCGACGGCGCTCCGGTTGTTCCGAGCGTCCTCACCGGCTTTACCGACAGTCACTACTTTCGTGCCCACGACATCGTCAGCTACGGGTTTACGCCGTTCGCCTTGAGTGAAGACGAGACCAACCGCGAGCACGGCACCAACGAGCGGTTGTCGACCGAGAACCTGCGTGAGGGTACCCGTCGGCTCGTTGACCTGCTAAGGAGTTTGGATGACACATCGCCCGATGGACGACCCGCGGGACGGCCCGACCGGTAGCCGGCGCGTCTACGTGTATCGCGGGACGCTGCCGCCGGCGTTGGGCTTGTTGGTGCTGGCTCCGCTGGCCTTGGTGTTCCTGTCGGCCGCCGCCGCGCTGCTGGCCGGTGGCACCGTCGCGGCCTTGGTGCTGCCGCTCTTCTTCCGTGGCAAGCGGCTGCGGCGCACCGAATCCGACGCCATCACGCTCGAACCCGATCAGTATGCGCGGGTCGAGTCGGCTCCGAAGGAACTACCGCCCCGCTGAGACACGCGCATGTGGACGCCCGATCTGCCGGTATCAGAAAAGATCATTCGGGCGGTCGCCGTCTACTTCTTCTTGCTGATCGCGTTCCGTCTGACCGGCAAGCGCCAGCTCGGGCAAATGTCGTCGTTCGACCTGGTGGTGCTGCTCATCATCAGCAACACGGTGCAGAACGCGATCATCGGCAACGACAACTCGGTCACCGGCGGGTTCATCGGCGCACTGACGATTCTGGCGCTGAACTACGGCATTGCCCGGCTGGTGGTGTCGAGCAAGCGCTTCGAGCGGGTGATCGAGGGGGCGCCGACGTTGCTCGTCCACAACGGCAGGGTCATCGAGGCCAACATGCGGCGTGAGATGCTGACGCGGGATGAGCTGATGGCGGCGTTGCGCCGGCAAGGCATTCTCTCCGTGGACGAGGTCCGGGTGGCGCTGTTGGAGGAGACCGGTGCGATCACGGCGCTGAAGCGCGAGAGTCATCCAAGCACTCCCGCGTCGAGTACTCCCGAGCGGACGGCCTAGGCCGACGCCGATCAACGTAGTGGCGGTTGCGGCGTGCTGAACCGCGAGGTCCCATCGACCTTGGTCACGCCGCTGCCGGTGGCGGTCCTCGTGGTGTTGGTTGCGGCGGTCTTGCTGTCGCCGTTGCGCATCAACCACGACTGCGCCGTGTACCTGCAATGCGGCGAGCTACTGCTCGACGGCAAGTTGCCGTACGTCGACTTCATCGACACCAACCCGCCGCTCATCATGTACCTCAACGTGCTGCCGGCGATCGTCGCGCGCGGGTTGCACGTCAACCCCGTGGCGGTCTTCTCACTGCTGGTCGTGGCGTTGGTCGCGCTGTCGGCCGCGGCGCTCTTCGCACAGCTGCGTCGCGCAACGCCCACCGCCGCGGCCGCCATCCTGGCGGCGCTATGGGCCGGCGACTCATTGCGCATCTGGGTGCTGAACGACTTCGGTCAGCGCGAGCACCTCTTCATGTTGCTCTACGTGCCGTTCCTGGCGGCCCGCTGGAATCGCTGGATGGGCGTGCCTCCAGCCCGTGTGACGGCAGTGGCGTTGGGGATCGGTGCGGCGGTTGGGGTCTGTCTCAAGCCGCACTTTGCGCTCATCGCGGGTGCCGCGGAGGTGTACTTTCTGGTGTCGCGTCGGCAGATCAGGCCGCTCCTCCAACCCGAGGTGTTCGCGGCCGTCGGTGTCGGCGCGCTGTACGGCGCGCATTTCCTGTTGCTGCCGCATGCTGTGTTCGAGGCCTTCTTCCACCGCTGGCTGCCGTTCGTGGCGCAGCACTATGCCGTGTACGACAACGCGCTGCGCTCGCTGGTGCACCCGGTCATCGTGCTGGCCGTGGGGATGGCCCTGGCAGGTCTGCTGGCGCGTGGGGCATGGGCGGACCCACTGGCGGAGTTGAGTGGTGTGCTCGGCGTGACGACTGGCGCCGCGGTAGTGGTGTACTTTCTCCAGCACAAGGGCTGGTCATACCACCGGCTGCCGGTGGACAGCAGTCTGGTCCTGCTGGTCGGTGCCGTCGACGTCGCGGCGCTCGCGGGCCGCCGCGAAGCGGCGCGGATGCTGAGCGTGGCGGTCGTGATTGGTTGGTTGTCACTGGCCCTCTGCGGGGCGTGGGTGGTGCCATCGGTTGCGCGTCAGGCGGCGGCGCGCCAGCGAAGCAACCCGTTCGTGCGGGCCATCGAGGCGCGCACCGAGCCGGGCGATGCGGTCTTGTTCGTGTCGACCAGCGCGCCGCCGGCGTTTCCGCTGCTTGTCCAGACCGGCCGCCGACCGGGCTCACGCTATCTGATCAGCTTCCCGATTCCGATGTTCTACGATGGCGCCACGCCGGGAGCCGCCGGCGCACCGCGCTATCACCGATTGGCGGACGCGTCCCCCGAGGAGCGCCAATTCCTGCGCGAGCTCGCCGAGGATATCAGCACCTTGCGACCGGTGGCCATCCTGATCGATGCGCAGCCCGGCTGTCAGGCCTGCCCGCCCCAGTTCAGCGTCCTGGACTATCTGGAGTACTCGGGTGCGTTGGCCGGCGCCATGGGCGACTATCGCGAGGTGGCGAAGCTGTCGACCTTCGTGGTCTACGCGCGGCGTGGCCAGGCGAGGTGATGCAGGCGTGTGGCCCATGCGCCGGTAATGTCTCAACTTGAGGCAACACGCATGTAGGACCTAACCCCCTGGCCCCCTTCCCTGCGAAGCTGCGAGGGAAGGGGGCAAGAAATGCCTTGCCTTTCCGCTCCCCTCTCCGCGTCGGAGAGGGGCCGGGCGAGAGGTTCGAGCGATGCGCTCGAAGGTGTGCGATGCGAACTCGAGGCACTTCCCAGCCTCCGCGACAATTGACACGAACGCCGTCACGCTGTCTATTGGCCGCAAGCTGGCGCAGGTCTGACGCCATGAACAGGATTGCGATTACCGCACTCGTGCTAGTGCATCTCGTCGCGACCATCTGGCACGGCGACGCGCACACACAACTCGCCATCGAGCTGCCTCCCGAGAAGACGATCTTCGTGTACGTCGTCATCCTCGTCGCCCCGATCGCGGCCGCCGGCCTGATGTGGACGCGCTACGTCGCCGTGGGCCTGTGGCTGTTCGTGCTGTCCATGCTCGGGGCGTTGCTCTTCGGCGTCTATCATCACTACGTGCTGGTATCGCCCGACAACATCGGCCACCTGCCTGCGGGAAGCTCGGAGTCGCATGCGCAATTCATCGCCAGCGCCGCGGCCATTGCGTTGCTCGAGCTCGCTGCGGCCCTCTACGGGGCGTTCTGCCTGGGGGCAGAGTCGGCGAGGCGATCGCCGTTGTAGCGGGACCAAACATGCCGGTTGAGGTCCTCGGCATCGACCACGTCTACATCGCGGTGCGCTCGCGGGCGACGTCCGAGCCCTTCTACGATCACCTGCTGCAGGACGCGCTCGGCTTCCGGAAGAACCACTTCGAGCTCGGAGGAGATCCGCACATCCAGTACTACAACCGGCAATTCGGGTTCGTCATCCGACCCACCCGACCTGGCCTTCCCGCCGATCACGCTTACGGTGCCGGTCGGCACCGCCAAGATGGCGGATACCGGTGATCCGTTCTCGGGCAACGTGTTCATCACCAGCATTCCCGCGCCCGATCTCGGGCCGCGCCCACTGCCGCCGGACATGGTGCTGTCGATCTACATCGCGATCCAACCGTTCGGTGTGCAGTACGATCCGCCGTCGCCGAGCGCCGGACCGACACCGCACGCCTCTATCTCCGCGGCCACACGCAAATGGAGATCGCCGCGATGCTCGGGGTGGGCCAAGCGACGGTCTGTCGCGACCTCAAGGCGCTCCACGCCGAGTGGTGCGCGCAGCGGGTCGCCGATGTCACCCTCGCCAAGGCGCGTGAGCTGGC
>Ga0335082_10000369_pt1 | contig 45953 bp, 33 predicted proteins | sample Lox_Sample_41_FD_206718 | JGI IMG/M metagenome (GOLD analysis project Ga0335082, IMG submission 206718) | Soil microbial communities from Loxahatchee National Wildlife Refuge, Florida, United States - Lox_Sample_4.1 | ecosystem: Environmental > Terrestrial > Soil > Wetlands | place: USA...
TGGCGCAGCCCAAATTCTGGGGCTGAAGCCGACCACACTGGAGTCTCGAATGCAAAAGCTCGGCCTCTCGCGACCCAAATAGTCTCCGATATTTCGGAGACTCCACGAAATATCGGACCATCGGCCAAACATTTCGGCTCTCTCCTCGCCGTGGCGTACACGGCAACACGTTGCTAGCCAAAGCGTTAGCTCAACCCGCTCCTCTCGCATTGTTCGGCGGTCTGTTTGCTATTCAAGCTCGGTGGGAAGACGCACTTCGAGTCTCTGGCACGCTTCCAGAGATACTTCCAGCTCCCAGAGGTGCATCAAGTGATTATCGAGACCGTACGTATCGCGGCGATGCCTGCAGAGTGCGAACAATTGTTCAGGGCCCTTGTAGCCTGGGCCGGCCCCACCGCCGTAGAGTCCGGCTGTCTGGGCTGCAGGGTTCTTCAGGAAGCCAGCGCCCCACAGGCTTTTTGCTACCAAGCGCAGTGGAAGACGCAAGACGACTTATTACGTCACATTCGCACGGAGCATTACAAGCGACTGCTCGCTCTCATGGAATTGGGCACTACGGCACCACTCATCGAATTTCACACCGTGACGGAAACCAGAGGCTTGGATTTGATTGAACGCACGCTCAAGGCTTAAGAAGAGGGCTCCTACCTCAAGCGCTCAAGAATGACACCAAGGATCGGCAACACGGTGGGTCGGGACTCCGAAATATCTGGGGCGCTCCGAAATCTCGGGCAGTGCAGGTTCACGCACTGCCAACGGCTGCTCTCGGTGCACTCTTCAATCGAAAGAATCGTAAGCATTTAGGCGCTGATCACGAGGGATTGAGCTCGGCACTGGACGTGCTTGTTGCACATTTGGACTTGCGCTCGCACGAAGAGCGACATTTGTTCTGTCGCGGAGCGCGTCTGGAAGGGACTTGCCTTATGAGAATGCGACACCTCGATGCTTCCCGAACGGCACGTCAAGGAGAACCGAACCATATAGATCCCATAATTCACTCTTTCCGTTCGCCGTGTGCATGCTCGCCGGGATGCTGATCTGCCTGGAAATCGGCTGTCGCCGGGAAAACCGCAGCCTGGCAAAAGATCCGCAGGGATCGGTGTCCGGCACCAGCGCCTTGCAAGGCGGCGCGTTTAGCCTGTTCGTTTTGCTGGTCGGGTTCACCTTTTCCGGAGTCCCTGCCAGACTGGACGACGCGACCAGAAGGAGGCCAATGCGATTGGTACAGCGTACTTGCAGTTGGATCTCCTCCCCCTGGATCACAAGCTGCGATACGCGAGAAATTCCGCAATTACGTGGATCCGCGGCTGGAAGCTTATCGGACATTGCCAAGATATCCCGGCAGCCGAGACGGAACTTTCCAGATGCGAAAAGCTTCAGGCTGATATCTGGAAGGAGGCCCTCGCAGTCTCTCGCTTACCCGATCATGATCCGGATGCACTCAATCTGCTGGTCCTGATTCTCGAGATCGAATACCCCCGCCTCGGGTCGGATTGTTGGTGTAATCGCTTGTTCTGATTAGTTACCGAGTCAATTGGTCGGAATCATCGTCCTCTTGCTTAGTGAAATTGCGGCAGGGCCTTTTGGACCAGCCGCTTCTTCTTGTGTTCCGTACGAGAGCCGGCGACCTGTATCTACTGACAGTTATCCAGTCCGCAATGATCGGATTAGCCTGTGTTGTTAGTGTGTTCCCTTGAAAGATTAAGGATGTCGACATGACACAAGAATCGTCTCGTTTGCAGGAAACGCGCAAGGGCACGTCCAATTGGAAGAAGTGGGGGCCTTACCTCAGTGAGCGACAGTGGGGAACGGTACGCGAGGACTATAGCGAAAACGGTGACGCCTGGAATTTCTTCACCCACGATCAGGCCCGCTCGCGCGCCTACCGCTGGGGCGAGGACGGCATCGCCGGCATTTCCGATGACAAACAGCACCTGTGCTTCGCGCTAGCCCTCTGGAATGGGAAGGACCCCATCTTGAAAGAGCGGCTCTTCGGCTTGACCAACGGCGAAGGCAACCACGGTGAAGACGTAAAGGAATACTACTTCTATCTCGACAGCACGCCGACCCACTCGTACATGAAGTATCTCTACAAGTACCCGCAGGCGGCGTATCCCTACAACGATCTGCTGGAGACGAACCGCCGCCGTTCCAAGAACGACATGGAGTACGAACTGCTCGACACCGGCGTCTTCAAGGACGACCGGTATTTCGACGTCTTCGTGGAGTACGCCAAAGACGGTCCGGAAGACATCCTGGTGCGGATCACCTCAGTAAACCGGGGACCGGAGGCGGCAGAACTGCACATTTTGCCGACGCTGTGGTTCCGCAACGACTGGTCGAAGTGGATTGCCGCATCCAGCAGGGCTGGCGAGAAACCAACCCTCAAGCAGATGGAGGCCGCGGCGGGCACGAGCACGGTGGCGGTAGCGCATCCGTTGCTGGGCAACTACACCCTTTCCTGCGAAGGCGATGTGCCGCTGCTCTTCACCGAGAACGAAACGAACCACGAACTGCTTTTCGGACAAAAGAACGAGAGCCCCCACGTCAAGGACGGAATCAACAACTGCGTCGTGCAGGGTAAACAGGGTGCGGTGAACCCGGACAAGAATGGCACCAAGGTGGCAGCGCACTACCAGGGCAAGGTTGGTGCAGGTCAGACCAAAGTGATTCGCCTGCGGCTTTCCAACAGTTCTGTGGACCAGACGGGCAAACCCTTCGGAAAGCAATTTGATGAAATCTTCGCTGATCGGCTTCGTGAAGCCGATGAGTTTTACAAGTCGGTCACGCCACCATCGGTTAGTGAAGACGCAGCCAAAGTGATGCGCCAGGCTCTCGCCGGCATGCTCTGGAGCAAGCAGTTCTTCTTCTTCGACGGTGACAACTGGCTGGACGAGCACCACTCCAACCCGCTCCATCACGGATATCGAAATTCCCGGAACTCAGACTGGTACCACATGCTGAACGAGGACATCATCTCCATGCCCGACAAGTGGGAGTACCCCTGGTACGCGGCCTGGGACTTGGCTTTCCACACGCTCCCGCTTTCGATCGTGGACCCGGATTTTGCCAAGCAGCAGATGGAACTGATGCTTCGCGCCACCTACCTGCACCCCAACGGCCAGATGCCGGCCTACGAGTGGAACTTCAACGACGTGAACCCTCCGGTCCACGCCTTTGCGACCCTGTTCCTCCATCGCTCCGAGCAGGCCTTGCGCGGTGAGACGGACGTTGATTTCCTCAAGTCGGCGTTCAACAAGCTGCTGCTGAACTTCACCTGGTGGGTGAACCGTAAGGACCGCTTCGGCAAGAATGTCTTTGAGGGCGGCTTCCTCGGCCTCGACAATATCGGCGTCTTCGACCGCAGCGCCCCGCTTCCGACCGGCGGCAACCTTGAACAGGCGGACGGCACGGCATGGATGGCCCTGTTCAGCCAAAACATGATGGAACTCGCGTTCGAGATCGCCGCCTACGACCCCACTTACGAGGCCATGATCTTGAAGTTCGCACAACAGTTCCTATACATCGCAAGGGGCATGAACCATCCCGGTCAGGGCGGCATGTGGGACGAGGAAGACGGCTTCTACTACGACATCTTACGGCTCCCCGACGGCAGCGCCACGCGGCTCAAGGTTCGCTCCATGGTGGGGCTCCTGCCCTTGTGCGCCACCACGGTCATAGAAAAGTGGCAGCGGGAGCACGTCCCGGCGGCGGTGGCTCTGTTGGGGAAGCACCTGCACCGGATGCCCGAACTGCTGGAGACCGTCCACGCCACCGGCCCAGGTCAATTTGGCGTGGCGGAGCGCGGGATCATAGCCCTTGTCAACCAAGAGCGGCTTCGCAGGATACTCACGAAAATGCTCGACGAGAACGAGTTCCTGAGCCCGTATGGCATTCGCTCGCTCTCCAAGTTCCACCAGCAGCACCCATACGTCTTCAATGTAGGCGGCCAGGAGTACCGGGTGGACTACCTGCCAGCAGAGTCTAACACCGGCATGTTCGGCGGCAACTCCAACTGGCGAGGACCGGTCTGGATGCCGGTGAACGCACTTATTATCCGGTCTCTGCTGAACTTCCACTTGTACTACGGCGACAACTTCAAGATCGAATGTCCTACCGGTTCGGGGAAGATGATGAACCTCTTTGAAGTGAGCAAAGAGATCGCCGACAGGCTCACTCGGATATTCACTCGAGACGAACACGGCCGGCGGCCCGTCTATGGGGGTACGGAGAAGTTCCAAAGCGATCCCCATTGGCGCGATCACCTCCTCTTTTACGAGTACTTCCACAGCGACAATGGTGCCGGGTTGGGCGCCAGCCATCAAACCGGCTGGACCGGACTGGTGGCCAAGTACATCCAGCTCTACGGCCTTCTCGATGCCAAGCGGTTCCTGGAGGTTGGTAAGCAGGCAGCGTTCACGGACGCTCGCGCCAAGGCCGCATGAGCAGTCAATAGAGTTGCTTCGAGCAAGTCGCCGAGCCGATCAGAGCGAACCTCGCCAACAGTGAGGTTCGCTTTCTTCCACGCGTTTCAACCAAATCTCCGGAAAGCGATCCTCACTGAGCAACTGCAACAGCAAGCGTACGTCCCGCCGATCATGCTTCTGCTTCCGCGTTTCTTGCGCTCGGATCTTCGCCGGATGTCCCACCCGACACTCGATCTCCACCTCTTCCAGCAGTTCCAAGAACCACTGCATTGCGCCGCTGGCTTCGATCCTCACCACCCAGGGGACCTGCCAACGCCGCGTAAAACGCTCGTACCGCATTCCCTTCGCGGCAAACGTCTTGTGGGTGAACTCGCCGGTTGCCGTGTCCACCACGGCAATGTTTTGTTATCTTGCATGTAGATCGCAAACTACAGTCTTCATCTCGGCCTCCTTCGTCCCGAGCCTTTTTGGTTGGACACCGCAAAGTCTACTCGGTCCGTTGTGAGGCCGACCTCGTTATGACATCAGTTATCGAGCCAAATGATCGGAACAAGCGGCCTCTTGCACGGCGACATCGCGACTCGTTGCGTGTTGGTACGAGTCTCTGAGACCTGTACTTGTTGACGGTTGCCCGGTCGTGACAAGCGCGTTACGGTGACCGAGAGAGTGTGTGTTCGGCGTGTGAACCTGATGAACTTCCCACTTCCTCTATGGCGGTCAGCCGCTACAATCTTCGCAGCTGGCCGAGAGCAACGCCAGTCGGTACAGGATCCGGAACCGCGACGACGCGTTTTCTCAAAAGACAACGTCCTCCTCGGCCAGCTTGGATGACAGAGAGAAGGCTATGAATACCCGATTTCTTCTTCTGACTCTTGCTCTCCTCCTCACCGCACCGCTTTATGCACGAGAAAAGACCGACGTCATGGTGATGACGAACGGCGACCTCCTGACTTGCGAAGTCAAGGGACTGGAATCTGGTGTGCTCTACGTCGCCTTCGATTACATCGACGGCACCACCTCCGTGAATTGGTCGAAGGTAGCCCGCTTGGAGAGCAAACAGTTGTTTGTCGTGAAAACGGAGGGCGGCGCGGTCTACACGGGGATATTAAGAACTCCCCATACACCAGCCGGTCGACCGGTAAAGATTCAGGTCCTGGCTGCTGAAAAAGAAGACTTTATCGACCGTTCCCAAATCGTGCAAATGATCGCTACATCCGGCAGGTTCTGGCGGCGATTCAATGGAGGGGTAAGTTTCGGTGAGATTTATTCAAAAGGCAATCAATCGACGCAGTACAGCTTAGCTTCCCAAGCCGCTTATGTTCGGGAACGCTGGAGTGCGGCAGCCGGTTTCGATTCCAGCCTGTCCTCCAGCTCGGGGACCAACGCGTCCACTCGAAACTCTTTCAATTTTGGCGGCCGTCATCTGCTGCCCTGGAACAACTGGTTCTATGCGGGTCTCGGAACCTTTCTGCAAAGTTCAGAACAAGGAATCGTGTTGCAGAGCACTGTGGGCGGTGGTATCGGGCGTTACTTTAAGAACACAAACCGAGCGAGCATTTCGTTAGTGTTCGGGCCTGCCTGGCAGAATACCGACTACAACCACTCCAATACTCCCATCAATAATCAGAATATTGCGGCGGCCATCTTTTATGGCCAGGCGCAGTTTTTTAAGTTCAGTAAAACCAACCTCGACGTAACGGGCGCGCTGCTGCCCGCCCTTTCGGATCCGGGCCGTGTCCGCTTCAACACCAATGTGTCCTATTACATCAAGATCGTCAGCAATCTGAAGTGGAACGTGTCTTTTTATGGAAACTGGGACAATCAGCCTCCGCCAGGTTTTTCCGGCAGTGACTACGGAACCAGCTCAGGGCTCAGTTGGACATTCGGCCTCAAGTGAAGCATAAGCCCGGTTAACGTCATCGCGATTGCTACAGCGAGTCTGTCAAGACAGACAGTACCTGATTCTTGAGGCTTACCCCCGAACCACCATTCAACTTCGTGCGGGGAGCGCAAATTCAGGTTGTTGGCCGATATCGGCAGCCAACTTCCCGCACCGTCTCCAGCGCGTCGGTCCGGGTTCTCGTAGTAGAAGACTTCGAACCGTTTCGCCGTTTCATTTGTTCGAAACTGTGGGAAAAACCCGAATTGCAGGTCATCGGCGAGCCGTCAGACGGGTTAGAAGCTGTTCATAAAGCCGAAGAACTGCAACCGGACTTGGTCTTGCTGGACATCGGACTCCCGAAACTGAATGAGATTCTGCACTGGCGGCAGGATAGGAAACAGTGGAGTCCTCCGGCAAGGTCGCCAAGGACTTTCACCGGGAATGGACGGCTGAATGCGCTGCACAGATTTTTCCGAATATGTGGCTGCCCACCCCGCCCTGAGTCAGGGGCGCTTTCGCGTGTGTGTTCTTGCCAACATGCTCTGCAAGTCCATGCGCAGGGGAGTCGCGCAGTTCAAGCGGCAGATCGGCTACGAAATTGCAGATCAGGACTTGGTTTCCGCGTCGGCAACCGCAAAACGTGCGTCGTGCTGTCAGTGTGGGAAGCACAGACCCGGTATTCCTGACCGTGGTCGTCCACTTCCAATTAGTCGGCTACTTGTTCGCACCCGTTGCCATCACATAACACAGTCACGTCTCGCGGATGGTCAAGCTGGAAAAATTCCATGCCTTACATTTTACAGAAGTTTCATAGCCTTGCTCCTGCAACTTTTACCAGTTGTCGCTGAGATCATTTATCACTAGCCTCTTCGTACCGCTGGGGAACCTCGGTCGATTTCTAAAAGCCTTGAAAGATTGAGCACGGTGACCATGCATGCAGAATCAAGAATGGCGTGATTTGTGCTGGGAGGCGATGCACGAGAAGGACGTCAATAAGCTGTTGATGATTTTTCTCGAACTGGATCGTGCGACAGAAGGCAAGCAGCTAATGGAAGTCTTTACCGAGACCGTCCGAGAGTACAGGCAAATCGGATCAGAAGAAAACCGGGCAAACTGATCGGGTTGCCGAACGAGTGACAGCGTCGCACTGAGAATGACAGCGGGCAGACAGTTTTTTTATGAGGGGGATGTTTAGCGCGTGGCTACCGTCGCTTGCATTGACCACAACCGTGGCGCGTCAGTCCGGGTCCTAGTGGTCGAAGACTCGGAGCCTTTTCGGAAATTTGTCTGCTCGACACTTGGGAAAAGACCGGAATTGCGGATAATCGGCGAGGTCTCAGAGGGACTACAGGCTGTCCAAAAAGCAGAAGAACTGCAACCGGACTTAATTGTGCTCGATATTGGGCTTCCGTCGCTTGATGGGATCGAGGTCGCTCGGCGAGTCCGCAAGTCTTCCCCCAAGTCCACAATCCTCTTCGTGAGCCAAGAATCTTCTGCCGATGTGGTACAGGAAGCCCTTGGCACGGGCGCATCTGGCTACGTCCTCAAGACTGATGCCGGGAGCGAGCTATTGGAGGCTGTGGACGCCGTTCTTCGGGGCGAGCAGTATGTCGGTAGGAGATTCTCTGGTCATGATTTTGTCGGGGCTTCGCACGCGAGAGTCTCCCAAGAGTCCACCAAAAGTAGTTTCGCAGCGCTTGGGCAAAATACAGAGATCAGCCACCGCCACGAAGTTCGGCTCTATTCTGACGATGAGTGTTTTCTCGATAGTTTTACGCAGTTCATCGGTGCTGCGCTCAAGGCGGGGAAAGCGGTAATTGTTGTAGCCACCGAGCGACACCGCGACAGCCTTCTTCTGAGATTGCAGGCGCATGGCTCGGATATGGGTGGCGCCATTGAGCAGGGGAGATACATCTCGTTAGATGCAGCCGAGACCGCCTCGACCTTCATGGTGAACGATCTGCCTGATCCGGCTAAATTTCTAAAAGTCACACGCAATCTCATTGCGGAGGCAGCCAAGGCTGTTAAGGGCGAGCCTGCCCGCGTAGCAGCATGCGGTGAATGTGCGCCCTTTCTCTGGGCACAAGGGAAAGCAGAAGCAGCGATTCTGCTTGAACATCTGTGGGACGAGATAGCCAAATCAGACGGTCTCGATGTTCTTTGTGCGTATCCACTGGCTAGCTTTCAGGGTGGGGTCGGCAGCCGCGTATTCGAAAAAATCTGTGCGGAACACTCAGTCGTTCATTCCGGGTGAAGGGGATTTTATCCTGACTTTCTCCGAAGGTCGGATACCCTCTTCGGTCAAAACTACTGCACCGTCCACGGGAGAACCTTTCTCAAGGACTTGCAACTCCCTTTGGGGAACCGCGAACTCCGCGAAGCCACAATGCAAACAGACCACGAGCCTCGGGAAGACCCACACGATGGATTTGTTGAGACCTTCGAGTCCGGGGAAATGGATGGCAATTTCTCCGTTGAACACGCTCTGCTTATCGGAATGACATCCTTTGCAAGTCATGCGAGTCACTCCCGGGCAAATCAGCCAACCCCATGCTACGGCTGGCAGCCATAGTGCGACTGTTCAAAATTGACCACCTTCCGTAAGATGCTCCACGGGCGTGACCACCTTGGAATGGAGAACGACAGCGCGAGATGTGGGCAATCTCGTTACCCTGACTGCGCCTGCATAAGAGCGAAAGGCTTGATTGACCGCCTCGCCCGCTACCGCTAGATCAAGATCAGCTTGAGGAGAGCAAGTTCGTGATCATCGTTTCGTCGTGCCCTCTGTCGCAAGACCGCCGCCACCTCGCCGAGCAAAATTGACCATCTTCCTGCCTAGCAAACGCCCATGATGGAGTCATGGAAGCCACAGAGAAACAAGCATTAGCGGTATGGTGCCCCACTTGTGGCGCTAAACCGGGGGAGAAGTGTGAGCTTAACACTGGTCAGCCCCGCACCGAGCCGCATCGTGACCGCCGATTGGTTGCGGCAGATGGACGAAGCGAGATGGCAAGTGGTATGTCGTCGCCGAGCAGATGACCAGCCCTCCAACACATGGCGAACGATGGCGAGGAATCTTCGCGTCCTGTCGAATTCGTCCATACCCAAAATCGGCTATTCTCGTAGCACGATGAACAGTGGCGGGCCGCGAAGCACTGAGTAGCTTAGTTACCCAGAAGAAGAACACCTCGACTCAAGGATTGATCTGAATGTTGTTCTCGTCGGACGATGGTGACGGTTCCGCGCCCCTCTTTTTCTGTTCCGCTAGCGCCTTGAGTTCTTCCGCTATCTCTTGATGCCTTTGTTGGCGCAGTCGATGAGCATCTCGTTCAGCCTTCGTTTTTTTCCCTACCTCGTAGCCGCTATCCAGTTCCTTTAGGAGCGATAGCTCTTTCAAGAGGGTAAGCACTTGTTCGGATTCGTGACTGCTCATCCTGAGCCTCGGTCGAGCGCAGATACGATGACAGGCAGTTTGAAGAAGTTGCTCACCGACAGGAACAAACCTCCACGCTGTTCAAGGCATCAACCTCTAGCGGTACTCCGGGAGATCAGATGAGTAAGAAGAATGGCACTCGCAGTGGGCTTGCAGACCCAACCCGTCTCAAGCCTTTTGATTCCGACGACAAGCAATTGCTCAGAGTTGTGATCGAAACTCCGAAAGGAAGCCGAAACAAGTTTGCGTTTGACCCTGACGAGCACATCTTCGAATTGAAGAGAGTCTTGCCAGCCGGAATGGCATTTCCATACGACTTCGGATTCGTTCCCTCGACCAAAGCTGACGATGGCGATCCCGTGGACGTGTTGGTATTGATGGACGAGCCAGCATTCCCCGGCTGCGCACTGACGTGCCGACCTATCGGCGTGATCGAGGGCGAACAGGGGGATAAGAAAGACAAAGAACGCTGATCGAATCATCGCCGTTGAGAAGGACGCGCATAGTTGGGCAGACGTAAAGACGATTGATGATCTGGGGAAGGAATTCTGTCGAGAACTGGAAGAGTTCTTTATGAACTACCACAAACTCTCCGGTAAACAATACCGCGTGCTGGGACTGAAGGGACCGAATCAGGCTCGAAAACTGGTGAAATCAGGGATGCAATGAGGGATCGAAACAGATGATCCAAATTCTCGTCCGGTTCCTCGTCGGTGGTGCAGTCGTATCCGCGTTCACCATCATAGGCGATCTGTCAAAACCGAAGAGCTTCGCAGGGCTATTCGGTGCTGCGCCGTCAGTCGCGCTTGCGACTTTGGGACTGACGATAGCGACCGAAGGCGCATCCTATGCCGCCAATGAATCGCGCTCCATGATGGCGGTGGCAATAGCTCTCGCCTGTTGCGTCAGTTGGGTCATGATGCGCGTTGCGCTGGCTGGAAGTATCGCCGGGTAAGCTAGGAACAGCCCGCCGATGCCTGGACCAAACTTCTTGGCGATTAATGATGCCGCAGGTTCGGCGATGGGGAGCGTAGGACTCATGAGAAGCAGAAAAAAGAGGAGAAGGGGCTACGCGGAACTCGGCGTGGAAGAGAGGCAGCGAGCATTCAGCCAGATGAACCAAAGTCCGAGCGCTACCCCAAACCACAGAGGAATTGAGCAGATCGTGACCAACAGAGCGCTCACTTTGTAACGCCTGCGACAGCCGTAATTAGTCCGCCGAAAAAGAATCGAATGGCGTACTCATACCATCTGGTTTGCCCGATAACCGAAGGATCGACCTTAATCTGCATCGCTATTTGGTTTTCGCTTTGATAGTCTGGCAATTCGCGCCACGTTACAGGACTGGGATGGTGCTCATGGGTGGCACTGTAGCTTGGCTGACGGTTTCCGTGCTGATTCGGCATGTTCGAAAGCGGGTGTATTCGTGTGTTGTTCGCCCAATGCACCACGTCGCTTTACTTCCTATCCGCGATGAAATAGCTTTTACGGCTACCTAATCGGCTACCTAAAGTGGCCGTTTTAGCCAAGAAAAAGTACCCAGTTTGACTGGGAAATTCAAAGCAAGGCCAATACGAGGTCTTTGATAGGCAGTGTCTTAGCCAGTGTTTACGAGGGTTTCGGAGAATCCGTTGAGGGTCCCACTCTCTCCGCCATCCTAATCAACACGATACGAACGTTGCTTCATTCAGCGGCGGGAGTGTAGCACACGAAGCGTGGTGACCTGAAAGACCCGCAACTGCCAACTCTACAGTGTGTGCTGTATCGAAAACCGTTTCTGGTAACCTCCACCCACCATGGCGAAACGAAATCTTAGGGTTGCCAAATGGCTGGGCACCGTCCCCGCAATTGGAGTCTGCACTTTCTGCAATCGCGAGTTCAAGGTTCCTCTGAGCGCCATGAAGAGAGTGGCAGACGCACAAGAAAGTCTCAGGCTCCAGTTCACCGAACACAAATGCAAGAGCGAGATGCCGCCGGACACAACACCGTCACGGAAGGGTTGAATCTGCGCTCAGGCGTGTAGTTGCCAAGGGCTAGCTCTATTTCGTGTCTTCGGTCTTGGGAACCCGCGCTAGTCGGTCCTGTTTTTCCGCCAACAAGCGGTTAATCTCCGTCACCAGTTCCAAGAGTTTCTTGGGGTCTTGTTCGACCGACGCTTGTCGGCATAGTTCTGTCCAATGCGCTTTATCTTTCATGGCTGGTTTGATGCTGCCCGAGTTCCTGCAAACCCTTAGAACCTGAAATGTCTTGCCGTATGCCGAATGCCAAACGGCGGGTCTCGGTTCCTTACAGTTTCTACTGTATTGATCCCTCCGGGTGCTTATTGCTATTTTCTCTGCCCATCACGGGTCGTGCGGAGGCACTGATGGACACTCAAACAGCGGTAGTATTCGTTTTCGTTACGATATTGACGTTTCTGTTTGCGCTGGGTGAAATGCCAAAACTCCGACATTGAGCATTGCGAACAAGCGCAGCCGCCATCACTTTTGCGAACGCTTCTTCGATAGCAGCGCCGCCGTTGCCCGGTTTCGGACGAGATTGGTCCAAACGAACTTGATCACCCGGGCATCGTCATAGCAATAGGCAAGATTGTGGTTGAGAGTTGAGAAGCAATGCTGCTGACAGGTCTGCTTCATCCTCGCAAGCTCACCGGCTTCGAGCTTGTGGTGGTCGATATTTCAAAGAAGTTCTTCCGTTCTAGTCGGCAGCCATCGTCTCTGCCGAATGCTCCCACGCTGCTCCTTCGACCGGTGCCGCTTCGGCGCCGCACTGCTCACGCCGCAACTGCGCTTCCAGCGCGGCAAGTTGAGCCTCGATGTCATCAGCGGCTTTTCGCTTCCGGTTGACTTCTTCGCAGTAACGGCGCAGAAAATAGTCGATGGTTTCAACGCGGATTTTTATCGAACCAGACGGCTTGTTCTCGTCGAGGTCCTTGAAGCAGAAGTAGGGCGTGCCCGACTGCTCGATGATTCCTTCGATTGCTCCGTAAATCGGGGCGTCGTGTCCGCACTTGAAGCTGGAAATTTCCAGTGCGACAAGATTTGGATGTCGAGCCGTGAACTTCGCTGCCCACACCTTGTGGTTGGTGCTGCAGGAATAGGAATTCTTCCAGGCGTCGCTGATGTCGAGCGGACTGCTGATGACACCCGCACGGACCTCTTCACCGAACAGACGCTCCAGCATGTCTTCATCCAGCGGCAGCGTGTTCTGCGAGAAGATGGGATAGCCCAATTTCTGAAATTCTTCCATGATTTCGTGATTGAGGCCGGGATCGTGGTGATACGGCCGGCCCAGCATCACGATGCCGATGCGGTCTTCCTGCTCCAGTTGATCGAGCACCTGCCGGGCACGCCTTCGAATGCTCGCTTCGTAGCTTGCGAGCGCATGGAAGCCGACTTCGACGGCACGGTCGTTTTCTTCCTGGGACAAACCCAGGATGGGCTCCCAGGCCTGCAGCATCTGGTGGGCGAACAGCTTGCGGTCGGCAAAGTTGAGAACTGGATCCACATACTTCACGTTGTGTTCGGCAAAGACGTCGTTCTCCTTGGTGAACGCGGCCTTCACGGTTTCGGGGGTTGCGGTTACGGTCGGGCATGCGTTAGCACCCACGATCTTGACCAGTGGAGATGTGAGCACGTCGTACATGGGGAAGAAGATGACGTTCAGCGGCTTCTTGCGGTGCTTCTCCTGAATCAGGTTGTAAACGTGGGAAATGCCGATCTTGGCGGGGAAGCACGGGTCGATTGCGCCGCGGCTGGCGCCGGCGCGATACAGATCGGAACTGGTGTAATCGGAATAAATGATGTTTTCCGGCTCTACCCCCAGGCTTTCGAAGTACCCGTTAAACAGCGGCGCGTAGGTATAGATGTTGAGTACGCGCGGAATGCCGATGCGGAGCTTCTTGCGATTGTCCATGAGCGGAATGCGCTCTTTGGCCGCCTTGTTCCAGAATTTCGTGACCGGGACAGGATCGGCCACGCTTTTCGGATTGACCGGCCGGAATACTTCGTGCGCTGCGATGTCCACAAAGTTCGGATGCTTGTCCTTGATCTGGTCGATTCCGGCCTTGATGTCCTTCATGTCGTTGACATCCTCGACCAGGCCTTTTTCGCAGGTGGCGATGATCAGGCGCTGTTCTCCGTGCATCAGCGGGACCTTGGTGATTTTCTGGATAGGCACGAAGCTCAGATCGTCCTTGGGCGCAGTGCGGATGTCGATAAACGTGCGCAGACAATTGTTTTTGCAGAAATAGCAGCGCGTAGCTTCGTTGCGCGTGGTGCGATATTCGATTTTGCGCACCGCGTCCAGACCCACAAAGGTAGTCTGCTGGCCGTTTCGCCACAGGCGCAAGGATTCGGCCGCGGCCCCAATGGCTCCCGATTCGCCGCAGAATTCGTGGACGATGATCTCCGGTTTCTTGCCGGCGGCCCGGAAGCTGTTGGTAATGAAGTCGACCTCGGCTTTCACCACCGCCAGGTTGTTCTGGGTTCCACCTTGCAGAACGAAACGTGTGCCGAGGGCAGCCAGGTTCGGAATGCTGGCGACGTAAAGAAAGACGTTCTTGGGAAGTACCGCGGCCAGCCCGGCGAGGATTTCTTCCGCGCGCCAGCCCTGCCGCTGGAAGTTGACGATGTCGGACTGCATGAAAACGGCGCAGCCGTAACCAAAGACGGGCATGGATCGGGCCGAGAAGGCCAAATCGGCATATTGTTCAACCCCCAAGCCGAAGCCCTCCGCGGTGGATTGCAGAAAGTAGCCATTGCCCGCTGAGCACTGGGTGTTCAGCTTGAAATCCTTAACTCGCCCGTTGTGCAGGATGATGATCTTGATGTCCTGCCCGCCTACATCCACGATCACGTGCGGATCTTCGTAGAACTTCAGCGCCGACTCCGTGTGGGCGACGGTTTCCACCAGCGCTACATCCGCGTGGAGCACGTCTTTCAGGATGTCTTTGGCATAGCCTGTGGTGGCTACACCCAGCACTTCCAGTTTGGCGCTCTGGGCTTCCACCTGCCCGCGCAGGTTTTCGAACATCTCGATGGTGTCCTGAATCGGATTGCCGTTGGAAAGCTGATAAGCCTTGCAGAGAATGGTGCCGTTCTCGTCGAGCAGCACCGCCTTGGTAGAGGTAGAGCCGCCATCGACTCCGATGAAGCCGCCGACCGTGCTCCCCTTCTGAAAGACGGCGGGTGTGAATTTCTTGCGGCGGAAAGCTTCTTTGAATACGGGGAGGTCCTGGGGATTCTCGACCAGGCCTTTGCCGCCGGATTTCGCCTTCTCCTCCTGGCGTCCGTAGTCGATGTAGTGAAGCAGGTTGTCATAGCCGCGATAGCACCCGACGCAATCGTCCTCGGTGCGTCCGAATTCGATGGCGCCCAGCGCGGCAAAGTACTGCGCGTTCTGCGGAACCTTGATGAGGTCTTCCGGTTTTGCGCCATCGGGGATGGTGACCTTGCGCTCCTGCCACATGCGGGGAATATTGGCCTGCCACGCTTCCCGCATGCCGCGAATGAAACTGTTGGGTCCGCCCAGAAGCAACACGTGCGGCCGCAAGGTGTGGCCGCGGGTGAGAACGCTCAAGTTCTGCAGCACGATGGCTTCGAACAGGGACGCCATCAGCTCATCCGGCGGCGTGCCCACTTTTTGCAGGCCGTTGATATCGGTTTCCGCAAAAACCCCGCATTTGCCTGCCACTTTATGAAGCTTGATGCCGTGGTAGCGCTGTTCGGCCAGCAGGTCGGTGGGAATCTTCAGCTTGGCATTGATCTTGTCGATGACCGCGCCGGTGCCGCCGGCACACTTGTCATTCATCGACGGGATCTTCTTTTTTCTTCCTGTCTCTTCATCGTCCTTGAAGACGATGATCTTGGCGTCCTGCCCGCCCAGTTCGACGACCGAATAAACCTCGGGATGAAGCTTCTCGACGGCCAGGGAAACGGCGGTAACTTCCTGCACGAACTTGCCGCCGATCCGATCCGCGATCACGCCGCCTCCTGACCCGGTCAGGAACATGCGCGTGTTATGACGATCGATCCCGATTTCGGCTTCCATGCGCTTCAGAAATTCCAGCGTCTTTTCGGGCTGCTTGGTTTCGTGGCGCTGGTAGTCCTGCCACAGCACACGGTCGCCGTCCGCCTCGACCGCAACCGCCTTCACCGTCGTGGAGCCGACATCGAGCCCAACCAGAAACCTGGTCTGGTGATCGTGCGGCTTCTCCGCGTGGCTCCCGCGCTGGACCGGAGCAGCCTGGGGTTCGAGCGGGCCGATCTGAATGAGCTGCGGCGTCTTATGATCGTGCATTAATCCCTCACTGCGGAAAGACGTTGCCAGTTGTTTGGGCCAGACTCGACGGCCTCGTCGGAGAGGCCGTCCGAATCAGTCCCCGGAAGTCGCGGGAAGCGCAACTCCGGGCACGCGCGAACGCTTCCAGAACCGGGTGTCGCGATTCATACGGTCGCTGACGTGGAGAATGAACTGGGCCGCCGTACCTGCGACGCCTTCGCGATGCGGCACGTGATAGAACGGGTGCTTCAGTTCGTGGTGCTCCTCGATGTACTCCCTGATCTCCGGGAGTGTCTTTCCAGTGGACTTCAGACACTGCTCGAATTCGGTCTTGGCCTTCACCTTGGCTTCGCCCAGCGCCATCTGTACCCGGCTATGGGCATTGACCTCGCCTTCGCCCGAGGTTTCGATGGGCAGGAAGATCATGTCTTTGAATTTATTGACGACCGCGGATTGCACTCCATCAGATTGCGAGGATGGCATGCACCCGAAGGGCTTCAGCGCCAGCACCATGTGGCACAGCTTGTGCACGGTGTAGTACACGTTCTTGCCGACCTCGAGGTGTCCTTCGCCGCCTCTCGCGAACTGGTTATAGAAGGGATGCGCCATCCCAGCGAGTTCGGTCTGCGGCACCAGTTCGTGAGTGATGCCCCCCATGTGCTTGATGGTGCGGTGATAGAAGAAATTCCACATGTGCTCTCCGGCGCCAATACCCCACAGCTTCTTGCGCAGGCCGATGTAGTTGGCAAAGTGTTTCTTCACCTCGTACCACTCCGGATTGCGGTGAGGCCGGTTCACGGGCCACTTTGCCGTGGCATGCGCCTTGGCTTGATACATCAGGTAGGCCACCCAGGTTGCGACCGGTTCCACCAGCACCTGCGCCCCTTCGCGCTCCAGGAAATCGAACATGTGGAAGTTACCGTCGCCCTCGGTGATCTGCGCCCAGAACTCGCCGGTGATCTTCACCAGAGGCTTGAGTCGCGTGCGGTCCACCTCGATGCTGTTGATCTTTTCCCGCGCGGCGTGGAGCGCGTTCAGGTAGTCCTTGCCCCACATGTGCTCATGCCACTTGCCGAACACGTTAAACGTGTTTCGTAAAATCTTGTTGTTCTTGAATTTGGGCTTCGCCCAATCCGGCGCAAGTTGTTCGATTTCATACGACTTACGGTTCTCCAGGTCCTCGCACAATCCGTCGACCATCTGGCGGAAGACGCGGTCGGTCTCGCCCTGATGTACTTCGTAAGGCCGAACCTGGTAAATCAGGTCGTTGATCACATCGCCCAAGTGCATGGCGTTCAGCATGCCGAAGCCGAAATCAACCGTGAACTTCAGTCCGGGTTCGCCGGAGGCGGCCTTGATGCCATCGCTGTCCTTGAAGAGCAGGACGCGGAATCCGTCAAAACCGGCATTCTTCAGCGCGAAGCGATATTCGGCTTCGTACATGCCAAAGCGGCAGGGGCCGCATGAGCCCGCCGTGAAGAAGACGAAGTTATCCAGAATCTGCTGGCGGGGCAGGCCTTCCTTTTCCAGGAACTGCAGGTACTGCACCAGGTTGCCAACCGTAAAGTACGTCGGATTGCATTGGCCGTTATTGCCAAACTCCTTTCCCGTCTGAAAAGCGGCGACGTTGGGCACCGGAAGCTTCTCACAGCGATAGCCGCAGCCCTGAAAGACGGCGCGGATCAGGTCTTCGTGTTTCCAAGTAAAGCCGCCGAACAGGATGGTTACCTGGCTGCGCTCTTCGGCGGTGAAGGCGCGTTCGACCGGCCGATGGAAATGTGTGGGCTGGTCAAGCCCGGCAATCTTCCGCAGGCGGGCGCGCTCTGCTTCCAGCCGTTGTTTGATTTCCAGGTCATTCTCAATCTGAATGAGATTCGTCGCCATGAATTCCTCCGGTGTGTTGCACTTTGACGATGGATTTAACTTGATGAGAAGAATCAGAAAGCAGGAGCGGAACCGGGTAAGCAGACGGGGAGCAGGGCAGGGCGGAGCGAATAAACCTCCCGCTCATGACGAACTTGACACCGTACAGCATCCGAACTCCAAAAGCAGGCTAACGGGGTTCGAAGTCTTACGCCGGCGGAACTCCTTGCAGGAATTCGCAGCGCTTCCGAGTTGCGATATTCACCTTCGATGCGACACAGTAATTCTGGTTGCAGAGTTATTGTTCTGTTCTCCACAATTTCTAGCAGAATCCCGGTCTTGGTTTCAAGAGAGCCGGAGCCTGTGGAATCGGAACCGTGCCTTTGATGTCCGATATTCAGTTTTTTGTAGCGCCCGTCTGCACGGTGGCGTACAAACCTCTTCTGGGAATGCCGGCAGCTCGACTCAAATTAAGACGCGGATGCCCACACCAATCTCTTGTCGGCGCCTGCTTCCCACTGCTGTGGGGAGTGCTCGCGCTGTTGCGTTTCGCCGTGGCGGGGACATTTCGGACTGCGGCAGACGTACTGGTACGCCACGATCGGCCCTCGGGCATTTTTGCGCCTTCCTGGCACCTTGGCACACCCTTCCGGCGCCTTTGCAATCAAGGCCAAAGCGCAAGAAAGCGAGCCCGAGATTATCTACCCCTTAATTCTTCTCCCCGGTCCATCCCACAGAGCTGTCGTCTGCTTGAAATACGAGTAATTGGCTAAATGGCATCCGATTGCGGCGTTGTTGCCGAACTCTTCGTTTTCTACCGTCTTGTGGCGGGTACGAACCGAATCAAAAAAATTGGCTTCGTGGTCGGCCAGGTCGCTGTAGCCCGGCGGTACGCCAAAGGTTTTCCCTTCTTCATCCACTTTGAACTCTAACGAATTGGGCAGTGGGTGTTCGGCTTGCCATTTCGCAAGATACTGATTGCGCAACTGCAAAGGCCACCCATAGATCGAATAGCTCTCGGGCTGCGGACGGGTGTCCTGCGGCGTGTAGGTTAAAATCGAGCCCTTGATGATCAGCGTGCCCTTAGTTCCGTAAAAACCAATGAACTCGCCCTGGTCATTATTCAAATTGCAGCGTAGGTACGCGCGGAAATTCGGATAGTCATATACAGTCTCGATCAGGTCGGGGAAATCACGTGCATCTTTCCAGCGGAACAAGCCACCGGCAGATTGCGCCCGCCTTGCCGCGGTATTAGTGCTGGTAATGAAATGAATTCCTGAAATCAGATGGACGAAGAGATCTCCAGCCAGGCCTTCGCCATAATCGGTGAAACACCGCCAGCGGAAAAAACGTTCCGGGCTGAAGGGCCGCTTGGGCGCGCTATCGAGGAATGCGTTCCAGTCAATCGTCTGCTCGCTGGCATCAGGAGGAATGGGATAAACCCAGGCCCCGCTCGCCGAATTGCGGTCCCAATAAGCCTCGATCGAATACACGTCTCCGAGTTTGCCGGACTCATACATTTCCTTCGCCTGAGCGTAAAGAATGGAGGACACGCGCTGGCTTCCAATCTGCACTATGCGGTTGGCCTTCTGTGCCGCTTCAATCATCGCGAAACCATCTTCCACGGTGTGGGACATCGGCTTTTCGCAATAAACATCTTTACCGGCGGCGCACGCGTCTACGAATACCTTTCGATGTTGATGGTCGGGGACTGCAATGAAGACAGCGTCCACATCTTTACGGTCGAGAATCTCTTTGTAATTGCGGGTCGCCGGAACATTCTTCTTCACAGTTTCCTGAGCCGCGGTATGCCGTGAGTCATAAAGATCGCACACGGCAACGCACTCAACCCCCGGCACGCGCAATGAGGCCTCGAGCAGTTCACATCCCCGTACGCCCGTGCCAATCGAAGCAAATCGTACGGTATCACTCGGTGCGACTGGCCGCGTCAGCGCCCAGACAGGTTTCGGCTGAAGCAGAGTAACTTTCGCAGCTGCCCCGGTGGCTACAGCACCGGTGCCAATACGAATGAAGTCACGACGAGTCCACCATCGTTGGTTGAGCACGTTTCCTACCTCCTCGATCGAAATTTGCCAGCTTGCACTTGGCCCCGAATCGTCAAAATGCCATCCCCCGAACGACTTCCGCTTCACCTGGGCTTGGCGAGGAAGACCGCGCACTTTTGCCACACTCACAGAGAGCAGAAGAATCCTCAAGGAGATAAATCACGTTGGCTTGTGAGCGCGGTCACACCCCTGCGAAAGGGATTCATGCCCCCAGCGCTTTTTGAAGTGATCTCAAGCTGCTCGGGAGGTCATTTCCTGGGAGTTTCAGGCATTGCGTAAAGGGAAAGGCGTGAAGGGACGTTTGGTTGATGCCTCACGATTGCGAGGTGCAACGCGGCGATGGCCATGGTGAGCGGCGATGCGACCCGACACATCAGTCTTTATTCCGCCTGGACCTTGCATAGTGTTTGGTCATACCCGCTGATGCTTCTGGAGGGCGAGCGGAAGCCACCCTTGATTGGTATCGACCCTATCGACCCTTTGGTGTGCCGGCATCCAAAATCAGACCCTTAGCGAGCCACGGAACGCCCTGGCGCCATAGTAAGATTCCGCACCGTTGTGATACACGAAAACCGTGTCATAGCGGCGATCACAAAAGAGGGCGCCTCCGAGTGTTCTGATAGCAGAAGGTGTTTTTACCCAGCTCGAGGTTTTCGTGTCGAAATTTCCGAGTGTCTGCAACTCTCGATATTGTTCTTCCGTTAAGAGCTCAATGCCCATGGCAGCTGCCATATCAATCGCGTTATTTTCTGGCTTATGTTCTTTCCTTGACTGCAGCGCTTCGCGGTCGTAGCAAACACTTCTGCGTCCTTTAGGACTTTCCGCCGAACAATCATAGAAAATGTATTCGCCCGTCTTATTATCATGACCAACAACGTCCGGTTCACCGCCAGTCCTTTCCATTTCATTGAGTGACCACAGTTGTTCAGCATTCGCTTCCAGCTTTGCTTGAACCTTAGCCCATTCGAGGCCTTTATGGCGATTCATGTTTTTCTCAAAACGGGCTTTCACTGCTCTGAGTAGTTCTTCACCTTGTTCTGGTGACAAGCCCTTTTTGTAGCTATTAGTATTTCGCGTTCTTGTTGGTCTCATAGTCGTCGCTTCCCGCGTTTCTTATCTGTTACTCCGGTCAGCCATATGGTTTTTTCCCGTGGATTAGGGAGTATCTGACCATTGTCGGGCGGCATTTGTCTACTGCTCCGGGCCATTGCAAACGTTCCGCTAAGGCTTTCTCGGGAAACGCCGACCATGCGCCCGGAACCGCTCTTGGATCGCAGCCGACTGGCGCGCATGGGCGCCGGTGATTCGTGTACCCTATTTACTTGGTTGACTCGAACGTACTGAAGCCGCTAGTCACGCAGGCCCTGAGGTGTCTTCAAAAGGCGGCCAGTGGGCTTTTCATTGTCAGTCTTATTGCACCCCTTTTGTCGTGGGCGCAAAACGGTCCCCCACCCAACGTGGGCCTTCGCATTATCGTGGTGGGTTCGGTAGACGAGGCGGAGCAAATCCTGGATAGCCTGAAAAACGGTGCGGATTTTGCTTTACTCGCAAGACAGAAATCCAAAGATGCGAGCGCCTCCGATGGCGGGTACATGGGAAGAGTGGATCCCTCAACCCTGCGTCCAGAGTTGCGGGAAGCGTTAAAGGGCCTGGGACCTGGGCAAGTCACCGGCATTATCAAGCTTTCACCTGGCTTCGCCATCGTGAAGGTTCTGCCTCTCTCCGAGTCCCCTGATATCAAGAACGCGAGCCCGGCGCGCAATCTGCCGACGGCCGCGACCGGGATCATCCGCTACGCTCCCAATGTAGGGGGGAAAAACGAGGCCGACCTGGCGTTCCGCAGCTTGCCTAAACCCGACGGCTGGAACCAGGATTTGCGTGGACTATGCGAGATCCGGGAGAAGTCTCTTTCGGTCATGATCGATAGGCTTGAGAACAACCAATTGCTGGACAAAAGAGGGCAGGCCCCCGGAAGCGCGCTGGACCGGATCGAGGAGTACTACGGCCTCGCCAACCTGTACGCGTATCGGGGAGACATGGATAAGGCTGTGGCGCAGTGGGAGTCGGCGTACCAGATCGCTTCGACCCAGCTGACCGGAGCCATGCCGGAACTCGAAGAAGTGCTGGGGATTGCCTATTTGCACAAGTCCGAAATGGAGAACGATGTCTATCGTCATCCCGGCGATCGCTGCATTTTTCCGCCACGGCTGGGGATGAGGTATGAGAAGACCGCCGATTCCCAGAAGGCGATTGAATACTTCCTCAAATATCTCGACCGGAAACCGGACGTGCTCGATGTGAGCTGGTTGTTGAACCTGGCTTACATGACCCTCGGCGGCTACCCGGGACAGGTGCCCCAGAAATACCTGATTCCGCTTTCCGTATTCGAATCCGCAGAGAGCGTGCCCAGATTTGTGGACGTCGCCTCTGCGGCGGGAATCGCAACATTCGGGGAGTCGGCCGGCATCATCGTGGATGATTTCGACAATGACGGCCTGCTCGATGTGATGCTTTCGGACTACGACCAGTGCGGGGCGATGCATTTCTTCCACAACAATGGCGACGGAACCTTTTCGGATCGCACCAAACAAGCCGGCCTCGACGCACAATTGGGCGGCTACAGCATGTTTCAGACCGACTACAACAACGATGGATGCCTCGACGTTCTGGTGTTGCGCGGCGCCTGGGAGTTCCCGCAGAGAAAATCGCTGCTGCGAAACAATTGCGACGGAACTTTTACCGACGTGACTGCCCAGAGCGGTCTGGCCGAACCGGCGACCAGCACGCAGGCGGCGGCCTGGGCGGACTTTGATAACGACGGCCTCCTGGACCTGATTGTGGGCAACGAGAACGGTGGCCTGCAGCTCTTCCATAACAAGGGTGACGGGACTTTCGAGAATATTGCACGCGCTGCCGGAGTCGAGCGCGGAGGCTTCATTAAGGCTGTGGCCGCCGGTGATTATGACAACGATGGGTATGTGGATTTTTATGTTTCAGTGATGAACGGTGCGCACTACCTCTACCACAACAACCACAATCTGACCTTTACTGAGGTCAGTTTTGAGGCAGGCGTCAGCAAGCTCACGCAGAGTTCGCCGGCATGGTTCTTCGATTATGACAATGACGGCTGGCCGGACTTGTTCGTGGGAAGCTACTTCGTGTCGCTGGAAGAAAACATGCGCAGCTATCTCGGCCTTCCTCCGAATGCCGAGACTCTTAAACTGTTCAAGAACATGAAGAATGGAACTTTTCAGGACGTAACCCGGGAGGTGAGGCTGGACAAAGTGTTCATGCCCATGGGAGCCAACTTCGGTGACATCGACAATGACGGATATCTCGACATCTATCTGGGCACGGGGAATCCCTCCTATGCGTCGCTGCTGCCGAATGTGATGCTGCGCAACCACGAGGGCAAGTTTTTCAGCGACGTGACGGCCTCATCCGGCACGGGCGATCTTCATAAGGGGCACGGCGTGGCCTTCGCGGACATCGACAACGATGGTGATGAAGACCTGCTGGCCCAGATCGCGGGCGCTACGCCGGGAGACTCGCACCCCACACGCCTTTTCGAAAATCCCGGCAACGGCAATGATTGGGTCAACCTTCATCTGGTGGGGGTGAAGAGCAATCGCGCCGCCATTGGCACGCGCATTAGACTCATCGTGGCAAACGCGAAAGGCGAGAAGCGCTCTATCTATCGCACGGTCGGCAGTGGAGGATCTTTCGGGGCTTCCCCTCTGGCACAGCATATCGGCCTAGGAAAATCGGCGCGCATCATCGAGCTGGAAATCTGGTGGCCGGCCAGCAACACGCGGCAGGTTTTTACCCGTGTTGGCAAGAATCAATTCCTTGAAATCAAGGAGTTTGCGAAAGATTACAAGAAGTTGGACCTGCATCCTTTCCGCCTGGGCGGAGCGAAACGGCCTGTGGCGACGCCACTAAAGTGGGGTACCGGCGGCGCATCGGGCAAGGTAAACTGACAGAGCTGTCCTTGTAATCTGTTATGAAGCGTTGGGCTCTGCTAGCTACCCTCTTCGTGGTTACGACCTGCCCCGTTTGGGGTGGGCAACAATATGACGTCCGCGGCCTTGTATTGAAGGTGGACGCGCCGCGCAAGACCATGCTGGTTTCCTGTGAGAGCATCCCCGGCTACATGGAAGCCATGGCCATGCCTTTCGCGGTTCGCGATCCGAAAATGCTGGAAGGCCTGCAGCCGGGAACTGCGGTGGAGTTTACGCTGACGGTAGAGGGGGACTCTTCTTACGCTGACAACGTGCGGGCGCGGGCCTTTGAGAATCTGGAACTGGACCCTACGCAAGCCCGCCGCATGAAGCTTCTTGAAAAAATGGTGGCGCCCAGTTCCTCCCTGCCTGGTGCGCTCGCGATTGGTCAACCGGTTCCTGATTTCACCTTGACCGACCAGAATCGGCAACAGGTCAGGCTCTCTCAGTTCGCCGGCAAAGTCGTGGCTGTGACTTTTGTGTACACTCGTTGTCCCTTTCCTAACTACTGTTTTCGCCTTTCGAATAATTTTGGGCAATTGCAGAAACGCTTCAAAGGCCAAATGGGGCGGGAACTGGTACTCCTGACCATTGTGATCGATCCCGCCAACGATGGCCCGGAAGCGTTGACGAAATATGCCCGCATCTGGAAGGCGGATTCGGAGGGCTGGCACTTCCTGACCGGGACGCTGCCAGAAATTCAGCAGATTTCCCGCAGATTTGACATGAACTTCTATCCCGATGAGGCATTGCTGGTGCACTCCTTTCATACCGCTATCATCGACGGCCAAAGCAGGCTCGCAGCTAATCTGGAAGGAAATGAGTTTAGTGCCCAGCAGCTGGGAGATTTAGTAGAGACACTGCTGAACCGCCGGAACTAGATCGTGGTTGGGGCACGCGTCCCTGGTTTAACACCGTAGAGCCCAGGAGCGCCACGCACACTCCGCAAACTATACTGACAATGATGGCTCCTTCTCGCCGAGATTTCCTGAAGATTTTAGGTGTGGGTGCCGCTGCCGGAGTGTCGACGCACTCGGCTGCGAGTAGTGGCGGTCTCATCCGTCTGGACAACAATGAAAGCGCATATGGTCCCTCAGAAAAAGTGATCGAAGCCATACGCGCGGCCGAGGTCGAAGCACGACGCTTTCCGTCCGGCGCAGACGTATCTCGACTGACAGATCAGATTGCCCGGTCTCACAAGGTCAGGGCGGACCAGGTAGTGCTTGGCGCTGGCTCAACCGAAATTCTTCGCATGGCGAGCTGCGTCTTTCTCGGACCTGGCAAGCAACTGGTTCAGGCCTCGCCAACATTTCCTGCCATCGAATTTTATGCGCGGTCGACAGGTGCGACCGTGACCTCCGACCCGCTCACCTTCCGCTTTCACCATGACCTCGACGCGATGCTCGCGCACGCTGCGGCGGGCACCGGCCTGGTGTATATCTGCAACCCGAATAACCCGACGGCCTCAATCACGCCCCGAGGCGACTTGGAAAAATTCATCTCCCAGCTCCCAGGCTCCTGTTCCATCCTGATCGACGAGGCATATCACCACTATGCGAATCCATCTGGTGAGTATGCGTCGTTCCTTGACCGGCCCCTGAATGATCCCCGCATTATCGTGAGCCGTACCTTTTCCCATGCCTACGGACTCGCTGGCCTGCGGGTTGGTTATGGGGTCGCATCGCCGGAGACGGCTGCGCGGATGCGGGCCTTAGGCACGGTGAACGCGGTTGGCACGCTCGCGATCCGTACTGCCATGGCCGCGCTCGACGACACCGCCCGCCTGAGGGAAGTTGTCAAAAAGAACACAGACGCCCGCCAGGAATTTGTCAATGCGGCTTTTAGCCGCAATTTCAAGCAACGCGAGTCCCATGCCAACTTCTTTGCTGTGGATACCTTCAATCCAGCGACGATGGTTATCCAGCACTACCGCGAGAATAACATTCTGATAGCTCCCGTATCTCTGTTGTGGGACACCTGGATCCGCGTTTCTCTTGGCAAGCCGGAGGAGATGAACGCCTTCTGGCGGACATGGGACACGCTGCCCATTGATAAATCGACCATCCGCCACTAGTGGCCGGGGAACGAGCGCCGAAACGCGAAGCGGAGAGGCCGCTGACTGATATCGGTGCTAGAGGCAACGACGGCAATGAATCCCGCTCTCTCCGCTAGTTCCTTTCCCATCTGCTACTTACGGAAGCTTGATCGCCTCTCCGTTAGCAAGAGACAAGCGTCAGAGACGAAAACGGGCGCAGATGGACAGAGAGCCCCAAGCCCCGAACCCAGCCTGGTTCGCGCTTCAGGAATGCTTGCGGTCGAATCCTAAAGCACCGGTTCAGGCATATTTCATAAACTACGGCGACTACAACCAACCGCTCGCTATGCATCCACCATCGAAAGCGTCGCTGTGGGCCAAAATTGTTTCTCTTGGCGCAATAGCGATCGAGAGCTGCGCTGAAGCCATCCGACCCTCTTTAGTCGTTTCTGCGCCTGTCGGGTAGAGACAAACTGTCGTCTTGAGAACGGAGAGAGTGCATCCATGAGGTGGTTGTGGGTTGTCTTTTTGTTCTCCCTGATGGCGGGAAGTATTTACGTGGTGGGTTGCGGCGGCTACAGCGGACAAAATGGGCAGCCCTCAGTTCCGCCTCCACCGCCCCCACCGCCACCCCCACCCCCGCCGCCCCCGCCGCCCCCGCCACCGTCCATCGACGGAGTCCTCCGCTATAAGGGCGACCTGGCGGGCGTTGGCGCGAACCTCAGCGAGACCATTCTGACCACGGCCAACGTAAACGTCAGCAGCTTTGGAAGACTTACAAAGTCGGCGCGCCTGGATGGCTCCACTTTCACCCAACCGCTATTCGTAAGGAACCTGGCTATCGCCGGGGGGACGCACAACGTCATTTTCCTGGGCACGGAGAACGACAGCGTCTATGCCCTGGATGCCGACGACCCGACGCAAGTCTTGTGGAAGCGCAGTTTCATTGATCCTGGCAACGGGATTACCCCCGCCGACGGGAGCTTTGGAGGACGTACCGGCATAGGGCCGGTGGTCGGAGTCACCGGCACGCCGGTGATCGATCCCACGACCCAAACCATGTATGTCTCCGCCATGACCCTGGAGAATGGCACCACGTTCCACCGGCTGCATGCCTTGGATATCACTACCGGGGCGGACAAGTTCGGTCCCACCGAGATCACCGCCACGGTTCCGGGAACGGGAATTGATGCGGACAGCAGCGGCAACGTGACGTTTAATCCGCCCACCCAAAATCAACGGGCCGGGCTGCAACTGGTGAACGGCATAGTCTATGTCTCTTTCGCCTCATTTTCCGACACCGAGCCATACCACGGTTGGATCTTCGCGTATGACGCAGCCACCCTTGCGCAACTCGCAGCCTTGAACCTGTCGCCCAACAGTGAAGGGGCGGGCTTGTGGCAGGCGGGCGCGGCCCCCACCGCCGATGCCGACGGCAATATCTATGTGCAGACCGGGGACGGCCATAATCTCAACGTTGTCGGCGGCCCGGACTGGGGTGATACGATTTTAAAACTGAAGGTGAGCAGCGGGGCATTCACGGTTGTGGACTGGTTCATGCCGTACAACCAGAATTGCATCGATCAGGACGACCTCGACCTCGGGTCGGGAGGGCCCATGTTGCTGCCCGACCAGACGGGCCCGCACCCGCATTTGATGGTGAGCGGGAGCAAGGAAGGGCGAATCTATCTGGTGGACCGCGACGTCATGGGAAACTTCAATCTGGGAAGTAATAGCCAGATTCCGCAGGAAATTCTCATCAATCCCAAACCTTGCGGCCAACTGGACGTCAATAACACACTTCGCATCTACGGTACTCCTTCTTACTGGAACGGGTTCGTTTACATCGGCTCGGTGGGGAGCAATCTGCGGGCTTTCCAGCTCACCAACGGGCAGATGACCCAAACCTCGGTCTCAACCACAATCTTCGAGAACAACGGACAAAAAGGTCGTGGACCGATACCGGTGGTTTCGGCCAATGGCGCAACGCAGGGCATCGTCTGGACGGTGGAATACAAGTTAGACAATACCATCACCTTGCATGCTTATGACGGGACCAACCTCGCCACTGAACTCTACAACACACAACAAAACGCCACGCGAGACGCGCTGGGGCGGGGAACCGTCTTCGCCGTGCCGACAGTGATTGACGGACGGGTGTACGTGGTCGCGGTCAATCAACTGAGCGTGTACGGGCTCCTGCCCTGAGAGGCCGCTAACCAGCGGCCCGTTTTGGCACAACTGGGCCTGATTTCCCGCTCTTCCCCGGGAGCCATGTACTTCTGATTGGCGAGAGGGATTTTTGTCCTTGCGGTCGCCGGATCAGGTCACTAGAATCTCGGGTAATCGAAGGTCATCCAGCGCCCACTTCAAGAAGCAAAATCCAAAAAGTTGGGAAATGCCGCAGTCATGGAACGGCTCTGCTTATACATTTGCTTTTTTGCGGCCTGCGCGACCTCTGCCTTGGCCGGGGTTACGGTGAGCAGTCCCGCCAGCGGGGCCAAGGTCGGCTCGCCTGTCAGTTTTGTCGCCAGCGCCAGCGCCTCGAGCTGCTCTGATGGCGTTGCATCCATGGGGATCTACGTAAACGATGAACTGACTTACGTGGTTCAGGGAGCGAGCCTTAACACCAAATTGGCGCTGGATCCCGGAGCCTACAAGACCACGGTGAAGGAGTGGGACCATTGCGGGGGGGCGAGTTTCACCGCCGTCTCTCTCACGGTCACAAGCGGGTCGGGAGTGTTTGTAACGTCGCCGTCGAACAACAGCACAGTGGGGTCGCCAGTGCGTTTTACCGCCACGGCAGTGACGTCAACCTGCCCCAAGGGCGTGGCCTCGATGGGAATCTATAGTGCTCCTTCGGCGGATAAAAAGGCGTATGTGACCAAGGGAGACAGCCTTGATACCCACTTGACCTTGAGTCCCGGTACCTACAACACCGTGGTACAGGCGTGGGACTACTGCGGAGGCGCATCCTTTACACGGGTTGCCGTCAACGTGAGCGGGAACACCCTGACCAACCTGCAGGCCCGCAAGGGCTGGCGGGGATGGGGTGAACTGGCGCCCGCCTACGATGTTTGCAGCGATTGCCAGCCGGAAGTCACCTATTCCATGACGCAGACAGACAGCGCGACCACATTCAAACTCGGTGGCACCAAGCCTTATTCGGACGTGCTGTGGAGTTATCCGCTGTTCGGGCCGGCGGCCGTACTGGATTTGCCGGACCCCAATAAAACCCAGGTCCCGAGCATCAAGAATTTCATCTATGACGCCTATTTCTTTTCCAGCACCATCGGCGCCGCCCAGGTACTGGAATTTGACGTCAGTCAATACTTCGGCGGGAAAAGTTTCATCTACGGGTCGCAGTGCCGGGTCGCCGGCGGCCATGCATGGGACATCTGGGACAACATGAACCGGCATTGGGTGAGCGCCGGAGTTCCCTGCAATCCCGTGAACAATGATTGGAACCACGTGATCGTTCGCTTTCAACGCACCTCGGACAATAAGGTCCACTACCAGTCGATCACGCTGAACGACGTAACCCACGACATCGACCGAACTTTCGCTCCCTATACCGCGCCATCCGATTGGTATGGCATCACCGTCAAGTTTCAGATGGACGGGAACAAGAAGCAGACCCCTTACTCGGTCAAGCTGGACAAGTTGAACTTCACTTACTGGTAAAGCGTCGGTCGCGCGGAGGACGCTGGCCCACTTTTGCATGCTCCGCGAATGGAATATTGAACTACTCAAAACACTCACGCCCGAGCAGTGGAGGCACCATGGAGTGCATTCTGAACGTGGCCGTGAATCCATCGAGGACATGGTGCGCATGGTCGCCGGGCACGACATCAATCATCTGCAGCAAATAGAAAAGATCCTCGGGCACTAGGCCGCTGCAAAATTCGCAACGAAAGTCCGCGGATCAGCGACGGGATGCCGATCCGGCATCCTGGACCACGTGAAATCCCTGCTCAAGCTGAGCTAGCGGCAGGGCGCCCGCCTGCTGATTTCTGTCCCCAAGAATAATAAAAGTTGGTACCTTATCTATTCTTTAAACACGGGGGACTGCTCCATGCTCTGCAGGAAAACTGCTGTGTGCGCGGTTGCTCTTGGCCTGCTTTTGACCACGCCTGTGCTGCGGGCCGCCGAATCCTACGAGGTCACGACCGAACGGGGTGTGACCGCCAGAATGCACGACGGTGTCATTCTCCGGGCCGATATTTACCGGCCTAACGTGGAGGGTCAATTTCCCGTGTTGTTGCAGCGTACGCCGTACAACAAGAGCGGCGGAGTGGTTTTTGGCCTCAAGGCCGCGGCGAGAGGATACATCGTCATCATTCAGGACGTGCGCGGCCGCTACACCTCGGACGGCGAGTGGTACACCTTCAAGCATGAAAGCGATGACGGTTACGATACGGTGGAGTGGGCGGCGTCGTTGCCCTACGCCAATGGCAAGGTTGGCATGTGGGGCGGATCGTATGTCGGCGCCACGCAGATGCTGGCGGCGATCGCTCATCCTCCGCACCTGGCGGGCATTTGCCCGGTGGTTACCGCCAGCAACTATCACGAAAACTGGACTTACCAGGGGGGCGCATTTGAGCAATGGTTCAACGAATCGTGGACGTCGGGCCTGGCCCAGGACACCTTCAATCGCAGTGTAGTCAACAATAGTAATGCGCTCGGCGGAATGTGGAAACTGCCCCTGGCCGACTATCCCCTGTTCAATTTTCCGGACGCTGCATCGGCGCCGGTGTCCAGCGCCTCGCTGGCGCCGTATTTTCTCGATTGGCTGGCCCATCCCAGCTATGACGAGTACTGGAAGCAGTGGTCGATTGAAGATCGCTTCGGCGATATCACCGTTCCTATCCTCCATGTGGTGGCCTGGTACGACATTTTCCAGGGAGGATCGCTGCGCAACTATATCGGGATCAAGGCTCACGGCGGAAGTGAAGCCTCGAGGCGCGGCCAGCATCTGCTCGTCACCATCGGAGGTCATGCAGGAAGCGGCAGAAAGATCGGTGATGTCGATTTCGGAGCGGCCGCCGCTGAGTTTGATGAAGACGACATTACTCTGAATTGGTACGACTACCTGTTCAAGGGTGTGCACAACGAATTTGCCGGAAAGCCAGTAAAAATTTTTGTCATGGGCGCCAACCAGTGGCGGGAAGAGGGTGATTGGCCGTTGGCGCGAGCGCAAAGCACAAAGTATTTTCTGCACTCGATGAAGAGCGCGAACTCGCTGCGCGGGGATGGAAGTCTTTCCATCGTGTCTCCACGATCGGAGGCTGCCGACCACTACGTTTATGATCCGTCGAATCCGGTGCCCACCGTGGGCGGACCCTTGTGCTGCGATTCTAAACACCTGGAGCCCGGCCCTCGCGACCAGCGCGTGGTGGAGGCTCGCGATGACGTTCTGGTTTACACCACGCCTGCCTTTGCCCAGGACACGGAAGTCACCGGCCCGGTCAGCCTCGAACTCTTTGCTAAGTCGTCGGCGGTGGACACCGATTTCACCGCCAAGCTGGTGGACGTGGGGCCCGACGGATTTGCCCAGAACCTGACGGAGGGCATTATCCGCGCCCGCTATCGCGATTCGCGGGAGAAGGCTGACCTGATAAATCCCGGACAGGTGTACAAGTTCAACATCGATTTGTGGTCCACCAGCAACGTTTTTCGCAAGGGGCATGCATTGCGCCTGGAAATTTCAAGCAGTAATTTTCCCCGCTTCAACCGGAACCTCAATACGGGGGAGGAACCGGCGTTCGCCAGGAACTACGTTTCGGCCACCAACACGATCTATCACGATGCCGAGCATCCTTCGGCGCTGGACTTGCCGTTGGTGCTGGCGCACTGATGTCCCGCATGGAATCGGAAGTCGCGCGGCGTTACCCACTTTGAACTTCGGTAACTTCCGTCCCAGTCTTACCGGTCTAGAATCGTATCTGTGACGAGAGGGCGACCGGCGGCATGACTCAGGACGAATTCCCGACGGCTGATCACAACCGGCCTGCGTCCCCCATCCAGCGATGGCAAATCGAGGGGCGCGAGTGGTGGCTATGGGGTCTGGCGGTCGTCGTGACCCTGGTGTTGACCTTCGGAATCGTTTCTTTAACCTATTTCCAGCTACATCCGCAAAGCGAAGGCACGTATTGGACTGATCTCAAGGAATGGGTTCGCGGTCTGGCGTGTGTAGTCCTGCTATTCGATATTTACACTCTTTATCAACATCTGCAGCTACAACAAATGCGGCGCCGCCTGGCGGAGCGCGACCAGTTGTTTCAGCTGATCACCGAAAACGCGGCAGACATGATTGCCGTTGTGGATGGTACCGGGCAGCGCATTTACAACAGCCCGGCATACCAGCACGTCCTCGGGTATTCGGCGGAAGAACTGAAGAGCACTTCGTCGATTGAACAGATTCACCCCGATGATTTGCAGCGCGTGCTGGAGGCGGCGCACAAGGCCCGTTCCACGGGGCAAGGGCAGAGGCTGGAATACCGCATACGCCACAAGGACGGTTCCTGGCGCATTCTGGAATCGACCGCCAGCGCTGTCCAGAACGCGAAGGGGAAGACCGAAAAGCTGGTGATTGTGAACCGCGACATCAGCGAGCGCAAGCGCGCGGAAGAGATGCTGGCGCACAGCGCATTCCATGACGGGTTGACTAATCTTCCCAACCGCGCCCTTTTTCTCGACCGGCTGCAGCGCGCCCTGGTGCTTTCCAAGCGCCATACCGACTACAAGTTTGCCGTCCTGTTTATTGATGTTGACGAATTCAAGGTCTTCAACGACAGCCTGGGACACAAAGTCGGCGACGAAGTTCTGGTGCAAATCGGCTTGCGGTTGACAACTTCTCTGCGGGAGGTGGACACCATCTCGCGTCCGCAGGTGGGGCAGCCTCAAAAAGACGATACCCTTGCCCGGCTCGGCGGCGATGAATACACGATCCTGCTGGAAGATATTCGAAACCCGAGTGATGCCATACGCGTGGCCGAGCGGCTGCAGAGCAAGCTGGCTGTGCCCTTCACCGTACAGGGCTACGAAATTGTGGTCAACGTCAGCATCGGAATTGCCTTGAGCAATGCAGCTTGCGCTCATGCGGAAGATCTCCTGCGCGACGCTAACATCGCCATGTTTCGGGCCAAGCGGGCGGGCAAGGCGCGCTGCGAAGTGTTTGACACTGCCATGCATGACGGCGCGGTCCGGCGGCTGGAGCTGGAAACGGAACTTCGCAAAGGCCTGGAGCTGGGCGAATTCAGGACCCACTACCAACCCATCATTTCTCTGAAGACCGGGAGGATTACCGGTTTCGAAGCGCTGGCCCGATGGCAACACGGCGACCGTCTGCTCTCGCCCGCTGCGTTCATCGCGGTGGCCGATGAGACCGGGCTGATTATCCCCATGAATCGAATACTGCTGCGCGAGGCTTGCGAACAGCTGGGCTCGTGGCAAGCTCAATTTCCCGCGGAGCCGCCGCTGAGCATGAGCGTGAACATTACCTCGAAGGAGTTTGCCCATCCCAACCTGGCGAAGGGAATCGCGGAAACCCTGAGGCAGACCGGGCTCAATCCCGCCAATCTCCAATTGGAGATTACCGAAACCATTGCCATGGGCGATCCAGAGAAGGCGGCTTGTGTTCTTTCCGAGCTCAAGGCGTTGGGAGTTCGCTTGAGCCTGGATGATTTCGGCACGGGATACTCATCGCTCAGCCGGCTGCAGCAGTTTCCGGTGGACTCGCTGAAGATCGATCGGGCTTTTATCTCGCAGATGGACAGCGACGCCGAGAGTCACAAGATCGTGCAGGTGATCATCATGCTGGCTCAGACCCTGGACTTGGTGACGGTTGCAGAAGGAACCGAGACGGAAGAGCAAGTGAACCAGCTCAAGACGCTCGACTGCGGTTTCGCCCAGGGTTACTACTTCTCGAAGCCGGCCGATCACCTGGCCATTTCTGATCTTTTGCTGAAAGTGAATGGCAGAGCGGCTACCCCGACCAAAGCGAATGCAGCGTCGGCGGGCACTTAGTGCTGATGTCATAACGACGTCATCCTGAACGAAGTTGTGGCTTCGCCTTGCGAAGCCGCAAGGCAGTCGAAGGCTATTCCCTCTTCGCCGGCCCGGCCTGGTTGGCAAGTTCACAGCAACAAACAAAATCCCCGGGATGACTCAAGCTGCACCTGTGGCTATAGGGGTCCTTCGACTGCGCATGGCCGATTCGCAAGCGAATCGGCGTGCTGCGCTCAGGAGGGCAGCCGGAGTCTTCTCCAACGAAGAGACCAGCCAAGGGCTGAGCTGTTTCAATCTGCGGCTCGTATGTAGGGAGTTCCTGCTGTCGCGCTCTCCGGTATAATCGCGTGCTCCAGTAAATCCGGCGACAGAGTTCGAGGGCATGAAATGAAGCGAACTGGTTTTCCTGGTGGGAGAGGGCGATGAGCAGAGCATCGCGGGCGGTGGCGTCTCCGCATGTCGTCAGCATCGGCGATTTCCGGCCACTGGCTCGCCTGCGATTGCCCCGGCCGGTTTTTGACTATCTCGATGGCGGCGCCGACGGCGAAGTCACGCTACGCGAGAATTGCCGCGTGTTTGATGACGTCACATTCCGGCCGTGCTATGCGGTGCCCCTGTCGAATTGCGATTTGCGGACGCGGTTGCTGGGTTTCGAGGTTTCATTTCCTGCCTTGCTGGCCCCGGTGGGCTATAGCCGCCTCATGCATCCGGATGGCGAGGCGGGTGCGGCGCGTGCCGCGGGCGCGGCAGGCACGGCGTACATTCTTTCGACCATCTCCGGACACCGGGTGGAAGACGTCAAGGCCGCTTCTTCTGGGCCAGTGTGCTTTCAGTTGTATTTGATGGGAGGCCGGGAGGCATCCGAAGCTGTGATCGAACGGGCCCGGGTCGCGGGCTGCGCTGCCCTCGTAGTCACCATTGACACGCCGGTAGCGGGGATGCGCGAGCGCGACTTCCGCAATGGCATGAAAGAACTGATGGGCGGCAGCCTGCTCTCCAAGATCCCGTTCCTTCCTCAGATGCTGGCGCGTCCCGGATGGCTGGTCAGTTACCTGCTCGATGGCGGTCTTTCCAAGCTGCCGAATGTGGTCGTGCCGGGGACGGGGCCGATGGAGCTCATCGACGTTAGCGCCGCGCTGGCTCGCGCGGCCGTGACCTGGGAAGACTTAACCTGGATTCGCAAGCTCTGGCCCGGGCCCATCGTGATTAAGGGCTTGCTCACCGGCGACGACGCTCGGCGTGCCGTGGACGCGGGCGCGGCTGCGGTGGTGGTCTCGAATCACGGCGGGCGCCAGCTCGACGGCGTATCTCCGTCATTGCGCGCGTTGCCCGAAGTCGTGGCGGCTGTGGGCGGTCAGGTCGAGGTGTTGATGGACGGCGGCATCCGCCGTGGGTCCGACATCGTCAAGGCCGTCTGCCTGGGTGCGAAAGCGGTTCTCTGCGGGCGCGCCTACGCGTACGGCCTGGCTGCTGCCGGCGAAGCCGGCGTTACTCGGGCGCTCCAAATCCTGCGGGCTGATGTGGATCGTACCCTCAAGCTGCTAGGTTGTACCTCCATTGCAGCGCTCGACCGGTCATATGTAGATGTGCCCTCAAACTGGCGGTGAGAGAAGCAGCAGTTGGCAATTGGCGCCTGGCATTCAGCAAGAGTCTCGGCGAATTCTTGCTTTGGAGATGGACAATCGCCCAATGCTAATTCGCTAAGTACCAATTGCCAATCGCTCTCCTCGAGACAAGCTACTCCTGAAAGGAAGAGCTCGTGCACTGGACCCAGATCTATGACCCTTTTGGACGCTGGTGGCTTTCCACGCTGGTTGCGACTCTGCCGATTTTTGTATTGTTTGGATTGCTGGTTGGGTTGAAGGTCAAACCCCACTGGTGCGCCATCGCCGGCGCTGCGACGGCGGTGGTGGTGGCAGTCTTGTTCTTCAAGATGCCGGTGGTCCTGGCGGTCACGAGTTTTGCTTACGGAGTGGCGTTTGGGCTGCTGAAGATTGCCTGGATCGTACTGGCAGCAGTCTTTCTTTACGACATTTCTGTCCACACCGGCCAGTTCGAAATCATGAAGGAATCAGTTGCCGGAATCACCGCCGACCGGCGCCTGCAGGTCCTGCTGGTGGCCTTCTGCTTCGGCGCGTTCATCGAAGGCGCAGCCGGATTCGGAGCGCCCGTCGCCATCGCCGGCGCTTTGATGATCGGGCTGGGCTTCCGGCCGTTTCATGCAGCCGCGCTGAACCTGATCGCCAACACGGCGCCGGTGGCCTGGGGCGGCATCGGGATTCCTATCCACACCTTGGCCGCAGTTTGCGCTTTGCCGGAAGCGGACCTGAGCGCAACCATCGGGCGCATCCTTCCGATCACCGCAGTCATTGTGCCATTCTGGCTGGTCCGGACCATGGTGAGCTGGCGGGAGACGTTTGAGGTCTTTCCCGCCATCCTGGTGGTAGGTGTTTCTTTTGCCCTGACCCAGTTCTTCTGGTCGAACTACGTGGACAGCAGCCTGGTGGACATCATGGGCGGAGTGATTTCGATCGTTGCCACGGTCGCATTCCTCAAGCTCTGGAGACCGAAAAGAATCTGGAGATTTGATTACGACGAAACAAAAGGACCGATTGCATCCGCCGCGGAAATCGCCGATTCGTTTGGAGGCGAGTGGACGGCGCAGGATTTCGACGAGAACCTCGCGATTCGCACTTATCCGATCGGCAAGGTTCTGAAAGCGTGGATGCCGTTCGGGATTTTGTCGGTCGTGGTGCTGATCTGGGGCCTGCCCACAGTCAAGAACGCGTTGAACCAGGCCACCACTCCGGCATTCAAGGTGATGCAGACGGATGGCACAGTGCGGCCTGGTCCGCCGGGCTGGGACGTGCCCTACCTGCACAATGCTGTTTATCGGGCGGCCCCGGTGGTAGCCAAACCGACGCCGGAAGCCGCGCGCTATGACCTCAACTGGCTGTCGGCGACTGGGACGGGGTGCTTTATTGCGGCAATTATTTCAGGATTGCTGTTGGGTTTGTCGCCGCTGGGCATAGGGAAGGTTTTTTTGCACACTCTGGCACGCATGCGCCTGGCTGTGATCGCTATCTCGTTCATGTTGGGCCTGGGTTTTGTGACCCGCTATTCCGGGCTCGATGCCGTGCTAGGCCTCGCATTCACGCGCACCGGCTGGGCTTATCCTTTTTTCGGCACATTTCTGGGCTGGCTCGGAGTGGCGCTGACGGGGAGCGACACCTCCTCCAACGCGCTGTTTGGGAGTTTGCAGCGCATCACCTCGCAGCAACTCGGCATCGATCCCGTACTCATGTGCGCCGCCAACAGCGCAGGCGGCGTGATGGGCAAGATGGTGGACGCACAATCCATTACCATCGCAACTGCCGCTACCAATCAGGTGGGGAACGAAGGCGTTATTTTTCGTTTTGTGGCGTGGCATTCGGTGGCGCTGGGCGCGATCGTCGGAGTCATCGTGATGCTATACGCCTACCTAATTCCTCATGCGGTGGCCCACGGACTGACGTTTGTGAAGTGACGCTGCAGGCCTCCGGCAAAAGTCGATAACTGATATTCTGAAGAGAGAGATTTGGGAGACCGCCCGCCGTTGCCTCCAATCATTAATGTTCAGGAAATTTCGAAAGCCTTCGGAGCGAACCCGCTCTTTCAAAATGTATCCTTTACCGTGATGGAAGGCGACCGGATCGGGCTCATTGGTCCGAACGGTTCCGGCAAATCCACCCTGCTGCGAATTCTGGCTGGCGGCGAAGTTCCGGACAGCGGAGAAGTTGCCTTCCGAAAACGCCTCTGGGTCAGCTACGTGGAGCAGGATTCCAAATTCAGATCGGGCGCGACCGTCCGATCGGTAGTTGAAAACGCCATGGAGCGAGGCTCAGTGCACGCGACGGAACGGGGAACCCGTTTTGCGGAAACCCTGGGCCGCGCCGGTTTCGAAGACCTGGATGCCAAAGCTGCCGCTCTGTCCGGAGGGTGGCAGAAGCGCCTGGCCATCGTCGAAGCCCTGGTGCAGGCGCCGGACCTTCTGTTGTTGGATGAGCCTACCAACCATCTGGACCTGGAGGGCATCGAGTGGCTCGAAGACGTGCTGGCGCAGGCCCCGTTTGCCAGCGTGATCGTCAGTCACGATCGCTATTTTCTGGAGAATATCGCCACCGACATGGCAGAGCTGAGCCGAGTCTATCCCGATGGCATACTGCGGGTGCGGGGACACTACAGCACGTTTCTGGAAAAGAAGGAAGAGTTTCTGCACGCACAATCGAAGCGGCAGGAAGCGCTGGAAAACCTTGTGCACAACGAGATTGAGTGGCTCCGCCGCGGGGCCAAGGCGCGCACCAGGAAGTCCAAGGCGCGTATCAGCAAAGCCGGTCAGCTGATGGACGATCTGGCCGATCTGAAAGCCAGGACGCGCACGGCCACGGCACAAATCGATTTTTCGGCGACCGATCGAAAGACTAGGCGGTTGATCGAACTGGAAGACGTGACGTACCAGATCGAAGGTCGCACCTTATTTGAGGAGCTCAATTTTGTCATCACTGCCGGGATGCGGGTGGGATTGGTGGGGCCGAATGGCAGCGGCAAAACCACGCTGCTTCGCCTGTTGCGCGGAGAGTTGACCCCGAGCGGGGGCGAGATTCGGCGGGCGGACTGGCTGCGTATCGTGTACTTCGACCAGACTCGCGAGCTTGACTCGAATGTGACGCTACGCCGCGCGCTGGCCCCGGAAGGGGATTCGGTGATTTACGAGGACCGGGTTATTCATGTGGCGTCGTGGGCGGCGAAATTTCTGTTTACCGGAGAACAGCTCAATCAGCCTGTGGAACGGCTTTCCGGCGGCGAGCGCGCGCGAGTGCTGATCGCCCAACTGATGCTTCAGCCCGCCGATGTGCTGCTGCTCGACGAGCCAACCAACGATCTCGATATTCCGACGCTTGAAATCCTGGAAGAAAGCCTGCTCGAGTTCAAGGGATCGCTGGTCCTGGTTACACATGACCGCTACATGCTCGATCGCGTATCCACCATTGTTCTGGGCCTTGATGGGCGAGGCGGCGCGGAAAGTTTTGCCGACTACTCGCAATGGCAGGCCTGGCCGGCGGAGGGCGGGGAATCGGCGAAGACTTCTGCGCGTTCCACGTCTCGCTCTGAAAGCTCTGATGGAAGAACTCCGGCGAAGACCAGGCTTTCGTATCTGGAAGCCCGCGAATATGCCAGCATTGAGGAGCGCGTCGCCGCAGCCGAAGAACTTTTACAGGCCAAACGTGAGCAACTGGAGGACCCTGCGATCGCCAGCGACGCTCCGCGCCTTCTCAGCGCGCATGCGGAGATGGAAGAAGCGCAGGTCCGGGTTGACGAACTTTACCGGCGCTGGGCTGAACTGGAAAAGAAGAAGGGTTGAGAAGTAGCACTTGGCATTGGGCAACTAGCACAGTGCCGATTCGCCGTTGGCAGACCGCTGATCAGACCGTGCACCAACTCCTTAGGTTGTCATCCTCAGCGGAGTGACTGCTTCGCTTCGCGGAGCAGTCCGCTCAGGATGACATTTCAGGATGACATTGTCGGTTCTGGCGAAGCAGGGTTCTTCCCCCAATATTGGCTCAACGCGAGAGCGTCTTCTTTATTTAATTGCTCAGCCCCGGACCAGCGCAAAGGCGATGATGGTTTCTCCCTTCGCGCCTGTGGTCTCCTCGAGTTCTTTCAGAAGGGTCGCTTCGAGATTATCGGGATCGGGATGCATCTCGCAGGCGATCACTTCTTCTTCCGTGGCGCCGACAAAACAGAGCTCGCAATGTCCCAGATCATTTTCCGAGGTTAATGCCGGTCCGAAGGTACGGCAGATTACGGGGCGAGATTCGTAGAGTTCACAGGTTCCCGTTTCGGGGTCGAGCACTGGACAAGGCTCACTGTTGCCATAGTCATCCCAGTGCGTGCATGCTTCGTCTGAGTCGTCGTCATTCAGCAGGCCGGTTGCTGGATCGCCAGGAAAGTCGCGAGAGAGACGCGCGACCGAAGCCTGGGCCCTTTCGCGAATGCGGCCAGCACGTTCGGGATCCTGTTGCTCCAGCTCTGCTAGTCCCTTTCTCAGGCGGATGGCGTCGAGTTGATTGATGGCGAACACCCCCACGCAACATTGCGAACAGCCCGGCCGGCATGCCAGCCACTGGCGGCTCTTTTGAAAGGCGTCGTCCAGCGCAGCGTTCACAATCTGGATCAACTGCTGGTCCTGGGCTGGAGCCTGAAGAGGCATGGCATCAGCATAACCTACCCAACGGTCCCTGTGATCGGGCTGTTTTATCCGATAGTAATAGTCTGTTTCATTACCAATCTCCACGCCCCACGCGGCCCGGTTCCCCTGGATCTGGCGTTGCATCAGGGGCACAGCCTGCCCGGAGAGCACGTCTGGTGCGTGCGGCCGATCCCTTCGACTTCATGCAGGGCAGCTCTTCGCATGCCTGGTTGCATAACGACGTTGGGTGGCGCCCTTTACCTCGGAAACGATGGCGCAATTTTGCCTTCGCAAACTTTCCGTTATTATGTTGCGCCTATGGCAAACAAAGTTCGATGGGGAGTGCTGGGCGCGGCCAAAATCGCCGTAAAAAAAGTCATACCGGGAATGCAGAGGGGCACGTGGTGCGAAGTGGCCGCGATCGCCTCGCGCGACCGGAGCAAGGCCGAAGATGCAGCCCGCACCCTGGGCATTGCCAAGGCCTATGGATCCTATGAAGAGCTGCTGGCTGACCCGCAGATTGATGCTATCTACAATCCGCTGCCTAACCAGTTGCACGTTCCCTGGTCGATCAAAGCGGCGGAAGCGGGCAAACACGTTCTGTGCGAAAAGCCGCTCAGCCTGACGGTGGCGGAAGCCCGGCAACTGGTGGCGGTGCGGGACCGCGCCAAGGTCAAGATCGGCGAGGCTTTCATGGTGCGCACCCATCCGCAATGGCTGCGTGCCCGCGAGTTAGTGACATCGGGCCGGATCGGCCAGTTACGCGCGGCCACGGGATTTTTCAGTTATTTCAACGATGACCCGAAGAATATCCGTAATATCCCTGCCTACGGCGGCGGCGCAGTGATGGATATCGGGTGCTATCCCATCAACACATCGCGCTTTCTGTTCGGGGAAGAACCCACGCGAGTGCTGGGACTGGTTGAACGCGATCCCCAGATGAGGGTTGACCGGCTGACCTCAGCGATACTCGATTTCCCCTCGGGCCAATCCACTTTTACCTGCAGCATGCAGCTCGTGCCTTACCAGCGCAGCCAGTTTTTTGGGACGAAAGGCCGCATTGAAATCGAAATCCCATTCAATGCCCCGCCCGACCAACCTTGCCGGATCCTGATCGACGACGGCCGCGACGTGTTCGGCGGCGGCATCAGCACGGAGGAATTTCATGTCTGCGACCAGTACACGATTCAAGGTGATGCATTTTCGCGGGCCGTGCTGGAAGGCTGTGAAGTACCGGTTCCGCTGGAGGATGCAATCAGGAACATGGCGGTGATCGAAGCCATTTTCCGTTCCGCGGAATCGGGTATGTGGGAGAAGCCCTAATTGGACGTCCCCGTGGAATACTTGATTGGATTATTGCTCTCCGTTGCCGTGGCGGGCTTTGCTACGGTGATCGGTTTGGACCGTGAGCGCGCCTTTTATCCCACCGTGCTTATAGTGATCGCCTCATATTATGTGCTGTTTGCCGTGATGGGGGCCTCCGCGCGGACGCTGGTAATTGAAATCGTTGCGGCCAGCGCGTTTCTAGTATTCGCCGTACTCGGCTTCAGGAGGAATCTTTGGTTCGCGGTCGCTGCCATCGTGGGCCACGGCGCGTTTGATTTTGTCCATCACTGGCTCATTGAAAACCCTGGAGTACCGCATTGGTGACCTGGGTTCTGTTTGACGTTTGATGTCATCGTTGGCGTGTGGTTGGCGGTGCGTTTGAAGAGCGTGCCTTCCGCTGCTTTAAAATCCCAAGCGGCATAGAACGCGCCCCCCTCATTTCGCAAGGGGCACGAGATGAATGGGGCCCGCCTGTTTCTTCTCCCGGTTACTTTCGACTCGTGAGACCGCGGCGATCACGTCCCCCTCGTGATATTCTTAATGGAGAAGCTGCGTCCCCGCCTTTGGGCAAATCCCCGCAGTTCCCGTAAACATCATGATTTCAGTAAGTAATGTGTCGATGCGCTACGGCGCTAAAGTTCTGTTTGACGAGGTCTCCACGGCTTTCACGCCAGGGAAGCGCTATGGCCTGACCGGACCGAACGGCGCCGGCAAATCCACTTTCATGAACCTGCTGACCGGCGAGCTCGAGCCCCAGAAGGGAACGGTTGTCCGCCCCAAGAAGCTGGGCGTGTTGAGCCAGGACCAGTTTGCCTTCGACAAGTATCGTCTGCTCGATACCGTCATCATGGGCAACAAGCGTTTGTGGGCGGCCATGGAAGAGCGCGACAAAATTTATGCCAAGCCGGAGATGACCGACGCCGACGGCATGAAGCTGGGCGAGCTCGAAGGAGTGGTGGGCGAGGAAGACGGCTACAGCGCTGAGAGTGATGCCGCCATCCTGCTCGAAGGTCTGGACATTCCCGACGCGCTGCACGAAAGAAAGATGGGCGAACTGCAGGGCGGACAGAAAGTTCGTGTGCTTCTGGCGCAGGCGCTGTTCGGACATCCGCAGGCGCTGCTGCTCGACGAGCCGACCAACCATCTGGATCTGGACTCCATCCACTGGCTGCAGGGTTTTCTGAATCAATACGACGGGGTGGTGATCGTCATCTCGCACGATCGGCATTTCCTGAACCGGGTGTGCACCCATATCGCCGACATCGACTACGAAACCATCATCACCTATACCGGTACTTACGACGACATGGTGGTGGCCAAGACCCAGATCCGCTCGCAGATTGAATCGCAGAACGCGCAGCGGGAAAAGAAGATTTCCCAATTGAACGAATTCATCGCGCGCTTCTCCGCCGGTACTCGGTCCAGCCAGGTGCAGTCGCGGCGCAAGGAAGTGGAGCGCTTGCAGGTGACGGAGCTGGCTCGGTCGAACATTCAGCGTCCTTATTTGAAGTTTGAGCAGAAGCGGCCTTCCGGAAAGCATATTCTGGAAGTGGAAGGTGTGAGCAAGTCGTACGGTGATGCGGAGGTGATTCGCAGCTTCACCGCCAGCATCGTACGCGGAGAGAAAATTGCCCTGATGGGCCGCAATGGCGCGGGCAAGACTACGCTGTTGAATGCTCTTCTGGCAAATTCTCCTACGGTTCCAGAAGCCGAATTGCGTAAGACCAGCGGATATGACGGGCCCTTTCTCGCCGACGGAAAAGTTATCTGGGGACATGAGGCTGCAGTGGGATATTTCGCCCAGGACCACAAAGCACTGATCCAGCCGGGGATGACGGCTTTCGAATGGCTTCATCAATGGGACCCTGCCGGGTCTAACGAGGAGATTCGCGGCCTGCTGGGGCAGATGCTCTTCCCCCGCGAAGATGGCGACAAGCGCACCGAAGTCCTTTCCGGCGGCGAGGCGGCGCGGCTGATTTTCTGCAAGCTCATGCTGCAGAAGCCGAATGTTCTGGTATTCGACGAACCCACCAACCACCTGGACCTGGAATCGATCAACGCGCTCAACATCGCGCTGCAGCGCTATCAGGGGACTGTTCTGTTGTGTACCCACGACGAAGACCTGATCGACGAGGTAGCCACTCGCATTTGGCACTTCGAGGGCGACCACCAGATTACCGATTTCAAAGGCGCGTACGAGGAATACCAGTCGGTTTCGGCCTGACCGCGAACCGGCTGGCGTCAGTTTGCGTGGCATCCACCCCAGAGTTCCTCGCATTTCCGTAGCGCCGACGTCCCGCCGGCTGTCGGGCGGGCATCCTGCCCGCCTATCGGGCCGGCCGGAGGCCGGCGCTACCTTATTCCCCGAATCGTGACAAAGTGAGCAACTTTCCGCCGGTTTAGTCATCTCAGTATGTCTACCGAGTCTGAGCACGACGCCGGGGCGGACCGCCCCTGCTGAAGAGCTGGGAGGTCTGCAATGCTGGCTGCGCAGGACAGAATCGACGCCCCGTACGAACTCCTTGCCCGTCTGCGGCAGGCGCGCGCCGAAACCGACCGCCTGTTTCAGCACGTCAAGCCTGAGTTCCTTTATGAGCGGGCGATTCCGGAAAGACACCGCATTGTTTTTTATGTGGGACACCTGGAAGCGTTCGACTGGAATTTGCTGCGCGAGCGAGTTCTGGGGCGGAGGAGTTTTCATTCGGAATTCGATAATCTCTTTGCCTTTGGCATTGATCCGGTCGATGGTGGGCTACCGTCGGACCAGCCCTTCGACTGGCCTTCCCTGGACCAGGTCCGGGATTATGTGAGGCGGGTCCGTCAAGCTCTCGATGATGGGCTGGGGGGAACGTTCTCGCAACTGCGTGGGCAGGAGAAATTTTCTTGCGGCCAGTTGCTGCACGTGGCCATAGAACACCGCCTGATGCACGCAGAGACGTTGGCCTACATGCTGCATCAGTTGCCCTTCGAGAACAAGGTGCGCAAGCCGCGCCTGCCCGAGCTTGTGGTGCGTCCGGTTGAACCGCGAATGATCGAGATTCCGACGGGCGCGGCGACGCTCGGCCTTTCACGTAGTGACACGAACACTTTTGGCTGGGACAACGAGTACGAGTCGCACACCCCCGCAGTTCCCGCGTTTTCCATCGATCAATACGAGGTGACCAACCGCGAGTATCTCCAGTTCATAAAAGCCGGAGGCTATGAGAACCAGTCGCTGTGGCGTGAAGCCGACTGGAAGTGGAAGACGCAACAGAATATTTCGCACCCGGTCTTTTGGAATCGCGTCAACGGTGCGTGGCGGTACCGCACCATGTTCGAGAATGTTCCCTTACCCCTTGACTGGCCGGTTTACGTGAGCCATGCGGAAGCGAGTGCTTACTCGCGCTGGGCGGGCAAGGCTTTGCCTACAGAAGCGCAGTGGCATCGCGCTGCCTACGGAACGCCAGAGGGAAGGGAGCGGCCCTACCCCTGGGGAGCGGAAGCTCCGGATCCCAGGTTCGGCAACTTTGATTTCGACAGTTGGGACCCCACGCCGGTAGGGGCCTTTCTACAAGGACGAAGCGCATTCGGCGTGGCCGATATGGTCGGCAACGGATGGGAGTGGACAAGGACCGTGTTCGGCCCGTTTCCCGGCTTTCAGCCCTTCGAATTTTATCCCGGCTATTCAGCCAATTTTTTTGATGGCGAACATTACGTGATGAAGGGCGGCAGCGCCCGCACCGCGAGCAGCATGCTTCGCCGGTCTTTCCGGAACTGGTTCCAGCCGCGCTACCAGTATGTGTACGCGGGATTCCGCTGCGTGGGGGAATAAATGAATAACAAGGGGCACTTCATGTTGACGCATGCCATCACCGCCGATTCGGGGCTGGAATTTTCCACGGAAGTACGCGCCGGACTCACTAAGGACGAGCAGAAAGAATTGCCTTCCAAATATCTCTATGACGATGTCGGGTCGGCATTGTTTGAAGTCATCAGCGTTCTGCCGCAATACGGCCTTACCCGGGCGGACGAGCGCCTGCTGCGGCGGCATGCCAGCGAGATTGTGGAGCAGGTCCCGGGGCCGGTGGCTGTGGCCGAACTGGGCAGCGGCAGCGGCAAGAAAACCCGGTGGCTGCTGAAGGCGCTTTGCCGACGTCAACATGTCTCCTACTTTCCCATCGAAATATCACCGACCGCCCTGGCCATGTGTGAGCGCGAACTGGGCGATATCGAATTCATGAGCATTGTGGGCTTTGAGCGCGAATATCTGGATGGCCTGGTTGAAGTAGCGGCGCGGCGCCGTGAAGGACAGAATCTGCTAGTGCTGTTTCTGGGCAGCACGATTGGAAATTTTGACCGGCCGGCGGCGGCAAAGTTCCTGCGGGAAGTTCGCCGTATTCTGCAGCCCGGCGATTCCCTG
>Ga0335082_10000370_pt1 | contig 45951 bp, 42 predicted proteins | sample Lox_Sample_41_FD_206718 | JGI IMG/M metagenome (GOLD analysis project Ga0335082, IMG submission 206718) | Soil microbial communities from Loxahatchee National Wildlife Refuge, Florida, United States - Lox_Sample_4.1 | ecosystem: Environmental > Terrestrial > Soil > Wetlands | place: USA...
CCATCTACCTCCCAGAGCGACGTCGCATTCTGCGCCGTGTCGCCAACCGTGAAGCGGATACGTTTGCCGTCAGGAGAGAAGCGAGGCGCAAAAACCGAGCCTCCGGCAGTGAGGATTTCCCGGGGGAAAGATCCGTCGGCATTGGCAACAAAGAGTTTCGCGCCCCTGCCAAAAACCAGATGCTTGCCGTCAGCGGACCACGAAGCATCGCGACCGGTCAGATCGCCCAGGCGTTTGGGAGATCCAGAATGAATCGGCAGCGTCCAGAACTCAGTATCCCCAGCTTGCACCGGGGCCACCAGCAACTTCGAACGGTCGGGCGAAATGTCGAGGGCCTGCACGTTCGGGAGGGGGTTGGAAATCACAGAACGCTCGGCGCCGGGTAACGTCACTTTCGCGACTACGTGCCGCGCAGCGGGCCATTCCGTGACGTAGAGGGTTGATTCGTCTGAAACAAGATTGGTCTTGCTCACACCATCCCGCGTGATCTGAGTGACGGACTTCACAGCGGTCGCGCCCGATACGGTTTCTTTCGGCGCGTCGGCGCCTTGAGCAGCGAGGATGGCGACGAGGGGGAAGGTCAGATGCAAGACAAAGGGGGTCCACGCCCCCTTATCTAGAGTGCGCATGGGCGGATGCTAGCGCAGTGCAATTCTTTTCCTTCGCGAAAGTATCCATCTCGCATTACGGATGTAACGGTACTTGTGGTCGAATGCAACGCTCTGGCACCCTCACAGCGGCATGCCAAATGGGCCTGCTACACTACCCCTTCACCATTCTTGGCGCCTGCCCAGGACTTTCTCTCCATGTCCGACAATCTGATGCCAACTTCGCGCACCCGCGTTGTTCGTGAACCTCATCGTGGAATCTACGACCGGGACGCTCTTAACCATATCCTCGACGAAGCCTTCCTCTGCAATGTCGGCTTCGTGGCTGACGGCCAGCCTTTTGTCATTCCGACCTCCTACGGGCGCGACGGCAATGTTCTCTACATCCACGGCTCCGCTGCCAGCCGCATGCTGCGGAATCTCAGCACCGGCATTCCTGTCTGTGTAACTGTCACTTTGCTCGATGGCCTCGTTCTCGCGCGCTCGATCTTCAATCACTCGATGAACTACCGCTCCGTCGTCATTCTCGGCACAGGCACGCTGGTCGAGGATCCCGCAGAAAAACTCAAAGCTCTCCGTGTGCTTAGCGAGCACATTCTTCCGAATCGCTGGGATGAGGTGCGCCAGCCGAACGAGAAGGAACTCAAGGCGACGTCGGTGATCCGCATTCCGATCGAAGAATTTTCCGCCAAAATCCGCACCGGGCCACCCATCGACGACGAACCCGACTATGCTTTCCCCACCTGGGCAGGTGTGATCCCCTTGGAGATGCAGTCGGGCACTCCCATCCGTGATGAGCGCTGCGAGCGCGAATTGCCGGAATATCTGCGAAACTATAGGCGCCCAAAATAAGGTGCCGGGTCTCAGGTGCCAGGTATCAGGGTGCCAACTCACATCTGACAGAGTGCGACCGTTTTCCTGAGACCTCACACCTGACACCCGCTTTTCATGAACGAGACGATCCAGAAGATCTCGACGACGATCGATTCCCTACGCGACGAAATGACCGGCTTTCTCGCGCGTCTGGTGCAATTTCCTAGTCTCTCCGGCAGGGAACAGCCCGCGCAGTACTTCTACGCGGAGAAGCTGCAGACCCTTGGATTGAATCCTGGCATCCTGGTTTCGAAAAAAGAAGAACTGGAGGCCCACCCCGCCTTCTGCGATGACGGTGTTCCGTTTGAAGATCGCATCAATGTAGTCGGCCGCTGGCAGACGGCTTCTAAGAAGACGCCTAAGAAGTCGGTTCCCCACACCCTGATCCTCAACGGCCACATGGACGTCGTCCCCACCAGCAAAGAGTCGTTGTGGTCGGCTTCGCCGTGGAGCGGCGACGTGCAACAGGGAAAGCTCTACGGCCGTGGCTCCTGCGATATGAAAGCCGGCCTTGCCGCCAACATTTTTGCCATTCAGGCGCTGCAATCGCTGGGGTTCAAGCCCGCCGCGGACGTCATGATCGAAAGCGTGATTGGCGAAGAGAGCGGTGGCGTCGGCACTCTCACGACGATCGTGAAAGGATTCCGCGCGGACGCGGCCATCATCAGCGAACCGACCGCCCTGCATGTCTGTCCCGTGCAGTCCGGCGCGCTGACCTTTCGCATCCGAGTCGTGGGCCGCGCCATTCACGCGTGTATGAAGCCGCAGGGTATCAACGCCATCGAGAAGTTCTATCTCGTGCTGCAGGCCGTGCAGGAACTGGAACGTCGCCGGCACGTTCACTACAAGAATCTGCTCTACGAAGACGCTACTAACATCGCGCCCATCAGTTTCGGAGTGATCCATGGCGGCGAATGGCCATCCACCGTTCCCGACGAAGTGATCGTGGAGGGCCGTTTCGGCGTCCTGCCCGGCGAAACTATGGACGATGCCCGCCGCTCCCTCATTGCTGCTGTCGCTCGCGCTATCGCTGTCGATCCTTGGCTGAAGGCTCACCCGCCCGAGATTGATTGGATCGAGGGTCAGTTCGAATCCGGGCAGACCGCCGTCACCGATCCGATCGTCGAGTCCTTATTACAATGCCATGCCGAGGTTTTGGGCCGGACGACGATAACGCAAGGCGTGACCTATGGCTCCGATCTTCGCCTTTTCACCAATCACGGACAGGTTCCTGCGGTGCTCTACGGCCCGGGATCGGTCGCTCAAGCTCATACCGTGGACGAGTGGGTTGAACTGCGACAGGTTTTTGCCGCCGCCAAGGTGCTGGCGTACATTATCACGCAGTGGTGTGGGGGCGAATTCAACTAGTCTGAGTCAGGCGCCAGGAATCAGCACGAGTTTGCCTGTGGTCTTTCTTCCCTCTAAGTCCCGATGCGCCTGAATCGCCTGCGCGAGTGGATAGATATGTTCGATCCGCAGTTTGAGCTTTCCGGCGCGGATCATTCCGAATACCGCTTCCGCCCGCTGCTGCAGTTCCTGTGAAGTGATGATGTAGGCTCCCAGCGACGGCCGCGTCAGGTACAGCGATCCTTTCGACGTAAGAGTAATCGGGTCGAACGGCGGCACGGCGCCGCTCGATCCGCCGTACAGCACCATCATTCCTCGCGGCCGCAGAAGATTGAGCCCCTTCTCGAACGTAGTCTTGCCCACGGAGTCGTAAATAACATCGACACCTTTTCCGCCTGTCAACCGCCTGGTTTCGGCTTCAAAATCCGTTTGCGTATAGAAGATGATCTCGTCCGCTCCGGCTGCTCGAGCCAGCTTCGCTTTCTCCTCGGTCGAGACCGTCGCCAGAATTCGCGCCCCGATATTGTGTGCCATCTGGACCAGCAGGAGCCCGACTCCACCGGCAGCGGCGTGAATCAGCGCCGTCTCGCCCTTCTTCAACGGATACGTGTCGTGCGAGAGATAATGTGCCGTCATGCCCTGCAGCATGGCGGCTGCGGCTTCACGATCATTCACCCCTGACGGAATTCTCACCAATCTGTCGGCAGGCACAGCTGCATATTCGGCATAGCTTCCCAGCACGCTTGTGTACGCGACACGGTCCCCGACAGCAAGACCATGCACTTCGGCGCCCACGGCCGACACCGTTCCTGCGCCCTCCTGTCCCAGCACGAACGGCAGCGGAACCTTGTAGCGGCCTTCGCGGTTGTAGACGTCGATGAAATTGACGCCCGCTGCCGCGATCTTCACGACAGCTTCAGTAGCCCTTGGCTCCGGAACTGGCACGTCTGCATATTCCATCGCTTCCGGACCGCCGGTTTGTCTGATCTGGATGGCTTTCATAGTCGTTGGATGAACAGAGGACTATAAATGACTCGGTCGTCTCTACGCCGCAAATGTCACGTTTGCGCCCTGACGCGATGCCGGTTTCCTGCCTTGCCAGCCTTCGAGAGCGTGAGGTAACATGCCCGGCCTGATTCCGAAAGTAACGTCGTCGAGGGTCCTGTCGTGGCATTGACCCAACAAAATTGGCGATAGTACCATCTCACTGTCAGGGGCGCCGGATGTGCCCTCAGGTGCTTTCGTAAGCTTTTGAGAATATGAGGCTTCTAACACACCGGTCTCTGGCGATCGCCTTTGCCGCTGCCTGTGCAGCAACCGCGATCGCCTGCCAATCCACCCGGAAACAGACCTTCCTTCCGCCTGCGCAAGCACAGGCGCCGGCGCTGACTGCCGCCAGCAAGCCGTCTATTGCCGCAACCGCGAAGAAGGAATCCGCTACCGCCGAGACCCCAGGCAAGGCTGCCCTGCCTGCGTCAGCTCCGGTTGCCAAAGCTGATCCAGTCACGGAATTGATCGAGCACGCTGAGAAGGAGTACCAGGCGGGTCTCGACGCTTACCGCGCCGGCAACCTGGAGGCCGCCAGGAAGAGTTTCGACTCTGCAGTCACGCTTCTGACAAATGTTGATGCCGGTCTCCGATCCGATGATCGCGTTGATCGCGAACTTGACCGCATCACGGAGGGCGTGAACGGCCTGGATCTGCTTACGGCGCAGGAAGCCGAAAGCTCAGGCCCGCAACAGAAATCCGAGCCCGCCCCGATTGATGAAGTGAACGAAGTCACGCCGCCGGTCGACGCCACGGTGAAGGCTCAGGCGGAGGCTGAAATCAAGTCGACGCATTCCGACCTGCCGCTGATGATGACCGACCAGGTCGCCGGCTATATCAACTTCTTCTCCAACCGCGGACGCGGCACACTCGAGCGCGATCTGGCTCGATCCGGCCGCTACGAAGACATGATCCGGCAGATCCTGAAAGAGGAGGGCGTGCCCCAGGACTTGATTTTTCTGGCGCAGGCCGAGTCCGGATTTCACCCGTTGGCCGTCTCCCGCGCCGGCGCTCGCGGCATGTGGCAGTTCATGGGGAGTCGCGCCAGAGGCTACGGCCTCCATCGGGATTTCTGGGTCGACGATCGCCAGGATCCGGAAAAAGCGACCCATGCCGCCGCCCGGCACCTGAAGGACCTCTACAACCAGTTCGGCGACTGGTATCTGGCGATGGCCGCTTACAACTCCGGCCCCGGCACAGTGCAGAGCGCGGTCAAGCGTACCGGCTATGCGGATTTCTGGGAACTGTATCGCCGCAACGTGCTGCCGCGCGAGACGCGCAACTACGTTCCCATCATCGTGGCCGTGACCATCATGGCCAAGAATCCCGAACAATATGGCCTCGATGATGTCAATCGCGACAAGCCGATCCCGTATGACACAGTGAAGACTGACTATCCGATCGATCTTCGCCTGGTGGCACAATGCATCGATGCGAGCGTAGCCGACGTGCAGGATCTAAACCCAAGCCTGCTGCGTCTGACAACTCCCAAAGAACGCGCCTTCGACTTGCGCTTGCCAAGTGGGTCGAAAGAGAAGTACCTGAGTACCGTTGAAACCATACCGTCTGACAAGCGCCTGTGGTGGCGTCTGCACGCCGTTCAAAGTGGGGAAACACTCGCGTCCCTTTCCCGCACGTACCGCATTCCGGTGAAATCCATTTCCGCCGCCAACAATCTCGAAGACAATTCGTTGGAAGCGGGAACGAAACTGGTGATCCCGATTCCTCCGGGCAAATACACCGACACGGGTGCGTATGCGCGCCGCATCACGCGTTACCGGGTTCGCAAGGGAGACACTGCCGAATCGGTCGCCGAGAATTTCGCCGTGCCAGTAAAAATACTTCGCGGATGGAATCACCTGAAAGGGAACAGCTTGGCGGGACGAAAGGTCCTTTATCTCCACCTGCCGATTACTCCGGGAGCACCGGGAACGCAGTTAGCGTCGAAGAAATCGCACAGGACAGGCAAGGCACCCGGCAAGACTGCTGCCTCCGCGTCCACTCGTGCCGTGATCCGCCACAAAGTGAAGCCCGGCGATACGCTGTACTCGATTGCCAACGCCTACAACACCACTGTCGCCGCCTTGCAGCGTGACAACCGGAATACTGAGATCCTCAAGCCGGGAATGATCCTGATCGTCCGCGAAACGCGGTAGTTCCCCACCGCTCGCCTTCATCGCATCCAGGCTCGTTTGCGTAGAATCACTCACGGGCCGCACTATGAGGCACATTCCTGTAGCAGAATAGGACGGATGGCCGGCGTACGAATTGACAAGTGGCTTTGGGCCGCCCGTTTTTTCAAGACACGGGCTCTGGCCTCCCGGGCCTGTGAACTCGGCAGGATTCAATCTAGGGGGCAGTCCGTCAAACCCGCTCGTGAACTCCATGTCGGTGACCTGTTGCGCGTGACCAACGAGAGCGGCGATTTCGACATCGAAGTGCTGCTGCTCAGCGAAGTTCGCGGACCCGCTGCCGTCGCCCAAACCCTCTATCGCGAAACCGAGGCCAGCCGCGAGCTTCGCCTCAAAGTCGCGGCCGAGCGTAAGGCTGCCCGGCAGTGGGAGCAATTGCCGTCTGGACGGCCATCCAAGAGAGACCGTCGCAGGATCATTCAGTTCCGCGGTGGGGGATGAGGCGGCAGTAGAGCTCTCACTGTCCGAGCGCGAGCGGGGACGTTCGCGTCCCGACTTTCACCCCATCAGCATTCCGCCATTCACGTTCAGAACGTGCCCAGTGACATAGGAGGCCTTCTCCGATGCGAGGAAGCACACGGCGCCCGCAACGTCCTCAGGCTTGCCCACGCGCCCGAGCGGGATCATCTTGATTGCGTTCTGTTTGAATTCGTCGCCGAGAACCTCGGTCATGCTGGTCTCGATGAAGCCTGGAGCAATTGCATTGCATGTGATGTTGCGTGACGCCACTTCGCGCGCCATGGCCATGGTCAATCCAATCAGCCCGGCCTTGGAAGCCGCGTAGTTCGCCTGTCCGGCTTGCCCGGTCTGCCCAAAAACGCTGGTGATGTTGATGATCCTTCCCCAACGCTGCTTGAGCATGGACGCGATCACCTGCTGGATGCACAGATAGGCGGAGGTCAAGTTTGTATCGATCACCGCGTCCCAGTCGGCGCGCTTCATACGCATGACGAGCTGGTCGCGCGTGATGCCGGCGTTATTCACCAGAATGTCGATCTTCCCAAACTGGCCCAATGCTGCTTTGATGCCCGACTTGATCTGTTCCTCGTCACCCACATCCACGATGAACGCGGACGCCTTGCCGCCGGCCGTCGTGATCTGCTGCACGAGTTCATCGAGTTTCTGTTGATTGCGGGCGGCCACTGCGACCGACGCCCCCTCAGCCGCGAGCGCCAGAGCGCAAGCGCGTCCGATGCCTTGCGAGGCCCCCGTCACGAGCGCAACCCGCCCTTCGAGTTCCATGATTGCTCCTTGTAGAAAGGCGCATTATAAACGCGGATCGCCCGGTCCTCAGTGAGCGTCCGCAGGAGACGCGGTGCGAGCGGCGTCCTCCCGTTCCGGCCGGAACAGAACACGCAGGACGGGCGGGGCCAGAATGGTGGTCACGGCGGTCATGAATATGACAATGGCGTAGGTTTGCTGCGTCACGATCCCGGCACTGAGGCCCGCAAGCGCCACGATCAGGGCCACTTCCCCGCGCGGCATCATGCCGACTCCTACCGCCAGGACCGAATGCCAGCCGCTTTTGAGCATGGGGAGCCCACAGCCTGCCACCTTCGACAATATCGCCAGAGCGGAAATCACAACGGCAGTCCGGAGTACCGGTCCGGTGAACAGTTTCACATCCAATTTCGCGCCAATGGAAAAGAAGAAGAAGGGGGCAAGAAACTCGTTGATGGCATGCGCCTTGGGAGCCAAACGCCAGTCGGATGCGAAATCTGCGAACATCAGGCCCGCGAAGAAAGCTCCGATGATCGCGGCCATGCCGATCTTCGCCGATAGCCAGGAGAGCAACAGGCACACCAGCAGCGAGAGCACAAGCGGAGCGTTGCGTGTGGATAGTCTTTCGACACGAGTCTGGACGCCGCGCACAATCCTCGGCGCGACGAAGATCATGAAAACCGCGAAAGCGACCGCTTCGCCGGTCAGCACACCCATGCGCAGCCAGTCGACACCGCCTCCACTGGCCAGACCGGCTACGACCGCGAGAATGACCATGCCGAGAATGTCATCGAAGACCGCTGCTCCCAGAATGATCTTTGCCAGGCGCGAGGAAAGAACGTTCAGATCGCCCAGGACACGGGCGGTGATGCCCACGCTGGTCGCGACCATGGCGGCGCCGACGAAAATCGCTTCCGTCGTCGCATCGCCAATCAGCTTCATGTAGGCGAAGCCCAGCACGAAAGGCACGAGGATGCCGGCGAGGGCGACAAGAAGAGCGGTCCGGCCTACGCGGATGAGGTCGCCCGGAGTCGTCTCCAGCCCCGCATTAAAGAGAACAAAGATGGCGCCGACCTCGGCGATCGATTCGATCGTGACGGAAGGATGAATCCATCCGAGGGCATACGGTCCGATCACGACTCCCGCCAGGATCTCCCCTAGCACCGCGGGCAGAGAAAGGCGCTCAAAGACTTCGCCCACCGCTTTGGCGGCGAGAAAGACAACAAAAAGCTCCCAGAGAAGCGACTGTGGATCGTGAGCCATGGAGATCAAGGAGATTAGAGGATATGGACAAGAACGGGGATCGCGCAAGCTCCGTCGGCACTCGAGGCTATGTCCCACGGAATAACGGCCGCGTCTTCCGAACCTAAAGTCAACACTCCTCACGCCGATGTTGAGCACAGGAACAGTCTCGCCTTGCGCTGTTCGTCAGAGAGAGGATTGCAGACCACGCCGTGGAGGCCGCAAAAATGAGAAACCTCAGCCTACGAGTAAAGCTCGGCGCCGCTTTTGGAACCGTCCTCCTGATCTTCGCTCTGCTTGGAGTGTTCAACTACTTCACGGTTGCGAAACTGGATGACGTCTTCAGTGAGGCGCAAGAGCGGGACCTCAAAGTGGAGAAGAGCTGTCACATTGAGATCGGCGTCGAGAAGCAGATGGCAGCGGTGCGCGGTTTTCTTTTGTCGGGACGTGAGGATGTGCTGGTGCGCAGGGAGGAAGGACAGAAGGAATATCAGGATGCGATGACATTCCTGCAGAACACGGTACGCACCGATCAGGGGAAAGAACTGCTGTCCGAGGTCGCCGGGCACTACGACGCATTCCGCATCATCACGGAGCGGCAAGTTGAGGCGCGGAGAAATGGGAACGCCAAAGACGCGGAAGCAATCGCCTTCGCAGGCGACAGCACCGCACGGCGCGAGGATCTGCGGCGTGCGATCAGGGATTTTGCCGAGTATCAGGTGAAGAAGCGGGAAGGTGCGGGGAAAGAGCAGGATGCGCTGGTGGCCAGCGCTAACCGCCAGCTCATTGTCATCCCCGTAATCGGCATCGTGCTGGGCGCAGTGGCGGCGGGATGGCTCTCTCGTCTCTTGTCCCGCACTGTCGAAAACATGTCGTCCAGCCTTCGCGAAATCGCTCACAACAACCTGGCGATCGCCGATGTGAAGGTTCATTCTCGCGATGAGATCGGCCTGGCCGGCATGGCCCTCAACGAGATGAAGAACAACCTGCGGGGACTTATTGAATCGATCGCGAAGACAGCCGAACACGTGGCCAGTGCAAGCGAAGAACTGTCCGCTTCCGCCTCCCAGCAGGCGCAGAGTGCAGAGACGCAGAAGGACCAGACCATGCAGGCAGCCACGGCGATGCAGGAGATGGTCGCCACGGTCAGCCAGGTGTCGGAGAACTCCGGACGCGCCGCCGAAGCCGCGCGGCAGGCCGCCGAAACCGCGCGCCGGGGCGGCGGCATCGTTGACGGGACGCTGGCCAAAATGCGGTCGATTGCCGGCGGGGTCCGCGACACGGCGAAGAAGATGGAGGAACTGGACAAGGCCTCCGATCAGATCGGGCACATTGTCGGGGTCATCGACGACATCGCCGACCAGACCAACCTGCTGGCACTGAACGCCGCCATTGAAGCGGCACGCGCCGGCGAGCAGGGGCGTGGGTTCGCCGTGGTGGCCGATGAGGTGCGCAAGCTGGCCGAGCGTACCACCGGGGCGACGAAGGAGATCGCCCACATGATCAAAAACATTCAGGGTGAAACTCGGCTCGCCGTGAAAGCCATGGAGATGGAGACACAGCAGGTGGAGGAAGGCCTTAAGAGCACCACGCAAGCCGGCGATTCGCTGAAAGAGATCATTCAGATGGCCGAGCAGGTGGGTGAGATGGTTACCAGCATCGCGACCGCAGCCACCGAACAGTCCAGCGCTTCCGAACAGGTCAACCTGAACATGGATCAGATCGCGCGTCTTGTCCGGGAATCGGCCGTTGGCTCGCAGGAGAGCGCCAAGGCATGCCAGGAGCTTTCGGCTCTTGCCCTTGACTTGCAGAAGATGGTCGGCAAATTCTGCGTGGATGAAGGCAAGGCTCGAAGCGCATCTACTGCGAGTTCCCCCGAGCCACAATCAGAAGCTGGAGAACGCGAACGTGCCCGGGCAATGTCCGCATCTTGATGCGCGCGCTCGTGCTTGGGGACGAGGAGATCACCACATGGAAGCGACCACAGAGTTGAAAACGCCGCAGGGGAGAGCGACTCGGGGAACCCAGGACCTGCTGCAGCTGGTCACGTTTCGTGTTGGCAGCGAGGAATTTGGACTCGACATTCTGCGGGTGCAGGAAATCATTCGCTTGCAGGAACTCACACGGGTTCCGAATTCTTCCGATTTCATGGCGGGAGTCGCGAACCTGCGCGGGCGGGTGATCCCAGTCGTTTCACTGCGTAAGTGCTTTGGTCTGGAGGACTCCAGGCACGACAAACAGACGCGCATCGTGGTGGCGGAAGTGAGGGGAAACGTACTCGGGTTCATCGTGGATTCGGTGTCGGAGGTGCTTCGCATCCCATCGGACACGATCGAGCCGGCGCCGCGTCTTGGCAAAGTCGAGCGCGAATACGTTTCTGGTGTGGGGAACCTCGAGAACCGCCTCCTTATTCTCCTTGACGTGGAGCGTCTCATGGCGCAGTCCAGCCACGGGTCGATGGAAAAGGCAACCAGCTAAGAAAGGGACGCCCGGCTGTGAGTGATGATCTAAGCAAGGATCCGGCTCTCCTCCAGGACTTCATCGTGGAGTCGGAAGAACTTCTGCAGGGCATGGACCAGGACATGGTCGCGCTGGAGTCCACGCCCGACGACAAAGATCTTCTGCACCGGATCTTTCGCGCTCTCCACACCATGAAGGGCACGGCGGGCTTTCTGGCGCTCGATCCGATTGTCAGGCTCGCACATCGTGCCGAAGACGTACTGAACGCTCTGCGGCGGGGCGATTGCCGCCTCACCCAACGAATGATGGACGCACTTTTAAGTGCCCGCGACCAGTTAGGCACGATCCTCGGCGACCTGCGAAAAGGAGAAACGCCCAATTACCACCTTGATGATCTACTCCAAGAGCTGAAGAACGTGCTCAATCCCGCCGAGAGCGCGCTTCAACTAGGGGAGATTCTCGTCGCCGCCAAAGTCATTCCTCCCGAAACGCTGCAGTCCGCACTGGAGGAGCAGGCGAGCCAACCGGAGCGCAGGAAGCTGGGAGAGATCCTCATTGAAAAGGGGGTTGCATCACCGGCCGAGGTCGGCGACGCGCTGCTGCGCCAGAAGAAGGCTGCGGAAGCGCGTGCCGACGTCAGCACCATGCGAGTGGACGTGCGCAAGCTTGACGACCTGATCAACCTGGTCGGCGAACTCGTGCTCGAACGTAATCGCCTGGTGCGTCTGAGCCGGGACCTCGCCACCGGCACGGTGGACCGCATCGCGTTTGAGGCAGCGCTTGGCCTGTCGACCTCGCGGCTGAGCTTTGTCACCGACGAGCTTCAGATCGCAGGATTGAAGACCCGCATGGTGCCCATTGAATCGGTGTTCCGGCGGTTTCCGCGGCTGGTTCGCGACCAAGCCCGCTTCCTCGGAAAAGAAGTGCAACTGGTCGTCGATGGCCAAGAAACTGAAATCGACAAGACGATGGTGGAATTGATTGCCGATCCTCTGGTGCACTTGGTGCGCAATTCTCTCGATCACGGAATCGAGATGCCCGATTCCCGCCGCGCTGCCGGGAAGGTCCACCACGGGACAATTCGACTCGAGGCATTGCAAAAGGGCGACCAGATCGTCGTCAGCGTCAACGATGATGGCGCAGGCCTCGATCCCGATCGCATCCTGGCCAAGGCCATCGAGAAGGGACTCGTGTCGCAGGAACGAAGCCGTCTCCTGACGCGCCGGGAGATCCTGGACTTTATCTTCCTTCCCGGCTTCAGTACAGCGCCCAAAGTCAACGACCTCTCCGGGCGGGGGGTCGGCATGGACGTCGTCCGCGCCAATCTTCGGAAGCTCAACGGTTCCGTCGAACTCGAGAGCGAATTCGGCCAGGGCACTATCGTTCGCCTCAGGCTGCCTCTGACGCTGGCCATCCTTCCGGTCCTTCTCATCGAAGCTGCAGGAGAGACCTATGCGCTGCCCCTGCGTTCGGTGCTGGAGACCGTCCGCATCGACGATGGCCAGTTGCATCAGGTCGAGGGCAGCGACGTGCTGCAATTGCGCGGTGAGGCCCTACCGCTTCTGGAATTGGGCACGCTGTTCGCCACCGCAAGCGCCACGGGTGGAAGCGCTCAGAGGAAGGCGGTGGTCCTCGGAGTGGGACGGCAGCGCGTTGCTCTACTGGTGGACAAGCTCGTTGGCCAGGAATCAACCGTCATCAAGCCCCTGGGCTCCTATCTGCAGGGGAATGTTCAACTGGCAGGGGCAACGATCAGCGGCGACGGACGTGTGCGGCTGGTCCTGGACCCGGCGGGCTTGGTTGCGACCACGGCCCCTGGCAACGCTTCCCTGGGAGCGCGGGCATGATTGCTACCCCGCCAGCCGTGCCCGCCACGAACGCTCCCCCGGACCCACATCTTTATAAGATTCGCGATCTGATCTACCGAGCTGCCGGCATCTTTCACCCGGATAACAAGCTGCGTCTGCTCGAAGACCGCTGCTCGCGGCGTCTTCAGGAACTCGGCGTGAAGACCTTCCGCGAATACCTGGAACGGCTCAGCCATCAGACCAGCGGACGCGAGGAAATGGTCAAGCTGTTGAACGAGATCACCATCGGCGAAACATGCTTCTTTCGCAATCGCACGCAACTCGATGCGCTCCGGTCGGTGGTCCTGCCGCGTATCCTTGCCAACCGTTCCGCGGCCCTGCCGAAAAAGCTGCGATTCTGGAGTGCCGGATGTTCAACCGGAGAGGAACCGTACACTCTGGCCATGTTTCTTGCCGAGGAGTGCGCCCTCCTGCTCAAAGGCTGGTCGTTCGAAATCCAGGCAACGGACTTGAACGAACATTCTCTCGCGCACGCGCACGCCGGAGTGTACGGCGATTACAGCGTGCGGAATGTGAACACTCACTATCGCCAGAGATATTTCGTGCCCGTCGAGAACCAGTTACGAATCGGCCCGGAGGCAAGGAAGACGATCACCTTCTCCCGGCTGAATCTGCTCGACGCGCCACACATGGCTCTGATGCGGAATATGGACGTGATCTTTTGCGCCAATGTGCTGATCTACTTCGATCTTCAGTCCAAACGGAGTGCCATCGAGCAGTTTCACAGCAGTTTGCAACCCCACGGTTACCTCTTTCTTGGCCACTCTGAATCGCTCTACGGCGTAACCGACAAGTTCAAGCTTGTCCATTTTCCTTCGGCGACCGGGTACGCGAAAGCGCTGCCGACGACTGGGAGTTGAGCCATGGCCATCATGCGACGAGAACAACTGCTCACAAAACTGATGGCGGCGGATCACTTGCCCAGCTTGCCCGTCGTCGTCGCGCCTCTGCTCAATTATCTGCAGCGGCCGATCGACGACCTTCAAATCAACGAGGTGACCCGCCTGATCTCGCAGGACGAATCTCTGGCGGCACAGTGTCTGCATTTTGCGAATTCACCGTTGTTTGGGCGCTGGCAGCAGGTCGACAGCGTTCGCGGCGCCATCATCAGTCTGGGTATGCAGCGGATGCGCGATATCGTAACCGGCTGTTGCCTCGTCAATCTGGCGCCCAAGAACTGTCCGATCGACCCGACAGTATTTTGGGAGCATGGCCTTGGGGTCGCCCTCGCTGCACGTTATTTCGCACGCGCGATTGGCTTCCCCGATCCCGACAAGGCGTACCTGGCAGGCCTATTACACGATTTCGGCGTTGTGATGAGTTACTGGGTTGCACCGCAAGAATATGCCGAAGCATTCAGGAAGGCACTCTCGGGTCACATTCCTCTGATTGAGGCGGAAGAACAGCTTCTGGGCATTGGCCATGCCGAGGTTGGCCGGATTCTGGCGGAAAAGTGGCACATGCCTTCCGACCTTGTCCAGGTCATCGCCTGGCACCACGACGTTCGCGAGGTGAAAGAGCACAAGGCGCTGGTTGCTCTGGTCGCCCTGGCGGACCTGCTCTGTCGCATGAGTGCCGTGGGCTATGGCTACCCGGAGGACCGGGAAATCGATTTTCAGCAGGAGCCCGCGTTTCAGATCCTGATCGAGGAGTGCAAAGATCTCGCAAGCTTTGACTGGGAACGTTTCACGCTCGAAATGGAGGCCCATATGACGGAAGTCAAACGTCTGGTCGGAGTAGTCTACCGTCGCTCATGAACTATCAACCGGCCCGTGCCGCATTTCCGCGCAATGTGAGGTCAAAGATCTGGCTCAGTTTCTTCAGAAGGTCGGCCCTCGAATATGGTTTGGGCAGGTAGTAGGTGTGTTCCTCCGTCGAACCTTCGCCGTCTTCGCCGCTCAGATAGCCAGACGTGAGCAGGATGGGAATGCCCGGCATCCTTCGACGAATGTCACTTCCGAGTTCGCGGCCGGTTCGTCCTGGCAGGCCCAGGTCACTCATCAGCAGATCAATCCGGCATTGGTTTTCTTCATAGGCCCGCATGGCGTCCTGTGCATCGCTCGCGGCCAAGACCTGAAAGCCGGCGCCCTGAAGAATCCGGCCTGTGGCCTCGCGCACAAATGGTTCGTCTTCGACCAGCAACACGATTCGCTGCTTACTCTGTTCACTTCCACATGGATGGTGCGAAAGGCTCATTTTTCTCCCTGCCTGTGAGAACCAATTCAGGGTCAGGAGCACGCCGTGGTCCGTGGTTTTGCGGTGAGTTCCGGCAGGGCACGCACGAAGGTATGAAGAGGCTACTTCAGTTTGCTGAGGACTGTCTGCTTGGGATCCAACACGATCTTGCGCGTTCCATTGGGGGCATTGAACCGGAACATTGTCTCTTCACCGTCAGCCAGTACGATGCCCAAGAACGTCACGGAATTACCGGAGGTTATGCCATACACGGGAATGGCTGTCACCAGGTTGTTGGGAGCGTCCTTTTGCAGGATCGTACCAGTCGCCACTACCCCGCGTTCCTTTTGCGCGAAACGTACATCGCGTGTTTCCAGATGCGGCATTGCCGTTCCGTTGATCCAGTTCTCGAGGAACCAATCAAGCGACGGCCGGCCTTCAAACCAGAGCGGGCGCGGCAATTCCTCTTCGAACACCTGGAGCAATTCACGTGTGCTCACGCCTTTCCCGGCATAGCGTTCCCTTACCTTACGGAGCGCTCGGAAAAACGGCTCGTCGGGATGTGCCGGCCCATTCCGGGAACGGGAAGCCGATTCGGCGTCGCGCAACATACACCGGAGCATGTGGAACAACCATGTGCCACGCTCATAGCTGATGGCTTCATACCCGTTCGGGAAATGGGACGAAATCAGTCGCTGGCCGAGAGTGACAGGACCGGCATCGCGCAGCCATTCGCCGTCTTTGTTCTTGCTGAGCAGGTTGTCTCGGTACGCTTCGAGAATCAGTCGAAACTGCGCCGGATTCTGTTGTTCAAGCACGAGCAACGCAGAATAGTTCGCCAAACCCTCGACAAACCATTGATCACGATAGCTGCGCCAAAGTACTAGGTCTCCCCACCACTGGTGAGCGGTTTCATGAACCAGCACCTGACTGCTCGTCAACACAGCGACCGGATTCAGATGTAGATCCGCCTGCTCCTGCGGAGTCAGAAACGCAAAGCTCGACAAGAACACCAGCCCGGGCCATCCCTGGCTGAGGTCTCCCGGCATTTGAGTGAGCGCGAGAGAGTCATATGGATAGGGCCCGAACCACTGGGAAAACCGGTCAATGGCTCGCGCCGCTTTGTCGGCCACACTCTGCACATTGCGAGCGGGCGAAGGTGGTGGAGGCGCCGGGGCAATCACGACTGGAAATGGCGGCCTCGGCCCGGGGAAGGTTGGCGGGGGACCGACGAGTTCCGCGGGGGCTTTTGGAAATGAGCGTTCCATCCCCGGCGTTCCGAAGGCCTGCACCGTTACATCTCCCGCCTTTGACTCGGCGTGAACATACTTGCCGAGGTTGAACCCGGCGACTGCGGTCGGGACTTCTGAGATCCAGTGAGATACCTGCAGGCCGGGGGCCTCCGGCGCGGTGACGGGCGGGGCAGATTTTCCGGTAGCGACCAGTGTCCAGCCCAGCGGATACTGAAACTCCAGATCGAAGTGTGCCGGACTTAGTCCGAAGCTCGGATACCAGGTGCCTCGCTCTCCGACGTAGACCAATCCCGGACCCGCCTCCGACAACACCTCGCCGGCATAGGTGAATTCGAGTTGGAGCTTTTGACCGGCTTCGAGAGGGGCCGGAAACACCACTGCCACCAGATCATTTCCCTTGCGCCGGAGTTGAGTTCCCTCGAGAGCTTCGTTGTGAATGAAGTCGACTGCATGGCCATCGACCTTTAGACTCGCGATTTTCAGGTAGCGCGACAATTCGAACGCAACCGCCCTCCTTCCTCCCCTTCGGACCAGGGCGTCAATCTCAGTTGACGCCCGCAGCAGGGTGGGAGGCTGGACGGACGCTCTGATCTTGAAGTTGATGAGGCTGACATCGGGAACAACAGGATCCGAGTTCGGTTGTGAAGCAGTCGCGCCGGGCGCAAATGCGGTCCATATATCCCAGAACGGTATCCCGTCTCGTTGCCGTATCTGGCCTGCCCAGACGGGCTCGGCGGCCGCAGCATCCCAGAACACTTCAAAAGCGCCAAGTTTCTTGCCAATCAACCTGGCGTGCAACGAACCTGGAAACTCTGGAAGAGTCTCCGGCCCCCTTGCAGTTGGAAGGAAATGACTGAAGTCCAGAAAGAGCCGAAGGGCATCAGGCTCAGCAAGGTTCGCGGCGGCGGCGATCCATTGTTGCGTGGTCTCCTCGGCTCCCTCAACAGGCAGCAGATACGGTTGCAGGCGGAGGGCAGTGTCATCGTTAAAGCGGAAATAGCCGGAACTGAACTGTTCCTCAAGAATGGCCATTCCTGTAAACAGGGCTAGGGAAGCGCGTTCGACGTTGTTAGGGGGACGCAACAGGATTTCTCCGTCGCCTTCGAAAAACGCTCCCGTGGTGCGTCCGCAGACGTCTTCGGTGAATCCTATCGTGCCCGAATCGAAGATGATATGCAGGCTCGGGCGGTCGATGACGGCGCCCCGGATGCGGTAGACACGATGAAGGTCCAATCCCACCGAGCGCAAGCGAGCGTAGAGCGCCGCGGTGGTCTGCGGACACTCCGCGGCCGAAGCCGGCTGCTGCGCAATGCCCGCCGACACAAGCAGGCCCCACACCAGCGGCAACAGGAACGGCAGGCGGCCTAACACCTTGGTCACTTCGGAAGCCCTCCTCACCATTGCTAGAATCAGCCGAGTGCGAGCTTCTTTCTTCACAATTCTAGTGCTTTGTATCACGGCGGCGGCGCCGGCCGACATCATCCGTCTCAAGAACGGACGCGCCATCTGGGCCGACCAGGTGCGCGAAAAGAAGGATCGCATCGAGTATGACGTGGGAGAAGACACCTATGCTATTCCGAAATCCGTCGTTGAGCGGATCGATGCCGGTGGAGTAGCTCCGGCTCGCGCCAGTTCCGCGGCATCCCACGACGTGCCGGACTTCACGCCAGCTGCGCCGACATTCAGCCATGAAGCAGACGTCAACACAAAGATCATTCACGAGGGCAAAGTCGATACGGACGCGCTGGAAGCACTGGAACGAGGCGGCAACCCGGAACTCGCCGCTACGGCTTACTTCCTCGCCGGCAAGCTCGAAACCGACCGCGGCAATATGGTACAAGCGAAGCGCTATTTCGATCAGGCGCTTCGCTTCGAACCCGACAATTCCATCCTGCTGACCTATTATGCCGCCTGCCTGATGCGAACCGGTCACGCTCCTGAGGCGGTAGTCTACGCGGAGCGCGCCGTACGCGTGGACCCCGATTCGCCTGACGCTCTCGCCATGCTGGGCTTTGTTCAATTCGCCTCCGACCACACCCCGGAAGCGATTCGCGCCTGGAAAAAGTCGCTGAAGCTGCGCCCTGACGCCACGGTCCAACAGTATCTCGAGCGCGCCGAGCGCGAACAGAGCGCGGAATCCGACTTCTCGCAGCGGGAGAGCAGCCACTTCAATCTTCACTTCGAGGGCAAGCAGACCTCCGACAGCTTTCGGCGCGATCTCCTTGCCACCCTCGAATCCCACTATGACGACCTGGTGCGCGACCTCGGATACTCTCCGCATAACAGCATCGCCGTCACGCTGTACACGGAACAGGCATTCTTTGACGTCACGCGCGCCCCGTCGTGGAGCGGCGCGGTGAACGACGGCAAGCTCCGCATCCCGATCAGTGGCGTTACCAGCATGACCTCTGATCTGTCGAGGGTGCTGAAGCACGAGCTCACACATTCGTTTGTCAATCAGATGTCTGGGGGGCGCTGTCCAACGTGGCTGCATGAAGGCATCGCGCAGATTGAAGAGGGCAAATCGAGTGCCACATATGGCCAACCGCTTGCTCAGCTGTTCGGTGCCGGACAGGAAATCCCCTTCAATGCGCTTGAGGGCAGCTTCATGCGATTTTCGACCCCTGAAGCGGTTGTGGCATACGCCGAGTCGCTGGCTGCCGTGGAATACATCCGTGATACTTATGGCATGAGCGATGTTCCCAGGATCCTGGAACGGCTGTCGCAAGGCAGTTCCGCGGAAGCCGCTCTCCGCTCGACCATCCATGCTGACTACAGCCAGTTACGCGACGAACTCGCCCGCTGGTTGAAGGACAAGTACGGCTCCTAGGCCTCACCCGGTCGTTCCATTGCTGACCGATGCGAATTGTGCTAACTTTCCCCGCTCATGAGGGGCTTGCTTTCCAAACTGGGATTTGGGGCTGCGCTTGAGGATGTTCCGCAGTTGGTCGAAACCAAGAGTCCTGACGTAAGCGGCGCAGAACTCGCCGTCGCGTATTTCTCAGGACGGAGTGGCGGGGACTTCTACGAGTTTGTCCGCGTCGCTCCCCACCGGCTGCTCTTCGGCCTGCTGGATGTGGCCGGCAAGCGGAATGACGGGCGTCCTATCCTGACGGCGGCCCAAGCAACGTTTCGCGAATCCGGGTGTGAGCTGCTCTCCAGCCTTGAATTGAACGAAGCCGAGGCAATGGTTGAACTCTCGCGCCGTCTTAATCTTACGATCATGCGTGCCGCCGGAGGCGTGCGCAGCTGCGCGGCTTTTGCCGCGTGCTACAACGAGGACCTGGGAACGGTTTGCTACGTGAACGCGGGGCACACCCCGGGCCTGCTGTGCGATCACCACAGCGTGGAAGAATTGCCGGCAACCGGTCTACCGCTGGGACTCTTCTCCCTTGCGCCGACCGACGCGCGCACGGTCGGCCTCGGACCCGAATCCTGCCTGACGATTGTCTCCCGAGGTGTCGTGGAGGCGCAGCGGAAGGACGAAGAATTCGGCCTGGACGGTGTGAAACACGTTCTGAAGGCGAATCCTCCTTCTGCCACCGACGTCTCGCGGGGAATCCTGGAGCAGGTTCAGACCTTCATGTGCGCGTATCCCAAGCACAACGATGTCACCGCGCTCAGCCTTCGACGGGCCAACTGACCTCCTCCGGATCCGGTTGACTTGGGTTTGAGCCGGCCCCGGCAACATCCCGATAAGTCCTGCTCACCGTGACGCATTCTGTGGCCTGCTATTATTCCGGGCGTGGCCGGTCGCGGCAAATTTATCACCTTCGAAGGATTGGACGGCAGCGGCAAGAGCACTCAGATCGCCAAGTTGGCGCGGGGGCTGCGTACGCGCGGCATGGCGGTTACGATCACGCGCGAACCGGGCGGTACTTCCACCGGGGAAAAAATCCGCGATGTACTGCTGCACTCGGCAACTTCAGGCCTGTCGCCGCAGGCGGAAATGGCGCTGATGTTCGCTTCGCGCGCCCAGCACATTCACGAAGTCATCCTCCCAGCGCTCGCGGAAGGCCGTATCGTCGTATGTGATCGGTTTACGGATTCCACTGAGGCCTACCAGGGCGGAGGCCGCAAACTGGGATCGAAGGCCGTACTGGAATTGCACGCGCTGCTGTGCGCGAGCTTGCAACCGGACTTGACTATTCTGCTTGACAACGACGTAGCCGCGACGGTGGAGCGTGCTCGTCGGCGCAACCAAAAGCACAAACACAAGCGGCCGGATAAGGATGAGAACCGCTTCGAACAAGAGAGTCGAGCATTTTTTGGACGCGTGCGGCAGGCTTACCTGGCGATTGCCGGTCGCGAACCGCATCGCGTGCAAGTAATCAATGCGCGCGGAACCCCGCGAGAAACGCACGCGGCTATCATGGACGTGGTGAAGAAGAAGCTGAAGATCTGAGGCCGTTGACGGTTGGCTTCGGTTGGCAGCTGCGATCCGGACCTTATGCCTTTCTCAGACTTCCTGGGCAACGCGGACACGATGCATCGCTTGCGCGAGATGGTGGCGCGCAAGCGCCTTCCCCATGCCGTAATCCTCTCCGGCGTTCACGGAGCCGGCAAATACACGCTTGCTCTGATGCTGGCACGGGCTGTCAATTGCCAGGAGCAGCCGGTCAGCGACGGTATGCCCGATTTTTGTGGACGCTGCTCAAACTGCGCTCGCATCGGTCAAGCCATCGACCTGGACGCGCGGTTCGCCGAAGCAGTCGAAGCGCGCGATGGCCTGCGCGAAGCCGACAAAAAAGAAACGCGCGTTTTTGTGCAGACTCATCCGGACGTGCTGGTCATCCCTCCCGATCCCCCGCAAATGATGATCAAGGTTGATCAGGTACGGCATGTGATTGAGACGATCTACTTCCGCCCGGCTGAGGCTCGGGAACGTGTCTACATCTTCACCGATTCAGCGTTCATGAAAGAGGCTGGGAATTCGCTGCTCAAAATACTGGAGGAACCGCCGGAATTTGCAACGATCTTCTTGCTGGCGGAAAACGCAGGCGAACTGCTGCCGACTATCCGTTCGCGCTCAGTTCAATTCACGCTCGGCGCCCTGAAAGCCGAGGAAATCGCGAACTTGCTGGCAGAGCGCCGCCCGGAGTGGAACCCCCAAGAACAGGCTCTGGTAGCGCGCCTTTGCGAAGGCGCGGTTGGGAGGGCTCTGTCCTTCGACCTGCGGAGCTACGTTGCGGCCCGGAGCCAAGCGCTGGTATTGCTCAAGTCGGCGCTGCAAGACAGCGATCATAGTGAATTGTTCAAAACCACCGAGAGTTACCGTCCCGGAGCGGAGGGCCGCGAGAAGACAGACAATCTGCTGCGCACCATGTATGCGTTGCTTGGGGACCTGCTGTTCCTGGAATCCGGCGCACCACACCTCGTGCGGAATACGGATATACAGGGTGAACTGAAGAAGATGGCGGAGTCGGCTGATTTTGCCTGGATTTCCCGCGCCGCCGCCGCCTTGAACGAAGTTGAGCGTGGGATGCGCCGAAATCTGCTGCGTTCACTTTCGCTGGATGCCTTCGCCACGGGAATGGAGAAGGCGGGATAGCCAACTTGCCGGACAGCCCTTTCACTGCGCGGCGTCCTTTTCCTGTCGCATTGCTTACGGGTATTGGAACAGCGCCACTTCGGGCCGCCTTTTGCCCACAACGCGGACGCAGCTTGCTCCTCTGCCCGTCGAGCATGTAATGTACCCGATCAACTTCTTTGGGGGATCGAATGAAATTTCATCGTGGTATTGCCGTGTGCGTTTTGCTGGCCGGATTCTGCTGGGCGCAGGCGCCGGCGGCGGGCAAGACGGTTGTCGTTCACGCTGGACGGCTGCTCGACGTGAAGAGCGGCCAGACGCTGACCAATCAGACCATCATCATTCAGAATGGGAAGATTGCCAGCGTCGGAGGAAAGGCCGAGCTGCCCGCAGGGGCCACGGTGATTGATCTGCCGACTGCCACGGTCCTCCCCGGGCTGATCGACGCACACACGCACGTCACCTTCAACCCGAATTTCGGATACTCGACGCTGGGAATCTCGGTCCCACGGGAAGCGTTGATTGGAGCGAAGAATGCCCGGCTCACGCTCGAAGCGGGTTTCACGACGATTCGCAATGTGGGGGCAAGAGGTTATGCCGACGTCGCGTTGCGCGACGCTATCAACGCCGGCGACGTTCCTGGCCCGCGCATGTTGGTCAGCGGTCCCGCGTTGAGCATTACCGGCGGACACTGCGACAACAACCTGCTGCCCTATGACTACCACGCGACCAGCGACGGCGCGGCCGACGGCATCGAGGCGGTGCAGCATAAGACTCGCGAGATCATCAAGTACGGCGCGGATGTGATCAAGGTGTGCGCGACCGGCGGCGTGCTCTCGAAGGGCGACAACCCGCAGCACTCGCAGTACACGCTGGAGGAAATGAGAGCGATCGTTGCCGACGCGCATCGCCTCGGACGCAAGGTGGCAGCGCACGCGCACGGCGCGCAGGGCATCCTCTGGGCCTCGATGGCGGGAGTGGATTCGATCGAGCACGGATCGTACATCGATGATGCCGCCATTGCTGAGATGAAAAAGAACGGCACCTACCTGGTGCCGACCCTCTACCTGATGGACTGGTTCTTCGAGAACGCGGAGAAGATCGGCACGCCGCCGGATCTGATCGCCAAGGGGCGCGAGGTGATGCCCGCGGCGCGGAAGAACGTCGCGCGTGCGTTTGCCGCCGGGGTAAAAGTCGGCTTCGGCACGGATGCCGCCGTCTATCCGCACGGGATGAACGCGCACGAGTTCGCCGTCTACGTAAAGCTGGGGATGACGCCGCTGCAGGCGATTCAGACAGCCACGATCAACGACGCCGATCTGCTCGGCTGGTCCGACAAGATCGGGACGATTGAGCCGGGCAAGTTCGCCGACATTATTGCCGTCGATGGCGATCCGCTGGCGGACGTGACCACGTTGGAGCGGGTGAAGTTTGTGATGAAGGGCGGTGAGGTGGTGAAGAACGAGCTCAGAAGTCAAAAGTGAATGCAGAATTGGGTCCCTCACGGGGAGGCACGTTCTCGTGGGAACATTGCACGCTTGGGCTCCGCTTCTGCAACCTGACTTCCACCATCTGCAATAATCTCGGCTGTGTCCATCCAATTTCAGAATGAGGCGAGCCGAGAGGGCGGCCGATCCGGCAAGCTCTTGACATCTCACGGCGAGATTGAAACGCCCGTCTTCATGCCCGTCGGCACCCTGGCTTCCGTCAAGGGAGTTCCGCAGGACATCCTCGAAGAACTTGACGTCCAGATTCTCCTCGGAAATACCTATCATCTCTATTTGCGGCCCGGCGTCGAAACGGTGCGACGGATGGGCGGGCTGCACCGCTTCATGGCGTGGGAGCGGGCGATACTCACCGACTCTGGCGGCTTCCAGGTTTTCAGCCTCAATGAACTGCGCAAGATCACCGAAGAAGGCGTGACGTTCCGGTCGCATCTGGATGGGTCGTCGCACTTCTTCAGCCCGGAAAGCGCCATGGCGGCCCAGATCGGGCTAGGGGCGGACATCGTCATGGCATTCGACGAGTGCACGGAGTATCCAGCGCAACGGGAACGCGTGCGCGAGTCGATGGAGTTGACCCTGCGCTGGGCTGCCCGCAGCAAGGCGTATTTTGAGGCGCACAAGCATGAGGTGCCTTGGAACAGCTCTCCGCTCTCGGTGCTCAGCTCTGAGGAAAGGCCACAGCTAACAGGCAACTGGGCGCAAGGAGGACAGCACCCTCCACCCGATACGGCGATGGCCTCGCTTCACTCCTCGGGACAGCCGAATGCGCCCATCACTTCATCTGCACAGCAAGCTCTTTTTGGCATCGTCCAAGGCGGCATGGACCGGGAGCTGCGCCGCGAATCAGCGCTACGGACAGTCGAGATTGGGTTCTCCGGATACGCGATCGGCGGGCTGAGCGTGGGCGAGCCGCGGGAGTTGACCCGCGAGATCGTGGAATCGACTTTGGAGCACTTGCCTGCCGACAAGCCACGGTACCTGATGGGCGTGGGCACTCCAGAAGAGATCGAGCAGTATGCATTGATGGGCGTCGACATGATGGACTGCGTCCTGCCGACCAGGGCGGCGCGACACGGGCTGCTGTTCACGTCACAGGGGAAGGTCTCGATCAAGCAGGCCCAGTATGCGCAGGACGAGAGCCCGCTCGATCCGGCCTGCGGGTGCCGGGTTTGCCGTCGGTATTCGCGGGCGTATCTTCGGCACCTGTACGCGTCGAACGAGCTGTTGGCGCAGGTTTTGAACAGCGTGCATAACCTCAGCTATTACCTCGCCACGATGCGCCGCGTTCGGAAACGGATCTTGGCGGCCTGAGGTCCAGCAGGGGCCATGGGAGGACTGCCATGGCAAGGCCGGAAATATGCGCAATTTCGTGAGCCTTAGCCTTGACACCTGTCCGGGCCGTCCGGCATGCTATTCAGCTTGGGGAAAGGGCCCGTTTTCTTCTGAGCGGTGCCGACCGAAACCGTTGCCCTGGCCCCCCGGTTCAAGCCTGCAAGTAAGGATATCCGGCCTAGAGAAGAGAAATCCCGAAAGGCAGTTTCTGGTTGCTCATTTCGAGTTGCCCATTGCGTGCGAAATCGGAGTCCTGGCGCGGAAGATAGAGGCTGGCCGGTAGGTTCTGAAGAATCGGTGCGGCGAAAACAATGAGCTCTTGGCCTATGGAAAGCGTATTTGCGCTGTGGTTGCAGGGATCTAGCGGGTCGGGCATGTTGACGCTGGTTCCGCTGCTGTTCATCTTCGCGATCTTTTATTTCCTGTTGATTTTGCCCCAGCAACGGCGACAGAAGAAATGGCAGGCCATGCTGGGCGAGTTGAAGGCTGGCGACAAGGTCGTCACCAGCGGTGGGCTGCGCGGGACGATCATGAGCATCAAGGATGATGCGATTACGCTGCGCGTCCCACCCGACAACATAAAGTTGGAAGTCAGCCGGGCGTCGGTGGTCACGGTGACGACGGCGGAGGAAGGGAAAAGCAGTTCCTAGTTTTCGTCTCTCGTTTCCCAGCAGCGGCGCAGCCGAACTGGAAACCAGGAACGCGAAACTGCAGACTGGTCTTTATGAAGCCTCATACCTGGAAAGTAATCGTGATCCTCGTGGTGACGCTTTTGTTTCTCGCGGGTATCACCGGCATTCCGAAGGACTGGTCGGGGAATGGCCTGTTGGCCGCGGTTACCGAACGGATCCACCTCGGTCTCGATCTGAAAGGCGGCACCCACCTCATCCTGCAGGTGCAGGTCAATGATGCTGTCAATGTCGATTCCGACAACGTGATCGCGCGGCTGAAGGAAGACATGCGGGCGCGCAAGATCAACTACGCCGAGATCACGAAACCGGATCCGCTGAATCGGCCGGACATGGTGGTGGTGAAGGGTGTGCCACCCGAGCAGTCGTCTGATTTCAAAAGCATCGTCAATGACCGGTTGCCCGAATACGACCCCGCCTCGGGCGCTGAGAATTCGTGGACCGTCAGCATGAAGCCACAGGCTCTGGCGGAATTGAAGAGCCGTGCCGTCACGCAAGCGATCGAGACGATCCGGAATCGAATCGATGCGCTGGGAGTCAGCGAGCCCGTGATTCAGGAGCACGGACTGGGTCAATACCAGATTCTGGTGCAACTGCCCGGCGTGGACGATCCGGCGCGGGTGAAAGAAATCATGCAGTCGACGGCCATGCTGGAGATCCGGCAATCGCTGGATGGGCAGGCCGAGTATCCCAGCCAGGAAGCCGCATTGCAGGCGCATGGCGGGGTACTTCCTCCGGATGCTGTGCTTTTGCCCGGCAAGAGTATAGGATCGCGCCGCGATACCGAAAGCGGCCAATCATGGTTTGTCATTTCCAGAGCCTCCGCGGTAACCGGTCGCGACCTGCGCAACGCTGAACAAGGTCGCAGCGGAGACAGCGCTCAGCCAGTCGTGAAGTTCACTTTGACCGGCGAAGGGGGGCGAAAGTTTTACAGCTTCACCTCCGCTCACGTCGGCGACAGCCTGGCCGTGGTGCTGGACAACAAGGTGATGGAAGTGGCCACCATTCGCGAACCGATTCGCGATCAGGGAGAGATTTCCGGCGGGTTCACCGAGCAAACGGCAAAGGACCTCGCTTTGACGCTACGGTCGGGCGCCCTGCCGGCAAGCATCAAGTACCTCGAAGAGCGCACTGTGGGTCCCTCGCTGGGCGCGGATTCGATTCGTTCCGGCGTGCGGGCGGCGATCGTAGGCATGGTCGCAGTGCTCGTCTTCATGCTGATCTACTACCGGGGCGCGGGCATCAACGCGGACATCGCCCTGGTCCTGAACCTAATTATCCTGCTCGGATTCATGGGCTACACCGGCGCGACGCTCACGCTCCCGGGGATTGCGGGAGTGATTCTTACGGTCGGCATGGGTGTAGACTCGAACGTCCTGATTTTCGAGCGCATCCGGGAAGAACTTCGCAATGGCAAGACTCCGCCTTCAGCCGTGGAGCAGGGATTCAGCCACGCCTGGATCACGATCGTGGATACGCACGTGACCACCATTGTCTCGGCTGCGATTTTGTTCATTTTCGGGACCGGACCGGTCCGCGGATTCGCGACGACTCTGGTGTTTGGTCTGGCGGCGAATTTGTTTACGGCCGTCTTCGTTTCGCGTGTGATTTTTGATTGGATTCTGTCGCGCAAGCAGCGCGGAGAAGCACTGAGCATTTAGGGGTCGCTAGTCTTGATCGCTTTGCGACGACCAACGACAAACGACCAACGACTTTTTTAAGGAAGCAGCGTGGAATTCTTCAGAAACACGAACATCGATTTCCTCGGGAAGAAATGGTATTTTCTCGCGTTTTCGCTGGTATTCAGTCTGGCGGGAGTCTTCTCGATGCTCTTCTGGCATCATATCCCGCTCGGCGTGGACTTCCGCGGCGGCACGTTGGTTTATGTGAAGTACTCGCACACACCAGATCCGGCAGCGATTCACGCGGAACTTGATCGCGCCGGTCTGAAAAATGCTCGGGTACAGCCCTACGACAAGCCGGTATATAACCAGGTGCTGATCCAGTTGGATATTCAGGAAACCAGTGAGCAGTCGCTCGACAAGGGCAAAAACCAGATCATCCAGGCGCTGCAGAGCAACTCCCCTGCGGGGAAGCAGGATTTGAACAACGCCAGTTCTCTGACAATTGCGAACTACTTCCTGGAAAAGAACCCGCTGGGCATGGCCGCGGATGCCAATCCGCGGTACACGGAAATCGCACAGGCGATTGTGACGTTTCGCGACAAGCAGAGGGGCGGCGTGCTCGGATCCTTGGACGAACTGAAGGGCGCGGCCGATTCCGCCGTAATTGCATCTCTGCGGGATGGGTTCTTCCTTTCCGATTTTGGCGTTCGGAACGTGGAAATCGTCGGGCCGCAGGTCGGCAAGCAACTGCAGCGGCAGGCCGTTCTGGCAGCGTTTTACTCGTTGCTGGGGATGCTGGTTTACCTGGCGTTTCGGTTCGAATGGATTTACGGTGTCGCCGCGGTACTGACAGTTTTCCACGACACCTTGATCACGATCGGGGCGTTTTCCCTGCTGAACTACGAGATCTCGCTAACCGTGATCGCCGCGATTCTGACCCTGATTGGCTACTCGAATAACGACACGATCGTCGTGTTCGACCGAATCCGGGAAAACATCAAACTACTGCGGCGAGAGAGGCTCGCGGACATCGTCAACAAGAGCATTAATCAGACCCTGAGCCGAACTATCTTGACAGCGGGCCTGACATTCCTTACCGTGCTTGCTCTGTTCTTGTTCGGCGGTGAAGTGCTGCATGGGTTTAGTTTTGCCCTGGTCATCGGCATCCTGATCGGCACTTATTCGTCGATCGCGATTGCGGCGCCAATTCTGGTGGCGTACCAGGAGTGGCGTACGGACCGCGGACAGCGTCCGATTGCCATGCCGGTTCGGGCGGGGAATGGGCAAGAACGGAAAGAAAAAGTGAAGGCGTAAATTGGACTTATCTGGCGTACAATCATGGACCTGCCCGGAGAGGCAGGCTTAAGAGATAGCGGGAGCAAACGGGAAGCAGGCGGTGTCTAAAGATTATGTAGGGTCTGGTGTAGGAGAAGCCTATGTTTGAAGATAGCCTTATCGAGTCGGGGAATAGACTCAAGACCAAGCGGTTGAGCACGTCGATCCTTTCGTTCCTGCTACAGTTCCTGCTGCTGGGAGTCCTGATTCTGATCCCGTTGATTTACACCGATGCGCTGCCGAAAACGCAGTTGATGACCTTCCTGGTGGCGCCGCCACCCCCACCGCCACCACCGCCACCGCCGCAACCGACGCAGGTGCGCGTGGTCAAGCAGATTCAGAGCGATCTGCTCAATGGCCAGTTGCGCACGCCGACGAAGATTCCAGAGAAAGTGCAGATGATCAAGGAAGAAGAGGCGCCCCCGGCGATGGGAGCGGGTGTCATGGGCGGTGTACCCGGTGGAGTACCGGGAGGCTCCATGGGTGGCGTGATCGGAGGAATCGTGAATCAGACGGCCGCGATTCCCAGGGTCGCGACCCCGCAGCGCGTACGCGTATCGCTGGGCGTGTCGCAGGGCCTGCTGATCCGGCGCGTGCAGCCGAACTATCCACCCTTGGCACGCCAGGCGCGCATCCAGGGACAGGTCGTGCTGCAGGCGGAAATCAGCAAAGAAGGGACGATTCAGAACCTGCAGTTGATCAGCGGTCACCCGATGCTGGCGCCGGCGGCCATTGAGGCCGTGAAACAGTGGCGCTACAAGCCGTACCTGTTGAATGGCGAGCCGGTGGCTGTCGAGACGCAGGTGGTAGTGAACTTCACCTTGTCCGGAAGCTAAGCGCCGGCAGGTTGTGGTGGCGGAAGGCCCTCCCCGTCGACCATATCCCGGGACGGGAGATTGGGTGGTTCTTGCACCTGAGGGCGGCTCTGCCCAGGTTTTTCATAGCAGCACTGATTCGGCTCAAACCAGGGCCCGGTAACGCAGGCCCTGCGTCGGGCTTTGCCGTTCTCCATGTGCTGTTGGGGAGCGGTGCAGGACGTTTGAGGCAAGTTCAGACGAGTTTCCGAGGAGGAAAAGCAACTCATGGTAGTGAACCTAGCAGCAGTCGCACTGTGCAATCTGCACCTATTCGCCGCCTGGCTTCTCCAAGAAGGCCAGGTCGCATGGGACCCGATTTCGCTGTGGAAACAGATGGGAATTCTGGCGAAGATCGTGGTCATTATTCTCTTCATCATGTCAGGCTGGTCGATCGGCGTGATGATTGACCGCTGGATGGCGTTTAACGCCGCCCGGAATCAGTCGCGGTCCTTTGCACCGGCCGTCGCCGGCGCGCTGCGTGAAGGCAAGATCGACGAAGCGATCAAGGTCGCCGAGCGCAACAAGAAGAGTCACCTGGCTAAGGTCGTCACTGCAGGCTTGATGGAATTCAAGGCTCACCAGGACAGCCCGGGTGAAATTCCTGGCGAGACGATTGAAGCGTCGAAGCGCGCTTTGGAACGCACGGAAGCTATTGTGCACGCCGAACTGAAGCGCGGGTTGGGTGGGCTGGCCACAATCGGCTCGACAGCGCCCTTCGTGGGACTGTTCGGAACCGTGGTCGGCATTCTCAACGCCTTCCGCGGTATTCAACAGGAGAAGGCTACCGGTCTTGCGGCCGTCGCCGGCGGTATTTCGGAAGCGCTGGTGACCACGGCCATCGGGTTGTTCGTAGCCATCCCGGCCGTGATGATGTTCAACTATCTGACTGGCCGCGTGGAAGCGTTCGACGTGGAGATGGACAACTCCTCGAGCGAACTGATCGACTACTTCCTGAAGCGCCGGAGCATGCGCCGGTCCTAAGCCGCGGAGACGGCAGTCGCAGACGTGAGTTGCCGGAGCGGCGCCCCGAAGAAGGGCGCCCGCTCCTCCTCATCCAGGCGACCGACTGAGCGCAGCAGCGACGCAGGAAAGGAATCTTTATGGGAATAGCGGTACGAAACGAAGGAGCGAAGGTCAACTCCGACATTAACGTCACGCCGATGGTAGACGTGATGCTGGTGCTTCTGATCATCTTCATGGTGGTCACGCCCATGCTGCAAAAAGGTGTCAGCGTGGATATGGCCAAAGTGAACAACCCGGCACAGATGCCCGATGCCGACAAGGAAGATGCCCTGCTGGTCGCGGTCAACCGCGAGGGCAAGGTTTTCTTCGGAACCGACCCGATCGCAGTGGCGGACCTGACGCAGAAGATCAAGGACCGGCTGACCAACAAAACCGATAAGCGCGTATTCATTAAGGCGGATGCCCGCGCCAAGTTCGGATGGGTCGTCGAGGTCGTCGACAACGTTCGCGCTGCCGGCGTCGACCAGCTTGGACTTCTGACCGATCAGAAAAAGTCCGGATCCCTTGCGCCACCACCCGCTGCAACGGGCGGACAATAGTCGAGGAGACTTACTATGGGAATGGCCGTTGGCCCGAGCGGGGGTCAGAACGCAAATATTAACGTCACGCCGCTCATCGATGTATTGCTCGTGTTGCTGATCATCTTCATGGTGATCACGCCCCTGACGCCGAAAGGCCTGGATGCGCTGGTACCGCAGCCGCCGCCGCCCAATCAGAAAGCGCCGCCTCCTACCCCGGACCGCACCATTGTTGTGCAGTTGATCGACCGCGGACCCGGACAGACGCCGGCACTCAAGATCAATCAGGACGAAGCGACCTGGGAGAACCTCCAGGGGCGACTGACCGACATCTTCAAGACGCGCGCGGAGAAGGTTATGTTCGTCAAGGGGGATGACAACATTCCCTTTGCCGACGTGGCCAATGTCATTGACATCGCGCATTCCGCCGGCGTGGATAAAGTCGGATTGATCACCGCCAAGATCGAAGCGGGCAGCTAGTCGCCTCCGGGACTTCGGTGTGAGCAGGGCGCGAACCGCAATTGCGGTTTGCGCCTCGCCTGTGCCGCATTGAACCGACGTTTCTGTTACTCAGTAAGGGAGATTCATAAAGCAATGAAAAATACTACAAAGCTGCTGGTGGCGCTGGCTGCCGCGCTCGTGCTCTTGCTCGGTACGGGCTGCAACAAGCTCAAAGCACGCGATCATCTCAATAAGGGTGTCCAGGCATATAAGAACGCGAAGTATGAACTCGCGATCGACCACTTCCAGCAAGCTGTGTCGCTGGATCCAACCCTGATCAACGCCCGGCTTTATCTGGCGACGGCCTACGCCCAGCAATACATTCCCGGCGCCGATACGCCGGACAACAACCGCATGGGCGAACAGGCAATTGACCAGTACAAACAGGTGCTGCAGGTCGATCCCAAGAACATCAATAGCGTGAAAGGTATCGCCTACCTGTACCTGCAGATGAAGAAGTTCGACATGGCGAAGGAGTACTACAAGAAGGCTTCGGAGCTCGATCCCAACGATCCTGAACCGTACTATTCAATTGCTGTGATCGACTGGACACAAACGTACCAGCCCCGGCAGGAAGAACGAGCCAAGCTGGGCATGAAACCGGAAGAGTCTCTCCCCGCCAAGGACAAGAAAGTCTGCGCCATGGTGCGAGAGAAGAACTCCGCCAACATTCAGGAAGGCATCGACAACCTGAACAAGGCGCTGCAGCTCCGGCCCGACTACGACGACGCGATGGCGTACATGAACCTCATGTATCGCGAGCGCGCCGATGTGCAATGCGACGACCCGGCCGCCCGCGCGGCCGATTTGAAGGCTGCCGACGAGTGGGTTGACAAGACTATGGCCACGAAAAAGGCCAAGGCAGAAAAGCAACCAGGCGCAGGTGGCATCGTTATGGATCAGAAGCAGTAATCGTTTCGTGCAACCAATGCCCCGAGCTCCGGCTCGGGGCTTTTTGGTTTGTGGGGATGGATTATCTGGAGGGGATACGTGCCGCGTATCGAATCACCCTCTACGTTGAATCACGCCCTTTCGGCGGCCATGCAATGGCAGCGCTAGACAGGTAGAATCTAGGGCGGCCCGGGATGTTCAAGAAGGTTCTGATCGCCAACCGTGGGGAGATTGCGGTGCGCGTAATCCGCGCCTGCCGCGAGATGGGAATTGCTTCGGTTGCGGTTTATTCCGACGTCGACCGTGCTTCACTGCATGTGCGCAAGGCCGATGAAGCCTATCCCATCGGCCCGGCCCCGGCGACGGAATCCTACCTGAGAATCGACAAAATTCTCGACGTTGCCCGATGTTCCGGAGCGGAAGCCATTCACCCTGGATATGGATTTCTCTCGGAGAACTCGAAGTTCGCGCGCGCCTGTGCCACGGCCGGCATCAAGTTCATCGGGCCATCGCCTGCATCGATGGAACTGATGGGTTCGAAGACTCGGGCTCGTCAGGAGATGGAAAAAGCTGGCGTACCGTTCGTTCCGGGAACCTCGCGCGGTCTTCAGTCTCAGGAAGAAGCTGCGGAGATCGCCGAAAGCATCGGGTATCCGGTGATGTTGAAGGCGGCGGCGGGCGGCGGGGGCAAGGGGATGCGCATGGTCCGTGCAAGAGAGGACTTGCGCTCCGCGTTGGAAGCGGCACAGAGCGAAGCACAGCGGTCGTTTGGCGACGACGAAGTATATATCGAGAAGGCGATCATCAATCCGCGGCACATCGAGATGCAGGTTCTGGCCGATGAGCACGGCAATACCGTCTGGCTCGGGGAGCGCGAGTGTTCCGTCCAACGCCGGCACCAGAAAGTGCTCGAAGAGGCTCCGTCGGCGATTGTTGACGCCGACATGCGCCGGCGCATGGGCGAAGTGGCCGTGAAGGTCGCCCAGGCCGCACGGTATGCCAATGCAGGCACCGTCGAATTCCTCGTCGATCAGCAGATGAATTTTTACTTCCTGGAGATGAATACACGTCTTCAGGTCGAGCATCCAGTGACGGAGCTGATCACCGGGTTGGACCTGGTTCATCTGCAGATACGGATCGCAAATGGCGAGGAGCTGCCGTTCGCCCAGGACGAAGTAACGATCCGCGGGCACGCGATCGAATGCCGCATTTATGCGGAGGATCCCGACAACAACTACTTCCCCAGTCCGGGAAAAATCACGCTACTGCTTGCCCCGTCAGGACCTGGAATCCGCCGCGACAGCGGTATGTACGAGGGCTGGACGGTTCCGCTGGACTACGACCCGCTACTGGCAAAGTTGATCGGCTACGGAACCAGCCGCGAGCAGGCCATGATGCGGTTGCAGCGAGCGCTGTATGAGTATTTTGTAGCTGGGATCAAGACAAATATTTCCCTCTTCCGGCGAATCCTGCAGGACCCGGATTTCCACGCGGCGAGAGTCGACACGGGTTATCTGGACCGCTTGCTGGGGCAACAGAGTAAGACTGATGTCGACCATGATTCAGGGCAAACAATCGCGGCGATTGCAGCCGGGCTGTTCACGATGCTGCAACCCATTTCGACCGCCGGCAGGCCCGGACATCAGACACCGGCTGTTGCCTCCAATTGGAAGCAGAAAGGGCGCACCGAGGCGATGCACTGATCGCACATGGTCTATGACGTCACAGTGGACGGAGTGAGGCGTCGGTTGGAACTGGAAGGAGCCGACGGACACTGGACGTGTCGGTTGGACGGACAATACATTTTCGTCGATGCCATCCTCACGCGACCCGACGTGCTTTCACTGTTGATAGACGGGCGCTCATTCGAGATCAAGCGGGAGCAGACGGCGACGGACCTTCATCTGTGGGTCGGCAGCCGACGCTTCGCAGTGGAGCTACACGACCCGCGCTCCCTGCGTTCACGGCGTGACGGTGCCGGTGACGAACATGGCCCCAGGAAGCTGGTAGCCCCCATGCCGGGGAAGGTCGTGCGGGTACTGGTGGAGGAGAACTCGCAAGTCGAGACAGGACAGGGAATCGTCGTCGTAGAGGCTATGAAGATGCAGAACGAGATCAAGTCCCCCAAGAAAGGCGTCGTCCAGAAGATCCTGGCGGTACAGGGCACGAACGTCAATTCTGGTGATGTTCTGGCGATCGTGGAGTAGGGCTGGTTCGATGTCCATCAGGACGGGCGCCACCGATTGGATCCGTCCAACCCCCTCTAACCTCTGTAGCATGAACGAGAAACCGTAATCCCGGGTAGCGGTACCTCCGTTATCTAAGACCTCGTCCGCTGGTGTAGATACGATGACTGGAGCAGTGGCGGAGGTGTCCATTGAAGTGGCAGCGAATTATCAGTATCGCAACGCTGGCAATCTCGGTTTTCACGCTCATCCTCGTCTTGAAGCGGCCAGCGCCTGTCGCTTCCCCGCTCCCGCCGGCTGCGATCGCGGCAAATGCACAGTCTTTTCAGGAAAAGGTGAACAAACTGGAAGAACCAAGAACATCCGGTGAACCTTCCAGCGAGGTCCGACTGACTTCGGGCGAACTGGCCGCAGCGATCGCACAAGCGACGGGTACGCTTCCGATAGCGACGGGATCCGCCCCGAGCAGCAGCGGAAGCAGTGCATCTCCCAATAGTGCTTCGACTCCTGCTCCCAGCGGAGCAATGGAGTTCCCTGGCGCGGTGCCCAACATCAAGGACTACCAGGTGTCGATGGATGGCGACATCCTGCGCGGACAGTTCCTTACCCAGATCGCAGGTAAGGACGTGTACCTGACCGTAGCCGGTCACCTCGGATCCAAAGATGGTTACGCGACGTTTGAGGCCACGGAAGTCAAGCTTGGCGACCTGAACGTTCCCGTCTCTCTGCTAAACGATGCATTGCAGAAGAAACTCACCGAGCAGCGTGACCAGTTGAAGCTCCCGGATAACGTAAAAGATGTGAAGGTCGACAATGGAGAACTGGTGTTCGTTCCAAAATAAGCCTGCAATGTGGCGAGCCCCTGCGTTCCCCGATCGGCAGAACTCGCCCTATGCAGAAACGGCCAGGCTTGTAAAGCAGAAATCAGTCTGACCCAGAAACGACGGTGTGAGCAAGATTAGAGATTTCTAATCGCCCGTTAATGGTTTTCTAATCCCCGTAGTCTCAAATCTATCGGCATGACCAACTTGCCGTTCCTGCCGAATCCCAGCCAGCGCGTTCTCGTTGCCAGTTCCAGCCCCGTCGTGCGCCAGCGGCTTCTCGAGAGTCTGCGTTCTTCCGCGCGCCGCGTCGAACAAGCCAGTGGAGGAGCGGAAGCACTTGGCCACTTGGAAAATGGCCCCTGGCAAGTGCTCTATCTCGACCGCGCGCTTTCCGACCTGAACGCCGAGGAATTGAGTCAGACGATTCAACAACGCTTTCCGGACGTTGAAGTGGTTCTCTTGGATGGAGAAAAGGGGAGCGACCTGGCAAGCCAGGACAAATTGGATTCGATCCCGGCAAGTGCTAGATCGCTGCCAGTACCGGACACGCCACTGGCTTCAAGCCCGGAGCGTCATGCTCCCTTGCCGGGGATGATCGGGCAATCGCGCAGCATGCAGCCTGTGTATCGCGGGGCGAGACTGCTCGCACGGCGTGACACGACAGTATTGCTCACGGGCCCCACGGGGTCGGGCAAGGAATTGGTAGCGCGCGGGATTCACGCCTTGAGCCGGCGGGCGGCGCGGGCTTTTGTTGTCGTCAATTGCGCGGCGATTCCTGAGGCTCTCCTGGAATCGGAACTATTCGGCTACATGCGCGGTGCTTTCACCGGCGCGATGCAATCGTATGCTGGGCGCATCCAGACGGCGCATGGCGGGACCCTATTTCTCGACGAAATCGGCGAGATGCCGCTGAGTTTGCAGCCGAAGCTGCTGCGATTCATGGAGCAGAAAGAACTGCAGCGTTTGGGCAGCAGTGAAACCGTTCGAGTCGACGCCCGGGTGATTGCCGCCACCAACGCCAATCTGCAGTCCCTGATACGGCAAGGCAAATTTCGCGAGGATCTGTACTATCGCTTATGCACGTTTCCGATGGAGATTCCGCCGCTCCGGGAACGGATGGAAGACATCGCAGAGCTGGCGCAGCACTTTCTGGAGAAGTTCAGCATCCGTCCTCCCGTTCCAGAACTCTCGGCAGAGGGCGAGAGGCTGCTGAAAGCGTATCCCTGGGCGGGCAATGTGCGTGAACTGCAGAACGTCATCGAACGAGCGCTGATTCTCGCCGAAGACGCGGAACTCATCGGGCCCGAACATCTACTGATGTCCGCGGGTAACGTGCACGAGCTGAAATAGGGCATCTCCCACCGTGAGGTTTCTTTTCAGGCATCTTCCGCCTAAGAGTGTTCTAAGCAGAATCGTACGGCGGCTGGCATCGGTTTTGCAGGAAATGAAGTTTCATGTCTGCATCGATACATCTGCCTCGAGTTTCCGTTGCGGATGCGGATCATCCGCTGGCGCGGGCATTTGCGTCGTTCACCGAAGCTGCTGGTTCCGGTGCGCTGAGCGAGGACTGAAACGTCGCTCCGCGAAGAAAGAACGCCTGATGACCAAGCATCCTGTGCAGGCCTACACCGGCGTGCCAACCGATGCCGAGCGGGAGCGGGTATTGATGGAGCAGCTTCCTCAGGTTCGTTACATCGCGCGGCGGATCCACGAGCGGCTGCCACGGCACGTGCCGATCGAAGATCTGATTCACGCGGGGGTTCTGGGACTGATCGACGCGCTGAGCAAATTCGACGAGTCCAAGCACGTCCAGTTCAGCTCCTACGCCAAATTTCGCATTCGCGGAGCAATTCTTGACAGCCTGCGCGAGCTCGACTGGAGCCCGCGGGAGTTGCGCCGTAAGGGACGCATGGTGGAACAGGCCTATAGCCAGTTGTCCGGGAAGCTGGGCCGCGCCCCCAATGAGAGCGAACTGGCGCGAGACCTGGGGCTGGATCTGCACGACCTGCAATCGCTGCTGGCCGAACTGGACGGACTCGAACTCGGGAGCCTGCGGGTTGAGTCCCCTCACGACGGAAAAGAAGAGGACCTGACGGACCGCGTGGCCGGCGCACCGGAAGAGACGCCGTTCTTCATGTGCCTGCGATCTGAGATGAAGGGGCTGTTGGCGCAAGCGATCGGCGAGTTGGCGGAGAAAGAGCAACGGGTGCTGGCGCTCTACTACTACGAGGAACTCACGATGAAGGAAGTCGGAGAAGTACTTGGCATCGGCGAATCCAGGGTGTCGCAGATTCACTCGCTGGCCATGGTGCGGCTCCGCGCAAGAATGAACGCTTTGCTCGCGCCGAATACTTCGAGCCGCGCGCATGCCTCAGGGTCAAGTTAGGGACATCATGGAAAAAGTGCTTAACCAGGAAGAAATTGATGCGATGGTACGTGCCGCGCGCGGAGGCGGCCTTGGAAGCAAGTCAGGGGCGCCAGTCGTGCGGCAGTGGGATATACGCCAGGCGGGCCAGATCGGCCGCGAACAGATGCGTGCCATCAGCCAGCTGCACGAGGTGTTTGCGCGCAATCTCACGCACTCGATCGGCGCTTATCTTCGCATTGTGTTCGACTGCAGCCTGGTTTCGGCCGAGCACCTCACCTACCGTGAGTTCCTGCAACGCATTCCCGAAAGCACCTACCTGGCCTCGTGCAACCTGGCTCCGGTGGAGGCTACGGCGGTGCTGCAACTGGACCAGACGGTCGTATTCCCGATCATCGATCTCCTGCTTGGCGGGGAAGGCAGGGGCGGCGACTTGGGACGTGAAATCACGGAGATCGAAGAGCAGGTGGTGGAGAACATCATTCGCATCATTTGCCGCGAAATGCAAACGACCTGGAGTGCCATTCGCCTCGAATTCAATTTCGGACAGCGGCAGCAGATTTCGCAGGCGCAACGCCTGATGGTCCCTGAGGAAAAGAACCTCTGTCTCAGCTTCGAGGTCAAGATGGCGGAAACGCGGGGTACGTTGAACTTGGCGGTGCCGGCGGTAGTTTCGAACGCCTTGCTCCGCAAGATTTCTGCCGACATGAGTTACCAGCGCCCGCGCAGTCCGGCGGAGGCCCGCCTGCGTCTGCAGAAGAGGCTGCTCGACTGTCCCTTCAACGTCGAACTTTGCACGCCCTACCTGCCGGTGGCGCTGCAGTCAGTGGCGGACCTGGCTCTCGATACCGTGCTCTCGTTTCCAAGAAGTGCTGCTGCCTCGGCCGACATGCAGGTCGAAGAGGTCCGCTTGTGCACAGCCATGCCGGTGCGGGTCGACACGCGCCGCGCCGCGCGCGTGCTCGCCGTAGATGAATTCCGGACACTTGCTGGTGACCCATGAGCGATACAAACGGGCAAGAGCTGACACCCGAAGTGCGGGTTTGGATTGAGACCTGGAAGACTTGTGTAGAACAGGTCTTGTCTCAGATTTCCGGCCAGACCATGGCGTTTGAGATTTCTCAGAAACCATGGTCGGGAGCCGAGAGCGACCTGTGGTACTCAGTCACGGCGAGCGGAGCCGCCAATGGTGAGATGCGGCTACGGCTCCCCGCTGATGCAGCCATCCGGCTGGCACAGAAATTTCTCAGCGAAACGGAGCCCGCAGCCGAGCTCTCATCAGAGCACAAAGAAGCTCTGGAAGAGTTGCTGCGCCAGATGGCCGGACAGGCGGCGACGGCGCTGGCAGCTTCCGTTGGCGGCGAAGTCCACCTGCAGCTGGCCGCCGCGACCGCGTCTTCCTGGCGGCCGGCGAACACGCTCTCTTTGCGCACGCGCGACGAGGCAGGGTCTCCGGTAGTCATTGAGATCCAGATGAGCCCCGACCTGGTGTCGACGTTGCGGCCGCGCCCTTCGGAGCAATCCCCTGCGCCTGCCGATGCCAGCGCAGCACCTGTTGACGTTTCGCCTGAAGCTGCAAGCTACCAGCGGTTGATGGATGTCGGTCTGGAAGTGAAGCTCCGGTTCGGCACGCGCCGCATGGTCCTGCGCGATGTCCTCGCCCTGAGTGCCGGCGTCGTCGTTGAACTGGACAGTAACGTCAACTCGCCGGTGAATCTCCTGCTCGACGGGCGAACTATCGCACAGGGTGAGGTCGTTGTCGTGGACGGCAAGTATGGATTCCGAGTCACCCAAGTTCTGGATCGGAGGGACTCCGCCTAGACGGTGTTGTATGCGAGAATCGCTCAATCCATTCGTGTGGTCGGGTGTGCTCGCCAGGTGGCAAAAGCGAGGACTGAATTGCGGCCTGGCATCCTGCTCCGGCAGGACGTCGTTGTGGAAGCGAATCCGGCGTCACCATTCTGGTGCGTTCCTGCAGGGCGTCTACTATTGCCAGCCGGAATGCGTTTCGGCAGCTCTCACCCGAGTCCTGACGCAACTGGAGAGACGCACGCCGGTACCACCCTCAGCCAGCCGGATCCCGCTCGGGTTGTTGATGGTCGCCCGAGGGCAATTGACATACGGAAAGGTCGCAGCCGCACTCGAGGCCCAGAAGCAGGCGCAACACGGCACGATCGGAGAGTGGCTCGAAGAGCTCGGCTTTGCCACAGAACGCGAGGTAGTTTCGGCGCTAGGGCTGCAATGGGGATGCCCGGTCGCGTCGTCGCTGGAGATCGCGGCCATTCCTCCATTCATCGAGATCCCGTTTCCTATCCTGGACACACTCCACATGTTGCCACTGCAGTACGTCGCCGCAGGCCGGACGCTCTATCTCGCCTGCGGCCGTCGAGTCGATCACGCCGCCCTGTACGCGATCGACAAGATGATCGACTGCCGGACACTACCCTGTGTCGGTGGACGCAGAAGAATTGCATTCCAACTCGAATGTCTGCGCCAGCAACCGCGCCCGCATGAGCTGGAATTCGGACCGGTGCGGGACGTCGGCGAGATGAGTCGCATCGCGATGAGCTACATCGCCCGACTGGATGCGCAGGACATTCGCGCAGGACGATGCGGCACCATGATCTGGCTCCGCCTGAGACTGCAACGCTCCCACATGAATCTGGTATTTCGCCTCCGGTCCGAGACCCAGCCCAGTGTGAGCGACCTTCCAGCCCGGTCTGAAGCACCCGACTCGAGCCGGCTACGCCCCAGGCTATCTTAGCGGCGAGGGGATAGGACACCTACAACGTCCGCTTGAATAGAGGAACGGCAAGCACGAGCGTTGCGACCGCAAAAACCGTCAGGTAAACCATGTCGGGAACGACCGCCACAAATCCGCTCTCTTTCAACAAGAACGCTTTAAAGCCGTGAACCGCATACGTGAACGGATCCACTTTCGCAATCGCGCGCAACCAGAACGGAAAAGCCTGCACGGGATAGATCGAGCCGCTGGGGAAAAACAGCAGCGTATTCAGGATGCCGAAAATGGCCCGCGGTACGAGAGGATCCTCCACCCGCACCATCAACAGGAACATCATGCCGTTGAATGCCAGGGAGACGGATGTGATCAGTAAAATCAGTCCGACCGCGGTTGGAAAACTGAAGATCGTGCCTACGCCCGCAATCAGCGACCCGATCACCGTAATCACGACGCCGGTCATCACGGCCTTGATCGCGCCCGCGCCGGTCAGGCCAAAGACAAGTTCCGCTTTCGTGATCGGCGTGACGAGGTAACCTTCGTGGATGCCACGAGCCTTGTCGTCGATATACAACATGCCGCCGCCGATCATCACCGAGACGAACATCGCCAGCGCAATCGATCCGGGCAGAAGATACTTCATGTACTCGATGTAGGGGTAGAGTTCCACGACGTCGAGCGCGGTCTGTTGCAGAAGCCGCGGCTCGATGTCCGGCTCGTTGAGTGTCGCGGTGATGCCAGTCAGCTTTTCCTCCATAGTGGAACTCATGAAATTGTCGCTGTTGTCGACAATCAGAGCGATGCGCGGGCGGTTCTTTTCGTACACGCGCGCCGAGTACTGCGGAGGAATGATGACCGCACCCTGAATCTTGCCGTTACGGACATCTTCGCGCGCTTGCACTTCGTCGGTATACGCTACGGGGAGAAACGTGCGGGCATTGGCCCGCACCGCATCGAAAGCTTCCTTGATGCGGATCGCTTGCGTGCCGTGATCTTCGTCGACAATGCCGAGTTTGGCATCACGAATCTTGCCGCCGAACGCATTCCCGAGAACAATCAACTGCACCAGCGGGAAGATCATCGACACCATCATGAGCGTGGGCGAACGGAAAAATTTGCGCATTTCGCGCTCGATAATGGCCATCATCCGGTTCATGGCTGCATCCCAGGGCGCTGCGGCATGACGAACCCGTATGCTTTGACCAGTTCATCGCGCAACTGGCGTCCCGTGTAGTGCACGAAGACGTCGTCCAGGGTCGTGTTCTGGACAGTGAGTGTCCGCACCGAAATTCCAGACTCGACCGCCGCCTCCACCAAACTGGTTGTCGTTCGCGAGCCGTTGTCGGTCAAGACACGGAACATCCCAGATCCCTCATTTTGCACAGAGGTGACGTTCGGCAGCGTGTGCAGTCTCTGCTCCCAAGCCGCGGGTGCGTGGTCGAACTGCACCTCAATCACAGTCGATCCGGGAACGCTGGCCTTGAGCGCCTCTGGCGTATCGAGAGCCACCAGCTTGCCATGATCGACGATCGCGATGCGGTTACAGAGGCGGTCGGCTTCATCCATGTAATGCGTGGTAATGAGCACCGTCAGTTTACGTTTGCCCTTGATGTTGTTGAGCATCTCCCAGACCGCAACACGCGAAACAGGATCGAGGCCGGTCGTCGGTTCATCCAGGAAGAATATCTTTGGACTGTGCACGAGGCCGCGGGCAATTTCAAGGCGCCGCCGCATGCCGCCGGACAGGGTCTTGGTCTGTGCGCCCCGCCATTTGATGAGATCGACCGTCTCGAGCAATTCGTCGATTGCCTCCTTGCGGCGTTTGGCCGGAACGTCATAGAGCTTGGCGTAGATGCTCAGATTTTCTTCCACTGTAAGGTCGAGGTCGCTGGTCATCGCCTGTGGAATCACGCCGATCGTGCGGCGGGCTTCGTCCGGCTCCTTGGCTACGTCGTGGCCGGCGACGCGCGCTAATCCGGCGGTGATCGGGATAAGCGTCGTCATCATGCGGATCAGGGTGGATTTTCCTGCGCCATTAGGGCCAAGCAGGCCGAATATTTCTCCCTCCTTCACCTGAAACGAAACATCGTCCACCGCCGTGAAGTCGCCGTACTTCTTGACGATATGCGAGACCTCGATCGCGTTCGGCGCGTCGGCGGCGATTTCACTCTTGCCGATGATTTCCGAAACCGGAAGAGCGCCACCGTTACGGTCGGGTGTGCTCATGGCTTTCCTGCCGCTTCTGCGTTCTTCGGAGCACCCGAACCTCTCACCTGCTCCGGAGATACCAGTACTTCAGCAGTCATCCCGGGAACATAGGCGCCCTTGGGATTGTCGAGTCGAACCTTCAGAACGATCGTGCGGATATCGCGTTTGCGGCGGCCCACATCGCGCTGTGTGGCGAAATCTGCTTCCGCGGCCTTGTAGAAGACCTTGCCCTGCGTCACGGTTCCACCGGGCAGTCGTACGCGCAGCGTATCGCCGAGCCCGATATGGTCTGAATCAGTCTCGGGAATGGCGGCGCGCACCCAGGTATCACTAAGGTCGACAACGGTGACAATCGCTTGTCCTGCCGCAAGGACTTCGCCTTCTCGCGCCGCGCGCACCAGCACGGTTCCTGTCACGGGAGCATATATCTTCGTATAACCAAGGCGCACCTCGGCTTCTTTCAGCTGGGCTTCCGCATTGGCCAGCTGCGCGCGCGTCGAGGCTACCGTGCTCTGTGCGGCACTGGCCTGATTCGTCCGGGCAACGGCAGAATCCAGATCCGCCTGTGCGGCACGGACTTGGTCTTTGAGCGCCTGCACGCTCGCCTGCTGGGCCTTGAGATTTGCCTCAGCCTGCACTTTCTCCATTTCAGAGGCGACTCCGGCCTGCGCGAGCCCTATGATGCGGCGGCTGTCGCTCTCGACCCGCGTCAGTGTGGCTTCGGCCTGTGCCAGTTGCGCCCGCGACGACTGCAATCGCGCCTGTGCGTTTGCAACATCGCTCGAGGTTGAGCCTTTCGTGGATTGCTGCGTGTACTGCGTTTCGCTGACCTTCGATTTCAAGCTGGCGATCGTTGCTACCGCCGCGCGCGCCTGCGCTTCCAGTTCGGAAGGATCGAGCACGGCAATCAGGTCGCCCTGCTTCACCTGTGTTCCTTCTTCGACGAGCAACCGCGCGATGCGTCCACCGATCTGCGGGCCGACTACCACTTGGTTGGAGTCCACCGTGCCGACCAGCACAAGATCATTGCCGCCCGGTGTGGAAAGGATGTAGTAGAGCGCCGCTATCAGAACGATGACGCTGAGCATGATGAAGAATCTATTGCGAACACTCATGCACGATCTCCTGTCGCCACGGGTCGTTTGAAGAGGGCGGCGGAAATGAAGTCGAGAACGAAAGCGCGCCGCTTGGCAACGCTCTCTGGAGCCAGCGGGTCCACCTGGGTCAGGGTGCGAATGACGGGTACCGCGCTGAAATAAAACACAATGATGGCCACCATCGAGGGCACAAACTGTCCCGGATCGACGTCCCGGAATTCTCCGGCTTCAACACCCGCACGCATGACCTGCGCCAGTTTCTGAAATATGGGCGCGAAGTATTCCTTCGCGATGCGTTGCATATGGGTCGCGCCTTTGCTGCCCAGACGCATCCATTCGGCCTGCACGACCCGAGGGTATTGAGGATGGGCGGCGACGTAATCGAAGTACGCCCCGACGTAATCGAGGACTTTCTGCCGCGGAGAACGGTCACTGTCGAACACCGGCGCGACATGCTCGCGCATGCCGCTGAACACGTGGTCGAGAACGGCCTGGTATAACGCGTCCTTATCCTTGAAGTAGTAATAGAGCAAAGCCTTGTTGACGTGAGCCGCTTTGGCGATGGCATCGGTTCGTGCACCAGCAATGCCGTTGGCAGCGAATTCGGTAAAGGCGGCCTTCAGGATGGCGGCCCGGCTTTCTTCTGGCCGCGCGCGAGTACCGAGACGGCTTTCAGTGGAGGCGGACATATTAATTAACCAGTTAGTTAGATGCTAATCGAAGCGCGCGAGTTGCGCAAGGGGGTTGGAATCAAAAAAGGAAGTTGTCTAACCGACGGCGCTACAATGAGTTAGTAGTGGTCAATCCGCACCCCCTGCAATCGAGGGCACGAGTAGCACTTCATCGCCCTCCCGGAAAGCATAGCTGTTCCCCCCAAGAAAGCGGATGTCTTCCTCATTGACATACACATTCAGGAAGCGACGGGTTTGTCCCTCTTCATCGTGCAGGTGGGGCTTCAGGTCTGGAAATTTCGAATCCAGAACCTCGAACAGTTCAGGAAGGTTCGTGGCGTCACACTCAACGTTGGGCGTACCTGCGGTCAAGCGCCGCAGCGGCGTGGGAATTTGGACGGTGATGCTCATCTATGCCTCCACGGTCAGGCGCGGCTCAGGGCCCACGACCGGTGACGCCGGCTTCCTGCCGGAAAGGCCGGCAGGCAGGCCTGCCGCGTTCAGCTTGGTTTCGAGAAACGTCTCGAACTCGCGCAGCTTCGGCGCGATTGGGACCTCGGCTTCGTACTTGTCCGCAAGAACATCAGTTGTCTTCAGCCCGTTCCCCGTGATGCAGAGAACGGTCGTCTCATCGGGGAGAATGCGATCCTGCCGGATGAGCTTGCGTGCCGTCCCTACAGTCACGCCACCGGCAGTCTCGGTGAAGATGCCTTCGCTCTCCGCCAGGAGACGAATCGAGTTGACAACTTCAGCATCGGAAACATCTTCTGACCAACCGCCGCTGCCGGTGATCGCCTGGATCGCGAAATGACCGTCGGCGGGATTTCCAATGGCCAGAGAACGCGCAATTGTTGCCGGACGCTGCGGTTCAATTTCAGTCGAGTACTGCTTCACGGCCGTCGAGATGGGCGAACAGCCTGTTGCCTGTGCGCCAAAGAACTTCACGTCTCTTGCTGTCACCAGGCCAAGCTGGATCAACTCGTCGAATGCCTTCTTGATCTTAGTGATCAGCGATCCGCCCGCCATGGGTACGACCACGTTGTCCGGCAATCGCCATCCGAGCTGCTCAGCGATTTCGTAGCCGACGGTCTTCGATCCCTCGGAGTAGTACGGGCGCAGGTTGACGTTCACAAATCCCCAGCGATGTTCGTCGGCGATCTGCGAGCACAGCCGGTTGACCTGGTCGTAGTTGCCGCTGATCGGCACGACCTGCGCGCCGAACACCTGCGTGCCAAGAATCTTCGCGGGTTCCAGATCAGCAGGAATGAAGATCCATGCCTTGAACCCTTCGCGAGCAGCCTGCGCGGCCACCGAGTTCGCGAGGTTTCCTGTCGACGAACATGCAACCGTGTCGAAGCCGAAGCTGCGAGCATTCGCCAGCGCCACCGCGACCACCCGATCCTTGAAGCTCAGCGTGGGCAGGCAGACGGCGTCATTTTTCAGGAAGAGCTTGCGCGAGCCGATTTGTTCGCCGAGGTGCGAAGCACTGACCAGGGGAGTGTACCCGACGGGGAGGGAGGGCTGATATCCCGCCGGGAGGGGCAGCAATTCGCGGTAGCGCCAGGCATTGGGTGCGCGCGAAGCAAACAATTCGCGCGAAATACACGGCCGAATGGAATCGTAGTCGTAAGTGACTTCGAGGGGAGAAAAGCAATCTTCGCAGATACTGCGTGGCTGATTACCCCAGGTCTTACCGCATTCGCGACATCGTAGCTCGTACGTGCTCATCCTGCGCTGCCTTCTGTAGCTTGCGGGACGAGCCGGGGAA
>Ga0335082_10000371_pt1 | contig 45915 bp, 35 predicted proteins | sample Lox_Sample_41_FD_206718 | JGI IMG/M metagenome (GOLD analysis project Ga0335082, IMG submission 206718) | Soil microbial communities from Loxahatchee National Wildlife Refuge, Florida, United States - Lox_Sample_4.1 | ecosystem: Environmental > Terrestrial > Soil > Wetlands | place: USA...
CCGCCTGGGCGCCGGTTGGAACCGGACATTTTTTGCGCTGCCGCTCATGGTGGCAGCTATGGCAGTGTTTTTCACGTTTCTTGGAGCGGTGTTTCTGGCAATCGCCAAGACAACCAGCGCGAGCTAGAGCACCCGCTGCGACCTGTAGACTACACCAGCCTACCTAACCAACACCGCAATTTACCCATCAACTCCAGGGAGGATTGAGTTGCGCATGATTATATACTTGACTCAGAATAGTCTTGGGCACATCATCGGCGAGTTGGGGTGTGTCCCGATGTTGCAGAGGTGTGCGTCGTGGTTAATATCGACCTCTTGATTTCGACCGGACTGTGGTTGTCTGGATTGGGCATGACTGGATTAGGGGTGGAGATGACACTGGATCGCCGCGCACCGGAGCGAAAAATGGTGTACAGGTTTGCCTTCTGCGCTCTAGGAGCAATATTTATTGCGTTGAGTTACAAGCAATCTGACATTTCGGAAAAACGGGCTAGAGAGCTTGCGGAAAAGCACCAGCAGGAGGAGCTAAGAAGTGAAGGAAATGTGAAATACGTACAGGGCCAGCTAGACTCCGTAAACAAGGTACTAGGTATTTTGGCGGCAAATTCCGACCCCAAGCAGGTAGCTGCTGCGCTAAATGGGATTCTGCCTAAGACTATAGCGTCGGCTCCTACAGGACTTCAGCCCCCAGCGATCGAAAGGATGACCAATAAGCAACTGAGGGACCAGATAATAGATTTCTGCGGACAATTGCGGCAGTTCGTGAAGCAACAGGATGACAGGGAAACGACCGCGAATAATTCGTTCCGGGAACAAGAGCGCGCTGCAAAAGATCAGACAGAAAGGCAAAAATTGTTCCAAGAGGAAATTCACAGTTTTGAATATCGACACAATCAAATGAAGTACGATTTTAATTCAAAATATAAGGCATCGGCGATTATGTATCGTGATGAGCTTATAAGGCGCTTAGGGCCTCAACCGCCAGCATCAACAACCGGTAGAGAAACAGCGGCGCTAGATAGCGATTTTGTAGATACTAGGTTTTTGGACGATACCGCAGCTTATTTAGAAAATCTCGCCCGCAAGCTCACAAATTAGGCGGCGGTTAGGTTTTTGTATTCGATATGCTCCGCTTCCAGCATCTTGAGAAGCGTGTCGCGGAAGAGGTATTCGTTCTTGCGGTTATTGAATCGCCAGCACATTTCGTCAAGGTAGGCGGGAAGATGTTTCGCAGAGACTTTATGCCACGTTCCAATAATGCCACGCTTAAGCAAAGAGAACGCCGATTCCACGGTATTGGTGTAAATCCATCCATTCGCGTACTTCTTCTGGCTATGATTGATCGTGACGTGCTTGTCTTTGAACTGGCTTCCCATCGCGCCATCGTAGGCGGAGAAATCGTCCGTAATAATGAACTCAACATCGTCGCTTACGTTCTGATGGATGACCTTATACAGCGTGTTGGCTTTTACATCACCAACGCGAGTAAAGCGCAATTCGCCATCACGTTGGCGAACGCCCACGACGATCTCTTTATCCCGATGCGGTCTGCCGAGGCGTGGCTTCCCGCCGACATAAGTTTCGTCAACTTCGACAACGCCGTCCATGTTGGGCGCGTTGACTTCCTTCATGGCCGCACGGATGCGATGGCAAAGATACCACGCGGTCTTATAGCTAACGCCCAACATCCGCTTGATCTGATTTGCAGACATCCCCTTGCGCGATTCCGTCAACAAATACGTCACGACAAACCATTTGGTCAGCGACAAGTGGGAGTCCTGGAACATAGTCCCTACAGTCACCGAAAACTGGTAGTGACAGGAGTTGCAGTCCAGCACCTTGCGGGCATTGACCGGAGTCACCTTGTCATAACCGCAGCGCAGGCACTTCACGCCCTCCGGCCAACGGAGGTGCATCAGGGTCTCGCGGCACTTGGTTTCGTCAGCGTATTGCTCGATCAGCGACATCAGGTTTACAGGAGTCATAGATTCACCATGCCAAAGAAAGCTAAGAAGCACCCAAGCAAGATGACCAGCGATGAATTGGCGCAGCATGTCTTCCATCCCAAGTTGCACAAACATTTACGGGAGAGGATTGATGAAGCCAACGCTCCAAAATCACCGCGAAAGTCAAGCAAGTGAGCCATTTACGAGAACAATAGCATGGAAGACATTTTGAGTCAAGTATATAATCGTGTTCGCAAGCCATTGAATTTATGAGGCGTAACACGTATCCAATTTATTCTAAAGCTAGTTAGCTTGCTGCTTTTGCCCAGCACGTTCCAGCGGTAGTGCCGTTTTGGCAATTGTCAAAGAGCATTGCTGCTGCGCGTTGGGGCGCGAGGCCGCCGGAAACACGACATCCTTGCCCCACAGAGTAGTTGTAAATGGCGCCAGCAGGGGTGCACCAGTAAAATCAACACGCGGGAAAACGAAAGTAACCACGAAGTGGGTAATTTTGGCGTCGAGGAGGTCAAGGCCCGCGTGAAACTCTGCTGAGGCTGGGCGAATGTCCCAATATGGTCGGCCGCGCGGACAAAGTTCTGAGCTACAAATTGGAAGCGAAGGGCTTATCAGCACGACCGAGGTTGTGCCCTGCGCGAGTGCGGGCCCAAAGTGAGTTTTCCACAGCCTGCGGAGTGATGCCGATGTGTGGGCTCCATGGCGCCGAGTGCTCTCCGGTCGTCGCATGAACGGTCGCAACTGATCGTGAAGACTAACTTCGTGAAGACTAACGGAAATTCTCCACTAACATCGCCTGGGTCTGTTCGCGACCGGGTTGGTCGAAGGCGACGGTCTTGCCGTCCGTAGTGGCTCCGAGCCAAAAAGGGGTGCGCTCGAGGACAGCGACCGTCGAAGTGCGGTTCCTGGCGAAATCGAAGTAGCTGAGTACGGCCTGGTGGCCAAGCGAAGGACCAACGAAGAGGATTCCGCCTTCCACCACTTGCCAGCTCGCCCATGTGCCAGGACGAACCAGGGGCATAGGCGTCTCTTCGCCGCCTTCGACGGAGACGCGCCAGATCTCGGGCTCCGCCATGCCGTTCTTGGCGTAGTAAACGTACTTGCCGTCGAGCGACTCGAGGGCTGCATGACCACCGTGGCGGGTGACCTGCAGCGGAGTGCCCCCCGCCGCCGGAATCTTCCACACTTGGAATTCTCCGGTGCGGCCGGAGACGAAGTAGATCCATGTGCCGTCCCGCGACCAACTGGGGCACTCGCCTTCGGTCAACTCCTGCGGCCCGCCACCGTGCAGGTTCATGGTGACGATCTTTTCTCCGTTGGTCGTGCTGACGTCGAAGGCAATGGCCTGGCTGTCGGGCGACCAGCGCGGAGTCCCTGCGCCGCCCACCGCGGTAAGTTGAAAGGGATTGCTGCCGTCGCGGTTGGCGATCCAGATCTCCATGGTGCCGTTGCGGTCAGACATGTAGGCGAGCCTTTTGCCGTCGGGCGAAAACTGGGGGCCAGGACCCTGATCAGTGTCGCTGGTGGAGGAGACGAGGAGATATGGGGGCTTCTCGCCCGCAGTGGAAAGATCGAGTTGCCAGATGCTCAGGCTGCGAAGCAGGCGCTCATAGGCAAGGCGGTATCCGTGGCGGGAGACAGCGGGGTCCCACACGGGAGTCCCGGCTTGGGTGATAGCGGCCGCGTAGTCAGGGGAATCCAGCGGAACGCGGTACAGCGAGGGATGACCTGTGCGATTCGAAGAGAAGATAACGAAGCGTCCATCGGAGGACCATTGCGGCGGGCTGGTAATTCGCCCCCGCTCGGAGAGCAGGCGGGTAGGCGCTGCTCCACCGGCAGACGGAACGACCCAGAGTTCGTCCGGCTCACCGATTTGCCAGTTGCGGACGAACATGACTTGGCTGCCGTCCGGGGAGAACTCAGGCCCCCAATCTTCCGCGCTGACGGGGCTTTCGACAATGCGCCGGACGGCGGAATTGTCGGGAGAAAGCAGGTAGATGCCCGCCGGGCCGGAAAAGGCGATCGATTTGCCATCCGGCGACCAGTCCATTTCGCCACGGCGGGGGAGGACGCCTCCGGTATCGAGTTCGTGCTCGGCAGCGGTTGGGACCGGGGCAAAAGCCGCGGATCGGGCAGTAACAGCTCGTTCAGCGTCCCGCTTCTGTTCGCTGCCGCCATCGGCCGCGACGGTGTAGATGTGATGCTCGTCGTCAGTGTGGCGGGCGAAAGCGATCCAGCGGCCATCGGGGGACCAAACGGGGCAACAATCACTCCTGTTGTTGGTGAGCTGTTGCAGTTGGTCGCTGCCAACCCGGGTGACGTAGATGCCCGCGCCTTGCAGTCCCTCATGGAAAAATGCGACCGAATTGCCGTCCGGCGAAAACGATGGATGCGAAGTATCGGAGACAGAGAGGAGTGGGCGAGTTCTCTGCACCATCGCGTGCGCGGACAGTGCCGGCTCACGGCGAACGTACCAGATCACGATGCTGCCAACCATCAGCAAGGAGACGACGGCGCTCGCGACCATGAGGTAGCGGAAGAAAGGCTCGCGGCGGGGACGCTCTTCAGCGGCGGCCTCAGCGACGGTTGAGACCATCGGCATGGGCACTTCGATATCCGTAACAGCAGGATCTCGGGCGGCTACAGGCGACGGGCTGGCCGAAAGCCACTCGACTTTGGCGATGAAGCGGTAGCCCCGGCGCGGTAGGGTCTCAACATAGCGGGGAGCATCAGCAGAGTCGCTCAGGGCTTCGCGGAGCTTGTTCACGGCAGCGTTGAGGCCGTGATTGAAGTCCACGAAGGTGTCGGAAGGCCAGAGACGGCTGCGCATCTCATCCCGCGTCACCAGATCGCCGGTCGTCCTGAGAAGCATGGCCAGAATTTCGAAAGGTTGACCGACTAGTTTGAGGCGCGTCCCGTACTTCCACAGCTCTTGCGTGTGAAGGTCCACTTCATAGGGGCCGAAGCGCGCTCGACTTGATTCATTTCTGGTCATTTGTGCTTACCCGGCTGCGGGAGTGACCGACCCTAATTCTATCTTTGACGTTCGCAGGGCGGCTTTTGTTCCTTTGGACGAGCGAGTAACTCATTTGTCTTCAGAAAATTAACGGATGAGGTGGCGAGTGCTGCTCAATTGAGAGCTACGCGACCAAGAAATGAGGGGGATTGCATTGCCGGAACTCGGGTTCAGCGGCAACTTGTGCCCAGCTTGAGGGAAATCAACCCTCGGATTGGGAGGAATGCCATGAGAGCAAGGAAAGTGTTAACGATGGTGGCGTGGATTGCGGCCAGCGTCGGGATCATCGGAGGGGGTTGGGCTTCGGGCCAAACCCCGAATAACGAGCAATGCAGCCTGGCAGTGGTGACGCGCACCGTCCACCACGACACACCGGTTTGCGACCTGCCAACGGTTCAGCGCCTCGCCCGCAATGGACACGCGTTCGAGCAGAACCAGTTGGGGATTGCCTCGATGCTGGTAATAGGGCCGGACTTCAACGAGAAAGAGGCGCTGGCGTGGTTCGAACTGGCGGCTCGACGAGGATATGCCGCTGCGGAAGTCAACCTCGCGGTGATGTACGTCAACGGGTGGGGGACAACCGTGAATTACCCAGCCGCCCTCCACTGGTTGAACGTGGCGGCCGATCAGCAGTTCGGGCGAGCGTACTACAACCTCGGCATTCTGTACCTGGAAGGCAAGGGAGTGCGACAAGACAACGACGAAGCATTCCGCTGGTTCCAGAGGGGCGCGGAAGCCGGAGACAGCAGCGCCCAGACGAACGTCGGCTACATGTACGACATGGGGCTGGGGCGTCCCCGGGACGTGGCGACTGCGGCGAAGTGGTATCGCAAGGCGGCAGAGGCGGAAAATGCGCTGGGGGAGAACAATCTGGCGGACCTGTATTTGCGGGGCGAGGGCGTGAAGCAGGACGACTCTACGGCGTTCACCTGGTTTCAGAAAGCGGCCGAGCAGGGACATACGGGTGCGCGCATCAAGCTGGGTTACATGTACGCGGAAGGGCGAGGCACGGCAAAGAACCCCGAGGCGGGCTACGCCTGGATCAAGGCGGCGCAGATGGCGGGCGATCCTCGCGGTAACGAAATGCTGCTGGGGCTTGAAAAGATGCTGAGCGCAGACCAAGTTGCTGAAGCAAGGGAGCAGGCCACGCGACTGCAGGAGGCGCAGGGCGCGCTCTCAGCCAGGAGCTTTGCGCAGTGAGGGGGAGCTTTGTGGGGGCCGAAGAGGGTGCGGAAAAAGTCCGGTTTGCCTGTGCCGCGCGGACTGAAGTCCGCGCGGGAGATCAAAAAAGAGGGGCTTCTCGGCATGACTGAAGTCGTGCCCTGATACGAAACAGTCGCGGTCGGGAGTTCCCAAATCGTGGGCTTTCGGTCCCATCCTTTCGCCAAAAGACGGGGCACCCACAAACTCTCTAAGGGTTAGCCGTCACCCCGTTTGCGCAGGAAGGCGGGAATCTCCAGATCGTCGGCGTCGTAGTTGATACTCACGCTGCTGCTGACGGGATCGACGGCATGTGGCTCTTCGGTTGGCGCTCCCACCCCTTTCACCAAAGAGGCATAGGTGGACTCAGCCTCCCGCGAATAGCTGTCCGCAACGCGCGCGTCGTCCACCGGCTCGGCGTGCCGCACTACCTCGGATTCCAACTCGATGTCACCGCCAGAGTCTGGCATGTAGGGAACATTGCGCGGCCGCTCATTGATGCGAGGTTCGACGCGCTGGGAAGAACGGGACGGCACGCCCGCCCGATCGCCAGATCCGGGCGACAAGGGTGGGGCACTCGACTCGCCTGTTCCCACCCTATCGCCGACAAAAGGCGATGCGGGTGGGGCACCTTGCACCTGGAAGGTGGCGGTGGTGGCACGGGCGCTGAGCACGGCGCCGGCGGTGGTGGCATGCTCGCGGCTGCGCGACGTCTCCTTGAAGCCGGTCGCGATCACGGTGATTTTCACTTCGTCCTTCATCTTTTCGTCGAGCACGGCGCCGAAGATGATGTTGGCGTCTTCGTGGGCGGCGCTCTGGATGATGGTCGAGGCCTCGTTCACCTCGGCCAGGCGCAGCGAGCTAGAACCGGTGACGTTGATGAGGATGCCGCGCGCGCCGTCGATGGCTCCGGCTTCGAGCAGCGGCGAGGCGATGGCCGCCTGCGCTGCGGCGGTGGCGCGATTTTCGCCGCGGGCGGTGGCGGTGCCCATCACCGCGTAACCCATGCCGGCCATGATGGTCTTCACGTCGGCGAAGTCGCGGTTGATGATGCCGGGGATGGTGATGATGTCGGAAATGCCTTGCACCGCCTGACGGAGGATGTCGTCGGCAACGCGGAACGACTCGAAGAAGCCTGCGTCTTTGGCGACCGCGAGCAGCTTTTCGTTGGGGATGACGATGGTGGTGTCGACCGAGTCGATCAGCTCCTGCAGGCCGCGCTCGGCCTGGTTTTGGCGGCGCTTGCCTTCGAAAGCAAACGGCTTGGTCACAACTGCGACCGTCAGCGCTCCCATCTCGCTCGCCAGGGAGGCGATGATTGGCGCAGCTCCGGTACCAGTGCCACCGCCGAGGCCCGTGGTGACGAAGACCATGTCGGCGCCTTCGAGCGCTTCGATGATCTTGTCGGCGTCCTCGAGCGCGGCCTTGCGGCCGACGTCGGGGTTGGCACCCGCGCCGAGGCCGTTGGTGAGCTTCACGCCAAGCTGAATCTTCACCGGCGCATGCGAGAGCTTGAGCGCCTGTAGGTCGGTGTTGGCCACCACGAACTCGATGCCTTCGAGGTGCGACTCGATCATTCGGTTGACGGCATTGCCTCCGCCGCCGCCCACGCCGATGACCTTGATCTTGGCGCTGTTGAGGGCGTCTTCGTTGAAGTGAATGCGGATGTCGCCGGCTGGCTGCGGCTTTTCGCTGAAATCTTCGATCATCGCTACCTCGGTGCGCCACGAGGGCGCAGGTGAAATTCCAAATCCGTTATGCGCTCTGTCGAGCGAACAAGGCCTTGAGACGGGCCGCAAATCCCCGATCGACATTCATGCGCGCCTGCCGCGCGCGGTGACCGTAAAGCACCATGCCAATCGCCGTGGAGAATTCGGGCTCCAGCAAGTTGGACGGCAGCTTGGCGATGGGCACGGGATAACCCAGCCGGGACGGGCGCCGCACGGTGTCCTCGGCAGTGTCGATGAGTCCATTCAAGCGCGCGCCGCCGCCGGTGAACACCACACCCGCACCCAGCAGCTCATAGACGCCGGCCTGGCGGAGGTGATCGCGCAGCAGCTCCATCAGCTCGCGCGCCCGGGGTTCAAGAATTTCGCCGAGCATGCGCTGCTGCATGAGGCGCGACGGGCGGTCGCCGACGGAAGGCACTTCGATCTCGTTGCCTTCGGGAATACGCGTCACCACCGAGCATCCGAACATCTTCTTGATGCTCTCGGCATCGGGAATCGGCGTGCGGAAGCCGACGGCTACATCGTTGGTGAAATGGTCACCGCCGACCGGGACGGCTCCGGTGTGAATGACTACGCCTTCGTAGAACACGATGAGGTCAGTGGAGCCGGCACCGATGTCGGCCAGGCATACGCCCAATTCGCGCTCGTCGGTCTGCAGCACGGAGTCGGCACAAGCGAGCGCCTCGAAGACCGTGTCATCGACATGAATGCCGGCTCGGTTGGCGGCGGTGACGACGTTTTGGGTGGCGGTGGCACTAGCGGTAACCATGTGCACGCGGACTTCGACCTTCTTGCCCATCAGGCCGGCGGGATCGTGCACGCCGGGCTGGCCGTCGAGAATGAACTCCTGCGGCAACAGGTGCAGCGGCTCGCGGTCTTCGGGCAGGGGAATGGTGCGCGCCTTCTCCACGGCGGCGCGGACGTCGTCGCGGCTGATTTCGCGGGAGCGCCCGCCCAGCGCGATTCCGCCATGACTGTTGACGCCGCGAATGTGCGAGCCGGCAAGGCCGACAATGGCGTGCTCGACCGGGGCCCGGGCGGCGTTCTCGGCTTCCTCGACCGCCTTCTTGATGGAGTCCACTGCCTTGTCGAGATCGGCGATCACGCCTTTGCGCATGCCGCGCGAATCGGAAATGCCGTGGCCACGATAGCGCAGAGCGTACTCGTTGACTTCGGCAACGATGACGCAGGTCTTCGCACTTCCGACGTCAATCACGGTGAGCAGATTTTCGCTTTGACTTCCCATGGTGTCTCAGTGCTTCTTTGCCTTTTTGGGTGCTGCCGCCTTGCCCGCCGTCGTCGCATTGGCGGACGGGTTGGTCTCCGCCGCCCCGCCAGCCGCGAGTGCGCCTTCGCCCGGATGTGGCGGCGAGTCAGGATTCACGATTACTTGTCCGTCGTAGCGCAGATCAATGGAATCGAGGCGGGCGAATTGCGACCTCCACTCCTGCACGTGCGCAATATAAAGCTGAAAGGATGCGAGGAAATTCGGCGACCGCAGGTGGACGAGCACTGTGCCCTTCGGATCGGAAACGGTGACCTTCACGTCATCCGGATTGGTGACATCGACATCGCTCAAATCGCCCGAATAGCGCGCGCCGGCGGAGTCGAGTTGGTTCATCAGCGCGGTGTAGATCTTCATGCGGGCGGCGCGGGTGGAGAGCGGTTCGGTATCGCTCATGCCCACGATCACAGGAAACGAGAAGCTGGTCTGCGCGCCCGGTGGCATGTCCATGATCACGCCGTGAACGTCGATCAGCGCGATGCGTCCGTTGATCGATACGAAGGCCACGGGGGTACGCTCGTGCAGTTCGATGCGCATGCGATTGGGCAGCAGCCGCATCACCGCTGCCGATTCGACCCAGGGAATGGCCTCCAGTTGCTTTTTCTGCTCGTCGAGTGACACGTAGAAAATGTTGCGGTCGATGTCGCCGCCAATTGCGTCCAGCACTTGCGCGCGGGAGACGTTGTGATTGCCCAGGATTTCGATGTTGTCACTGGAGTCGATGCGAAAGCGCCACGACTGCGTAGCATAGCGATACAGCGTGACCACCACCAGCCCGGCGGCGCCGGCTATCAGCAGCACGAGCAGCAGCAGCTTGATCCGGTCCGCCGCCTTGCGGGGTAGCGCTCCGCGGCGGACGGGAACGCGCTTCTGGCCGCGCAGGAAGGGAGACTCGCCGTCTTCTTCGAGGTCGAGCACGCGGGCATCTAGCGGCGAATCGTCATATGAGCGCGACGAATTGCGCGGCACAGCTGCCGCTTCGACCTCCTCCTCCGGCAATGTGGACGTTGATTTCCGCGCCATGAGAGCGGTAAAACTGCCCGTAACTTCGGCTATTCGCCTCACTATATCCGGTTTCTTCGGCACAGCGGAGACGGTTTTTGCGGGTTTTCAGCGAACGTATTGCATAGGGAAACACCCGGCAGGTGGCCGCAGCGTTGAGATGCAGGAATCGGGGCGGTTTCGGGCACAAGCAGCGGCGTTCGCGCCTCGTGGACCGCTAACGAGGGAATCAGGAAAGTAAACTCGGCGTTGCGGAGCTATCGGGGTTGGGGCTGCTTCGCAAGCGCCTCCAACACCACGGACCCGAGTTGCGAGACGTTGCCGGCCCCGAGGGTGAGGACCAGATCGCCGGGTTGCGCGGACCGGGCCGCGAGCTCAGCGGCGTCCGCGAACGAACCAACGTACGAAGCGTGGTTGGCGCCTGACTCGTTGATGCGCCACGCCAGCCGCTCCGCTGTCACGCCGGGGATGGGCGCCTCGCTGGCAGCATATATATCGAGAACGGTGACAGTGTCGGCATCGCCGAATGCGGTGGCGAAATCGTCCAGAAGCAAGTGCGTGCGCGAATAGCGGTGCGGCTGGAAGATTACGTGGATGCGCTGAAAGCCGCACTGCCGGGCAGCGGCGAGCGTAGCGCGAATCTCGGTAGGGTGGTGGCCGTAGTCGTCGATCACGGTCACGCCGTTAACACGCCCCTTGAGCTGGAAGCGCCGGTCCACGCCGCTGAACTTCCCCAGACCGTCGCGGATTTTGTCGATGGGAATGTCGAGCCCAAAGCCGACGGCGATGGCGGCGGTGGCATTGCGCACATTGTGCTCCCCCGGAACATGCAGGTGGAACTCACCCAGATCGCGGCCGTGATACTCCACTCGAAAGACGCTGAACGCAAGACGTCCTTCACTGGCCATGCCGCTGCGCATGTCAGTGATGTGGAAGTGAGAGCCGTCGTGCGTGCCGTAGGTGACAATCCTGCGCCGCACGGCCGGCAGCACGCGACGCAGATCGTCGTTGTCGCTGCACGCCACGACCATGCCGTAGAACGGAACATGGTCGAGGAATTCGACGAAGGTGCGCTCTACATCAGCCATGTCCCGATAGCAGTCCATGTGCTCGCGGTCGATGTTAGTAACGACCGTGAGAATCGGCCACAACTTCAGGAACGACCGGTCGCTCTCATCCGCCTCGGCGACGAAATATTCCGACTTGCCCATCCGCGCATTGGAGCCCATGGCATCGACGCGCCCGCCGATGACCACCGTGGGATCGAGGCCGCCGGCAGCGAGCACGGTGGCGACCATCGAGGTTGTGGTTGTCTTGCCGTGCATGCCGGCGATGGCGATGCCGTACTTCAGACGCATCAGCTCGGCCAGCATCTCGGCGCGCGGAATCACGGGAATGTGATTGGCGTGTGCGGCGGCAACCTCGGGATTCTCGCGTGCAATCGCCGAGCTGGTCACCACGACTTCGGCACCCGCAAGATTTTCTGCACGGTGACCTTCAAAAGTGATGGCACCCATAGAAGCCAGGCGATGAGTGATGGCCGAAGCTTTCAGGTCGGAGCCAGAGACTTTGTAGCCGAGGTTCAGCAGCACCTCGGCAATACCGCTCATGCCGATGCCGCCGATGCCGACGAAATGCACGCGCTGGATCTTGGCAAACATGAATCAGTTGTCAGTGGCCGGTTGTCAGTGGTCAGTGAAGGATTAGGCTACATCGTTGGAGGGCGAGACGCCAGCGATGCGGGCGGCCATGGCGGCGATTTCCGCCGCCGCCGTGGGATGGGCGAACCGGCGGGCCGCTGCACCCATGCGAGCCAGTTGGGAGCGGTCACCGAACAACGATACGATTTCCTGCGCCAGGCGCTCCCCGCTCAATTCGTTCTGCGGCAAGAGTCGCGCTGCGCCGGCTTGCGCCAGTGCCTCGGCATTGCGGCGCTGGTGGTCATCGGCAGCAGTGGGCAGCGGGACGAAGATGGCGGGTTTCCCAGCCGCGGCTACTTCGGCGACGGTGCTGGCGCCGGAGCGGCACAGCAAGAGATCGGCACGGGCGAATGCGGCAGGCATGTCAGTGATGAAGGGCGAGACCTCCGCGGAGATAGGGAGGCGTGCTGCAGCGGCTTGCACATCTTCGACGTCCTTCTCACCGGTTTGAAGAAGGACGTGAATGGAGGGCAATTTTTCTGCCAGCGATAGGAGTGCTTCAGCGATCGCGACATTGATGGCGTGCGCACCCTGACTGCCGCCGAAGACCAGGAGTGTCGGCGGGGCGTCGTGCGCACGCGGTGGCACGTGGAAAAATTCGCGCCGCACGGGAACACCGGTCACGACAGCATTGCGGAAATAACGCTGCGTGGCGGCGAAATGCACCGCCGCGGCACGCACCATAGGGGCCACCAGCCGGTTGGCGATGCCGGGAATGAGGTTGGGCTCGAAGGCCAGCATGGGCACGTTCATCAGAGCGGCGGCCAACATGGCCGGGCCCGACGCATAGCCGCCCACACCGATCATGGCATCAGGCCGAAACGCCGAGATCAGGCGGACGGACTGCGCGACAGCGCGCGGCAGGTCGAACAGAGTTTTGAAGCGGGTAGCCAGATCGACGCGGTTGAGCGCTCCCACGGTGACCAGCTCGAGCTGAAATCCTGCCGAGGGGACCAGGCGCGTCTCAATGCCACGGGCGGTGCCGATGAACAGCACCTCGGCTGCGTAATCGGATTGGAGTTCGCGAGCGATGGCCAGGGCAGGAATCACGTGTCCGCCGGTGCCGCCGCCCGCCACCATGACGCGCATGGCTAGTCAGTCTGCTGCGTGATGTTGAGCAGGATTCCCACGCTGGCGAGGGTGATGAACAGCGACGAGCCGCCATAGGAGATGAAGGGCAGCGGAATGCCCTTGGTAGGCATCATGCCCAGCACCACGCTCATATTGATGAGCGCCTGGACCACCACCATGGCAGTGATGCCGGTGGCCAGGAAGCGAGCAAAAGGATCTTTGGTGCGCAGGGCGACGCGCACGCCGCGCCACAAGAAAATGCTGAACAGGACGACAACCAATGCAGCGCCCCACAGGCCGAGCTCCTCAGCAATGTTGGCGTAGATGAAGTCCGTATGCGGCTCCGGCAGATAAAACAGCTTCTGCTTGCCTTCCATCAGCCCCACTCCCATGACTCCGCCGGTGCTGACCGCGATCATGGACTGGATGATGTGAAAGCCGTGGCCCTGGGGGTCCTTCCAGGGATCGAGGAACGCGATGATGCGGTGCCAGCGATAGGAGACGTGAACGATCAGGAAATACAAGGGCAGGAGCGACGCCAGCAGACCGTAGGCGAGATACCGCATCTTCATGCCCGCGATGTACAGGATCGATGCGGTGATGGCCATGCAGGCAACGGCGGTGCCGAGATCGGGCTCTTTGACGATCAGCAGGGCCAGCAGCACGCTCGGCGCGGCGGCGGGCAAGAGCACGTGCTTCCAGTCGGAAATCTGCTGCCAGCGTGACTGCAGAAAAAAGGCGAGGTAGAGGATGATCGCCGGCTTGGCCAGCTCCGAGGGCTGAAAGGAGAGCGGACCGGCCTTGATCCAGCGGTGCGAGCCATGCGAGTCGTGGAACAGGAACACCGCCACCAGCAGCAACGTGGTCAAGCCGAGGAATGTAAATACAATCGATGAGCGCTGATATTGCTTGTAATCGATATTCATCACCAGCAGCATGGCGGCGATTCCGGCAGCCGCCCAGCCAAGCTGGCGCAAGAGGAAGCTGTAGGACGAGCCGAAGCGCTCCTTGGCCATCACCGCCGACGAGCTGAACACCATCACCAAGCCGATGAACACCAGCAGCAGGATGACGGTGAACAGCCACTTATCCACGCTGACGCGCTTGGCCATTATTCCTGACCTCCGGAGCGTTGGCTGCCGGTTTGCTGCAACTCGCGCGACTCGATCTGACGCACCAGGTCCTTGAAGACGCGTCCGCGATGTTCGTAGCTGATGAACTGGTCGAAGCTGGCGCAGGCGGGAGCCAGCAGCACAGTGTCGCCCGGCGTCGCCGCCTCGCTGGCGCGGCGCACGGCTTGATCGAGGGTTCCGCTGCTTACCACCTTCGTACCCTTGATTTGGGACTCGATCTTGGCTGCCGCAGCGCCGATGGTGTACACCCGCTTCACCCGCTGCTCAAGCAGCGAATTGAGGACGCTGTAGTCGCTGCCCTTGTCCTTGCCCCCGAGAATCAGGTGAATCCCACCGGCAAAGGATTCCAGCGCCTTGATCGCGGCATCGACGTTGGTGGCCTTGGAGTCGTTGTAGTACTCGACGCCGCGTATGGTGGCGACGTATTCCAGCCGGTGCTCCACTGCCTTGAAATTGGCGACCACGCGGCGAATGTCCGGCGGATCGACCCCGGCCAGCATGCCGGCGCAGATGCCAGCGAGCACATTCTCCACATTGTGCGCGCCCTTGAGTCCAATTTCCGTGACCGGCATGATGAGCTGCTCGCGGCCGGCATCGCGCCAGACAATGTCGTCTCCACGAACGTACGCCCCGCGCTCGACGAGGTGTTGCCGGCTGAACCAAGACACGGCTGCCTTGGTCTTATCCGCCATGGCAACACAGGTGGCATCGTCCGCGTTCAACACGGCGAAGTCGTCGCCAGTCTGGTTCTCAAAAATGCGTGCTTTGGCCGCGGCGTAGTTCGCAAACGTATGGTGCCGATCAAGGTGGTCGGGCGTGACGTTTAACACCACGGCGATTTTGGGGTGAAACGTCTCGATGGTTTCCAGTTGGAAGCTGCTGACTTCCAGTACAATCCAAGTGTCGTCGGTCGCAGTCTCGACGAAGCTGATGGCGGGAGTGCCGATGTTGCCGCCGACCAGCGTTTTCTGTCCGCTGGCGATGATAATTTCACCCGCCAGCGTGGTCGTCGTCGTCTTGCCGTTGGAGCCGGTGATGGCGACAATCTTGCCCTTCAGGTAGCGGGCCGCGAGTTCGACTTCGCCGATGACGGGTATGCCGGCCTGCCGCGCCTGCTCCAGTTGGGGCACATCCGAGGAAACGCCCGGGCTGATGACAATCAACTCCTGCTCTTTGAAAGTGCGTTCGCCGTGGTATCCCGCCTCGACTCCGATGCCACGGTCGAGCAACTGCGGGATTTCGTGGTGCAATTCCTCTTCCGACTTGGTGTCAGAGACCGCCACGCGCGCACCGCGATCCGCCAAGAACAGAGCGCTGGCGATGCCCGACTTGCCCAGTCCTACCACGAGCACGCGTTTGCCTTTGACGTCCATGAAATGTCTCGCCCGAATGGTCATTGTGCCACGTTTGCCGGTGTCTAGCGCAGTTTCAGCGTAGTGAGAGCAAAGAGTGCAAACACCAGCGAGGCAATCCAGAAGCGCACGATCACCTTGGACTCGCTCCAGCCCAGCAACTCGAAATGATGGTGGATGGGCGCCATTTTGAAGATGCGCTTCTTGCGCAGCTTGTACGACCCCACCTGGAGAATGACGGAAAGCGCCTCGATCACGAAAACTCCGCCGATGAACGGGAGGAGCAACTCCTGCTTGATGAGCACGGCCACGGTGCCAATCGCGCCGCCCAGGGCCAGCGAGCCCACATCCCCCATGAACACCTCGGCGGGATGGGCGTTGTACCACAGAAAGCCGATAGCCGAGCCCACCATGGAGCCGCAAAAGATGGTCAGCTCCGAAACCTGGGGAATCTTGGAGATCTCAAGGTAGTCGGCAAACAGGGCATGCCCGCTCACGTAGGTCAGCATGGTAAGCGCCCCGGCGGCGATCACCGTGCAACCGATGGCCAGCCCATCGAGCCCGTCGGTCAGATTGACCGCGTTGCTTGAGCCCACGATGATGATCATGACGAAAATCAGGAAGGGCAGAAAGGCCAGCGGCCAGAGTTCGGTGTGCAATAGCCGGCCGATCACCAGGTCGGGCCGGAAATGCTTGAAGAACGGCACAATCAGGCGCGTCGAGTACAAGCCATAGTGCTGCAGCGCGATCAGGGTAAGGCCAATCGCAAAAGCCGTCAGGAACTGATAGGTAAGCTTGGCGCGCCCCGTGAGTCCCAAATTGCGGCGATGGACTACCTTGAGATAGTCATCGGCGAACCCGATGGCGCCGTACGCCAGCGTGGCCACTACGGCGATCCACACAAATCGATTGCTCAGGTCGGCCCATAGCAGGGTCGGGACCACCATGGCCACCACGATAAGCACCCCGCCCATGGTGGGCGTGCCTGCCTTTCGCTGATGTGCCTGGGGCCCATCCTCGCGGATGTATTGGCCGATCTGGAAATCCCGCAGACGGCGCACCACCGCCGGACCGATCACCAACCCCATGAATAACGCCGTCAGGCTGGCGAAGGCGGTGCGGAAGGTCAAATAGCGGAAGATTCGGAACGGTCCGATATGAAGAACGATGAAGCCCTTCTGGTAGAGCAACCAATAAAGCAAATTCTTCCCCGTTGTTAGATTATGGCTCAGTCGAAAGCTTCAGTGGGTACTATAGCCCCGCTTGCCCATCCATACTTCCAGCGCCCGCTCCAGCCGGACCCCGCGCGAGGCCTTCAGCAGGACCACATCGCCAGTGCGCACGTTGTTGTGCAGCCATTCCGCGGCGTCTTCCGGAGCCGCCACAAACTGCGCGGGGACCCTGGCGGCTGAAGCACCCTCTACAATCAGATGCGCCAGTCCACGCACACCCAGTACGAAGTCGACGCCGTACTTTGCCATGTTTTGGCCACAATCGCGGTGCATGGCCTCGCCGCTGGGCCCCAGTTCGAGCATCTCGCCAGCCACCACGATGCGCCGCTTAGCCGGCATCTGCGCCAGGGATTGCACCATGCTGTCAAGCGCCTTTGGGTTGGAATTGTAGCAATCGTTGATAATGGTGGCCCCGGCGAACTCCAGTACCTCGCCGCGCTTCTCGCCGGCGGCGAGCGACGACAGCGATTGCGCAGCCTCGCGCAAGCTGACGCGATACTGCAATCCCACCGCGACTCCTGCCAGCGCGTTGTAGATGCTATGCTCGCCCAAAAGTGGAAGCGTGGTGCGCACGCTTTCGCCATTGGCAATGACGGCGAACGTCGATCCCACCGGCTGCAGAGTTTCGATGTTTTCTGCCCGGACATCGGCTGGCTTGTCGAGCCCGAACGTCACTACTTTGCCGTGAAAGTCGCGCCCAAACTGCGAAACGTAGGAGTCGTCGGCGTTGAGCACGGCAATGCCGCCAGCGGGCAAGGACTCGATCAACTCGTACTTGGCGCGAGCGATGCCGGCTATCGAATCGAAGAACTCCAGATGCACCGGCGCCACCAGCGTCACTACACCGCAATCGGGCTGGGCCAGTTTGGCGAGAGCGGTGATTTCGCCGGCATGCGACATGCCCAATTCGATCACGGCAATATCGTGCTCCGGCTCCAGCTTGAGCAATTGCAGCGGCATGCCGAAGTGATTGTTGAGATTGCCCTGCGATTTCAGCACGTAGTGGCGGGTGGCCAGAACGTGCGCAACGATCTCCTTGGTGGTGGTCTTGCCTGCCGAGCCCGTGATTCCCACAACCGGCTTACCCCATAGGCGTCGCACCGCGGCGGCGAGCTGCTGCAGCGCGGGCAGCGGATCGTCCACCGCCAGCAGCCGTGATTGCGCCGCAAATCGCGCAAGCTGATCGCGGCGCACCACTGCGCCGACCGCGCCGTTGGCCAGTGCAGCTTCGACGAAATCGTGGCCGTCGAGCCGCTCGCCGCGCACGGCAAAAAACAACTCACCAGGCGCAATACTGCGGGAATCGATGGAATAACCGCCGGCCACGGCTCGGGCATCGAACTCGCCGCTGGCCTGCATCAACTCGGCAGCTTGCGCCAGGCCGAGCTTCATGATTGGACCGGATGCGCAGCCGCGTATCCGGCGTGGTGCAGGGCTTTCCGAGCGACTTCCACGTCGTCGAAGGGAACCACGCCCTCTTTGGTCTCCTGATGCTTCTCGTGCCCTTTTCCGGCAATCAGGACGATGTCGCCCGCATCGGCTTCATGAATCGCCAGCTCGATGGCGCGGCGCCGGTCGGGCTCGAGCGTATAGCGAACACCCGTGCGCTGCAACCCGGGCAAAGCGTCGTTCATGATGGCTACCGGGTCTTCGCTGCGCGGGTTATCGCTGGTGAGCACGACGAAGTCGCTTCCCCGGCCTGCAGCTTCACCCATGAGCGGCCGCTTGGCGCGGTCGCGGTCGCCGCCGCAACCGAACACCGTGATGATCCGGCCCGGCCCACCGCGCTGATGCACAAAGTCGCGCGCCACAGCCGTGAGATTGCGGATGGCGTCATCGGTGTGCGCGTAGTCCACGATCACGGTGAAGGGCTGGCCCAGGTCGAGCCGCTGGAAGCGCCCGGCGACATGAGCGATCTGGTCGGCGGCCTCGGCAATAGCGCTCGGCTCCACGTCGCGGGCATAGGCCGCCGCGGCCGCAGCCACCAGATTGTAAACATTGACCCGGCCGAGCAGCGGGCTCCAGATGGGAATCTTCCATTGCGGTGTTATTAGCTTGAAGCCAACGCCGTTGCCGCTCAACTTCAGCTCTTCGGCATGGAAGTCCCCGCGTTCCAATCCATAGGTAATCACTTCGTGGTGGTGCTTGCAGAACTGCAGCAAGCGTTGTCCGTATTCATCGTCGATATTGATGACGGCAGTCCTCGGCGGTTCCGTGCCCAGGCCTTTGAACAGGATGGTCTTTGACTGAAAGTAACTCTCCATGTTGCCGTGATAGTCGAGATGGTCACGCGTCAGGTTGGTAAATAGCGCGACCTCGAACGTCAGGCCGAAGGTCCGCTGCTGTTCCAACGCATGGGAGGAAACTTCCAGCACCGCTTCCGAGCATCCCATATAGACCGCCCGGTCAAAAATCTCGTTCATTTCCAGCGCTTCGGGCGTGGTGCGTGGAGCAGGAAATGTCTCGTGTCCGATGCGGTACTCGACCGTTCCGACCAGCGCGATCTCGCGGCCTGCGGCGCGTAACATCCGGCTGAGGATGAAAGAAGTTGTGGTCTTGCCGTTCGTACCCGTAATACCGGTAAGGACCAGCTTTTCCGCCGGATGCCGATAGAAGTTTGCGCTCAGCCGTGCCAGCGCGCGCCGGCCGTGAGGCACCACCGCCCACGCAATCCCTTCGCGCGGAGAGACAGAATCACTCACCACCGCTACTGCCCCGTTGGCGATGGCCTGGTCGATGTAACGGTTCCCGTCGGTATGTTCGCCGCGCATGGCGACAAAACACCAGCCCGGTTTCACGCGCCGGCTGTCGTAGTCCAAGCCGGCGATGGGCGGATCGCCCCTTTCATCCAGGACTTCAGCGCCGTCGAGCAACTGTAGGAAGTTCATACTAAGGAAATTATAGCCGCGCTGCTCCGTGCTGAAACGCCTGTTTCCAGCATGGGCGGATTGGATTCCAAAATGGCACTCATCCCGCGATTAGCGACTGAAACGCACGGTTACCTTCTGTCCCGCCAAGAGATGGCTGCCCGGCAGGGGAGACTGCTGCCGCGCCACCCCGCTGCCCAGAACGTTGATCTCTAAACCGCTCTGCTGCGCCACCTCCACGGCAGCACGCAGCGACTTGCCCATGAACGAGGGCACGATGATGCCCCGATCCACATTGAGCACCACGGTGCCGTTGGCGGCGACCGTCTGGGCCGGTGCTGCTTCATGCAGCGGAGGCGCAGCCAAGGCATCTGCCTCAGGAATATTCGGCTGCGGTTGGGGCACGGCTGCAGCGGAGGCATCCACCATCCTTGCGGCGCCGGGGCCCGCCGGACTCGTCACTGCAGCTACTTTCGGATCGGCCTTCGCCGTCACTTGCTCGGGCGGACTGTCGCTCTCGGGGAGCAACGGCGAGCCCAAATGGTCAGAACTCTCTTCCGCAGCGTCGTCATTCCTGGTTGCAGCCAGCAGGGTGAGACGCTGCTGGTTCTTGGGCTCGAGGTCGTGCGGCACGTGCAGGTACTCCAGTACCTGCTGCGCCACGCGCCTGAACACAGGCGCGGAGACCTGCCCGCCCTGGTGGAGGCCCTGCGCCGAGTCGAGAATCACGGCGATGGAAATCGCCGGATTGTTGACCGGCGCGAAGCCCACGAACGACGCCACGTACTTGGTTTTGGAGTACGCTCCGGTGGCCGGATCAACCTTTTGCGCCGTGCCGGTCTTGCCGGCAACGGTGTAGCCGTCGAGGATGGCACGTCGCGCGGTGCCGTCGAGCACAACGCTTTCCATCATCTTCTTCATCTGCGCCGCAGTCATGGTGGAGATCACACGATGCTGCTGCGGGGGATGAAACACCACCGGCTTGGGTCCCGCGTTGGGGGGCAACTCGCCGGCCACAATGCGCGGCGGAGTGTATACGCCGTCGTTGGCGATGGTCGAAACCATAGACACGACCTGCACGGCGGTGACGCCGATTTCCTGGCCCATCGACATGGCGCCAATCGAAACCTTGGACCAGCGATTGACGGGCTTCTTCAAGCCCCGGCTCTCGCCCGGGAGCTCGATGCCGGTTTGCGCTCCGAAGCCGTAGGCGCGGATGTACTCGTCGAAACGAACGTCGCCCAGCTTCATTCCCGTCTTGACGGCCGCAACGTCGCTGGAGTGCGCATACGCCTCGGCAATCGTCATCACACCCATCTTGTGGGCATCGTGTATGGTCATGCCGAAGATGGTGATAGCGCCACCTTGGCAATCCACCATGTCTCCGGGTTTAACTACGCCCTGTTCAATCGCTGCCGAGTAGGTGACGGTCTTGAATACGGAGCCGGGCTCATACACGTCGCTGACCGCGCGGTTCTTCAGCGCCTCTTTGGGGACACTGTTGAACACATTGGGATTGAACGTAGGCCGGTTGGCGAGCGCCAGGATCTCTCCGGTGTGCGGATTCTGCACGATGACGGTTCCCGCCACTGCCTTGGTGTCGGCCATCGCCTGCTCGAGTTCTTTCTCGGCGATGTACTGGATAGTTCCATCCAACGTCAACACCAGGTTCTGTCCGGGGTCAGGCCGGCGCTCGACTCGCCCGTACCATTTTCGGCGGGCATCGACAAAGATCATCTCCCGGCCGGGAATGCCGCGCAGGTCGTCATCGAACTCCAGCTCCAGACCGCCGAGCCCCTCATCGTCGGTGCCCACATAGCCAATGACCTGGGCTGCCAGCTCGCGCTTGGGATAAAACCGTTTGGGCTCCTTGCGGAAGTAGATGCCACGCAGGTTCAACTCGCGGATACGGTCGCTGGTGTCGGCGTCCACCTTGCGCTTCACCCAGGCAAAGTTCTTCTGCGAGCGCAGGCGGGCCAGCAGTTCCTGGCTGTCGAGGTTGAGTACATTGGCGAGAATCTGCGCCGTGGTTTCCTGGTCGGGGATTTCGCTGGGAACGGCAAAGATCGAATCGACATCGATCGACATGGCCAACTCGGCGCCATTGCGGTCGTAAATCGTACCTCGGCGCGGATCCACGTCGATGGTGCGTCCATGTTGACGCGAGGCCAGGTTCAGGAAGAATTGATACTTGAAGACCTGCAGATAGACTAGCCGGCCCAGCACCGCCGCCACCCACAAAAACAGCACAGCCGCAAGGATGTACAGCCTCTTGACCGGTGTCTTGGTGTCTGCGCCTGCCCGCATCTACTTTCGCTCCGTCCGCGGTCTCCTGCCCGTGCGTGCCGTCCTACTCTGTGGCACGGCTCCGACAATGTGGTACTGACACACAGAAGGCGGTCCGACATGGGCGGACCGCCGTCATGAATTGCCGTCCGGGCTCCCGGCCGTCGTCCCGACGCCCGGCCGCTTACTGCTGGTATGAAATCACCATGATCCCGTTGGGATTGGCCCTGGCCATCACCGGGACTGCGCTGTCGCCGTTGCCGCTCTCGATGACCTGTACTTGCCCGGGCACCGGCGGCACCATGCCCAGCCTGCGGGCAGCCGTCTCAATGCGCTCCAGGTCCTGCAGCGACGACTCCTCCAGCTTAAGCTCGCGGTTGCTCTCCACAATGGCGCTCTGTTCTGCCTTGGCCTGCTCGATGCGGTAGCCGTATTCGATGGCGCTGAGGTGCTGCAGCAAGTACACCATCACCAGCAGAAACAACACGCCCAGGGTGATGCCGAATGACAACATCTCGCGGCGCCGCTTGGGGTCCACCATACGCACGACGCGCGAATTGTCGATGCGCTTGGCGAAGTAGATCTCCGGCGTGCCCATGAACATGCCACGGGTCTCCGACACCGGCTCGCCCCAGTTGCCGGCGTCCTGCATTGTGGGATAAAGAACTCCTGCAGCCATTGCAATCCCCCGCCCGGACCGCCTTGTCTGTAGCTAAAGTCCGGTCACTACGGCCCATCATTCCCGACTACCGACAGCCAACCGCAACTTCTTCACAATTCCCGCAGCCTTTTCCGCAACGGCTGTGGATATTTCTGCGGAAAATGTTGAAAACTTTCGCAACCCTTCAACTCATTACTGCTTGCATCACTCAAATCCGCTCCGCTGCCCGTAGCTTCGCACTGCGTGCCCGCGGATTGCGATCGATCTCTTCCTCTTCGGCCGTCACCGGTTTCTTCGTCAACACTCTATAAAGGCCGTCATGCTCTCCCTCGCGCAACGCATCCTTCACGATGCGGTCTTCCAGCGAGTGGAAGCTGATCACGACCAGCCTGCCGCCCTTCTTCAGGACCTGCGGCGCCGCGTCGCTACTCAGTAACTCCCGCAGGTCGTCGAGTTCACGGTTCACCAGAATTCGGAGAGCCTGAAAGGTCCGTGTCGCCGGATGAATACGCCGTTCCGCCTGGTTCATTGGCCGGGCCGCAGCCGAAACCACTGCCGCAAGTTGTGCGGTGGTGCGAATCGGCCGCGCCCGAACAATGGCTCTGGCGATTCTCCGTGACCTCCTTTCCTCACCGAATTCGTAAATCGCGTCGGCCAGCTCGCGCTCGTCGAAGCGGTTTACCACTTGTTCGGCGGTCAACCCCGATTGCGGGTTCATCCGCATGTCCAGGGGCCCATCCGCCCGAAAACTGAATCCACGCGCGGTGTCCTCGAACTGCATCGAGCTGACGCCCAGATCGGCCAAGAGCCCATCGGCACTGGCTGGCGCCACATGCTGCGTCACCTCCGCAAAGCTCGCGTGCACCAACTCAACCTGCGGCCAGTCGCCAGCCAACTCTGGGGCAGGGCTGGTCAGCCGTTCGCGTGCCCGCTCCAGCGCCGCCGGGTCCTTATCGAACCCAATCAAACGACCCGCTGCGCCGAGGCGTCTTGCGATTTCCCAACTGTGTCCGCCTAAGCCGAGGGTCGCATCGATGTAGGTCCCGCCGCGCTGCACGGCCAGGAATTCGATCGCTGGTTGTAAAAGAACCGATACATGGCCGTACTGCCTTCTGCCCGCTTGGCCATGTCCGCGCCCGCTGGCGCCGTCCATCGTTGGAATCTCTTCGTCCATTCACTCCCTTGCCGAGACGTGGAATGGATCGCGCTGCCTCACTAAATACCCAGACCGTCCAGGGTTTTCGCATCCTCATCCGTAAACGGCTCGAGCACCTCTTGGCGAAGCGCTTCGGCATTTTGCACTTCGAGGTAAGTCAAACGTCCCGCCACCGAGACCTCGCCTTTCAGGTCGGCCGACTCGCGCAACACTGCCGGCAGCAGCAGACGCCCTTGGTTGTCGAACTCCACTTCCTGTCCGTAATAGCTGGTGCGTTTCAACAGCTTTTGCTTGGAAGCATTGAAGGTGGAAAGTCCGACCAGCTTGCGCTCGATCGTCTCCCACTCCTGGATGGGATACACAAAGGCACTCCTCCCATCCCAGCTTGTGATGTAAAATTTGCTGCCGTATTTCTCGTCGGCTAGGCGCTTGTATTCCGCGGGCATCTTGAGACGCCCTTTGTCGTCCAGCCGGGTTAAGTGCGAGCCACGAAACATAACTACCGGCGCCCAACCGCCGGATCCTTACTTCGCGAGCGGGAGAGGAGGTCCACCTGAAAAACCACCCCATGTGGGAGCTGTTGCTGGCTTTCTGCGCGCTTGTGGCTGACGAAACCAAGACGCTCTAAAAACTCCCACGAGAGATCCAACATTGGCCACTCTTTACCACAATTTACCACCTTGGAACCGAAGTTTACTCCCTTCCTTACCGCTGTCAAGGGGAAAACGGCAGTATTTCCTGAGATTTTTCTTCGGTTTGCCGGACAACTACAGCTTGGGTAGTACTGCGATGCCGACCCCAACAATTTGCGTTTACTTTGGCGGTTCTCCCCGACCGATTCGCGACGATTCCCAACGAGAATCGGAGTTTTCGGGTGAACTCCGGCGAATCGGGCGATGCGGGGCCGCGCCTTGGCGGCGAACAATTGCCACGTCACCGGCGTTTTGCGCTTCGCCCAGCCCGAGTTCCCTGCCCGACTTGGAAAGCTCGTAGCGCTTCTATATATTCATTTCGCCATGAGTCAGCGCCTGCAGGTTGAGCACTGGATTCCGGTTCCCTTGCCGCCGGTCTTCTCCTTCTTTGCGGATCCGCACAATCTGCCGCGCATCATGCCGCCCTCGCAGGGAGCCAAGATCCTTAAGCTGAATCTGGTGCCACCGCGACTTCCCGCAGGCGTGCCGCTGCGCGGTCTGGAGCGCATGGCAGGGGCCGGCACCGAGATCACCTTCAAGTTCCGCGCGATTCCGTATCTTCCGGTTCACGAGCGCTGGACCGCGCTGATCACCGAATTCGTCTTTCACGAGTACTTCTCCGACACCCAGAAGCAGGGTCCGTTCAAGTCCTGGCACCATACCCACACCTTCGAATCGCGGATCGTTGACGGCGTGGAAGGCACGCTGGTAGGCGACGAGGTGGAGTACGAGGTCGGCTTCGGTATGGTCGGAACGTTTTTGGAGCGTGCCGTCTTTCAGCGCGTCATGCGCGCGATCTTCGAGCACCGCAAGCAAGCGCTGGAACGCGTATTCGCTGCGGAGATCGAAGAGGCGAGGCTTGCCCGAACTTAGAGCGAATTTCCAGCTTCTGTGCCGCTGCGGCGGTCATCCTCTATTCTTGAGTCATGGACCTCTTCGCCCTCTCCCGCAAGCTCATCGACATCGAATCCACCACCGGAAACGAGGCCGCGGTTGGTGTCGCCATTGCCGATGAGCTCACCGCGCTCGGCTACAACGTCGAACGCATGCCGGTCGAGGGTGGCCGTTTTAATGTATGGGCGACGCATCCGCAGAATCGGCGGCCCGAACTGGTCTTTTCGACGCACATGGACACCGTGCCTCCATTCATCGCGTCGTCCGAAACGGCCGACCGCATCTACGGGCGGGGTTCCTGCGACGCCAAGGGCATCATCGTGGCGCAAATTGCAGCGGCGGAAAGACTCAAAACCGACGGAACTCACGCAGGCTTACTGTTCTTGGTCGGGGAGGAACGCGACAGCCAGGGCGCGCAAACCGCCAACCTCGACCCGCGCGGCGCAAGGTTTCTGGTGAACGGCGAGCCGACGGAGAATCGCATCGCGCTGGCGTCGAAGGGCACGCTCCGTGTCGAAGTCGTCGCGAAGGGTCGCATGGCCCACTCGGCGTATCCTGAGCTGGGCGAGTCCGCCATCGAGAAGCTGCTCGACGGGCTCGAGACCATCCGCAGGATCAAGCTGCCAACGCACCCCAAGGCCGGACCATCGACGCTGAATATTGGCTTGATCGAAGGCGGCCGCGCGCCCAACGTCATTCCCGATCACGCCAAAGCGGACCTGCTCATCCGCTTAGTCGGCCCGGCAGCCGAACTCCGCCGCCAGATCACGGCGGCTGTAGCCGGCAAGGCCGAGGCCAAATTCATCCTCGAAATCCCCTTCCTCGAACTCGGCACCGTACCCGGCATCGACACCATGGTTGCCGCATTTACCACCGACATACCCGCGCTCACCAACTGGGGCAAGCCGGTGCTGATTGGGCCGGGGTCGATTCACGTCGCACACACCGAAGGCGAGTACATCGAGAAGACGCAATTGCTGGACGCCGTCGGCCTCTACGCCCGAATTGGGCGTTACCTGTTGCGGGACGGCGCGACGGACTAATTTCTTCTCAAATTCAGTTTCGCTCTTGTTCACGCAGCAGCTTTCTGATATCCCAAGCAGTGGCCCTGAAACGGCCGGCCGACGCCATGGCCTCTGCAACGAAGTTTGTCGACACACTGCCGACGAAATCCGCGGTGTCGCTCCCATACGCGATTGAGCGCGGCCATCCCCTGCCTTTGGGAGCCACGGTGCACCGCAAGGGGGTGAACTTCTCCATCTTCTCCAAGCACGCCACCTCTTGCTGGCTGTTACTGTTCGAGCCGGGAGCCCAAACTCCTTCCATCACAGTGTTTCTCGATCCGCACTCCAACCGTACAGGTCAAGTCTGGCACATCTTCATCAAGGGTCTCGATGCCGGGGCCCACTACGCCTTCCGTTTCGACATGGAACCGAATCCCGACCCGGCCGTCTATCGCTATGATCCTCCAAAGCAATTGCTCGACCCCTACGCTCGGGCCTTGTCGGGCGGAGCGAAGTGGGGAACGTTTAAGGCCGGCTCGCTGCCCATGCGGCACGGCGTCGTAACGGAGAACCACTTCGAGTGGGGCAACGATCAGCCGCTGAATACCCCACTGGTCGACAGCGTCATCTACGAGATGCATGTACGCAGCTTTACCCGCCATCCAACATCTGGAGTCGCCCAACCGGGCACGTTCGCGGGCCTGATCGAGAAGATTCCTTATCTGAAGCAATTGGGTGTTACTGCCGTCGAATTATTACCGGTCAACGAATTCGAGGAAGGCGACACGGATCGGGTCAATCCTGTAACGGGTGAGGTGCTGCTGAACTTGTGGGGCTATCAACCCACCGCGTTCTTTGCGCCCAACACCGCCTACTCTTCGAAGCTGGGTGACGGCGAGCAGGTGCGCGAATTCAAGCAACTAGTGAAATCGATGCACCAGGCGGGAATCGAAGTCATCCTCGACATGGTGTTCAACCACACGGCCGAAGGCGAGGAGACCGGGCCGACCTGGTCGTTTCGCGGCATCGACAACGCAACCTACTACATGCTCAATCCCGCAACCGGCAAGTATTTGAATTATTCAGGCTGCGGCAACACGGTGAACTGCAATAATCCGGTGGTGCGCGAATTTATCGTCGATTGCCTACGCTACTGGGTCACGGAAATGCACGTGGATGGTTTTCGCTTCGATCTGGCCTCCGTCCTCGGCCGTGGACAGGACGGCAGCGTCTTGAAGAGCCCACCGCTGCTCGAAACCATGGCCTACGACGCGGTGCTGGCCAACACCAAACTGATCGCCGAAGCCTGGGACGCCGCCGGTCTCTACCAGGTGGGAACCTTGCCTTCCTGGGGACGATGGGCGGAATGGAACGGCATCTTCCGCGACGATGTACGCAAGTTCGTGAAAGGCGATGCCGGAATGACCTCGGCGCTTGCCACCCGGCTGTTGGGCAGCCCAGATCTCTACGAGACCAGCGCCCGCGAGCCGTATCACAGCATCAACTTCGTGACCTGCCACGATGGATTCACGCTGAACGATTTGGTCTCGTACAACGACAAGCACAACCTTGCCAACGGCGAGAATAATCGGGATGGCACTAACGCCAACACGAGTTGGAATTGCGGCGCCGAAGGCCCAACGTCCGACCCTGCAGTCAACGCGTTGCGTGCTCGCCAACGCAAGAACTTCGCCGCCATCCTTCTCTTCTGCCATGGCGTGCCTATGCTGCTTGCGGGCGATGAAATGGGTCGCACGCAGCAGGGCAACAACAACGCCTATTGCCAGGACAACGAGATTAGCTGGATCAATTGGGACTTCGCCAAGGAGAACGCCGACCTCGTACGTTTCTTCCAGCTCATGATCGCCTTCCGCAAGCGCTGCCCCATGTTGCGCCGCGACACCTTTGCCCTTGACGGCAGCACCGGATTCCACGTCACCTGGCACGGGACTAAACGTATGTCAGCCGACTGGAGCCCGGAGTCGCGCTCCGTTGCAATGCAATGGACTCAGCTACACCCGGATGGTTCGCGCGACGACCTTCATTTCATCGCCCACTCGCATTGGAATAACGCCGTGTTCGAGTTGCCCGACATTGGCAAGCGCAAGTGGTTCCTACTGGTCGATACCGCGAAAAGCTCACCCCAGGACATCGCTGAGAAAGGCAAGGAATCCCCCCTGCGCTCGCAGAACGCCTACCCGGTCACCGCGCGCAGCGTGGTGATCTTCATCGCCAAATGAAGCGCGGAAGCTGACCGATGGCCCACCATTTCGGGTGTGGGCAACTATGGGTTCACATCTCCTTCCCGCTTAGCGGGGCAAACTCTCCCGTCTTCGGATCGGCTTCGCAGATCGATCCATCCCCAATGTCGTACACCCAGCCGCGGATTTCGAGCTCACCGTATCGCAGTCGTTTGTTAACACTGGGATGCGTCATGAGGTTTTCGATTTGTTGCAGGACGTTATACTCTGTGAGGCGTTGCAACTGCTCTTCCTTGCGGGCAAATGGAAACTCACGCAGCATCCGCTCGCACGCCCCAACACCGTGACTCATCCATCGCTGCACGCCGGGCATTCCGTGCACGGCTCCCGGATCCAGCAGCGCCTTCATCACACCGCAGTCGGTGTGCCCACACACCACGATCACCGGCACTTTCAGCACCAGCATCGCGTATTCCACGCCGGCCGTCACGCCGCCCACGAATTCCACATACGGCGGGACCATATTGCCCGGGTTACGCTCGATGAAAATCTCCCCTGGGTCTGTTTGCGTTACCAGGTTGGGATTCACCCGCGAATCGGCGCAGGTCAGGAACATGGCTAGCGGCTCCTGGCCCCGCCGCAGGCGCTCAAACATCTCCCGTTGCGCCGGATAAATGTCCGACTGGAACCGGGCGACGCCTTGTCGGATCCGGGCCAGCGCTTCCTGCTTCAGCATCCTTCGTCTCCCGCAATCTTACGGAACCGAAATCCTCGTTCCGCATCTACTTAAAGGGCCACTTCGCCACAGTTGCTGAGGGTATCAAACTGGCCATCATTTCAGTTTGGTGAATTCCGTCGCTTTCGGCCGCGATCTGTCGGGAGCGCCGCGGTATGGTACCGTGCGCAACAACAAGGAGAATATATGCCAACGAAAACCGAGAGCACCGTCCGTTTCTCCAGTGGCGTCGATCTTTCGGACGACGTCAAGTCCAAACTCATCGATCTTCTCAACGCCCGCCTGGCGGACACCATCGATGTGAAGACCCAGGTCAAGCACGCCCATTGGAACGTCAAGGGCCCACAGTTCCACCAACTCCACCTCCTGTTCGACGACGTCGCCGGCCACGTGGACTCCGCCGCCGACCTCATCGCCGAGCGCGCTGTCCAGTTGGGTGGAGTGGCCCACGGTACCGCTCGCATCGCCGCTAAGACCTCGTCGATCCCCGAGTACGACCTCGATGCCGTTGACGGTCCCGACCACGTGAAGGCCCTCGTAGCTCGTCTCGGAAAGCTGGCTAATGCCAGCCGCGAGGCCATCGACGAAGCCGACAAGCTCGATGATAAGGCGACCTCGGACATCTTTACCGAAATCGTTCGCGCCACCGACAAGGACTTGTGGTTCCTGGAAGCACATCTGCAGGCGTAACCGGCACGAATACTAACCACGTAGCCAGGGCCGTGTGCCCTCGCTTTTTTTCACGCGACGACGCAGCCGGCGTCCAACTTGGCGATTCTCTGCCCTGTTAGACTGAACCCTTATGAGCGAAGCCAGCAACGCCTTGTCGCGTGCTTCATCGGCCTACTTGCGTTCGGCCATGCACCAGCCTATCCAGTGGCATGAGTGGAGCGAGGAGGCCTTCGCCGCCGCTCAGCGCTACAACAAGCCCGTCCTGCTCGACATTGGTGCGGTGTGGTGCCACTGGTGCCATGTCATGGACCGCGAATCCTACGAGAACGCCGAGACCGCCGACATTATTAACCGCGAGTTCATCGCCGTGAAAGTCGATCGCGACGAGCGCCCCGACGTAGACAGCCGCTACCAGCTTGCCGTTTCCGCCATCTCCGGAACCGGAGGCTGGCCGCTTACCGTATTCCTTACACCTGAGGGCAAGCCCTTCTACGGCGGAACCTACTTCCCGCCTGACGACCACTACGGCCGGCCCAGCTTCAAGAAAATGTTGCTGGCGATTGCGGAAGCCTACCGCGAACGGCGCGACGAAGTCGTGAAATCCGCCGACGAAACCATGCACATGCTGGCCAACGCCGAGCGCTTCGCCGGACACCAGGCCGACTTCTCGCCGCGCATCCTGGGCGTGATGGTGCAATCGGCTGTTTCCATTTTCGACGAAACAAACGGCGGCTTCGGCGGTGCGCCCAAGTTCCCGCATGCTTCCGCTATCGACATGCTGCTGGATTGGTACGCGCGCACCAAGGAAGAGCGCGTCGCCACCGTGATCACCACCACGCTCACCAAGATGTCGAAGGGCGGCGTGTACGATCAGCTCGCTGGAGGCTTTCACCGCTATTCCGTGGACAAACGCTGGATCGTACCTCACTTCGAGAAAATGTCGTACGACAACTCGGAGCTGCTGAAGAACTACGTGCACGCCTACCAGGTGTTCGGCTACGAGTACTACCTGCACATCGCCGGCGATATCGTGCGCTGGATGGACGAGTGGCTCAGCGACCGTGAGCACGGTGGCTTCTATGCCTCGCAGGACGCCGACATAAACCTCGACGACGACGGTGACTACTTCACCTGGACACTCGATGAAGCCCAGGCTGCGCTAAGCCCCGACGAGTTCCAAGCTATGGCGCTGCACTACGACATCGGCGAGCAAGGCGAGATGCATCACAACCCGGCCAAAAATGTTCTCTGGGTGCGCATGCTGCCCGACGAAATTGCCGGCAAGATGGGACGCGACATCACCGACGTTCTCGACCTGCTCGCCATCGCCCGCGCCAAGCTGATGGCGGCGCGCCTGCAGCGGCCCACACCCTATGTCGACAAGACGATTTACAGCAACTGGAACGCGCTGTGCATCTCCGCCTACCTGCACTATGCACGAGTGACTGGCCGTGCCGACGCACGCCAGTTCGCGCTGCGCTCCCTCGATCGGATTCTCGCCGAGGCTTGGGACGCCGGGCAGGGACTGTCGCATGTCATCGCCTATAGCGACCCCAACGCTGCCAAGCGCTTCGTCCGCGGCCTGCTGGACGATTACGCCTACACCGCTATCGCCTGCCTCGATGCCTACGAGATCACCGGCGACATGAGTTACTTCCGCTTCGCCCGGCAGATTGCCGACGAAATGATTCGGCGCTTTGCCGACCCCACTTCGGGCGGCTTCTTCGACACCGAACCGTCCCTGGAAGAAAGGGTGCAACTCGGCGCGCTCTCCGCCCGGCGCAAGCCCTATCAGGATGCGCCCACGCCCGCCGGCAATCCTTGCGCTGCCATTGCACTGCTGCGCCTGCACGCCTACACCAACGAAGCTGCGTATCGCGACAAGGCGGAAGACACGCTGGAAGTCTTCGCCGGTGCCGCCGAGCAGTTTGGCATCTACGCCGGAACCTACGGCATTGCCGCCACCTGGCTGGCGCGTCCGCACACCCAGATCGTCGTGGTCGGCGAAGATGGACAGGCGGAAGCGCTGCTGAAGACCGCAGCCGCGTCGTTCGCGGCGAATCTATCGGTGGTGCATCTCACCAACAGCCAGGCTGTCGCCCAAAACCTGCCGCCCGTGCTGGCGGAAACCATTCCCCACGTGCCTGCGATCGGCGAGAAACAATCGTTTGCGGTACTGTGTACCAACTTCACCTGCCGGCCGCCCACGAACACTCCAGAAGAGCTTTCCGCACTGCTGCGCACCGCCATCACCGCCACCTAACGCCTACGTTGGAAATGCCGATGAAAGGAACAGTGGCGGCCGCCATCTCGGCCAGGGGAGCGACGCCACACACGTGAACCGGAGCCGCAGGACAAACCTGTCCTGCAGCGCCGGCCCGTGCTGATTTAGAGGCTCAAGCCGCTGGTGTGCTCAATACGCATCATCGAGCAACTCCACCACATGCGCTACGCTAGCCGTCATCTTTCGCCTCGCCACCCCGGCGCGAAACTGCAGCATGCATCCTACGTTGGCTGTCGCGATAACTTCTGGCTCGACACTGGCCACGTAGCCCATCTTCTCGTCGAGCACTTTCATCGAGATTTCGTTCTGTACCACGTTGTACACGCCCGCGCTGCCGCAACACGAATCCGACCGCGGCGATTCGACCACCTCGGCCCCGATATGCCGTAGCAACTGACGCGGCGCGCTTCGCACTCCCTGTGCATGCGCCAGGTGGCACGAATCCTGGTATGTGACCCGTTTGTTGATCTTGCGCTTTGGCTCGCGCATGCCCACCTCTGCCAAATACTCGTTGATGTCTCGCGCTTTGGCCGTGAATTGCCGCGCCCGCTCCGCATAAATCGGATCTTCCTGCAGCAGTGCAGCATATTCCTTCAACGTCGATCCGCAGCCCGCCGCGTTGGTCACAATGGCATCGAACTCCGCACTCTCCATGGCCGCAATGTTGCGCCGCGCCTGTTGGCGCGCCAGGTCGAGAAGTCCCGCATGCAACTGCAACGCCCCGCAGCACGACTGCTTGTCGGGCACGTGCACCTCGATGCCATTCTTCGTCAGCACCCGGATGGTGGCGCGATTCAACTCCGCAAACGCAACACTCGCCACGCATCCGATCAACAGCGCCACACGGCCGCGCCGTTCGGCTTCGGCCGGAAACACGCGCCCCAAGTCGGAGAACGAGAACTCGCTGTCGATGCGCGGCGACAGCGCATCCAACTCCGCCACGCCGAGCCCTCTCAGTAGGCCCGTCGCGCGAGCCAAAGCCTGCAGTCCCGACCGCTGATAAAAGCGCACGAAACGTGCATGCCGCGCGAGCTTGCCGAACGATGGCAGAATCTCTTCATAGAAATGCTTGCGCAGCCGCGTCGCCAGCCATGGCCGCTGGTAATTTTCCGCAATCTGCGACCGCGCCCGCTCCAGCAGGCTGCCATACGCCACGCCCGAGGGACATGCCGTCTGGCAATTCAAGCAACCCAAGCAGCGATCGATATGCGTAACGAACGAATCGCTCAGCGCCAGCCGCCCCTCGTCCACCTGCACGATCTGGTAGATGCGCCCGCGGGGCGAGTCCATCTCGGTGCCCAGCGCGCGGTAGGTGGGGCACTGGTCCAAGCACAAGCCGCAGTGTACGCATCGCGAGTACAGGTCCCAGGAAGGTTTCTCGTGCGGCGAGAAGTTTGAATGGCGCGGTTCGGTGGCAGCCGGCGCAGTGCTCAAAACATCTCCCTCCCACGCAGAATGTTCTTCGGATCGAGCGCCTGCTTCACCGCACGCATGCTGGCAAAGTGCGGAGGCGCGATCGGCCAAGGGTTCACCGATCCTGCCACGGTCAGGTTGCTCTGGCGCGGCAAGCGCTTCACAAGGAAATTGCTGAACGTGTCAGAGTCCAGTCCCATCCCGAAGGACTCGGGCCACGCGGTGGTGAGGATGTGGCCAACCCCTACTCGCCCGACCATGCCAATCCCGAATAAACCGCCTCCCGAGGAATCGCTCATTACCTTGGGAAATTCGTCGATCACGCTGATCACTTCGGCGACTTCGTTGAGCGGGACCGTTACGTTAAAACGCGGGGCCGCGCCGATCATCTCCGGCGCACGTTCGATCGCGCGATTGAGGTTGCCGGTCACGGGAAAGTCCGCGATGGCGCGCCACATCTTAGTTTCGTCGTCGCCTTCCAATTCTGTTGTGATGGCCGATCCCAGTTCCTTGTGATAGCGCGCCAGCACGATATCGCTGCCCGCGGCCCGCAAACACATCACCCAGGCGTCTTCCGTCATCTCTGGACGCATTAGCTTCCGCGCGCCCGGAGAGACCAACTCCAGGCACATGGGTGACAGCGGGGAACCCACCACCCGGTCCCGAAACTGCAGCGCTTCGTTCGCGGTCCTGAATTCAGCCAGGAATGTTCGCGTCTGCCGCGGAGCAGGAAACAGCTTGAAACTCGCGGACGTGATCACCGCCAGCGTCCCATAGCTCCCGATGAGCAGCTTCATCAGGTCGTAGCCGGCAACGTTCTTGACCACCCGTCCGCCGCCTTTTGCGCGCTTTCCGTCGCCGGTCACAAAGCGCACTCCGATGCAGAAGTCGCGCACGCCGCCGTAGCCGTGGCGCAAGGGCCCGTGCGCTGCCGTCGCCAGCAAACCGCCGATGGTGCAACGCCCGGGCAGTGCAGGATCGCTCGCAAACATAAGGTTGTCCGCGTTCACCATCGCGCTCAACTGCGCAATCGTAGTGCCTGCGCCCACACCCACGGTAAGGTCGGCATGGTCGTAATGCTCAACCCCCGTGAGCCGGTTCAGATGCAGCAGCAGATCGACGTGCAACTCCGCCGCGCTGCGTTCGGTTGAACCTCCAGCCGGGCCCACGGTGAGTTGGCGCTCATTGGCCAGCGCCAACACCGCAGCCACTTCCTCCGCAGATGCAGGGCTTACATACACGCCGCCGATGGGGCGCTCGCGCACGTTCTCCTCCCCGCAAATCGCGCGCACCTCGCGCGCCACGTCCACCGAAACTCCCGTCGCGCTCACATGCCCTCCGCTTGCAGCACGGGATTCGTGGACGGCCCCATCGTCTCGCGGCACATCCGGGTCGTGGGAAATAGCTTGCCAGGATTCAGTACACCCGCCGCGTTGAACGCATTGTGCAGGCTCAGCATCACGTCGAGGTCGTCATCGGTGAACAGCAAAGGCATGAGGTTGCGTTTCTCCAGCCCCACACCGTGTTCGCCCGTAATCGAGCCGCCCATCGCCACGCAACGTTCCAGGATTTCGGCTCCTGCGGCCTGCACCAGTTCCAGTTGGTGCGGATCGCGCGGATCGAAAAGAATCAGCGGGTGCAAATTGCCGTCCCCTGCATGAAAAATGTTCCCGATGCGCAGACCGTACTTCTTCGCCACTCCCTCGATGAACTGCAGCACCGCGGGAATCTTGGTGCGCGGCACCACGCCGTCCTGCGAGTAATACGATGGCGCCAGCCGGCCGAGCGCGGCAAACGCATTCTTGCGTCCCTTCCACAGCAGCGCGCGCTCGTTCTCGTCCTTCGCGCGCCGCACCTCGCGCGCCCGCTGCTGGAAACAGACTTCCCGCACCGCTTCGGCCTGCTCTTCCACCTGCTCGGCCAGGCCCTCCAACTCGATCAGCAGCACCGCACCCGCATCCAATGGATAGCCAGCGTGGCACGCCGCTTCCACCGCCCGCAGCGTCCAGCCATCCAGCATTTCCAGCGCGGCTGGCGTGATTCCCGCCGCCGTAATCGCCGACACCGTCTTGGCCCCGTCGTCGATGGTCTCGAAGATTCCCAGCAGCGTTGCGACGCGCTCCGGCCGCCGCAGCAGCCGCACCGTGATTTCGGTGACGATGCCGACTGTCCCCTCCGAGCCCACGAAAAACCCGGTCAAGTCGTACCCGCTGCTCTCGGCGGCTTTTCCGCCGGAGTGCACCACTTCTCCGCTCGGCATCACCACCGTCAGCCCGGTCACATGGTTCACCGTAACCCCATATGCCAGCGTATGCGGCCCGCCGGAGTTCTCCGCCACGTTCCCACCGATGGTGCACGCCTTCTGGCTCGACGGGTCGGGCGCGAAGTACAACCCCAGATGCGCCACATGGTCCGATAACTGCTGGTTGACCACGCCCGGCTGCACCACCGCGCGCATGTTTTCGACATCCACTTCGAGGATGCGGTGCATGCGCGCAAACGCCAGCACCACGCCGCCCTCGGGAGCGATTGCCCCACCGCTCAGCCCCGTTCCCGCGCCGCGTGCGACGACCGGGAACCCAGCCGTGCTGGCTAGCTTCAGAATCTGGGATACGTGTTCCGTACTCTGGGGAAATACGACAGCGGCGGGAGTGCATTTTCGCACTCCGCCGTCGTACTCGTACAGCATCAGGTCTTCGGGCTGGTCGAGAACCGCATCGCGCCCTGCGATCTTTCGGAGTTGCTCCACTACCGCACGGAACTGCATAGGACGCACTGAGTGTAGCACCGCGGGAGCCCGCGGCGCGGTGACGCCAGGCCTCTTAGCTTACCGACGTCTGGATATAGGCGCGCATCATATCGGCTTCTCCCGATTTCTCGTCCAGCGTGTGCCGCATCAGGTCTCGCAGGGAGAGAAAGCCGACCAGCGTACTGCCGTCGCACACTGGCAGGTGCCGGATGCCGTGCGTCTGCATCATCACCATCGCTTCTTCGCAACTGGAGTCGGGCGCCAATGTGCGAAGCGTGGTGCTCATCACGTCGGCAATGTGCGTGGCCCGCGGATCGCGGCCCTGGGTCACCACTTTGCTCATGATGTCACGCTCGGAGAAGATACCCACCAGCGTCGTTCCATCCAGTACCGGCACGGCGCCAACGTTGCACCTCACCATGAACTCGGCGGCCTCCTGGACCGTCTGGTGAGGCTCGATATAGTGGATGGTTCGATTGGTCAGCAAGTCTCGGATGGTTGCCATAGTGCCTCCGCCGAAGTGGGGCCCCCTTATGTGCGGGGAGTATAGCCCCTGCGTCGGCAGGAATAAAGAAAAAACTGCCATTGCGACATTCCCCATTCGTGGCGGGTACCTCGCCCCGATATCCCTATCTTGGCCGCAGGATCGGATTTCGGTACCCTCCCCGGCAGCTTTAGCCGATGAGGGTCCTTTACATTCCCGATGCCAGAATCTGGACACCACATCCTTTCCTGCTCGTGGGAAAGGCTGGAACTCGTGACCCTCCCACCCCAAGACATCCCCGGCACCGTGCTGGTATCCTCAACGATTGATCCTTGGAGCCCTGACGCACAGGAGGACACACCCGGCATGGCAATCAGCATGGAAGGACGGACGGTTGTGGTGTTCGGCGTAGCCAACAAGCGCAGTATCGCCTGGGCCATCGCCCAGAACATGCAGCAGGCCGGAGCGCGCCTTGCCATCACCTACCAGAACGAGCGCCTCAAGCAGGAAGCCGACGACCTCATCGCCGCCCTGCCCGGTGCGGAAGGCTTCCAGTGCGACGTCTCCGGCGACGACGAAATTGCCAGGCTTTTCCACGACCTCAAGGCGAAGTACGGCAAGATCGACGCGCTGGTACACTCCATCGCCTATGCGCCCGCGGAGGCGCTCAAGAACGAGTTCGTCCAGACCCAGCGCGAGGCCTTCCGCGTTGCCCTCGACACCAGCGCCTACTCGCTCGTGGCCCTGGCCCGCGCCGCCGCCCCACTCATGACCGGCGGCGGCAGCATCATCACCCTCACCTACTACGGGGCCATGCGCGTCGTCCCCAACTACAACGTGATGGGCGTGGCCAAGGCCGCGCTGGAATGTTCGGTGCGCTACCTCGCCTACGACCTCGGCAAGCTCAACATCCGCGTCAATGCCATCTCCGCCGGGCCCATTAAGACGCTGGCCGCGCGCGGCATCGGCAACCTCGGCGAAATGCTCAAGTCGCAGGCCGAGCGCTCTCCGATTCCCCGCAATATCGACGTGAACGAAGTCGCCGCAACGGCCGTCTTCCTCGCCAGCGAAGGCAGCAGCGGCATCACCGGCGAGACGATTTACGTGGATTGCGGGTACAACATCATGGGGTTCTAAGCGGTGCCTGCGTCGAATATTGCGGCAACGGATTAGACTGAATCGTAGATTTTCATGCCCACTGGATTTGAATGAACGACCCAGGTACCAGTTTGCAGAACCCAATCCCAGTCGATCCACGCATGCCAATCTGCTCTGCAATGACCAGTAAAGGCACACCATGTCAGCGGCTCGTAAAGGCTGGCGCAAAACAGTGTTGGCAACACTCGCGGGGCTTACGACAGAAATGGCGTTCACTCACCCGGAATCAATCTATGCTTTTCGTTTGCGCCCTCACCAGTGTCATAGGCTTTGTCCTCGCGCTTCTGGCATGGCGATATCCGCAAGTCTGGAGCAACCTTCGCCCAACAGCTGCGGTTCGAGTTCCTACGGCGGCAAGCACACAGATTGCAAAAGAGGCGCAGCCTAGCCCAGGCAGTGATGCTACGGAGCCGAAGAAGGCGATCCACAAGGGAGCTAAAGCAGTTCCGCCATCGGTTCAGGTGAATAGTGAGCCGAATGGAATCGCTATTGGAGGCGGATCGTAACGAACCCGACTGTCAACAATTACGGTCCTCCTTCGCGGCGACTGACCGCCGATGAGAGGAACAATCTCAAAGCCGCACTGTCCGGCACCAAGGCAAGAGTCATCATATGGTTCCTTGATGGCGAAGATACTCAGCATTTAGCACAGGATTTATATGACGTGTTTAAAGAAGCCGGTTGGGAGATGACTGCGGCGCACCCAGAAGGGGCGATTCAAACGGAGCCTATGAAATGTGATATTGGTCTTCTTCTACCAGCTTCATCAGCCAATGAACCGCCGAGTGCCGCTGCCATCGCAGTTGTGACAGCTATGAGATCTTCATGGATGTATTTATCAGTCGTTACTGGCCTATCAGAGAAGGTGCCCGAGGGATCAGTAAAATTGGTGGTGGGGCCAAGGTGGAATCAATAAAGCGATTTACGGCCGGGTACCCCATCCGTCCGTCGCTTCTGCGAAAGGGTGGGAGCGAACACCCCCGGACCTCCACGCGCGCTGGCTTAGGCTGACTTCGGATTCAAAGTCCGATTCACGCGGTCCGGATCACGCGCAATGAGCGTTAGGTAGGCCCGCGTAGGCTGGTCCGGTTCCGCCCGCCCCTGCTCCCAATCCCGCAGCGTACCCAGAGGAATGTGATAGCGCGCCGCAAATTCCTCTTGCGTGAGTTCCAGGGCACGGCGAATGATCCTCGCCTGGGGCGTCCGCTTCATCCGCTTAAGGTCACTTTCGCTGAGCGGTTGTGCGTCACGGTCCGCCCGCGCGGCCTGCTCAACCGCCTCTGCGCTCATCGCACGGATTCGCTTAGCTGTTTTGCCGGAAGTACTCGTCTTGCTCATGTTGCGTCGCTCTCCGGGCAGAAATGATCCGAATGGTATCCTCACGTTCGGTGAAGGCCACGTGCAGCAGAACCTGACTCTCCACCATACCGATGAGGAGAAGGCGTTCCTCGCCGTAGTCCTCACGGTCATCGACTAACTCGATGGCGAACGGGTCTCTGAACACGGTCGTCGCCAGTTCGAAGCTGACGCCGTGTTTCTTCCAATTGGCTCTGGCTTTCGCCGCATCCCATTCAAACTTCAGCTTCATCGTACTACGGAAATTCCGTACTTTCAACGGCAGTCACGACCGTTATCTTCCGCTCCGGATCCCCCACCCGCTCAATCCGTACCTCCGCGTCGCACTCTTTCACCAGCCGGGGAAACTTCTCCCCCCACTCGATGACAACCAGATTCCCTTCCGACGCAACCAACTCGTCGAGTCCCAGTGTCTCCAGTTCGCGCTGCGTGTCGATGCGGTACAGATCGACGTGATACAGCGTCACCTCTGGCCCGCGATATTCGTGGATGAGCGTAAACGTCGGGCTGGTAACGTCGTCCTGAGATGCGGCCTGCAAGCCCTCAGCGATGCCCTTCACCAGCGTGGTCTTCCCCGCGCCCAAGTCGCCGTGCAGAATGACATTGCGCATCGCGCGCAACATCGGCGCCAGTTCGCGCCCCAGCGCAATCGTCTCCTCCGCCGAGCGGGTGTTGTACTCGTGGGTCGTCAAAATCATTGGTTCGTTCGAATCATCCAACGTGTCATCCTGAGCGAAGCGAGTCGCCGCGCGACGAGTCGAGTCGAAGGACCCCTTTGTTGCGAAATACCGTCTCCGGGTACCCAATTCCGACTGGCGAGCAAATCATCCGCTCACCCGCACCACGCTCTCGTTATCCCATCGCGTCGCCCGCCGAAACGCTTCCGGCAAACCGGTCAGCAAATCCGTCGCCACCAGCGAGTGCTCGCCCATCGTCTCCGCGGCTACATTGCCGGCAAGTCCGTGAAGGTACGCTGCCGCCACCGCCGCGCGCGCCGCGTCGTTCGGCATCTGCGCGACAATTCCCGCAGTCATGCCGGTCAGAATGTCGCCCGTGCCACCCGTCGCCATGCCCGGGTTGCCGGTGGGATTCACCCACGCCGTCCCATCCGGCAGCGCAATGACTGTCAGGTTGCCCTTCAGCACCAGCACCAGCTTGTGCTCACGCGCAAACGTTCGCGCCACGTTCAGCCGGTCGGCCTGCACTGCCGCCGTCGAAATTCCCGCCAGCCGCGACATCTCCCCCGGATGCGGCGTCAGCACCAGCGCCCGCTTGCTGCCGTCAAGCAACTCCGTCTTGCCGTCGAACGCATTCAGTCCGTCGGCGTCGATCACCACCGGACACCTGAGTGCAGCCACCGCCGTACGCACAAATTCCACCGTCTCCGGATGCCTTCCGATTCCCGGCCCAATCGCCACCACCGTCATCGTCGAGGCCAACTGCTGCAGTTTGCCGCTCTTGATCGACGCAATGCCGATGCCGCCCGTGTCGGTTTCGGGGAGCGGCTCCGTCATCAACTCAGCAGCAAATCCCGCCACGTTCGGCAGCGCGCTCTTCGCCGTGGCCACCGTCACCAGCCCCGCCCCTGCCCGTAGCGCCGCCATGCCCGCCATCGCGGCCGCGCCCGACTTCCCCAGCGAGCCACCCACAATAAGCACATGGCCGTACATGCCCTTGTTGCTATCCATGGGACGTGGCGCCACCAGCGTCCCCAGATCACGCGCCGTCGTCACCTCCAGCTTCAAGGCTGACTCAATCGCCGCCTCGGGAGACCCAATCGGCGCCACGATCACCGGTCCCCGCGTCAGTTGCCCAAACACATGCGCCGGCCGCGGAGCCGTAAACGTCACGATCGCGTCGGCCCGCGCAATTCCCGGGCCCGCCTGCGCAGTCATCACGTCCGATTCCGCGCCCGATGGAATATCCACCGCCACGACCGACTTGCCGCTGCCGTTGATCGCCGCAATCGCATCGGCGTACAGTCCCTTCACCGGCGGCTTGAATCCCGTTCCCAGCACCGCGTCCACGATCAGCCCGCAATTCGCCAGACTGCGCGCTGACTCCGCTTGCAGCTCCTGCGGCGTCTGCACCACAATCGGACGCACCGGCAGCCGCTCGAACATCGCCGCCGCGTCGCCTTGCAACTCCGCCGGAGCGGCGAGCAACAGAACTTCCACCACGCGTCCCGCGCGATGCAGCTTGCGCGCGATCACAAAGCCGTCGCCGCCGTTGTTGCCCTTGCCGCACACCACGGCGACGCGCTCCGCCTCTCGATAATTTTCCAGGATGAACTGGGCCACCCCGTTGCCCGCGTTCTCCATCAGGGTCAGGGAAGGCACGCCGAATTTCTCGGTGCTGGCGCGGTCGATCTCGCGCATCTCCGCCGCAGTAGTGATCTTCATGGCCGCACCGAGGCCGATTCTTCTAGCTTCCTCAATCCATCCGGATCCCCCATCGCAATCAGGTGATCGCCCTCATGAATCACCTCGTCCGGCGGAGGATTGAAGCGCATGGGCGTGTGCTCGCCTTTGATAGCCAGCACGATCACGCCCAGTTCCTGCCGGATGCGCGAGCCTTCCAGCGTCTTGCCCACGAAGCGCGCTCCCTTGCCCACCTTTACTTCTTCGATTTCCAGCGGACGCTGCTGGCCCATCGCGGTGTCAAAGAAGTCCACCACGTTGGGTCTCATGAATGTCTGGGCAATACGATATCCGGCGAAGCGGTAGGGCGAGACGATGGAGTCGGCGCCGGCTGTAAGCAGATGTTTTTCCGCCTCTTCTTCTGAGGCTCGCGCGATAATCTTGAGCTTCGGATTCAACGCCCGCGCCGTCAGGATGATATAGATGTTGGTGGCATCGGTGGTCGTCGCCGCGACCAATCCGCGCGCGCTTTCGATGCGCAACTGCTGCAGCACTGGCGCTTGTGTGGCATCCCCCAGGAATGTCAGCCAGCCCTCGGACGAGTACTTCTTCAGCTTCTCCTCGTTGCTGTCCACGATGACGAACGGCAGCGGTTTTTGTGCCAACTCGCGCGCAGCGCTGCGTCCCACCCGGCCCGCCCCGCAAATGATGTAATGCCCAGTCAGTCGGCCGATTTCGCGGTCCATGCGTCTCCTGCCCAGCACCGATTGCAGCTCGAATTCTAGCAAGGTGCGTGAAGCCCCTGCGACCAGCAAAAGCACTAACCCCACACCCGTGAGGATGATAAAGCTGTTAAAGATCCGCCCCGCATGTGACAGCGGATGAATCTCGCCGTACCCGATGCTGGTGATCGTAGTCAGCACCATGTAGAAGCCGTCGAAGTAGCTCCACCCCTCGAAGAAATGAAAGCCTGCAATCCCCGCGATGACCAGCAGCACCAGCAGGATGGCAATTAACTTCAGGTTGAAGGGAACTCTCACGTCAGCCATTCTGCGCGATGCCCGCGCTTTCGCGCAATGACCTTGCTCACCTTGCTATCACCAAATAGAACGCCCTTCCCGCTCGAGAAGGGCGCTTATTACTCTAACTACGTGTGCCTCAGTCGGCGATCACCGCATCGCCGGAAACCTTCGTATTCTGTACCCGGCTGTGATAGCGGCCGTAGCCAAAGTAGATGAACATTCCAATGATCAGCCACACGAACAGCCGCACCCAGGTATCGAATGGAAGGCTGGCCATCAAGGCGAACGAGATCACGATCCCCAGGATCGGCACAATGGGCACCCAGGGAGTCTTGAAGGGACGGTGCAGTTCCGGCCGCCGCAAGCGCAGCAGCCAGACACCTGCGCACACAATCACGAAGGCCAGCAACGTACCGATGCTCACCAGTTCACCCAGAATCCCAATCGGGATCAGCGAGGCAAAAATCGCGACAAACAGTCCCACCGTGATCGAGGAAATATAGGGAGTGCGGAAGCGCGCATGCACTTTGCCCGCCCATTCCGGCAGCAGGCCGTCGCGCGACATGGAGTAAAACACGCGTGACTGCCCCAGCAGCATCACCAGCATCACGCTACCCAATCCTGCGATGGCGCCCAGTTTCACCAGAAATGAGCCCCAGCGAACGCCGGTGGCGTCGATGCCCACCGCAACCGGGTCGGCGACATTCAGTGCAGAGTAGGGAACCATTCCCGTCAGCAATCCCGACACCAGGATGTAAAGGATGGTGCAAATCACCAGCGAACCCAGGATGCCGATCGGCATGTCCCTCTGCGGATTGCGGGCCTCCTGCGCGGCCGTCGAGACGGCATCAAATCCGATGTAGGCGAAGAATATCACGCCGGCCGCGCGCGCAATCCCCGACCAGCCGTACTCCCCGAACGAACCTTCGTTGGGAGGAACAAAGGGATGCCAATTGGCGGACGCCACCGCCGGATGCTTGAGCACGTAGGCCGTCCCAAGGGCAATGAAGATCAGCACGATCGTCACCTTGACGATCACGATCCCAGAGTTGAAATTGGCCGACTCTTTGATGCCGATCACCAGGATCAGCGTGATCAGGCATATTACCAGGAACGCCACGATGTTGAAGACGCCCTGTACCTGCGGCAGTGTCGAAGGATCGACGCCGTTCTGCCTCAGCGCCGGCGCCACCGTCGTCAGCAACTCCCAGCGCCCCTGGTACTGCACCAGCATGTTCGGCACCCAGTGATTGCCCATATGGGTAAAGGGAGTTGCCGTAAACTGCGGCGGGATAGTGATGCCGAAGTCCTGCAGAAAGCTGACGAAATAACCTGCCCATCCCGAGGCTACGGTTGCCGCACCGAACGCGTATTCCAGGATCAGGTCCCATCCGATGATCCAGGCGAATATCTCGCCCAACGTCGCGTAACCGTAGGTGTAGGCCGAGCCCGCAATCGGAATCAGCGACGCGAACTCCGAATAGCAGAGTCCAGCGAAGACGCAGCCCAGTCCCGCCAGTATGAAGGAAAGCACGATGGCCGGTCCGGCGTATTGCGCCGCCGCCGAGCCGGTCAGCACGAAGATGCCGGCCCCGATAATTGCGCCGATGCCCAGAGTAATCAGGTTGACTGGCCCCAGCGCCCGCTTCAGACTGTGTTCGCCCTCTTCCGACGCCTCTGCCATCAACATGTCGAGGGGCTTGCATTTCAGAAAATTGGCCATTCAGCTTCGTCTCTCCTTCGCGCTCAGGCCTCTGCTCGCGCTGCCCGGTTGCGACTTGACCAAAGGTAATACACCGGAATGCCCAGCAGCACGATGATCAGCCCGGGCCACGTGTACTGCGGCTTATAGCGTAACAAGACTATATCAATGAATACCGCCATCAATATATAGACTGCCGGCAGCACCGGGTAACCAATCGCTCGATACGGGCGCGGCACCTCCGGCTGCTTCACCCGCAGCACAAACAGCCCGCCGATCGTCAGGATGTAAAACACCAGCACCGCGAAGATAATGTAGTCCAGCAGTTGTCCATAACTTCCCGACAGGCACAGCACGCACGTCCACACGCACTGCATCATCAAGGAATGTGCCGGTGTGTGGTACTTGGGGTGAAGCCTGGCCGCGGGCTTGAAGAACAAGCCGTCCTTGGCCATGGCGTAGTAAACCCGCGCCCCCGCCAGGATCAGCCCATTATTGCATCCGAAAGCGGAGATGAGGATCAGCACCGCCATGATCTGCTCTCCGCTGGCGCCGAAGATCCCCTGCATCACCGCCGTAGCCACGCGATCTTCCGACGCGTACTGAATTCCACGCGTCAGTATGCTCGATCCATTCGGATCGCCCGCCAGGGGCAGCACGCTGAGGTACACCACATTCGCCATCACATAAATGAAGATGACGGCTCCCGTGCCGATCGCCAGCGCCAGTGGCAGGTTGCGCTGCGGATTACGCACCTCGCCCGCCGTAAATGTGACGTTGTTCCACGCATCAGACGAAAACAGCGATCCGACCTGCGCGACCGCGACAATCGTGATTGTGCCGACCAGGGCAATTGGTCCGCCCGCCCCCACCTGCACCGCGTGCAGCGCTCCAAGTCCCGCGTTATGCCAGAAATTCGAGCCGAAGTTCGCGGCGATCGCCTGCGCATTGCGTCCAATCAGCAGTCCTAGAGCTACCAACCCCAGCAGCGAAATTGTCTTTGCGAAGGTGAAAACATTCTGTACAGCCGCTCCTAACCGCACGCCAAAAATGTTTAGTACCGAAAGGAAAATCACTACCAGGACGGCCACCAGGTTCTGCGTGTTCAGGCCGACGTCCATGTTGCCCAGCACCATCGGCCCGATCGGAATCGGCGGCACCTTCCACAAGTGAAGAATCCAGTTCGTCGACGAGACGGAAGGAAAGAACACTCCCAGGAACTTGCCGCAAGCCACCCCCACCGCAGCAATCGTTCCGGTCTGGATCACCAGGTACAGCGTCCACCCGTAAAGAAAGCCCCATAGCGGCCCCAGCGACTCGCGCAAATAAACGTATTGACCTCCCGCGTGCGGCATCATCGCCGCCAACTCGCCATAGGCCAACGCGCCTGTGATGGTCATAAAGCCGGTCACCAGCCATGCCGCAATCAGCAGCGCCGGCGAATTGACCTCGCGCGCAATCTCGGCCGACACAATAAAGATGCCCGAGCCGATCATCGAGCCCATCACCAGCGTGGTGGCGCTCGTCAGGCCCAAT
>Ga0335082_10000373_pt1 | contig 45806 bp, 37 predicted proteins | sample Lox_Sample_41_FD_206718 | JGI IMG/M metagenome (GOLD analysis project Ga0335082, IMG submission 206718) | Soil microbial communities from Loxahatchee National Wildlife Refuge, Florida, United States - Lox_Sample_4.1 | ecosystem: Environmental > Terrestrial > Soil > Wetlands | place: USA...
GTAGAGTTCCTTCGAGACGGGCCCAAACTTCCAAGCCGTGAAATCAAAGTCGCTGCCCTTCGTCGGCTTGAGTTTTGCTTCGTGCTCCATCAAGAATAAGAGCTTCTGCAGCCGAGTTGTGCCCTGTACTGGTTCGCCCTCTTTTCCACGCACGCCCGGTGCCGCGAGGAGCATCATCAGCATCTGCCCTCTAGTCAAGTCTTGTGTCGCCTGCATAGTTACTCCATTACGCTTTCGCTTTTTATTCGCTTTGCCAATTATGGCACGCCCGAGTCCGCGTTTCAACTCTACACCGATGTCTCCTGAGGAGATTGGAGAATCGGAAGGCAATGGTCACTGAAGAGTAACGAAGGGCCGGTGCCCCACGTATCCGGCGACCCATATTTGCCCGATTTTCGCCCGCGGCGGCGGCAATCGTGGGGCCTTTGCCCGATGCCGGAATCACGAGTCTTCACGGCTGCCCCATCCGCAGAAGCGCAGCGGCCACGCGAGAGGGTTCGACCCGCGTTGATGGCCGGTGCGATACTGGCGGCGCAAATCGTGCAGCAGGTGCGCCCGGGTCCGCCCATCTGGGCTAACCTGGGTGCCCCGCGAATCTCGCCGACCACCGCTTTTCAGGGTGGAAGCACCACGCTTTAGCGTGGTGAAATGAGTCTCGTAACAAGCCGGGCTTTAGCCCTGGCTTTTCACCATGTCCCACGCCCCGCAAGAAATCTGCACCTTCTTCGTCACCGCCGCCACCTGGGGGCGCCGGTCTATCTTCCGCACCGAACCCATGGCGCACTTGTTCCTCGATACGCTGCAGCGCTATCGCGCACACCACAAATACCAACTCCACGAATTCGTCCTCATGCCCGATCACTTCCACGTCTTGCTCACACCGGCGCCCGACATCCCTCTCGAGAAAGCAGTGCAGCTCATCAAAGGCGGCTTCTCATTCCGCGCGAAAAAGGAACTGGGTTCGAATTCGGAAATTTGGGGTACGGGATACACCGACCACCGCGTCAAAGACGCCTCTGACTATCAACAACATGTCAACTACATTCACGAGAATCCCGTTCGGGCTCGTCTGGTTAGTACTGCAGAAGATTACCCGTATTGCTCCGGATCAGGGAAATGGGAGACCGATCCAACCCCACCATGGCTAAAGCCATAACCATGATTACCCTCTATTCACCACACTAAAGCGTGGTGCTTCCACCCCTCTTCGCGTCGTCCTGATCGTTGGCCCGCTTATCCTGTGGCTCGTTCAAGACCACGCAGCGGCCACGCGAGAGGGTTCGACCCGCGTTGATGGGCGGTGCGATACTGGTGGCACAAATCTTCTCAGCCGGCCCGATGTGAATCAACACCTCCAAAGTAGTTTTAGAGAGAGATGGTGTAGACCCAACCCCGCCATGGCTAAAGCCATAACAACCACAGCGATCGATTCACCACGCTAAAGCGTGGTGCTTCCACCGGTTCGGTCTGTCGTCCGGGTCGCTCCCTGTGTACGGCGTCACCGATGGGGACACGGCCCTCATTCGAAAGTCTTAGTCTTAAGCCCCGGCTAAAGCCACACTCGAAAAGGAGCTTTGCCGCTGGCCCTTCGGCAGGCTCTGAAGGCCAGCGCTTCCACCCCACGAACGCCATGTCGCAAAAACCAGGGTGGAAGCACCACGCTTTAGCGTGGTGAAATGAGCCTCGTAAGAATTCGGGCTTTAGCCCTGGCTTTTCACGATGTCCCACGCCCCGCAACACGTCCGCACCTTCTTCGTCACCGCCGGGTGCCCCACCCTTACCGCCTTCGTTTGGCGGTAGGGTGGGGGCCGCGCACTCACTATGCCCCAGTCCCTCCCTGCGGGACAGCAGAAGAAAGCCCAGCGTTTCACCTGCATGATTCATGACTGCGGAGGTCTTGAAAGGGCACGGCTTCAGCCGTGCCGTCCTAGGCGCATAAAACCTGGGCTTCAGCCCCCGAGGGACCTCGCTCTTGGCAGCCGCGGCGTTCCACCCGATGTGCGGCCGTCGCCAGACTGTCGATTCCAAGGACATCCCCAATTCGGCTCCGAGCCGCGCCGTGATTGGCGTTTTCGCATCTTCCTTCAAAGACTCATGAATAATCCAGGTTGAATGCTGAGAGCTTGTCAGAGAGACCCCGAGTCGGCTTCACAGGCTGCTGAAAGAGTCCCTCTGCAGCTATGTTTTGAAAGGGCACCGCTTCAGCCGTGCCGCTAGAGCAGTTTCAGAGTCGGTACGTCCCGTCGGCCGAATGGGTAGTGCGGCGCTTCAGCGCCGCGTTCACGACAGCTGCCTGAGATCTGAACCGGGTTCTAACCCGGTGGCATCCCGTGGCATAGAGGCCGCGCCCGGCTACACCAACTGTGAAATTGCGCTAAGCCCTTTATTTTTGACCTGCCGCGCGGACTTTAGTCCGCGCGGCGATCGCGAAATTGAATTTTTCAGCAATCTCTTCAGCCGACGACACACCCCCGCGAGGGCGTGAGTCCAAGCGTGCGAGCTCGTTATCACACCGTCGTGTGTCCCACGCCCTGTCTTACCCACTCTTAGCCGTGTAAAACCGCCAGAGTGAGGCGAAGGAGTGGTGTTTTTCGTCGCTCCGTACCATGATGGTTGCGGGCATCGCCGGGTCTTTGATAACTCAGGAGTAACGGGCGGGTGCACGCCGCCTGCAACAGAACGAGCTCGATAAGTCATTTGTTCGCAGGACTTTAGCTATAAGTCCTAATGTTTGCAGGAACTTAGATGCGAATCGTGCTGTAACTTCCTTGTTTTCAAGATGGCGTGGGGGGAGGGGGGTACCCCTGATCTTCAACTTGAGGCCCTCGCCAAATCAACGACGGCGGCAGCACCAGACTTCCGTGCTGCCGCCGTTTGGGGGAGGACTTTCTAGGCCGTCGTGCGATCTACTGACAACGACCCGGAGTGTCGCCGTCGGCCAGATGCTGATCGAAGGCCTTGGGAAACGCGACGCTAATGGTCTGCGCCTTGCTGCCCGGTGTCGCGTGGCAGACGAACGCCTTGTGCATGTCCAGCACCCATCCGCCAAACCACTGGAAACCAAGTCCCCAGCCAGCAATGGTGCCTCCGTCATCGGACACCGCCATCGGCGTCCACAGGCTGTACCACTGCTCCATGGATGTGCCCTGGCTCTTGGCAAAGTCATCCAGGCTGACCGCGCCCAGTTCTTTGGTCCAGATGAAGGGCAGGGGCTGCCAACTGAACCAGGCATCGCCACTAAACCCCGCCATGACGCTGCCATCGCCGGAAAGCGCAAAAGGCTTCAATGGCGAAGCGTCGTCGTTGAGGGGCTTCACGTACTGCAGGGTGGTATCGTCGGTGTCTCTCCGCCAGCCGCTGCCGTCAAAGGGGTACTGTCCGTCAAAGACACCACCGGCGATGGTAGAGCCGTCGCCACTGACCGTCCAGGCTTCCTCGACGGGGTCGCCATTGACGTCGGTGATGAGCTCGGGACGGCCGTTGTGCCAGACCGTACCCAGCCAGCCACCCCACTCGGCTTCCTGCCATCCGACTGCGATCGAGCCGTTCGCCGACACCTGATCGATGCGGCTATTTGCCCACGTCCCGTCCGAGTGTTGGAAGGAAGACTTGTACTCCATCGAGCCAAAGGCGGCGTTGGGGTTCCAGCGGAACGCTTTGTAGTCGGTACAGGTGTTGTAGGTGTATCCGAACACCGAACCGTCATTGCTGACGGCGAAAGCCGCGTTGGTGTCGGTGCCGCACTGTCCGATCGGCTTCACCCGCACCCAGCCGTTCTGACTGTCCCAGCGGTATGCGCCCAGATCGCTGTCCGAATTGACGTCGAGCAGATTGGATGCAATGTAGCGGCCGTTGCGCGAGATTGACACGCCCAAACCCGTGCTGGCCACGTTCATGGAAACCACTCCGGTCTTTGCCGTCCACTGAAAGACTGGTCCGCCGCGGCCGAAGCTGCCGACTGCGGTGGATCCGTTTCCACTCAGGCCCGACACCCCTGCTGCGTATCCGAGTTGATACAAGATGGGCGCTCCCGGAACCCGGCCAAAGGTGATGGTCGCCGTTGCCGACTTCGCGGGGTTGGCGGTGATCGCCATGTAGGTGCAGGGGTTGTAGCCCGAGGACGCCTGAAGCCCGGGCCAGAAGCGCTCGGCACCTGGCAGGAACCACAGCGGCGGAGTGGGGAATCCTCCTGCCATGATGGCATCGACATACACCACATATTTCGCCCCCGGCGTCAGTCCGTGCAGGGTGTAGCTGCCGTCCGGGCCGAGCTGGCCCTGCGTCATCTGTCCGCTGACGGCAGACGTCGAGTCCACGTAGGGGTCGGCAAGATTGCGGGCGATCACGTTGACGCCCGTCAGTTCTGTCTTGCCGTCGGTGTCATACACCTTACCGGTGATGGTGCCGTAGGAACTCGACCATCCCGGGCCCGGGTAGAGGTCGGAGAAAGAAGCCAGGGTGTCAGTGGTGTGCAGATTGGCCTGTGCCATCCCAGTACCACCGACGTTGGGATTGATGTAGGGATACATGGTTTCGACGTCGGCGCTGGTCAGTTCGGTGGAGTAGGGCAGGGAGGTGCAGCTGTTCGGTCCTACGTTGTCGTTGTAGAAATAGGCCGAACCATTCGTCTGAGTGTGCGCCATGCCCAGAGCGTGTCCGAACTCGTGCGTTGCCACGCCCTGGAAGTACTGTGCGTTGCTGTCGGCGGGATCGATGGCCTGTCCGTTCAGCACTGTCCAACTTTCGGTGATGATGGTCGTGCCCGTGATGCTGAATTGCGGGCTGGAGATGCCCAGCACGTTGTTTCCCACGCCGAAGAAGTTCTGCATGATGCTGCCGTCGGCGTCGAAAATTACGTAAATGCCCCGGCCATTGGACGTGCCGATAATGCTGGTGACGTTGGTTGAGTCGATGTCCGGCAGACCGATCTGCGAGAAGTCGCCCGCCACCGTTGCCCGCAGGGACGCGGTTTTGATGGCCGACCAGTCTCCGAAGCCCTTCTCGACCAGATTCTTGCCGACGGTGTTGTCGAAAGTCACCATCGTGGGGGGATAGGTCGAGTAATCAGGCACCACGCCCAGATTGCCCATATCGTAATAGACCGGCACCGGCGATGAAGTGTCGTAATGATAGGCCGACTTGGTCTTGGGATCGACCAGGAGCGGTCCCCCGGCAAATGCCGAGGAGGTGAAGGCGACAAGCGAGACAAGAAAAAGAACGGCTACGGTGGCCTTACTTCTGGACATGCTTCAGCCTCCCGCTCTCGACCCACTGGCCGTTCACGGCCTGCTTTATCAGGCTGACGAATGCGTTGACGTTGACCGGACCCTGCTGGGTCAGCATGGCGCGCTGCTCCTTGGTTCCCAACAAACTGGGTGCGATCGAGACATTCTTGAAGAGGCCGGCATTATTCGACTGATTCACGGCGCCTGCCATGAAGACCTTGAACTTGCCCTGCCCTAGTCCCACCGTGGTTTGCAGGCCCGTCCAGGCAGCTTTCTTGTTGAGGAACAGGATGGTCTCCTCGCCCTTGGCGTAGGTGGCCCAACCCGAGGGAGTCACCATCAGGTTGGTCATGCCGTTGCCCATATCGCGGGGCTTGAGCAGGCCAAACTGGCGAAAGGTGTAATCGCTGCTCACCTGGCCTCGGATGGCGTCGGCGACGTGCAAGGTCACTTCGGTATAGGGAATTCCGCGCGAGTCGATGCCATCGGTCACGTTGGTGATCGTGCCCCGCAAAATCAATTCCGAGTTAGCGACCAGGTCAACCACGTTGACCTCGCGCAGGGTGGTGGTGGCGTTTGCGACCGTGGCCCCGAACAGCATGGCAATGAAGGTCCAGGTCAACAGCCGGAATGGACCATGTGGTGTCGTCATAAATGTTGCTCCTACCAGCGAGTGTTTAGGTTGCGTGCGCACACGGCCCCGGGGCAATCGAAGGCTGCCGTGCGAGCGCGAAGTTTTGGGTTTGGGGCCGCCCGGGCGGCGCGCCAAATGCGGCCGGAAGACCGCGCGGGCACGCCGATAACTTTAACGCTGTTATTTATACAACGTAAAAATAACGGCGTCAATGCTAAAATTTCGCAGTTCTCCTGCGCGGAAGGTGGCACGATGCCGAGACTACCGGACCCAGAACTGGAAGCCCGAATTGTTGCCGCGGCCCTGCGCCTTTTGGACCGCGGGGGCGAAGCGGTCATCACCATGCGATCCGTGGCCAGGGAGGCCGGAACGACGACCCCGACCATTTACGGACGCTTCAGCGACCGCGACCGGCTGATGGAGACGCTGGTGGACCACATCACGAATGACATCATGGCCATGCTTCGCCGGAAAACTGACGTTGAAGCCATGTTTCGCGAATACCTGCGTTACTCGCAGGCTCATCCGTTACGAATGAACCTGAGCGTCACGACCTTCGGAAGACGGTTTGTGGCAGGAGAGGAAATGCCGGCGTTCGAGTTGCTGATGGCACGCATCTCGGAACAGCTCGGGGTCCGAGGACGGGAATGTCAGGACCTTGCGTTGGCGGTGGCTTCACTCGCTTTCGGCACGGCACAGGGGATGATTGCCGCCGGCAGTGACACCCGACACGCGGGACAACTGCGGCGCAGTTCATTGCGGGCTCTGCGAATGTTGGTGGCGGCGTTCTCGCCCGCGCAGGCCGCCCGGCAGGCCAGCGCAAGGAGACCAGCGAATCACTAGCGGAGTATTTCAGCCAGCCCTCCGCTGGCGATGAGGGCCGCGATCTTCTCGAAATCCTCTGTCAGAATACGGTCCTGGGAAATCGTTGGTGACACGGCCCGTATGGCCGCATGGGCTGCCTGGCCGCGCTTGCCGGTTTTGAGCGGAGCGCGAAAGTCGAGCGCCTGCGCCACCGCCAAAGCCTCTATCGCTAGCACGTTGCGCGTGTTGTCGATGACGCGCAGCAATTTGTTGGCAGCCGTCATCCCCATCGAGACGTAGTCTTCCTTGTTGCCCGAAGTCGTAATGGAATCAACCGAAGCCGGATGCGCCAGCACTTTGTTCTCGCTGACCAACGCAGCCGCCGTGACCTGCGGCATCATGAAGCCGGAATTCAGCCCCGCTCCCGGGGCAAGGAAGGGAGGCAGCCCCTCGTTCAGCGACGGGTTGACCAAGCGCTCGATCCGCCGCTCGGCGATGCCGGCCAGCGCGCTGAGGGCTATGGCGAAGAAATCAAGCGCGAACGCTAGCGGTTCGCCGTGGAAGTTGCCGCCGGAGATGATGTCCCCGGTGACTGCCGCCCCCAACCCCGGCTTAGGAGCTCCGACCTTCCTTGCTTCGGGGAAGACCAGCGGGTTGTCGACCGCCGAATTCATTTCGATCTCAAATATTTCGCGACAATGCGCCAGCGTGTCGCGCACCGCGCCATGCACCTGCGGAATGCAACGCAAAGAGTAAGCGTCCTGCACCTTGCCGCAGCCACGATGCGATTCGCGAATCTCGCTGCCTTCGAGCATGCGGAGCAAGTTGCGAGCCACCTGCAACTGCCCGGGATGCGGCCTCGCCTGGTGAATGCGCTCATCGAATGCCACATCGGTCCCCTTCAGCGCATCCACCACCAGGGCCCCCAGCACGTCAGCCGTGTCCACCAGGATCTCCGCCTGCAGTGTGGCCAACACGCCAACGGCCAACATCGCCTGCGTGCCGTTGATCAGCGAGATGGTCTCCTTGGCTTCCAGGACGAGCGGTTTGATGCCGGCTTGCTTGAGCGCTTCGGCCGTTGCCAGGCGCTTGCCTTGGAAGTGCGCCTGGCCTTCGCCTATGAGCACCAGTCCCAGATGCGCCAGGGGCGCCAAATCGCCGCTTGCACCCACGCTCCCCTGACACGGAATCATGGGATGCACGCCGCGGTTGAGCAAATCGCAGAGGGTGTCGATGACCGTTGCGCGCACGCCGGAGCAGCCCTTGGCGAGGGAGTTGGCGCGCAGCAGGATCATGGCGCGGACGACTTCCTCGCTCAGTGGTTCGCCCACTCCTACAGCGTGGGAGCGCATCAGGTTGACCTGCAATTTGCGGATGTCATCGGGAGGAATACGAACGTCGCTTAGTTGGCCGACGCCGGTGGTCACCGCATATCCGACGCGGTTATTTACCACGAGGGCCTCAACCACGGCGCGAGCGCGGTCCACTGCCAGGCGCGCTTCGGGTTGCAGCATCACCGGGCGCCTTTCGTACACGACGGCCTTTACGTCATCCAGGTTGAGGTTGTTGCCATCGATGTGAAGTACCTTCATGCCTTCTCAATCCGCCGCAGTGCGCAGGAGCACGACAGTCCGGGCCACGGCCTCACGTCCAATCGTCCATTGTTTAGCTTTTTCCTGCGGCCTTCAAGAACGGCGCCAGGTATTTCTTCGGCAGGTGAATGCGCCTGAAGTCCGAATTGACTACGATGTGTATGCTTTCGCCCTCGGCCAGCGCCTTGCCGTCGCCGGAGCGGACGATTTCGTAGCCAAAGTGCAGCAGCGATTCGCGCACGTTGATCAGGCGCGTCCGAATGGTGACCAGGTCGTCATAACGCGCGGGAGCCTTGAAACGGCAGTGCACGTCGGCCACCGCGATGTGCGTGTCGTCCTGCTTTTCCATGTCGCGATAGGTAAAGCCGAGTTGGCGCAACATCTCCACTCGCCCCACCTCAAACCAGACGATGTAGTTGGAGTGGTACACCACGCCCATCTGGTCGGTTTCGGCGTAGCGCACGCGGAGTTGCGCTTCGAAGACCTCGGCGACTGGATTGACATCGGGCTGCATGGCTACCGTATTCCAACTTACCATGCAGCCGGAAATCCTCGGCGCCGGGTTGAATCGGCAATCGTCCGCCTACTTCTGTTCGCCAGCAGGTGCTGCCGGGGGAGGCGGGGGGGCGGGGCTATTGTGCACATGTTGACCGCGGACCGGCTCACCCGAAGCTACCGCAGTTCCATCGGCCACATAATCCACGAACTGCGCCGGCAGCGAGTAGGGCAGCGGCACGCCCCGGGAGTTCTGCAGCCGATACTCGAGATGTGGCGCCGGTGACTTCCCGCTGTTCCCGCACTCGCCGACCACGTCGCCCTGTTTCACCTTGGCCCCGGACTTCACCTTGATGCTGTTTTGCTTCAGGTGCATGAGCAGGGAGTATTCCTTGTGTCCGTGGTAAATCAGCACCCGGTTGCCCGCGGGCATCACCGATTCGGACCGGCCGGGGGCGTTGTCGGCGAACGAGTCGTTGATCATGACGACGGTTCCGTCAGCCGGCGCCACCACCGGCTGGCCATAGCAGTAGAATTGCTCGTTCTTGGTGCCGTCTCCGGAAAACGTGCGGCCGTCCTTCACAACCGTGAATACGACGGAGTAACGTTCGGCGTCACGATAGGCATTGGAATTCTGGTAAATCTCCCGGCCCCCTTCATAGACAAACCAGTCGCCGTCGAACGGCAACCGGAGCTTGGTGGTCGCCTTGTAGTCGACGTAGCGGTTGCCCGGAGCCGGCGGCGAGGGACGGAACTGAAACAGAAGGATCTCTCCCTGTTGATTGATCGCTATTACCGTGTAGATGGGATCTTTCGCCTTACTGAACTTTGAAAATCGCGAATAAATCGTATTCGCCGCTATCATGTCGGGGGCGAAGTTCTCGCCAAGCATCTTTTCTTCCCGACCCAACTCCGTGCCGACCTTTTTCGACAATGTGGCGAGTTGGGTGCTGCTGCCGGGCTTTTTCATTTGCTGGGAAAATGCGGCATACAACGCGGCCGACTGGCCGCTCTCGAAGTCTCCAAACAACTGCCGGCAGCGGCTTTTGGCCGAGGCGCTCATCACTGGGTAGCTGCCGCCGGAAGCGGCAGGCGTCGGAGAGGCCGGTTTGGGGGCCGGCGCGGCAGCCTGGGCAAACATCAGGGCGGGGAACAGCAACGTCGCAACGCACAATTGGTGGCGCAGTATCACAGTCTACCTCCCGGTCCAATTCGGTTTACGTTTCTCAAGAAAGGCAGTGAGGCCTTCCCGGAAATCGTGAGTTGTGCGAATTCTTGCATTCTCCTCGACCGCCGTTGCCACCTGCCGGTCGAGTTCGGTGAGGGAAAAATTCTTCAACAGCCGCTTCGTGGCCAGCAGAGAGGCTGGGCTGTTGGCGGTGAGGGTCTTGGCCAGCTCATAGGCCCGAGGAAGCAGGTTCTCCGGCCGGACCACCTCGCTCACCAATCCCAGACGGCGTGCTTCGTCCGCGTCGATGATGCGGCCGGTGAGAAGCAGATCGCGCGCCTGCTTTTCACCCACCTGGCGCAGCAAGAAGGTCGAGACGATGGCCGGCACGAACCCGATTCTGACCTCGGTATAGCCGAATTTCGCCTCGGTTGAGGCCAGGGTGAAGTCGCACAGCGTCGCAAGTCCGCAACCGCCCGCGATCGCCGGACCGTTGACCGCGGCAATGGTCACCTTGGGAAATTCGTACAGCGCTCGGAACATGCCCGCCATGCGTTCCGAGTCGTGACGGTTCTCGTCGGCCGTGAGCCTGGTAATGTCTCGGAGGTTATCGAGGTCCATGCCCGAACAGAACGCCGCCCCCGAGCCCGTCAAGATCAGGACGTGGGCCGGGGATTCTTCCACCTCTCGCAGCACAAGGTGAATCTCCTCGATCAGCGCATGACTGATGGCATTTCGCTTCTCAGGCCGGTTGAGAGTGACGGTAGCGATCGCAGCGTCATAGCTCAAAGTGAGGGTTACGCATTGGGCGTGAGATTGTGGCATCGGCTTCTCTGACAAGAAAGTACTGACTCCGCTCCTTACGGCGATCTCTCGACAGCGCCACCTGAAACTTGCTGCTTCGCTAGGAATTATCACACCTAATCACTTTCGTAACCGACTTCTTTTGCGGGAGTAGCGTTCGCACGCCGATTCATGCCCATTTTGGGAGAAGATGTTGCCTGACTGACGTGATGTTTTACATTTTTGGTGCGCTGAAGCACTCGGCCAGGCTGGCCGAGGAGGCGATTAGCTCCGTAAGCGGACGCTTGAGGGGTGAAGCAACCCCACGCAGTTTCAGGGCCTCGACGACTCTCTCGGTAGGGATGTTGCCCACCCGTACGTCCTGGGCAAACGGGCAGCCGCCCAGCCCGCCGATGGCGGAGTCAAACCGGCGGCAGCCTGCGTCGTAGGCCGCCAGCACCTTGTCCACTGCTTCGTCGGGACGGCTATGCAAATGCACGCCGATCTCGATGTGGCCAAACATCTCCAGCACCGGGCCGACTTGGTCTGCAATTTGCTGAGACGACGCCAGCCCGACTGTGTCAGCTAGCGAAATCGCCTGCACGTCCATGTCGGCCAGCAGGCCGATGCCCTCCAACAGTTCCTCGACGTTCCATAGGTCGCCATACGGATTGCCGAACGCCATCGGAATGTAGGCGATGGTGTCCAATCCGCCGTCATCGGCTTTCTGCTTGACCTTCTCGAGAATATCGAAGTTCTCCTCCGGTGTCTGGTTCTGGTTGTTCTTCAGGAAGGTCGGTGACAGCGAGTAAGGGAAGCCCACGGTGCGCACCGCGTCGGTGGCGATGGCCCGCTCCACCCCGCGCTCGTTGACTACGATGCCGATGATCTCGACGTCGTCGGGCGGGTCGAGCTCGCTGAGCACGGATTCTGAGTCCGCCATCTGCGGCACCGCCTTAGGCGAGACGAACGAAACCGCGTCGATGTGCTTGAATCCGGCGGCGATGAGAGCCTTCAGGTACTCGACCTTTGTGGGTGTGGGGATCTGCCCGGGGAGACCTTGCCAGGCGTCGCGGGGGCATTCGATGAGTTTGATGGAATCAGGCATAAAAACCAGCAATTAGCGACTAGCAATTAGCACTATGCGATTAGCAATAAGCAATAAGCAATAAGCCACCGCCAACCAGTTACCAGTTGCCAGTCGCCGACATCTTATTGCTTGCTGCTTACGTCTGCAGCACCCCCACGTTAAACTTCGGGACCTCCGGGTTGAGCGCTGCCGCGTCCAGCGCTGTAATCAACGCGTCGCGAGTCTCCATGGGATCGATGATCTTGTCGATCCAGAGGCGAGCGGCGCCGTAGCGGGGATCCATTTGCTCGTCATAGGTGGCCTTCACTTCATCGAACAACTCCTTCTTGTCTTCCTCGCTCAACTTCTTTCCGCCACGCTCCAGTTGCTTGATCTTGATCTCCACCAGTGTTCCTGCTGCCGAGCCGCCACTCATGACGGAGTATTTCGCGGTCGGCCAGGCGAACAGAAAGCGCGGGTCGAAGGCCTTGCCGCACATGGCGTAGTGTCCCGCTCCGAACGACCCGCCAACGATCACGGCGATCTTCGGCACCACGGAATTAGAGACGGCATTCACCATCTTCGCGCCCGCGCGGATGATGCCGCTCCACTCCGCGTCGCGCCCTACCATGAAGCCGTTCACGTCATGGAGAAAGACCAGCGGCACGAGGTTCTGATTGCAGTCCATGATGAAGCGCGCCGCCTTCTCCGCCGACTCCGTGTAAACCACGCCGCCGAACTCCATACGCTTGTTGCCGGAGTGGTCCACCTGATGCACATGCATTTTCTGGTTGGCAACAATGCCGACCGCGTAACCGCCAATGCGGGCGTAGCCGCAGAGCACGGTCTCGCCGTACTCGGCTCTGTACTCATCGAACTCGCTGCCATCGACGATGCGGGCGATGATCTCCTTCATGTCATACTGCCGCGCCGGATCGTCGTCGAAGATGCCGTAGATCTCCTCGGTGGGATAGAGCGGTTCGCGGGAGGGCTTGCGATCGAAGACGCCGAGCTGGCGGTTGCCCATTTTGTCCACAAGTGAGCGGATGCGTGCAATGCAATGCTCGTCATCGGGCTCGCGGAAATCCACCGTGCCGCTGATCTGGGCATGCATCCGGGCGCCACCCAGCTCCTCAGCGGAATATATTGCGCCAATGGCGGCCTGCACCAGCGCTGGCCCGGCCAGGAACAGCCCGCTACCTTCGGTCATCAGGATGTGGTCACACATCACGGGAAGGTATCCGCCGCCTGCCACGCACATCCCCATGATGGCGGCGATCTGCGGAATCCCCATGGCCGACATCACTGCGTTATTGCGAAAGACGCGACCAAAATCGTCGGTATCGGGGAAAACGTCTTCCTGCAAAGGCAGAAAAACGCCGGCCGAATCGACCAGATAAATCGTGGGGATGCGGTTGTCGATGGCGATGTTCTGCGCGCGAATGACTTTCTTCGCGGTCATGGGGAAGAATGCGCCGGCCTTGACCGTGGCGTCATTCACGATCAACATGACCATACGTTCCTGCACACGTGCCAGCCCGGTGACCACTCCGGCCGACGGCGCTCCGCCCCATTCCTCATACATTTGCCATGCCGCGTACGAACCCAGTTCGAAGAACGGCGAGCCGGGATCGATCAGGGTGGCGATACGTTCGCGCGCGGTGAGCCGGCCCTTCTTGTGTTGCGCCTCGATGGCCTTCTCGCCGCCGCCCTGCTGGATCGCTTCCTCGTCCATACGCATGCGAGCGACCAGTTCCGCCACAGCGTGCTGGTTACGCTCAAAACGAGCTGATGATGCCTTCACTTTGCTTTCAAGGAGGACGGAGGATCCAGCGTGCTTGTGCTCAGTCATGATGAAGGGGCATTGGCCCGTGGGCAGACCGATAACGATAAAGCAGCGGCGGGATCGCGCGCAATGCGGGGAGAGGGGCCTTCACCGCGGAGGCGCGTAGGACACGGAGAATTTTGAGTTTGACGACTACCCGCTGGAACCCGCAGAGAAAGGTCGTGCGGTGAGGATTCTGGCTTGACGACACGCCGGGACCTTGTGAGTCACTTGCCACCTGCCGCTAGCCACGGACTACCGCTTGCTCTGCCAAGGCGAACGCGACGATGGTTCGGCCAGTGCTTCCGGACTTTTCCAACTCTCCCACCAACTGAGCCTGCAGTGCATTGGCTGCGTGCAGATCGAGCTCGCAGGCTGCGATTTCGTCGGGGCTGGCGCCGTGATAACACAATTCGCACACGCCCAGGCCGCCTTCCGAATGCACCGGCGGTCCAAATACCCGGCAGGTGATGGGCCGCCATTGATAAACGTCGCAGGTGCCATGATCTGGGTCGAGCGCCGGACAGGGTTCGTAATCGGCAAACTGTTCGAAGGCCGCAGCCGCTTCCTGGTCGTCGCCGAGCACACCCGTGCGCCGATCACCGGGGAACTTGTCCACCATTCGCGTCCACGATTCCTGCGACCGTCGGCGCACCCGCTCTGCACGGTCGGGATCGGTGGCGTCCAAACTTGCTAAGCCATCCTGCAGGCGCAATGCGTCCAGCTGGTCGATGGCGAACACCCCGATACAGCAGGGCGTGCATCCCGGCTTGCAGATTAGCCAGTCGCCGCTACGCCACTCGGCATCGAGCAGCGCGGCATCGACAATCTGCACCAGCTTGTTGTCCTGTTGGGGGAGCATTACCTGTATCAAACTCGGATACCGCCCGCCTGTCAATGAAGGGCCTCGGGCGCGGATTGTTCTCCGTGTGCGCATCACATCTCCAGCGCCACAGCCAAGGGATCGTCGGCGACTGCGTCCACCAACCCGAAGCGCAGTGCGTCGCGTGCATGTAACTTTTCAGCAGCCAGAAACATCTGCAGGGCGCGGGCTTGGCCGAGGAGCCGCGGTAGGCGCTGCGTGCCTCCCCAGCCGGTGATGAGGCCCAGCGCCGCACCGCGATGGCCGAAAATGGCATGCGGTCCGGCGATGCGCTGCTGGCAAGCGAGCGCGAGATCGAGTCCGCCGCCCATGCAGTAGCCGTGGATCGCCGCGATACTCGCGGCAGGGAAGCCTGCGACGGCGTCCATGAGCCGCTGGCCCATTTGCGCGAAGTGGAAGGCGTTCGCGCCGTAAAGTTCCGCGATTTCATGCAGGTCGGCTCCGGCGGAGAAGAAGTGCGCACTGCCGGTGATCACCAATCGCGATGGAGGAGTGTCTGCAAGTTGTTGCACCGCGATGGTCAGGGCGCCGACTCGCGCACGGGTGAGACGATTCGTGCCATCGTCGGAGATCAGCCTCAGAATCGCGACGTCGCCCCGGCGCTCAACTTCGCACAACTTTTGGGGAGATTGGATGAGTGATTCCGGCACAGAGCAGAGTAGCAGACGGTGGACTTGCAACCTGGCACGCTGGAGATGACTCAGCCTGCCGTCACGCCGCGGGGCTTCACGTTGCTGCGGATGAACTCGATGATGGTGTCCATGGGCGTGCCGGGCTGAAATACTGCCGCCACACCTGCCTGCTTGAGTCCTTCGACGTCCTGGTCGGGGATGATGCCGCCGACTACCAGCAGCACGTCGTCCATGTGGTTCTGCTTCAGCAACTCGATGACGCGCGGCACGATGGCGTTGTGAGCGCCGGACAGGATGCTGAGGCCAATGACATCGACATCCTCTTGCAGGGAGGCGGTGACGACCATCTCCGGGGTTTGGCGCAGGCCGGTGTAAATGACTTCCATCCCGGCGTCACGCAGCGCGCGGGCAATGACTTTGGCGCCGCGGTCATGACCGTCGAGGCCGGGTTTGGCGACCAGTACGCGGATCTTGCGGTCAGTGGGCATGTTGGTTGTTCTCAGCGGTCAATCCACGCAATTTGCTGAACTGAGAATCATAAACCTTAGATATGCATTTCGTAACTACCGCGACGTTTTGCCGCTGCACACGGTCTTCACGATGCGCTTGGGCACCCAAATCACGGTGTCGCCCGAGAAGGTGCTGGGCAGAAGCCAATAAGGCCGGTCGACGGTGATGGTGTAGGTGTGCAAGCCGTCGGGCGAGGTCCAGGTGTAGTCCGTCAGCGCGATGCCTTCGCGGCTTGCGCGCAATTTGCTCTCGAATTCGTCCGGCGCGATTTTCTCCTGGTCGGAGATGGCATGCGCGGCAACCTGCCTGGGATCGCGAAGATAGTCGAGGTTTTCTGAGGGCTCGCGGCTCAGGCGCTGCAGCTTGTCTTCGTCCTCGCGCGCGGGCACAGCGATCTCGCTCACCGTGCACCCTTTCGCAGGTTTAGCGGGGGCATGCGATTCGGGAGCGAAATCCACCGGATCTTCAAGGCGGTTGGACACCAGTTCGACCTCCGAAATCACCAGCCGAGAGTTGGGGTGTTTGATCTCGCCGGACTTGGTGCCCACTGCCGGCCCGGCGAAAAATCGTCCGATAAGCGTAGCTCGCAGCATCTTGACTTTGCCGGACGCATTGGCCGAAGTCATCAGGCGTTGCATGGTGTCGTAGTCAGCGTCTTTCTTGAGAGGGACGGTGCCTGCCTCCAACCGTGCCTGTGGCAACCGGAACTGATCTTTGGGGTCGGTCGGGTTACCGCCAAACTCCAGCCGCAACGGGCCGTGATCGTCGGCGCAATCGTAACCGTGAGAGGTGAACTGCTCTGGGCCGTATAGGACCAGTCCCGGCACGCTAACCAGCGTGTCGCTGTACATGCCAGGGTTCTTCAGGAGCTCGCAAGGAGAGACGGACCAGGGGCGCTCCTGGGCGAGTGCGTGTGGAGACGCGAAAAAATAGGCAGCCGCAGCAAGACACACCCAGGCACGGGCGGCCGCAATCGATAGCTTTTGGACCATCCTGCTCAGTCTACGTGACACGGTTGCGGCGCGAGAAAGGCGTGACATTCTAGGTTGGCTAAGCATCGCTACGCGATGAATTTTCTGCAAGTGGATAGAAATTACACGGTGACCGGGTTTCATCAGTCTGTAAGTCGGTGGCCACTAGTCGGTTGCGTTATGGCACGGCATTTGCAAAGGGGTCTAATGGAGAGTGGAGGCAGAACCATGCATTCCAGAAGTCTGGCGGTAGCAGCCGTACTGCTGGCGCTGCTGTGTGTGAGCGGATGTCATAAGTCATCGACGCCAACCGCAACCGCTTCGAATTCCGCGGACCAGACCGCCGCGACGCAACCGGGCGCCAACCCAGCGGTCCAGGACGACCTTCCTGCGAACTCTTCGGCGGCGCCCGCGGCACAGGACCGTTCGGCCGCCCAGAACGAGGCCCCTCCCCCAAAGCTGATCATACCGGCGGGGACGCCGATTACCGTTCGTCTGCAACAGCGGCTTTCGAGTGCGTCAGCGGTGCCAGGCGAACGCTTTGAGGCCGTAGTTGACGAGCCGGTCGTGGTCGGAGGGCAGATCGTGGTGCCGGTCGGTGCCGAGGTGGAAGGCCATGTAACCGTCGTACACCACTCGGGACGGCTCCATCATCCCGGAGAATTGGGCCTGACCTTGGACAGGGTCACAGTTGACCAGCAAATTGTTAACCTCACCACCTCGCGTATAGTTGCGCGTGGCCGTTCACACAAAAAGCGCAACTGGGCGTGGATCGGAGGAGGCACGGGCGGGGGTGCGATCATCGGTGCGCTGGCGGCGGGAGGCAAGGGCGCGCTCATTGGCAGCGGCATTGGCGCGGCCGCAGGCACAACCACTGCGTTCTTCACCGGCAAGAAAAATGTAGTCTTCGATAACGAGCGGCGGCTGCAATTTCGTCTGAACCACGAGGTCAGCATGTTCGGGTAGATGAGAACCCCGGCGCGGCATATCCTTTTGACAATGTGACACATGATGTGTCACATTTTTGATTATGCCATCGGTTAACATGCGCGAACTGCGGAACACTCGCCGTCTCAAAGCCTGGCTGAAGGCCGGGAAGACAGTGGAGTTGCGGGATCGAGATCGCGTGATCGGGCGCATTGTTCCCGAGCGTCCGAAAGAAGAACCTGTGGAATTGCCCGACTTCGAGGCAAGGATGAAGGAGATTTTTGGAGACCGAGTTCTGCCTGGATCGGCCTTGCTCATTGAAGACCGGGAGCGTTCACGGTATTGAACGTCTACGCCGACTCCAGCCTTTTCGTTGCACTGTACCTGCCTGAAGCCCACTCTGGCGAAGCGCTGCGTCGCATAGGCGAGGGGAAGCGCATCTGGTTGACCCCGTTGCATCGAGTGGAGTGGAGCCAAGCGATCGCGCAGCATGTGTTCCGTCGGATAATTTCCAGCGAACAAGCGACAAAGGTGTACTCTGCCTTCGAAGCTAATCGCAAGTCGAACATGTTGGTGGAAGCGAACGTTCCGGAGGAAGCTTTCGAAAGAGCGGTGCAACTCGCCAGAGAGTACGGTCCCCAAATGGGGATGAGGACGCTCGATACACTGCACATTGCGAGCGCGCTGGAGCTTGGCGCGAAAGAGTTTTGGAGCTTCGACGAGAGGCAGAAAGGATTAGCAAAGACTGTAGGGCTTTCAACCTCTTGAACCCGCAGTTTACGCGAACGTGCTCTCTTCGTACGTCCCGTACACCTCGCGCAGGGCGTCGCAGATTTCGCCCACAGTGGCGTACGCCTTCACGGCATCGACTATGAACGGCATCGTGTTCAAGGGCGAAATCGTGCCGTCGGCGGGAGCTTGCGGCTCCTGCGCGGCGGCTTTCTTCAGCGCTTCGAGACACCGGCGGACTTCGTCATTGGAGCGGCGAGCACGCAGTTTCTTCAGCTTCTCGCTCTGCTGACGAGCGACGGACTCGTCGATGTAGAGGATGTTTGGCGCCGGCTCTTCGACTACGAACTCATTGGCGCCGACGGTGATTTTCTCTTTTGCCTCGGTGGCGCGCTGAAACTGGTAGCTGGCCTCGGCGATTTCTTTCTGGGGATAGCCCTTCTCGATGGCCGCGACCATGCCTCCCAAAGCATCGAGCTTGTCGAAGTAGTCGAAGGCGCCCTTGTCCATGTCGAGGGTCATGCGCTCGACGAAGTACGAACCACCGAGCGGATCGACGGTCTGCGCCACACCGGATTCGTAGGCGATGATCTGCTGCGTGCGCAGCGCGATGCGGACGGCTTCTTCGGTGGGCAGGGCAAGGGCTTCGTCGTAGCTGTCGGTATGGAGCGACTGCGTACCGCCCAGCACCGCGGCCAGCGCCTGGATGGCGACACGCGCGATGTTGTTCATGGGCTGCTGCGCGGTGAGCGATACGCCGGCCGTTTGCGTGTGGAAGCGCATCAGCCAGGTGCGGGCGTTCTTCGCGCCGAAGCGGTCCTTCATCAGGCGATACCAGATTTTGCGTGCGGCGCGATACTTGCCGATCTCTTCGAAGAAATCGTTGTGTGCGTTGAAGAAGAAACTGAGGCGGGGGCCGAACTCGTCCACGTCGAGGCCGCGGCGGCGCGCCCACTCGACGTACTCGACGCCGTCATAAATCGTGAAAGCCAACTCCTGCAGCGCAGTCGAGCCGGCTTCGCGAATGTGGTAGCCGCTGATGGAGATGGTGTTGAACCTCGGCGTGAACTTTGAGCCGAACTCGAAGGTGTCGATCACCAGGCGCATCGACGGCGCCGGCGGATAGATGTATTCCTTCTGCGCGATGTATTCCTTGAGGATGTCGTTCTGGATGGTGCCGGAGATCTTCTCCCAGCTCGCGCCCTGCTTCTCCGCCACCGCGAGGTACATCGCCCACAACACCGATGCGGGCGAGTTGATGGTCATCGACACCGTGGTCTTCTCCAGGTCGATGCCGTTGAAGAGGATTTCCATGTCCTCGAGCGAGTCGATAGCGACGCCGCATTTCCCCACCTCGCCTTCGCTCATCATGTGGTCGCTGTCGTAGCCCATGAGCGTAGGCAGATCGAAGGCGACCGAGAGTCCCTGACCGCCGTGCGCCAGCAGGTACTTGTAGCGCTCGTTGGTCTCCTCAGGCGAGGCGAAACCGGAGAACTGACGCATCGTCCACATCTTGCCGCGATACCCGCTGGCGTGAATGCCGCGGGTGTAGGGCGGTTGGCCGGGATAGTTCAGATACTGGTCGTAAGCCCAGTCTTCTGGCAGATCGGCCTCCGTGTAGAGCCGGCGGATGGGCATGCCAGAAACGGTAGTGAAGCGGGCATGGCCGTGTTCGTCGACGTTGACGCCCGTGGGCGCGCCGATAGGCTTCTCCGGAGACTTCTCCAGGGACGGTGCGAGCGACTCCTCCGCCCATTGCTGTTCGGACTCGGTGGGCTGGCGGCCGTTCTCGAAGAGGTCGGCGGCAGGCGATTCGGCAAGGGCTTTCCCGGTCGGTTTGGTGCTCTCAGGCATGAACTACCCCATGGTTTCGGCGGACGTTGCAGTTTAGTAGATGATACGGTGGGCAGCAAGGGCGCGGATGTATCGCACCGGAGCGTGACCGGCGTCACCGACAACCGAAACTTGCGGTACCATCATCGTCCCATGAGTCAAAGCGTTTTGTGTTGCGATTGCCCGGATTGCCGCAGCGAGATCATCGTGAACCTCAAAACGTCACACCGGCCGTTCGGCGACATCCAGAAGATGCTGTACCGGCTGGTGTGTCGCACCTGCGGACTGGCGTTCGACGTCCATTTCGAGGACCTGCAGTTGCGCGAAAAGTCGGAAGACGAGATCAGAAATCGCAACCGGGTGACGACCTTCGCGCGGGGGTAGCGCGAACACGCTTCAGGCAGATCACGGCATAGGCCGATTTCGTCCCAACTCCCACGCCTTCGCGTACTTCCAGCTTACATAGGTTGCATGATAGGCATGCAGGAGCAAGCCCTCGCGGCCGTCGAGGAAACCCCCGCGCAGGGCGTAGTTGTAGAGGAACGTGAGCTTCGGTCGCAGGGCGATGTCGATGAGGCTGAAGCCGCGCGGGCGTTTCGCGGCGGTCATCTGTGCGCCCAGCGAGGAGTAGCGGTTCATGTGCTCGATGTAGCTGTCGAGCGTGGGATAGGCGTGGTGCAGCAGATGGCTCTGAAGGCGGGCGGTAGTGCCGTCCAGCTTCATGTCCTCGTGGACTGGCCGGGTCTCATACTGGCCGGAGCCACGGCGGAAGAGCCGCAGTTTAGGGTCGGGATAGTATCCGCCGTGGCGAATCCATCGTCCGAGAAAGAAATTTTTGCGCGGGACCCAGAAGCCAGCCACCGAAGGATTAGCCGCGAGCACGGACCGGATTTCGTCGGCTAAGGCCGGCTCGACCTCCTCGTCGGCGTCGAGCGAGAGAATCCAGTCCCCCGTGGCTTTGGCTAGCGCGGAGTTCTTCTGCGCTGCGAATCCTTTCCACTCTTCCTGGTGGAACTTTGCGTGGAAGGATTCAGCGACCTCGCGGGTGCGGTCGGTGGAGCCGGAGTCGAGAACGATGATCTCGTCCGCCCAGGCGACGCTGGCCAGGGTGCGCGCGAGGTTGGCTTCCTCGTTCAGGGTGATGATGACGATGGAGAGAGTCAAGCAATCCCATGCTAACCGCGCCGCCTTCCAGCCCGAAACAAAAAAGGCATGCCGCCCGAAAAAGGGCGGCACGCGACAAGAAGCTCAACCAACGTCCGCTATTGCTTGGGAGGGTTCGCAGACGGCGGCGGCTGGCTCGGCGCCGGAGCGGAGGTGCCCGTAGGCGTGCCGGGTACAATGCCCGGGACCTTCGGCATCTTCGTCACCTTGCCGGATTCCGCGTCGGCCAGGTTGATGCCCAGCTTGGTGAGCGTGTCTGCGGTAAACAGATCGAGCTGCACCCGCGATTTTTCGTAGTTGGTGGCGGCGGCCAGCACGTTGGACTCGGCCTGGGTCAGTGCGCTCGACGCCTGCAGGACGAGGGTGGAAGTTGAGGCCCCCAAGGAGTACTTCTTCTGTTCGGCGTCCAGGTTCTGCTTGGCGTAATCGCGGGCCGCAATAGCAGCCTGCAAGGCGGCGTAATTCTGCTGGAGCGCAAATTGAGCGTTGCGGACCTGCAAGGTAATCGTGTTGGCTTGCTGCTGCGCCGACAATTCGGCCTGCCTATACTCGATCACCGAGCGTACCTGGTCGGCCTGGTTCTGCCGGTTCCGCAGCGGGATGTTGATATTGACGCCGACTCCCTTGTCAGGCGCCGAACTGTTGAACATATTGCCAAAGGCATGCCAATAACCTGTGTCGGGAATGGATCCCGCGGGCAGGCACTGGCTGGGCGGCGCCGCCGGGTTGCCGCACGTGATGTAAGGATTCTGGTCACCCGCCAGGCCGGTCCCACCATAGAAGGCGAACACGTCCACGGTCGGCAGTTGCAGGTTCTTGATGGCCCTCAATCCTACCTGCCGATTCGTCAGGTTCAACCGGGATTGGATGATCTCTGGGCGGTTTTTCAAGGCCGTATCGATGAGTTGCTCCACCGGCGGTACCTGGAAGGGCTCATTAATCTGCAGGGTATCGGTCGGAACGACCGGGGCGTTTGCCAGTATCGAGTCGGTGTTGTTTCGCGTGATCGCGTTCTTCATCAGCAGCTGCTGTAGCTGCAGATTGGTCTGCGAAACGATCAGGTTCTGCTTGGCGGTGGCCACGGAGCTTTGCGACTGCACCACCATGATCGGCGCGAGGGTGCCGATCTCTACCTGCTTCTCGGTGTCCGACAACGTCTTTTCCGCCAGCTCCAGAGCCCGTTGCTGCACTTTTACATTTTCGTAGGCATTCACCAGGTCCCAGTAGATGTTTTCGATCTGGGAAACCGTCGTCATGATCTGGTTCTGGTAGGCGGCATCCATGATGGCGCGGTCGTTGCGCGCGATACGGATCCAGCGCAGGTTTGAGTTAAAGCCGAATCCCTGCAGCAGGTGCTGGCGCAACTGGAACTGAAAGTTGGAGGTGAGGACAGGGTTGACGGTGTTGAAAAAAGAATTGGTGCTGATGCGGGAGTTGTTATAGCCGACCGACATAAGGGTGCCGGTGGGAAAGCCCTGCGTGTAAAGGATGTTGGCGGTCGTCGTGGCCTGATTCAACGCCGTGGCGCCGGCGAAAACGTTGGTTGTCGGCGAAATCGCGTGTTGTTCCTCACCGGTTCCCGTAAGCACCGGATCGAAGTTGTCGATGGGCGCGCCTTCGCCCTGGGTTGAGGCGACGATACCTGCCGCACCGGCCCCGGCCCCGCCAACGCCGATTGACCCGCCGCCTGCTCCTCCTCCGACAGTACTAGACGTGGCTGTACTGCCCGCCCCGCCCGGCGTTCCTTGTACCAGGCCGGTGTTGACACCGAGGGCCGGAGACCCGGAACTGGTGCGCAGAATGTCTACGTCCGCGGTGATCAGGTTATAGCGCTGAATGGCGATGTCTAGATTGTTTTCCAGCGCGAGGGCGACGGCTTCGTCCAGCGATAAATAGATCTTGCCGTCACGAACGACCTGGTCGATGAGCGGCGAATTGGTGAAATTCACCCGCGGCATGTTCCGCACTCCCCACACGGACCAGAACTTGGGCCACTGTGACTGTCCCTTCGAGTAGTTTTGGTCGGAGTAGAGCTTGTAGGCATTGCCTTGCGGTTTTGGGGCTTGCGGCAACGGTTTCACGGCGTCCCCCAACGGAATGGGAGCCGGCGGCGTGGTTGGAGCCGGTTCCTGCGCGAAGCTTACACCGGCTAGTGTCGCCGCCAGAATCAGCGCAAGGGACTTGCGGACCGCCACATTCACAAAACGAAAAACTGGCATTCCCTCTTCTCCAGAAAAGTGCATGTGAACTCAATGTCCTTCGTGAGAATTCCTGTCGCCTGTCTCTAATACGGACCAGATCTCGGGAAGGTTCACCTCCAACCTGGCGCGAGACGGCAACAAAATCGATTAGGGCCTCGTAACTTGCAGTAATGGCATAGTATAGCTGACGCGGCAGCACGAAAGCGGTGCGCCCAGACAAGCTTTACACGTCTTAACATTGGGCTGAGCATTGCCATTTTCGCGGCTGGGACGAAGCTGTGACTCGCAACCTGAAGATCACCTTGGCCTATGACGGCTCCGAGTTCCACGGATGGCAGATCCAGCCAGGTCTGCCCACGGTACAAAGGACGCTTGCCGACTGCCTGGGACGGATCACCGGCGAAAATGTCCTGCCGCAGGGGGCAGGCCGGACAGACGCGGGCGTGCACGCTCTGGCACAAGTTGCGTCCGTCCGGCTGGAGTCACCAATCCCAGAACGGAACTTGCTGATTGCGTTGAACGACATTCTGCCTAGGGCGATTCGGGTCACCGGTGTAGAAATAGTTGAAGACAATTTTCACGCTCGCCATTCAGCGACGGCCAAGAGCTATCGCTACCGTATCTACCGGGGCGAGATATGTCCGCCGTTTCTGGCGCACTATGTACATCACGACCCTTACCCCATGGACGAGGACGCTATGATTCGGGCGTCGGAATTCGTCGTTGGCACCTTTGATTTCACCTCGTTTGCGGCCTCGGACCCCGAACGCTCCGCGCGCCTGGCCGAACAGCGGGCCTTGCCGAAGAGTGTTGCGGGCGGCTCAAGCGCGGTGGCCGAGCACGCCCCGATGGATTCCCTTGGAGAACTTGGGGCGCAGGGCGCCAACCCCGACAACGAAGACACCACCGATACGTTGAGCCACAAACAGGGGAATGTGCGTACCGTCCACTCATCCTTTTGGGCGCGCACCCCGGAGGAGTACAGCTACACCATTCGCGGCAACGGGTTTCTGCACCATATGGTGCGAAACCTGGTGGGAACCTTTCTCCAGGTGGGTAAGGGTTCCCTCAAGGCGGAGGACGTCCCCGCCATTCTGGCCGCCGAAGATCGAAGTGCTGCCGGGGCCACGGCGCCCGCCTGTGGCCTATATTTGGTTGGCGTGGAGTACGGACCCTTATGAGCTCGATTACGCAGGTCGCAACCCGGGAAACCCTTATTAGCACTAATCCAGCCACTGGCGAGGGCCTGGACGAACTCGCTTGCGCCACGCCACAGGAGGTTCATGAGGCCGTACGGCGCGCCCGACAAGCCCAGCCAGAATGGGCGGCATTGCCCGTCAAACAACGAGTCGCTGTGCTCAAGCGCTTTCAGAAGAAACTGTGCGAAAGACGCGACGATGTGGCGAAGCTGATCTCGCGCGAGGCAGGCAAGCCCACGGTTGAGGCGCTGAACACCGAGGTCATCGTCGTCCTCGATTCAGCCGAGTTCTGCATTCGCACCGCGCAACGCTTCCTGCGCGACCAAGCGCTTCCGCACGACAACCTTGCGATGAAGACCAAGCGCGGCAAGTTGGTGCGTGAACCCTACGGCGTCATCGGGATCATCGCCCCGTGGAACTATCCCTTCTCGACGCCCGCCATTGAGACACTGGCCGCGCTAGCCATGGGCAATGCCGTGGTGCTCAAGCCCTCGGAGTTCACTCCCCTGACTGCGCTGGAATTGCAGAAGCTGCTGGTGGCGGCGGGACTCAATCCGGACCTTATGCAGGTGGTCATCGGCACCGGCGCGGTGGGCGGCACATTGCTCGAAGCGGATATCGACAAGGTCGTCTTCACGGGAAGCGTGGCCACGGGCAAACGCGTGGCTGAAGCGGCGGCCAAGAGGTTGCTCCCCATGCTGCTGGAACTGGGCAGCAAGGACCCCATGATCGTGCTGGAGGATGCCGATCTCGACGTGGCCTCCAGCGGCGCGGTATGGGGCGCAATGATGAATTGCGGGCAGACCTGCCTGTCGATCGAGCGCTGCTACGTGCAGCGCAGCGTATATGAGAAATTTACCGAATTGTGCCGGCAGAAGATCGAGAAGCTCCGGGTGGGTGAGGGATTGGCTTCCGAGGTGGAAGTGGGGCCCATGATCCACGAGCGGCAGTTGCGCACCGTGGAAGACCACGTGAATGACGCGGTGTCGCGCGGCGCCAGACTGCTGGCCGGCGGACGCCGCTTGACCGAGCTCGGTCCAAACTTCTACGCGCCAACCTTGCTCGCGGATGTGACGCAGGACATGCGCATCATGCAGGAGGAGACCTTCGGGCCTGCGCTTCCGATAGCGCCCTTTGACACCGACGACGATGCCGTGCGCCTGGCCAACGATAGCCAGTTTGGGCTGGCTGCCAGCGTTTGGACAAGCAGTCGCAAGCGCGGCGAAGCGCTAGCAGGCCGCATCAAGGCTGGGACCGTAATGGTGAACGATGCCATATCGGCATTCGGCATTGCCGAGGCCCCGCATGGCGGATTCGAGCAGAGCGGCATAGGTCGAGCTCACGGCGAACTCGGACTGGCGGAGATGGTGCTGATCAAATACGTGGACGTGGACCTTCTGCCGCGAATGAAGAAAGTCTGGTGGTACGGCTACAGCGCAGAGTTTTATGAGCAGATGTCCGGGTTCATCGATATGCTGTTCGCGCCAGGTTTGGTGAGGCGCATCAAGGGCGCGCTAGGGGCCATGGGAGCACTGCGGCGGAAGAACAGGCTGTAGCTGGGATTCCGGAGTCCATGGTTCGCGCACCAAGCTGGGTTACAATGTGCCGTTGCTGTTATGGCGGCGAGTGACGATTTTCGCGCCGCTTGCGAAAGCTCGAAACTCGCACGAGAGGGCCCGCCGTCACTATGCCAGAGCCGAACCAACCGCCGCAATTACCGAAACACAAAGTGAAGTACAAGATGCCGTTGCAGCGCGCCTGCAACGAAAAGGACGACAAGGGTAAGCTGTGCGGCGGACACCTGAAACGCTGGTACTATACCGCGGACGTCGTGGAACAGGCCTGCGCCGACGTGCGTGAGGCCTACGGAGATCACGGCGAGGTTTACCGTTGTGAGCATTGCAAGACGCTCTACCTTCCCAGCGCCGCAGAGCCGCGCGGCAAGAACGTGGCCGGAGTCGGCAAGTTGTCGGTGTTTGGAGTGACGGTAGTGCCCAAGACTCCGCCCGCTGCCGGATTGCCGGCTGCGGCGGAAAGCAAAGAGTAATGCTCGCCAGACGAGGGTTTGCAACCCTGTAGACTTCAGTGTCATCTGTTTTGGTGTGACATAGGGTATCGGTGCCGTGGGGGCGCCGGGAACCGGCAAATCAGCCGGAGTTGGCGAGATGGAAGAGGACCGTGCCGGCCGAAGTCTCTGAGCTCATCTACGACTGGAACAAAGTCTATGGGGGTTCCACGAAGCCCGCAGGTCCTGTGTTGCTCAACGACGAGTCGCTGCGCGACGGGCTGCAGTCGCCCTCGGTCCAGGATCCCTTCATCGAAGACAAGATCGAGATCCTCCACCTGATGGAGGCACTCGGCATCAACATGCTCGACATCGGACTTCCCGGCGCCGGGCCGCGCGCGGAAGCGCACTGCGAGGCGTTGGCGAACGAGATAGGCCGGGCCAAGCTAAAAATCAAGCCGAACTGTGCCGCCCGCACCCACGAGAACGACATCCGTCCCATCATAGAGATTGTCCAACGCACCGGCGTGCCCATCGAAGCGGCAACCTTCATCGGGTCGAGCCCCATCCGCCGCTATACCGAAGACTGGACCGACGACTTCCTGCTGCGCACGACGGAGGCAGCCGTAAAGTTTGCTGTATCGCATGGCCTCGAAGTGATGTACGTCACCGAGGACACCACGCGCTGCGACCCGGAGACGATTCGCCGCCTGTATTCCAACGCTATCAATTGCGGCGCTCACGCCATCGTCATTTGCGATACTGCTGGACACGCCACCCCCATGGGCACGGTGGCGCTGATGCATTTCGTGGTGAATGAAGTGGTGAAGCCTTCAGGCCGCGACATCCGCGTTGAGTGGCACGGGCATTGCGACCGCGGACTGGCCGTGGCCAACGCCATCGCCGCGCTGGTGGCAGGTGCCCACGTCGTTCATGGGACTGCTTGCGGCATCGGCGAACGGGTCGGCAACACCCAGATGGACCAGATGCTGGTCAATCTGAAGCTCATGGGCATCGAGCCGTGGGCGAGCCAGGACCTGAGCCGATTGAAGGACTATTGCGTGGCGGTCTCGCGTGCCACCGGCGTTCCGATTCCGCACAACTACCCGGTGGTGGGTGAGGACGCTTTCAAGACCGCGACTGGAGTGCATGCAGCGGCGGTCATCAAGGCTTACAAGAAGAACGACGAAATGCTGGCCAACAGCATTTACTCGGGCGTGCCGTCACACTTCTTCGGACTGAAGCAGATCATCGAGATTGGCCCGATGAGCGGCAAGTCGAACGTGCACTTCTGGCTGCAGCAGCGGGGAATTGCCGACAGAGCCGGACTGGTGGACCGGATCTTCGAGCGGGCTAAGCGGTCGGCGCGCAACTTGACCGAGGCGGAGATCCTGGAATGCTGCCGCGCGGAGGGCGTGGCAATCTCCGTCGCGTCCTGACGCGCATCGCATGCCCTATGGTGACACTTGTGTCCTGCCGGGCCAAACGTATTACCATCACTCATGGCCCTCGGCCCTCAGCAACGCACGCAATTGGAGCAAGCCATTTCAACCGGGGCGGTCGAACCGCAATCCGCGCGCTCAGCGCAGCAAATCGTGGCCGGTCTGGCGGAACTCCGCCCGGTACACGAGGCCTTTGCCTGGTTTCGCGCTAATGCCCGCGAACTCGAAGACCTCCAACTCGAGGTGACCGCCATTCCTGCGCCACCTTGGGGCGAAGCCGAACGCAGCGGGTGGCTGAAGGAGCGCTTTGAGCAGGCAGGACTCGCCGAGGTGCACCAGGACGAATTGGGAAACGTCTTCGGCGTCCGGCCTGGCGCCGACCCTGCCGCGCACTACGTCGGGCTGAGCGCCCACCTCGACACCGTCTTTCCGCCTGCGACCCCAATCCATGTGAGCCGCGATGGCGGCAAGCTGCTGGGGCCAGGAATCTCCGACAATGCCTCGGGAATCATTGCGCTGCTGGCCATGGCCAATGCCCTTCGTGAGGCGAATATTTCGAATTCCGCGCCCATTCTCTTCATTGGCAATGTGGGCGAGGAGGGTGAGGGCAACCTGCGCGGCATGCGCCACGTCTTTGACCAGCCAAAGTGGTTCAACTCGATTGGGGCGCTGGTGGCCCTCGATGGCGCAGGCACCGACACCATCATCGCTGAAGGCCTCGGCAGCCGCCGCTACCAGATCACGGTGCGCGGCACCGGAGGGCACTCCTGGAGCGACTTTGGTGTGCCGAACCCGATCGTAGCCATTGCGCGCATCATCGACCGTTTCAGCCGGACGGCGGTGCCCAACACACCCAAGACCACCTTCAACATCGGCACGGTGCAGGGCGGGACGTCGGTGAATTCGATACCGCAGGTCGCATCCATGCGTGTGGACACGCGCTCGGCCTCGGTGGAGCAGTTGGATCGCCTGGAGAGCGTTTTGCGCGACGCCGTGAAGGAAGTCACAGCAGAAACCAGCGGGCGGAGAAAGGATGATGCACTTACCCCGGAAATATCGCTCATTGGCGACCGTCCGGCAGCCGACCTGCCGGCCGACTCGCGTCTGCTCAAGCTGATTCGCGCGGTTGATGCTCAACTGCACAACAGCGCTCGCATACAACGCGCTTCGACCGACGCCAACATCCCGTTGTCCCTGGGTCGCGAGGCCATCGCCATTGGTGCCGGCGGCAAGGGCGGCGGAGCGCACACCGTCAACGAGTGGTACGACCCATCTGGCCGCGATCTCGGACTGAAACGCATCCTCCTCCTCACTCTGGCCTGGTCAGGAGTTTCGCACGAATGAAATTGTTCAACCTCTTCGTTCTGCTACCTGCTGCGGCCACCCTGATTCTTGCCACCCGCTCATACTCTGCGGAAAACAACGCCCAGCCACCCGACACGATTCTCCTCAATGGAGACATCTACACCCAAGCCAATCCGCCGCGTGCGCAAGCCATGGCTATTCGCGACGGACGCATCGTGGCAGTCGGCTCAAACGACGAAATCCGGAAGCTCGAAGGCGGTCACACTAGGGTCGTGGATTTGGATGGTCACTTCGTCATGCCCGGATTCAATGACGCGCACCTGCATCTCGCCGCCGGCGGCTTCGAGAAGCTGAATGTCGATCTCGTGGGGGCACAGAACCTGCGGGACATGCAGCACCGCATCGGCCTGAAGGTGAACCACGCCACCGCCGGCGAGTGGATTGTCGGCCGGGGTTGGGACCACACCCTATGGCCAGGCCAGGTGCTGCCCACGCGCCAGGATATCGACATCATGACGAATGGGCATCCGGCAATTTTCGTGCGGATCGATGGACACATCGCGATTGCGAATACCGCCGCGCTCCGGGCGGCAGGCATCACCGGCAAGACGCAAGCCCCGCAAGGAGGCAAGATCGACCTCGACGCCAAGAGCGAACCGACCGGCATTCTGCGGGAATCAGCGCAGCAGTTGGTGCTCGTCAAGGTGCCGCCGCCAACCCAGGCGCAGCGCCGCCAGGCGGCTGAACTCGCACTGGCCAATGCCGCTCGTTGGGGAGTTACCTCCGCGCAGGACAATTCATCGTGGAACGACTTCCTGGTTTACGAGGAACTGGAGCGGGAGGGCAAACTCACGCTGCGTATCAGCGAATGGCTGAACTTCGCCGATCCTGTGGACCAGTTGCAGCAGCACCGGGCGCACCATCCGGCGGACGACGCTGTGCTGAACACCTCCATGCTCAAGGGCTTCATGGATGGCTCACTGGGCTCGCATACGGCTGCGTTGCTGGCTCCTTACGCCCACGAGCCAGGCAACTCGGGATTGCCGCAGTACCAGCAGGACCACCTGAACCAGATGGCAATTGAGCGCGCTGATGCGGGATTCCAGATGGGTTTCCACGCCATCGGTGACCGGGCCGCGCAGATGGCGCTGGACGCTTTCGCCGTAGCCGAAGCCAGCCCGAAGGCGCATGCTGCGGAGGGTGCAACGTCGCCGCGGGATTTCCGCTTTCGCATCGAGCACGACCAGGTTATTGCCCCCAGCCAGTTCGCGCAGTTCAAGAAGCTGGGCGTCATTGCCTCGGTGCAGCCGTGTCACTTGTTGACCGACATGAATTGGGCCGAGGAGCGCATCGGGCCCCAGCGGGCCAAAACCTCGTATCCCTGGAAGCAGTTCCTCGACAATGGTGTTCCTCTGGCATTCGGCACCGATTATCCAGTCGAGCCCATCAATCCGTTTCGCGGGCTTTATGCTGCCGTAACCCGCAAGAACGAGGCAGGGACCAAGGAGTATTACCCGGAACAGAAGCTCATGATCGAGCAGGCTCTAGCTGCGTACACTATGGGTTCGGCTTATGCCGAATTCGCCGAGAAGACGAAGGGAACACTGGCTCCGGGCATGCTGGCCGACTTTGTGGTTCTCGACCGCGACTTAACCAAGGTGCCGCCTCCTGAAATTCTCAAAACCCAGGTCCTGCGCACCGTGGTGGGCGGAAACACCGTGTACTCCGCCAGACCATAGGACCGGATGAGACATCGTTAGATGCCCTGCATAGGCATTGCGGACGGCTGGTAACCACTGGTCCGGCAGATGCGTCTAACAGGGCTGCGAACTCTCGGTGGTTCATCCCCCTCACAAAGCAGCGGTTCCGTGCAGCAACGTATAATTTAAGTTTGGGTTAGTTAGTTGGAGGAGATGCAATGGATCGGCAACCTATGGGATTCGGCGAGAGGATAAAGGCGAACCGTTTCGCTTCGACCCTCGTAATCCTGGCGACGCTCTCGCTGGGCATCGTGATTGGCACCGTGGTTTCTACGGGTGTAAAGGGCAAGGAAAAAGCGGTTTCTTCTGCCGACGCAACTCCCCTGCAAGTGCCTTCGCCCCAGCAGCTTTCCAATCAGTTCTCGCAGATCGCGCGCCAACTCGAGCCGACGGTGGTCAACATTAACACCGAGTCCACCATCAAGAACCCTCATCGCCGCGATGGGAGGGGAATGCCCGGAGCACCCGATGACGACGGCGGTGGTGGCGATGACAATCCCATGCAGGATTTCCTGGATCGCTTCTTTGGTGGCCAGGGAGGTCAGGGCCTCGGCCAGGGCGGTGACAGCCAGGATTTGCGTGAGCGCTCGCTGGGTTCAGGCGTCATTGTCGATTCCAAGGGTTACATCGTTACCAATGCGCATGTGGTGGAGAAGGCGGACCGCATCCGAGTCAGGCTGATGAACGATCCCGCGACTGTGACCTACGACGCGACGGTGATTGGTAGCGACAAGGAAACCGATCTCGCGGTCATCAAGATTGACGCCAAGAAGTCCCTGCCAGCCGCGAAAATGGGCAATTCCGACGGCATGCAGGTGGGAGACTGGGTGCTGGCCATCGGCAGCCCGTTCGGTCTCGAAGAAACTGTAACCGCCGGCATCGTTTCGGCGCGGGGTCGCAACATTGTTCCGCAGCGGCAGTTCCAGTCGTTTATCCAGACCGATGCGGCCATCAACCCCGGCAACTCAGGTGGACCGCTGGTCAATATGAACGGCGAAGTCATCGGCATCAATACGGCGATCTTCACCAGCGCGGGCGGCTACCAGGGCGTCGGCTTTGCCATGCCTTCCAACACCGTGGTGCAGGTGTACAACCAGCTCATCGGGCCCGACCACAAGGTGTCGCGCGGCTCCATCGGCGTGGAGTTCAACGCTGTACCCAACCCGGCTGTGCAACGGGTCTACGGCGTCTCCAGCGGCGTCACCATCGCAAACGTAACCCCCAGCGGTCCGGCTGCCAAGGCTGGACTGCTGACCGGCGACACCATCGTCTCCGTCAATGGTAAGTCTGTCGCCACGGGTGACGAACTGGTGGCTGACATCTCCGCCCTCAAGCCCGGCAGTACCGCGAAGCTTGGCTATGTGCGCAACGGAAAGCAGAGCACGGTGGACGTGACCATTGCCGACCGCTCGAAGCTCTTTGCCAGCCGCTTGGGTGAGGAAGACGAAGGGGGCGAGGAGGCCAAACCCCAGGAAAGCAAGCTGGGCATCAACGTGCGCGACATCACGCCCGAGCTGGCAGACCGCATGAAGCTGCCCAACACCAAGGGCGTGATCGTGCAGGATGTCAAGCCCGGCGGTTTTGGCGACAACGTCGGCGTTAGCCGCGGCGACGTCATCCTGGAAATCAACAAGCAGGCGGTCAACAGCGAGGATGACTTCCGCAAGCTGCAGTCGCAGCTTAAGACCGGACAGGACGTCGTGCTGCTCGTCAGGCCGCGCGGGCTCGGTCCAAACGCCGGTACCGTCTTCATGGGCGGAACATTGCCATAACTCGGAAGGGGCCTCAGGCAGTCCCCGGCGGTATATTCAAGCCGCTTTTGGCGGAGGTTGCTCTGCCAAGAGCGGTTTGGGAATAGCCCTTGGGGCGCACCGTTTCGGAACTCCCAGCTCGTTTTTCCTGTTCCCAAATCTATGAATGGGTGATTACAATGGGCTGTGTGCTACAGGAATTCATAGATTTCCCCCGAGGTGCGTTGCTTGCGCATTAGTCTAGGAATTCTCCAATCGGCTGCTATTACTGCCCTGTCCATGCTGTTGGCGGGAAATGCTATAGCAACGACAGCGGCAAACAAGCCGTCCAAATCAGCCACGAGTTCTCATAAAGCGTCGAAGTCCGGAAAAAGCTCCAGCAGCAAATCGAAGAAGAAGAAAAAGTCTGCCAAGTCTGCCTCCCACGGGCAGCGCGGCATCGACGCAGAACGCACCACCCAGATTCAGGCGGCTCTCATCCGCGAGCACTACCTGACTGGGGAGCCAACCGGCAAATGGGACCAGTCCACCAAAGACGCGTTGGCTCGATTCCAGGAGGCGAACGGCTGGCAGACTAAGTCTGTGCCCGATTCACGTGCCCTGATCAAGTTGGGATTGGGCCCCGACAAGAAGGGACTGCTGAATCCGGATACGGCGGTTATGACCTCTCCCCATGAGCTCGGCACTCCGCATGATGGTGTTCCCGGAGGCTCTTCGCAGCAGTAGTACCCCGATTCCTAAAAGTATTCTTGAGCGGCTTTGCAGGCCGCTGAATAAGTCCATTTCGCGCTGCCTTGTATCAGGGCACGACTTCAGTCGTGCCGTTCAGCCCTTTATTTTTGACCCTCCGCGCGGAATTTAGTCCACGCCACAGCGATGCTTCGGACCTTTTCAGCAGCCTCTTTGACCGTGCTTTCTTGTTTTGGGAGCGATTGCCCATCTCGGGATCGATGGTCGTGCTGCGGTCGATTCTGAGGTTTCGATCTACCACTTTCGATGTACAATCTTCTCGCGCCGGGGCTGGTCGTCTGCAGGGAACGCTAGGACCTAACCGACAAATTCGCCAGTAGCAATGCCATCCCGCATTGGAGGAGGAGCCTGTGAAGTGTAAGAGTTGGTTGGCCGTTCTGATTCTGGTTGTCTTGTGTGTCCCCTTAGCCGATTTGCAAGCGCAGGCGCCAGCATCGACTTCGGCGGCGGCCCCGGCGGCCCAGGGTAGGAAAAAACGGGTCGCAGTGTTCGACTTTGATTACGCGACTGTGCAGTCATACTCGTCAGCCGCGTTCGGAACCAACGTCGACGTTGGACGAGGAATCGCCGATCTGACCGTCAAGTATCTGGTGCAGGACGGTACGTATTCCGTGATTGAACGCCAGGCAATGGACAAGATCCTGCGCGAACAGAACTTCTCCAATAGCGACCGTGCGGATCCAAATTCGGCGGCCAAGATCGGCAAGCTGCTCGGCGTGGATGCCATTATCGTGGGGAGCGTTACCCAATTCGGAAACGAAACCAAGAACACCGGCGTGGGCGGATCCGGCGGCGGCTGGGGCGGCTACGGCTTGGGAGGATTCAAGCATAAGGACTCGAAGGCCATCGTGGCGGTGGACGCGCGCATCGTCAACATCGACACGGCCGAGATCATGGGTGTGGCGGAAGGCAAAGGCGAATCCAGCCGCTCGAGCACCTCGTTGCTCGGCGGCGGCGGCAACTGGCACGGCTGGGGAGGCGGGGCTGTGGACTTCGGCAGCAGCGACTTTCAGCAGACCATTCTCGGCGAAGCCGTGAATGCCGCCGTCAAGCAGATGAGTGGCGAACTCATTGCCGACAATACCAAACTGGTGGCGCGTACCGTGAACGTTGAGGGTCTCGTGGCGGCGGTGGACGGTGGCCAGATCGTGCTGAATGTCGGCGCCAAAGCCGGCCTGAAGGTAGGAGATCAGCTCACCGTCGAACGAGTCACCAAGGAGATCAAGGATCCATCGACCGGTCAGGTCATTCGGCGCCTGGCTTCGCCCGTGGGCGTAATTAAGCTGACGGATGTGGACGCGATCTCCGCGGTCGGAACGGCGGTATCGGGGTCGGGCTTCAAAGTGGGTGATGCCTGTAAGACCGTGACCCAATAACGGCGATTGAGTCTGAATCACGCAAGGCGCGGCGCGAGTCGCGCCTTCGGTGTGTCTGCATGCTAGGCAAGCATGGCTTCCTGAATGGCCTCTCCCACTTGTTTCACCGCCCATCGAATTTCGTCGGCGGTGATCACCGCCGGCGGCGCAATCATGACGTGGTCGCCGCAAGTGCCGTCCACGCACCCCTGCATGGGATAGAGCAGCACCCCGCGCTTCATGGCGCAGTCATTTACGCGCGCGGAGAACTTCTTGTCCGCAGGGTACGGTTCCTGCGATTTCTTGTCCACGACAAACTCGACCGCCCACATTAGCCCCAGCCCGCGCACATCGCCCACGCAGTCGAGCTTCCACAACTTCTGTAGTTCGTCTCGCAAAACGGATGCCACGCTGCCAGGGCGATTCGAATCGGCGGCTTCGACCAGTTTCCTCTCGATCAGTTGTTTCACCACGGCGCGGCCCGCAGCCACCGTCACTGGGTGCCCGTTGTAGGTGAAGCCGTGCAGCAATGTCCCCGAGCCGTTCGCGATTGCGTCCACCATGGGCCGCTTCGCGATGACGGCTCCTAGCGGGGCATAGCCGCTGGAGATCCCCTTACCGGCGGCGATGATGTCGGGAGCGACACCATAATGATCCATGGCAAAGCTGCGTCCGGTGCGGCCGAAGCCCGTCATTACTTCATCTGCGATCAGCAGTACCTGCTGCTCGCGGCAGATTTCGGCGATGCGGGTCACGTATGACGGCGGGGGTGTAGCCGCTCCCAGCGTGGCTCCGCTGACCGGCTCCATGATGAAGGCGGCGGCGGTGCCTTTCGTCTCAGCGATGGCCTGCTCGACCTCGGCAGCGTACCTCATGCCACAGTCGGCGCACCCATTGCCGCAGTTGTAAGGGCAGCGGTAGGAATAGGGAATGCTCGCCTTGGGAAACTCGCGCAGCATGGGAAGGTAAATCCCGCGACGCGACTCGTTGCCGCTGACCGCCATCGCTCCCATCGTCGCCCCGTGATAGCTCTGACGCCGGCTGACCACCTGGAAGCGCTCCGAGTGCCCGCTCTCCACGTGGTATTGCCGCGCCAGTTTGAGTGCGCTCTCCACCGACTCCGAACCCCCGCTCGTGAAGAAGACTGCGCCGCCCCGGAATGCCGGACCAGCGAAGTCCAGCAACTCTTGGGCGAACCGTTCGGCAACATCGGTGGTGAAGTTGCTGGAGTGCGCAAACTCAAGCTGACAAGCCTGTTCGGTCATGGCGCGGGCGATGGCCGGGTCGCCGTGGCCGATGAAGTTGACCACGGCACTGGACGCGAAATCGAGGACTTTACGGCGGTCGGAGTCATACAGCCACACGCCGTCCCCGCGCACCGCTACGGGATAGCTCTTGCTGAGGGCGCGGTGCAGAACGGCAGAGCGCGAGGCAACGGCAGAAGGGGCATCTTTCTCCACTGGCGGATTATGCGCGAGGGTGCGGTTTTGTTCAACCTGTGCGCGTCCGAAGTGCCGGAAATCCAGCCCGTAGGCGCATCCGGGCATTCGCAAAGTCCCGGTGTGCTAATCTTGCCCGCTGATACCTAGCACGAGGAAAGACATGACCCAGCAAGAACACAACTTCCAGATGGACTACATTGAGTTTCCTGCCAGCGACATTGAAGCCACCAAACGCTTTTACAGCACGGTCTTCGGCTGGAGCTTCACCGACTACGGCCCGGAATACACCAGCTTTCACGATGGCCGGCTCGCCGGCGGGTTCACGATGAGCGCAAAGGCTGTGAAAGGCGGTGCACTGGTCGTGTTGTATGCAAAGGACTTGGAAGAAACAGAGAAGAAGGTGCTTGGCGCGGGAGGAAAGATCGTAGTTCCGATCTTCGAGTTTCCTGGCGGGCGTCGCTTCCACTTTGCCGACCCCAATGGCAACGAACTGGCAGTGTGGAGCGAATGATGCATTACGTCAGCACGAATTCGAAGCTGCCAGCCGGGCCGGGTAAACTCAACTTCTACCTGGTAAAAAGTATTATCGTTGGCGCCCTGGGGGGGCTGCTGTTCGGCTTCGACACGGCGGTCATCGCGGGGACCACGCAGCAGTTGACAACCGTCTTCCATCTGTCGCCGAGCCAACTGGGCTGGACGGTTTCGATAGCGCTGGTAGGTACCATCATCGGCGCCATGTCGTCCGGAATTCTCGGCGACCATGTGGGCGGACGGGAGAGCTTGCGCATCCTGGCGCTCTTCTACGTTATCTCCGCACTGGGTTGTGCCTTCGCGTGGAACTGGCCTTCGCTGCTGATTTTTCGCTTTATCGGCGGGCTCGGGATCGGTGGCTCGTCGGTGCTCGGCCCGGTGTACATCGCCGAGATCGCTCCCGCTCGATGGCGTGGGCTGCTGGTCGGATCGTTTCAGATCAACATCGTCATCGGCATTCTGGTTGCGTACCTCAGCAATTACTTAATCGGTCTGGGAAACTTCGGCCTGAATGAATGGCGCTGGCAATTGGGAGTGGCCGCGTTTCCCGCACTGCTCTTCCTCATCATGCTGTTCGGCATTCCGCGCTCGGCACGTTGGCTGGTCACCAAGAATCGTGTTCCCGAAGCCCGCGAAGTTCTCGACCGGCTGGGCTCACCCGATGGTGCCAGCGAATTGGACGACATCATTGCCTCGATTCACGTGGATGGTGTGGCGCACTCCGAGCCGCTCTTTCAACGCAAGTATCGCCGCCCAATTTATCTCGCATTCACCGTCGCGGCGTTCAATCAATTGGCGGGAATCAACGCCATTCTGTACTACCTGAATTACATCTTCGCCATGGCCGGCTTCAACAAAGTCTCGGGCGATTTGCAGGCCGTCGCGGTCGGAGCCATGAACCTGGTTGCCACGCTGATCGGCATGTCCCTCATCGACAAACTCGGCCGCAAGACGCTGCTGATGATCGGCGGCTTCGGCATGACGTTCTGTCTGGCCGGTGTCGCTACCATCTTTTTCACCCACTCCCACCAGAACATGCTGGTGTGGTTTCTTGTGGCGTACATTGCTTTCTTCGCCATCTCGCAGGGTGCAGTCATCTGGGTCTATATCAGCGAGGTCTTCCCCAACCGCGTGCGCTCCAAAGGGCAGGCCCTGGGCAGCTCCACACACTGGATCATGAACGCCCTGATCGCGTTCATCTTCCCGGTGTTTGTGCAGCGCTTCGGCGGCGCGTTCCCGTTTGTGTTCTTTGCCGCCATGATGGCGCTGATGTTCTTTGTCGTCATGTTTACGTTCCCTGAAACCAAGGGTGTCACGCTGGAAGAGATGCAGCACAAGCTGGGGATCGAGTACTAACGGCAGGATTTGAAAGGGCACGGCTTCACAGGCCGCTGAAAAAGTGGCTTTGCAGCTTGTTTTGAAAGGGCACAGCTTTAGCTGTGCCGTACAATCCCTTTATTTTTGTCATCCCGAGGCGACGAAACGGGGTCCCCGCGAAGCGCCGATTTTGCGCTTCGCGGGGTGTTTGAGTCGACGAGGGATCTGCTTTTCTGACTTTTTCAGCCGTCTGTTCAGTCGTGCCGCAACACGTCTGTGCTAGAAGGCCCACGAGAACTATGGGGCACGGCGTATGGTGGATGAGTTCGGCGGCTGTGCGCCACTTATTTGAGGCATCGTATGAAACTCTCCCGTCATTCCTTGATTTTCTTCGTCCTGATTTCTTCCGTTCTCGCATTCGCCCAAAGCCAAACCCCCGCCGATCCCTACAAGCCCGTCCTCGACCGCCTGCAGTCGATCACCACGACGCCGCTGGAACAATGGAAAATCGTTCAGGGCGATCCGGCGCATGGCGAAACTCCAGCAGCTCCCATAGCCAATACCAACGTGAACTTCTACAAACAGGACCTGCCGCTCCCGGTTTGGGCCTATGCGAGCACCGAAATTCCGCAGGCGCTCCATGGTTATTCGGTGGCAGGTACGCGTGTGTCACTCAACCTGAATGTGGGAGGCAATACCGGCACCCTGATCACGGTGTTCGTGAACGGAAACATGGTGGCGCGTGGCGACCAGGATTCGCAGGTCCCGATTGCGCTGGCCCAATCCGCGCAACCCGGTCAGAAGCTGCTGATCGCTGTCCGCATACTCCCCTCCGGCACCGTCGGATGTTGCGGAGGACCACCCGTGACGCGTGTCGATGCGGCTTCATTGACCTTCAATCCGATCGTCACTCGTCCGGACCCCGCCATCCTTCGCCAGGAAATTATGGCTGCGGAGCTACTGGTTGCTGCTTATCCGGATGGCAAATCGCAGCGTGAGCAGCAACTCGGCGCCGCCGTGAAAGCGATCGACCTCGGTGTACTCGACAAGGGCGATCAGGCAGCGTTCGATGCTTCGCTCAAGGCCGCACAAGCCAAACTCGATCCGCTTCGGCCTTACATGAAACAGTTCAGCGTGAAGGCGGTGGGCAACAGCCACATCGACATGGCATGGCTCTGGCCCGAGACCGAAACCGTGGAAGTGGTGCGCAACACCTTCGGCACTGCGCTGGCGTTGATGCGCGAGTATCCCGACTTCAAGTTCACAGCCTCGGCCGCGCAAGCCTACGTCTGGATGGAGGAGAAATATCCGGCCATCTTTAGCGAAATTGAGCAGCGCGTGAAAGAAGGCCGTTGGGAGATCGTCGGGGGCATGTGGGTCGAACCTGACCTCAACATGCCCGACGGCGAATCGCTCGTGCGCCAGATCCTCTATGGCAAGCGCTACTTCCAGCAGAAGTTCGGCGTAGACGTGAACATCGGCTGGAACCCCGACTCCTTCGGCTACAACGCTCAGTTGCCGCAAATCTACAAGCGCTCGGGCATCGATTACTTCGTCACCCAGAAGCTGCTCTGGGCCCACGAGTTCACCACGTTTCCCTATCGCTTCTTCTGGTGGCAGGCGCCCGACGGCACGCGTCTGATGACCTATTTCCCCAGCGAATACGCCAATGCCATCGACCCGGTAAAAATGGCGCGCGACTCCGCCAGCTATGGCCCGCTCACGTACACCTACAACGGCGGCGCCGGTAGGTTGCCCGCCGGCTCACTGCAGATGATGTATCTCTACGGCGTGGGCGACCACGGCGGCGGCCCCACGCGCGTGGACCTCGACACCGCGCTGCGTTGGCAGAAGTCCGACGTCGTCTACCCCAAGCTGGAGTTCTCCACCGCCGCCAGCTTCCTCGACAACCTCAAACAGCACCAGGCCGACCTCACCCTGCCCACGTGGAACGGTGAACTCTACTTCCAGTACCACCGCGGCGTGCAGACCACGCAATCGGAGACCAAGCGCGGCAACCGCAAGGGCGAAGTCGCGCTGCTCGACGCCGAGAAACTTGCTTCTATCGGCACGCTCTTCGGCCAGCCGTATCCTCAGGCCGACTTCGATTCCTCATGGAAGAAGGTGCTCTTCAACCAGTTTCACGACATCCTGCCGGGCTCCGGCATCGGCATCAATTACGTGGACGCGGCGCGCAAGTATGCCGAGGTTCAGCGGTTCAGCGCGGACACGACGAACGCGGCGCTGAACGACTTAGCCGCGCGAGTGAATGCGAACGACCTAAGCGTGCTGGTGTTTAATTCGCTGTCGTGGACGAGGACAGGATACGTCGAGGTTGACGCGCAGTTCCCCAACTCGGTTGATGGAGTCGCTGCTCTTGATGTGTACCGTGGAGTGCTCGTTCCAACGAAGATAATTGCCAATGATGCGAAAACAGGTCGAGTTCAGCTGCAATTGCTCGTCCAAGACGTGCCCGCCGCGGGATATAGCCTGATCGAACTAAAGGGAGGCAAGCAAGGGGAGCATGCAGTTTTATTCGCAGCGCCTAAACCCAGCGGCGACATCGCCATACACCGACTCATCCCGGTTCTCTCAACCGCTACATCGCTCGAGAACGAATTTCTCAAGCTCACCATCGACCCCGCCACCGGCTGTATCACCAGCCTCTACGACAAGCGCAGCAAGACCGAGGCCCTCGCCGCGGCCGTTCCCGGCATCGGCGCGCCGCCAACCCTCCCCGACGGCAAGCCATGCGGAAACCTGTTGCAGGCCTTTGTCGACAAGCCCCAGAAGTGGGACGCCTGGAACGTGGACGCCGACTTTATCGAGCACCACACCGACTTGTTGCAGGCCGACGAAGTCAAGCTGATCGAGCACACGCCGCTGCGCGCCGTCATCCGCGTGAAGCACACGTGGCAGAACTCGACCTTCGTACAGGACATCACGCTCAATGCGGGCATGCCACGTGTGGACGTCCACATGCAAGCCGACTGGCACGAGCACCACATCCTCCTGAAAGTCGCCTTCCCGCTGAGTGCGCGCAGCAACGTTGCGACATTCGAGATTCCTTACGGCACGGTTACCCGCCCGACGACCCGCAATACGCCTGCCGAGAAGGCGCAGTTCGAAGTTCCCGCTCTGCGCTGGGCCGATATCTCGGGAACGGACGCGGGTGCCCCACCCTCAACTGCGGGTGCCCCACCCTTGTCGCCGTCTTCCGGCGACAGGGTGGGGTCCATCCACGGCTTCAGCCTGCTGAACGACTCGAAATACGGCTACGACGCCAAAGACAACGTGCTGCGACTCTCCCTGCTGCGCGGGCCCACTTACCCTGATCCCAATGCGGACCAAGGGCACCACGAGTTCACCTACTCGCTCTACCCGCACGCAGGCACGTGGAAGGAAGCGATGACCGTCCGCCAAGGCTACGAAGTGAACTACCCGCTGATGGCGACAACCACCACGCGCCACCAGGGCACGCTGCCACCGTCACAGTCGTTCTTCGGGACGCAAGAGGACAACGTCGTTATCACCGCCATCAAGAAAGACGCCGACGACAGCTCTTTAATCGTCCGCTTCTACGAATGGACAGGCAAGAAAGGCGACATTCACCTGACGCTGCCCGAGAAGGCAACTTCAGCCAGCGCGACGAACCTGATGGAATCCGTAGAAGCGCCGCTGAGCCTCGACGCCACCGGCAAAGTCGTTACTGTCCCAACGAACCCGTACGAAATCAAGACGGTGAAGGTGACGTTCGCAAAATCTTAGCTGGGATAGGGTGGAGCACGCCTTCAGGCGTGCATTAATAGGCAGCGATAGCAAGCGGCGCTTTAGCGCCTGAGGTAATTGTTTTTCCTTGCCGCAGCGGCTAAAGCCGGTCTGAAAAGAAAGAGCTTCCTACACCGCTGAAGCGATGCTCCACCCAAAACACGGATGAACACGGATCACACGAAAATCACATCAGCCCTATACTTGTCATCCTGAGCGAGGACGCGCGAAAAATCACCGTCCGAGTCCAAGGACCTGCTTTTAAAAACGCCTTGATTCATCCATGTCATCCGCGGTCATAGGTGGTTTGCTTTTCGCGACCCCTCAACGATAATTGCCACTTATGTCCTTCACCCTCCTCGACTGGTCGGCCATCATCGGTTATCTCGCCATCACCCTCATCCTTGGCCTATGGTTCCGCAGCCGCTCCGGCAAAAGCGTCGACGACTACTTCGTCTCCGGACGCAACGTGAACTGGTGGCTGGCCGGCACCTCCATGGTCGCCACCACGTTTGCCGCCGACACGCCGCTGGTCGTCACCGGCCTCGTCTACTCGCAGGGCATCTCCGGCAACTGGTTGTGGTGGGGCTTCCTTTTCTCCGGCATGATGACGGTCTTCCTCTTCGCGCGCCTGTGGCGGCGCTCCGGCCTGCTCACCGACGTGCAGTTCGCCGAAATCCGCTACTCCGGTAAGCCCGCGGCGTTCTTGCGCGGTTTTCGCGCCGTCTATCTCGGCCTGCTGATGAACTGCGTCATCCTCGGCTGGGTCACCAAGGCTATGACCTCGATCGTCGGCACCACGCTGGCCAATACGCCCATGCTGAACCACATCAGCAGCTTCATGTCGCGCTTCGGTTCCGTCTGGAGCGGCAACGACGGCGCCGCCCTCGCCATCTGCGTGCTCTTCCTCATTCCATTCACCGGCCTCTACGTCGCGCTGGGCGGCCTGTGGGGCGTGCTATGGACGGACCTGTTCCAGTTCGTGCTAAAGATGGGCATCGTGATCGGCGTGGCGTATTACGCCATTCAAGCTTGCGGGGGCATGAGCGCCGTCATCGCCAGCGTGCAGCAGATGCAAGCGCACGCGGGAGCGAATGCCGAGAACCCGCTCAATTTCCTGCCGAACTTTTCCCGCGGCGTCACCTCCGAGCCCATGTGGATGGTCCCGCTCGCCAACTTCTTCGTCTTCATCGGGCTGCAATGGTGGGCGTTCTGGTATCCCGGTGCTGAGCCCGGCGGCGGCGGCTACATCGCGCAACGCATCTTCAGCGCGCGCGACGAGAAGCAGGGCCTGCTTTCGGTGCTGTGGTTCAACATCGCGCACTACGCCATCCGGCCGTGGCCGTGGATCCTCACCGGCATCGCCGTAATCGTTCTCTACCCCGGCCTCGCGCATCCCGAGACCGGATACATGCTGGTTCTCAACACCTACTTGCCCCACCAGTACCGCGGAATCGCCATCGCCGGATTCCTCGCCGCCTTCATGTCTACCATCGCAACTCAGTTGAACTGGGGCGCGTCGTATCTGGTCTCAGATTTTTATCGCCGCTTCGTCAAGCCGGGCGCTTCGGAAAAACACTATGTGCTGATCTCGCGCCTATGCACCGTGCTGCTGGTGATTGTGGCAGCATGGATTTCGGTGCAGCTTGGCTCCATTGCCTCAGGCTGGGAAATTGTGCTGCAGGTCGGCGCGGGCACCGGCGCGGTCTACATCCTCCGCTGGTACTGGTGGCGCATTAACGCCTGGAGCGAGATTTCCGCCATGGCGTGTTCGCTGGCCATCAGCCTGCTGCTGAGCCGCTGGCATCCCTTCAACGGCAACGCCTCGTTGGTCTTTGCCAAAGGCGCGATCGTGACGACCATCGTGACGACACTGGTGTGGATTACGGTCACCCTGCTCACCAAGCCCGAACCGCCGGCGGTGCTGACACGCTTCTACCGCAACGTGCGTCCCGATGTTCGAGGATGGCAGCGCATCGCAGACCTCGTCCCCGATGTTGCGCAGAACCGCGACATCGGCCGCAACCTGTGGGCCTGGGCTCTCGGCTGCGCGATGGTGTATCTCTGTCTCTTCGGCATGGGAAAGATTCTTCTGAACCAGTCAGGCCTGGGGGCGATCCTGCTGTTCTTCTCAGCGATGTGCGCTGGAATGCTCTATCGCGGCGTAGTGCGCAACTTCGCCGTCGAGGCCGAAGACGCGCCGGGGACAGTGCCGGATTGGGTGGAGACTCCGGTGACGCCGGGGCACTAAAAAGGCTAAAGACACCGCGGATTTTGCAGATGACATCAAAGGGACAATCAGCATTCGTCCAACAAGGCGGCGGACTTCTGGAATTGTCATTACGAGCGCCAGTTTCTGGCGCGAGGAATCTGCTTTTCAGTAGCCCCGGAAAAACCAGATCCTTCGCTTTCGCTCGGGATGACAATTCACGTGGAAAGGCCAATCTGTTGTGCAAACCTCAATGGGTAATGAAAGCCTGAGGGGTACATGGATGGATTCGATTTCTCATATCGGCGGGAACCTCACGCAGGTTGTTCCCCTTCTCGGAGTCACTGACATTGAGCGCTCCCTGCGCTTCTACCTCGATGGCCTCGGCTTCACGCTGAAGAACAAGTGGGAGCCCGAAGGCTGCATCCGCTGGTGCTGGCTTACTCGCGGAGGCGCATCGATCATGCTGCAGGAGTTCGTGAAAGAAGGCCACGGCGGCGTGCGCCCCGACGGAGTACTTGGGCAGGGTGTGAGTTTGTGCTTCCAGTGCGAAGACGCCGTCGCGCTGTATCGCGAGTTTCGCTCACGCGGCCTCGACCCCAACGAGCCTTTCGTCGGAAACTCCATGTGGGTGACATCACTCCGCGACCCCGACGGTTACCGCGTCGAATTCGAGAGCGTGACGGATGTGGCGGAAGCGACAAAGCTTTCGGAGGTCGATGATCGAGCGAAAATTCCTTAGTCGAGCCACCCAGGAATTAATGCCAAATTTCGGGTTCGGCGCGCAAGGCCTATTGGCAGTCGTTTAGTTTTTGCGCATCTGAATCGCTGTGGAGGAACAAGTGTACTTGCCCAGTAGCCGTCAAGAACATGACTCCGTCAATTCCATGTAGGCTGTGTTGCTCCCCGTCTTCTTCGAGTTTGTTAACAACGTATTGGTAGGCGCTCTGGTCGAGATAGATCGATTGTTCAAACCAATTCACGACGTAGATCAAAACGTTGAGATTGCAACCTAGATGTGCTGAGGAGGCTGCGAGCTGCCTTCGAGCCTTGGAGATATTCTCCAAGATCTTCTCATAGAGCTGATCTTCAAAAAACAGTCCGGGTCCTCCCCGACTTTGCTTCGTGATTGCTTTGATCTCACAGCATACGCGTTGCCCGTTCTTTGTACAGGTAAGGTCAGCTCCAGTCGAGCCTCCACCTGAGGGCGTAAGGACAACGCTTTCAAACTGCTGTTGTTTAAGGGCGACAGCGACCCGTAGCACCGCGACTCCGCTTTCAAGATTGCCGGAGTCGCCTGAGTCGAAGTTGAATTCCGACCTCCCCCTTAGACGCTCTTTGGACAAACCAATGATTCGCAATGCTGAGCCGAACAATTCTTCGTATCGGTCAAGTACACTCGTCGCCTGCTCTAGAGCATTTCAATAGTTACTATGCACCGAAGCAGTTGGGGTGCAATCTGGAAGCGGCGATTGTCCGCTCAACCAGATGCCAGAACCGTACTCGAATGATCTGCGGCGTAAGTTC